>Ga0302154_10003629_pt1 | contig 11201 bp, 10 predicted proteins | sample I_Bog_N2_3_FD_193507 | JGI IMG/M metagenome (GOLD analysis project Ga0302154, IMG submission 193507) | Peat permafrost microbial communities from Stordalen Mire near Abisko, Sweden - I_Bog_N2_3 | ecosystem: Environmental > Terrestrial > Soil > Wetlands > Peat | place: Sweden: Abisko, Stordalen...
ACTTTCTCTTTACGCCCGATCAGAAGAAAGCTCTCCAGCAGATTCTGGCGTCGGTCGAGGAGCGGCGCTTCCAGGCCGTGCTGCTGCATGGCGTCACCGGCTCGGGCAAAACCGCCGTCTACCTGGCGGCGATGCAGAAGGTGTTGGCCTCTGGGCGCGGCTCGCTGCTGCTGGTGCCGGAGATCGGTCTCACCCCCGGCGTTGCCGCCGACCTGTACGGCATCTTCGGCGACGAAGTGGCCATCCTTCACTCTTCGTTGAGTGACGCCGAGCGTGCCGCGCAGTGGCGGCGCATCCAGAGCGGCGAGGCGCGCATTGCCGTTGGCACCCGCTCGGCCATCTTCGCGCCCGTCCGCGATCTCGCGCTCATCCTGGTGGACGAGGAGCACGACCACAGCTACAAGCAGCAGGAGACGCCGCGCTACCACGCGCGTGATGTGGCCGTGGTGCGGGCGCACGCGCTTGCGGCCACTGTCGTCATGGGCTCGGCCACGCCATCGCTGGAGAGTTATCACAACGCCACGCGCGGCAAGTACGCGCTGGTCGAGCTGCCCGACCGCGTGCAGGAGCGTCCGCTGCCCGAGGTTGAGCTGGTGGACATGCGCGAGGAGTTCGCGCAGACGGGCAAGGAGACGGTCTTGAGCCGCCGCCTCACCGAGGAGCTTACGGGAGCCCTGGACCGTGGCGAGCAGGCCATGCTGCTGCTAAATCGCCGCGGCTTTTCGTCCTGGGTCATGTGCCGCGCCTGCGGAGACACGGTGCAGTGCCGCGACTGCGCCGTGGCCCTGACCTATCATCGCGCCCGCCGCTGCCTGCTCTGCCACTACTGCGGATACCAGGCTCCGGTGCCCAAACGCTGCGCCAAGTGCGGCAGTGACTACGTGCAGTTTTTGGGAACGGGCGCAGAAAAGCTGGAGGACATTCTGCACGCCGCGTTTCCACAGGCGCGCATCGGACGCATGGACCGTGACACCATCCGTGGCCACGCCGATTTCGAACAGATGCTCTGCCGCTTCCAGGCCGGAGAGCTCGATCTTCTGGTGGGAACGCAGATGATCGCCAAGGGGCACGACGTGCATGGCGTCACGCTGGTCGGCGTGGTCGGGGCAGATACCGCACTCGGTCTGCCGGACTTCCGCGCCGCCGAGCGCACCTTCCAACTGCTGACCCAGGTGGCGGGTCGCGCTGGCCGTGGCGATCTGCCCGGCAAGGTCGTGCTGCAAACTCATTTTCCGGATCACTACGCAGTGCAGTTCGCCGCCCATCACGACTACCACGGCTTTGCCGAAAAGGAGCTGCGCTTCCGCGGCTGGATGCACTATCCGCCCTTTGACGCCCTGGCCAACGTGGTGGTGCGCAGTGAGAGTGAGTCCGACGCGCTGCGCTTTGCTGGCCTGCTGGGCAAGTGGTTCGAGCAAAATCGCCACGAAGGCGTGCGCGTCATGGGTCCCGCGCCGGCGCCGGTCGTGCGCCTCAAACGCGATTACCGCTTTCACTTTGTGTTGAAGGCCAACGGCCGAGATCGGCTGAACCTCCTGCTGCGCGCCATGCTGACGGCTGCGGCTGAGCAGAAGATTCCACGCGGTAACCTGATTGTGGATGTGGACGCGATGACCTTGTCTTAGGTTTCTGCTGCGACAGCGGCGTTCGATCCGCCTACTCGCCAGGATGCTTGATGCTGTGCGCCAGTTGCGGGAAGGTTGAATGCAGCACGGGCGCAGGCGTCAAGGTGAGCAGCAGAAGGGCCAGTGCCACCAGGGCCATCCAACGGCGTCCGCGTCCCAACTGAGGCCATGCGGGCACGCTCGGCTGTTGCAGTCCGCTCAAGGCCAGGAAGATTGCCCAGATCATCCATCCCGCCCAGCAGTACCAGGCCATCACCACCAGCCCCGCAATGGCCGTCCAGGAGAGCATCCTATGTAGCGAAGGCGAGGCGGCAAATACAATGTGTCCGCCGTCGAGCTGCCCGCCCGGGAGCAGGTTCAACGCCGTGGCCAGCATTCCCGCCCACGCCGCCAGCGCCACAGGATGCAGCGCGTAGTGCGCCAGGGCAGGCGCTCCGGGATGCAGCAAGCGCTGGCCCATCTCGAAGACCAGTGGGAATCCAAATTGAATATCGGGGTCAGCGGGGCCTGTGATGGGATGCGACAGCACCAGCCCGGCCAGCATGGTGGGCAGGGCAACCACAAATCCTGCGATGGGCCCGGCGATGCCAATGTCAAAGAGTGCGGTGCGCGATTCAATTGCCCCGCCGATGCGTATGAAGGCCCCCAGCGTGCCGATCATGGTTGGCGCGGGGATGAAAAATGGCAGAGTGGCCCGCACGCCGTAGCGGCGGCAACACAGGTAGTGGCCCATCTCGTGCGCCAGCAGAATGCTCATGATCGCCAGCGAGAAGGGAACACCACCCAGCAGCAGCCGCGGAGCCGTCCACATCCAACTGACAGGAAACAGCGGGACCAGCTCGTCGCCGGTGGCAAAGGTCTCCAGGTTGTGGTTGAAGTTGAATTGCAGCCGCGCGCCCACCAGCAGTGTCGTGCAGAAAGTGGCGAACAACAGCGCGGCGGGCAGGCCGTAGTGCAGAAGAGCGCGCCACTTTCGCGGGCGCGTAGCGGCCTCCCTCGGCATCGTTTCAGCGGCGTCGTAGAGTGGTTCGGGCATCAGCGGGCCGCTGCGGGCAGCGCCGCGGCATCCGCCGGATTAGTCAATGGACTGCAGTTCCTTGCCGGGCTTGAAGCGCACGGCCTTGCCCGGAGGAATGTTCACCTCGGCGCCCGTGCGGGGGTTGCGTCCAATGCCGGTCTTGCGTGGGCGGACGTTAAACACGCCGAAGCCGCGCAGTTCGATGCGGTCGCCTTCGGCCAGGGCCTTCTTCATGCTCTCAAAAACGGTCTCTACCGCGCGCTCGGCTTTGGTCTTGGTGACGCCCGTGCGGTTGACCACTTCGTGAATGATGTCAAGTTTGATCAAGCGATTGGCTCCCGCGCTTCAGATTGAAAATCAAGGGCTTACCCCCACTGATGCTAGGAAATTCCCGGCCGCTTGTCAACGCAGTTTCCCATCATTCTGCCCCCGGGGTGGATGGTAAGATGGCCGTACACGGAAACCCAGGCCGGTACCGCTGGCCGCCCATGGAGGCCAGCCGTCGCTCCCACGGGCCGTGAACCCCAATCGAGGACGACTGAGGCAATGGCAATCAAAAGCGACCGCTGGATCCGCGAGATGGCGCAAAAACACGACATGATCAACCCCTTCTGCGAGAAGCAGGTACGCGACGGAGTGATCAGCTATGGACTCTCCAGCTACGGCTACGACCTTCGCGTGGCCGACGAGTTCAAGATCTTCACCAACGTCAACTCCGCCGTGGTGGACCCCAAGCACTTCGACGAGCGTTCTTTTGTCAGCGTCCGCGGAGACAGCATCATGGTGCCGCCCAACAGCTTTGCCCTGGCGCGCTCGGTGGAATACTTCAAGATTCCGCGCGACGTGCTGACCATTTGCGTTGGCAAAAGCACCTACGCCCGCTGCGGCATTATCGTCAACGTCACGCCCTTTGAGCCCGAGTGGGAAGGCTTTGTCACCCTCGAAATCAGCAACACGACGCCGCTGCCAGCCAAGGTCTATGCCAATGAAGGACTCTGTCAGATTCTCTTCTTCCAGGGCGACGAGCCCTGCCAGGTGAGCTACAAGGACAAGAGCGGCAAATACCAAAAGCAGAGCGGCATCGTGCTGCCCAAGCTGTAGGCCGCAGCCATGCAGACCCTGGTGCTGCGCCTGTCTCCGCTGCCTGCGGGATTGCCCGTGGGAGACGCCTTGGCGCGGCTCACGGCCGATCCGGCGCTGGTCCACGCGGCGGAAATCCTGCGCGCTGGCGGGTTGGTGGCTTTCCCCACGGAGACCGTCTACGGCCTGGGAGCCAATGCGCTGTCAGCCGCCGCGGTGGAGAAGATCTTCCTGGCCAAGCAGCGCCCGCACTGGGACCCCGTCATCGTTCACGCACCCTCGGCGGCCGAAGCCCGCAAACTGGCATCGGAGTGGCCGGATGAGGCTGAAAAACTCGCCACGGCCTTCTGGCCGGGTCCGCTGACCATGCTTCTGCCGCGCGCCGGGTGCATTCCTGCGATTTGCACAGCCGGGCGGGAGAAAGTCGGCCTGCGAGTACCCTCGCATCCCGTGGCACGAGCGTTGTTGCTGGCCGCTGGAGTGCCAGTGGCGGCGCCAAGTGCCAACCGCTTTGGCCACACCAGTCCCACCACGGCCGAGCACGTCCTGGCCGATCTGGATGGCCGCATTGATGCCATCCTCGACGCCGGCCCATCGGCTGTGGGCGTGGAATCCACGGTGTTGGACCCCACCACGCATCCTCCCATCATTTACCGCCCCGGCGGCATCACCGCGGAGCAGCTGCGCGCCCTTCTGGGCGAGGTTGCGGTGGCTGAGCGTGGGGTAAGCGACGAGGCGCCGCCGGAGAGCCTGGAATCGCCCGGATTGGGTATCCGCCACTATGCGCCGCGTGCGCCGCTACACCTTGTGGGCGGCGAAGCCGAGCTTGCTGAGGCTGTGGCGCGCGCCGCAGGCCGCCGCGTAGGCGTGCTGCTGCCCTCCGGCTGGACGATGCCACCTGCCGGTGCCCAGGTGACCGTGCTGCCCTGGGGAGACTGGAGCGAGCCGGAGACCCTGGCGCGCGGGCTGTATGCCGGCCTGCGCGCGCTGGATGAGCTTGGCGTGGAGCTGATCCTGTGCCCTCTGCCTTCTGCCGAAGGCATTGGACTGGCTCTGCGCGACCGCCTCAATAAGGCGGCTAAGTAACTGTAATAAAATGATTTAAGTCATACTCAGCGCAGCAAGAAGCCCGCCGAATGGCGGGCTTTCGTTTGGCTGGCGCGCAGGCTAGTCGGCCTCGCCTTCCTTGTACATATAGCGGATAGCACTCTTATAAATCAATAGGTTAGATAGGCCCGCGGCGCGGTTCAGCTTGATGCAGCTCTTGTCATACCACTCGATGATGCCGTGCAGTTCTTCGCCCTCGCGAGTGATGACGACCATTGGCGTTTTGCTCTGCATCTGCTTCTGGTAGTAAAAGTTCTCCGCGTGGGTCTGTTCGGCGGGTGCAATCTTCTTCGATGCAGGTATGGCCGCTGCGGCGGCTGGGCGCTCAGCCAGGCGCGCCGCGCGCTCCGGCGTGCGCGTGGCACGCTCGCGACGCTCAGCCGAAGGCTCAAGAGCGCGCATGGTTTCGCGGGCCAGCGAAGGCCGGATCAGCTTGCGATTGCCGAAGTTCTCCGTCTCCGGCTCGCGCAGAAATGCTTCCGGCTCAGCTCCGTTTCTCATTGTGATCCTCTCCCCAGGGGGAGCTTGGGCGCTTAGTACCAAGCTGGCATCGAACTTACCGGCCGAGACACCGCGGGCATGCCACGCGACGTGCACGCAACTTCGTGATTTACCAGGTAAGAAATTCGATGATTTGGCTACACCCTACCATACCGCCGGGGGCAAGACAATCCTTACTCTGCAAATCCCGCGGCACGCAGACGTAAGTTCGGTGAAAACCTGAAAAAGGCGTTGGAGATTTTCACCGGGGCGGCTAGATTTCCAGTGAGCCGGAGTAGCCGTCGAGCGAGAGCGAGCGCAGAAGGTTGCGGCGCATTCCGCTCTGTACCTCGCCAAGGCCCTCGCTAGCCCGCACCAGCCAGTCAAAGCTGACGGCCGAGGTCATGCGCTCGAGCTCATTCTGCGCATCGTGGTTACGCACCAGTTCCGGCGTGCCGGACTTGAGGAAGATCAAGTCCTCCAGCACCGAGTAGAGCACGGCGATCATCTGGTCGGTTTTTTCCTTGCCTTCACCGCCGGCGCGATAGGCTTCGGTGGCCTTGTATAGCGCGCCGTGGTCGTTTTCACCCAGCGCGGTGGAGAGCAGCAGCAGGGCATCCTTGCGCGCGGTGAGGTATCCGGCCAGGTCGAAGCCGCGGGCGCGGCCCACGGCGCCTCCACAGAGCCGCGCCACCAGCTTTTTCTGCGCCGCCGTCCACTCCGGACGCAGCTTCAGGTCCTCGCCAATCTCCTCGGCCGTGAGCGGCGCCAACCGCAGAGTGATGCAGCGCGAGCGAATGGTGGGCAAAAGGCTGTTGGCGTTCTCCGCCAGCAGAAAGATGGTGGCGAAATCCGGCGGCTCCTCCAGCACCTTGAGCAGGGCGTTGGCCGCCTCCTTCATGAAGCTGGCTTCGCTGAAGATGTAGAAGCGATGGCCCCCAAGGGTGGGGCGGTAGTAGATCTCTCCGATGACGTGACGCACCTGGTCCACCTTGACCAGCATCTGCGGCGGATCGGGCGGAATGATGAGCACCTCGGGATGGGTCTGCACCAGGATGCGCGTCTCGCGCTTGTCGGTGTCGCGCAGATTTTCGCGCGCCTCCACGGCCTCGGCAAAGCGTTGATCCAACTGGTCGGCCTGTCCGATGCGCTCGCAGTTCGAGCAGCGTCCGCAGAAATCGGGAAGTCCATCCTCGGCGGTGGGACGCTCCAGGCAGTTGACGGCCTTGGCCACCATCTGCGCCAAGGTGAATTTGCCGGAGCCGCGCGCTCCGGTCAGGATGATGGCGTGCGGCAGGTGGTCGCGGGCAATCATCTCCCGCAGGCGATGCACGGTCTCCGGATTGCCGCGGAAGCTTTCAAATCCCATGGATCAGCGCTCCCCCAACAGTCGCCCACGCACCGTGGCCACCACGTCCTGCTGCACAACCTCAAGCGGACGCCGTGCATCAATCAGCGCCACGCGCTGGGGCTCGCGGTGGGCGATGGCCAGAAACTGCTTCTGCACGCGTTCGAAGAAGGCTCGATTCTCCTGCTCGAAGCGGTTCTCGTCGGCCTCGCCTTCGGAGTTCAGATTGCGGCGGCGGGCGCGCGCCAGGCTGGCCGCAAGATCGTTATCCAGCAGGATTGTGAGATCGGGTTGCAGGTTGAGGCAGAGCACCCGGTGCAGGGTGAGCACGGCTTCGACGCCAAGCTGGCGCCCCGCCCCCTGGTAAGCCTCGGAGCTGTCGGTGTAGCGGTCACACAGCACCCAGGTGCCGCGATTGATAGCCGGCAGCACGACCTCGGAGATCTGTTGCGCGCGGCTGGCGAACATCAGTGCGAGCTCGGCCAATGGGGCAAGCCCCCGGGTGCGGGAGTTGAGCAGGATGGAGCGGATCTTTTCGCCGACGTCGGTGCCGCCGGGCTCGCGCGTGGTCAGCACATCCAGGCCGCGCGAGCGCAAGAACCCCGCCAGTCGCTCGAGGTGCGTGCTCTTACCGCAGCCGTCAAGGCCCTCGAAGGTGATGAAGTGCCCGTGATGTGCCTGGTGTTGCACAGGGAAATGATATAGCAAAGCAGCGACAGATGGCCCCCCTCCGCCCGTCTGTTACACTCGGAACAAATGCCGCCGGAGCGCGGGTGTCCGCGGCCACCAGAATCCATCCTCACCATGGCGCGATGGCTTCCAGGCCTGCACCAACCACCAGGAGTTCTAATGCGCAAGTTGTTCCTTGGGTTTTCTGTAGTATTGCTATCTCTGTCCGCGGCCTTTTCGCAGAGCGGGCCCGCCCCTTACAGCACCATCAAGACCTCGGGCTTCGCCCTCACAGAGACACTGACGGTGGACGCCACCGAGGCTCCGCGCAAGGTCTTTCACGCCAAGCTCAGCATCCCGGCCACGGCCGGTGACTTCGTGTTGCTTTACCCCAAGTGGATTCCCGGCGAACACGCCCCCTCCGGTCCGCTGGTGGATACCGCCGGCATCTACTTCCGCGCCAACGGCCAGCCGTTGAGCTGGCATCGCGACCCGCTGGATATGTACGCCTTCCATGTGGATGTGCCCAAGGGAGTCACCACGATTGAGGCGAGCCTGGACTACATGAGCCCGATGGAGACTCCCGGAGGCTTCAGCGCCGGCAGCTCGGCCACCGCGAAGCTGGCCGTCCTCAGCTGGAACTGGTTCGCCCTCTACCCCAAGGGGCGTGGCTCGGATGAGGTCGGCGTAAAGGCCACTTTGCACCTGCCCACCGAATGGACTTGGGCCTCGGCGCTGCCGAAAGACTCCGAGGCGCCCGGCGTGGTCAGCTATGCCACAGCCTCACTGACCACCCTGGTGGATTCGCCGGTGCTGATGGGCGAGTATCTGAAGAAGATTCCCCTGCAGGCCGGGCAGACGCCGGAGCATGAGCTGGACATCGCCGCCGACTCGGCGGACGCCCTGCGCATCTCCGCCCCACAGGAAAAGGCCTTCCAGAACCTGGTGGCCGAAGCCGGCGCGCTCTACGGAGCCCGCCACTACCGCGATTATCACTTCCTGCTGACGCTCAGCGATCATGTGGCGCACTTCGGCCTTGAGCACCACGAGAGCAACGACAGCCGCACGGGCGAGGGCTTCCTGACCGATCCTTCACAGTGGACGCTGGAAGCCGGTCTTCTGCCGCATGAGTACACGCACTCCTGGAATGGCAAGTATCGTCGCCCTTCCGGGCTGGCCACACCTGAGTATGAGACGCCGATGAAGGGCAACCTTTTGTGGGTCTACGAAGGGCTGACCGAGTACTTCGGCTTTGTGCTGACCGCCCGCAGTGGCCTGCAAACGCCCGAGCAATGGCGCGAGGAGCTAGCCCGGGTGGCGATGGGCATGAGCAATCGTCCGGGTCGCAACTGGCGCCCTCTGGAAGACACGGCGACCGCCGCGCAGCAGCTTTACGGCTCCGGTGGTGCCTTCAGCAACTATCGCCGCAGCACGGACTTCTACGAAGAAGGCGCGCTCCTATGGCTGGAGGTGGACACCATCCTGCGCCAGAAGAGCAACGGCACCAAGTCCATGGATGACTTTGCGCACCTCTTCCACGGCGGAGAAAATACTCCTCCGGCGGTGAAGACCTATACCTTCGAAGATGTGGTCAGCACGCTCAACCAACTTGTGCCTTACGACTGGCGCGGCCTGCTGACCGACCGCGTGCTGAAGGTGGCCGAGCACGCGCCGCTGGACGGCCTGGAAAACTCCGGATGGAAGCTGGTGTACACCGACAAGCCCAACCAGATTGCCAAGTTGGGTGAGCATCACGGCGTGGATGCCATCGCGTCGCTGGGACTGGCGCTCTCCTCGCAGGGCAATGTTCAGGATGCCATTGAGGGCGGCGTGGCTTCGCGGCAGGGCATCGGGCCGGGGATGAAGATCATCGCCGTCAACGGACGCCGCTACTCCTCCGATCTGCTGATTAACGCCCTGCGCGATGCGCAGAGGTCGCACACTCCGATCCAGCTCATCGTGGAGAACACCGAGTACTACCGCACCGTCTCGCTTGCCTACTACGACGGCCTCCGCTACCCGCACCTGGTGCGCATCGAAGGCCAGCCCGACCTGCTCGGCGACATCCTGAAGCCCAGGGTCACCACCCTGCCGGAGCCCTTCAAGGGGCAGGACTAACCTCAGCCTTTCTGGGCTGATAGGGCCGCCTTCGGGCGGCTCTCTTCTTGTGCGCCACGGGTTTGTGCACCACGGGTTTGTACAAGGCGGGGCGGACAGGCGGATCGCGGTCGCAGCCGTTCCCGGATCAAGGAATGACGATTTGTAAAGAATGGTTGCCGCATTCATCAAAGTGGTATGCGATTTTCACCGGCGGTTTATCATCGCCAGCAGGGTCGCAGGTGAAACTGAAAGACGAGGGATTCTCTGCGCGTTGCGCTTCGGCCACGCCGGCCCTGACATTTCCGGAGGTTCATGATGAAAAAGTTATCCATGCTGGCCGCGGTGCTGCTCTGCCTGGCCGCTCTGACGTTTGCCGCTCCCGCTCCTGCCGATTCCGGCTACAAGGTTCTGCGCTCGTTTGCCATTGGTGGAGAGGGTGGCTGGGACTATCTGACCTTTGATGCCGCCACGCGCCGCCTATTCATCGCCCGCGCCACGCGCGTGCAGGTGGTGGACGTGGATGCCGGAAAACTGCTGGGTGAGATTCCCGGCACCAACGGCGTGCATGGAGTGGCCATTGTGGCCTCGGCGGGACGCGCGGTCAGCAGCAATGGCCGTGACAACTCGGCGCTGATCTTCGACCTGAAGACCCTGGCCCCTGTGGCCACCATCAAGACCGGCACCAAGCCCGATGCCATCCTCTACGAGCCGTTTACCGGACTGGTGCTGACCATGAATGGCGGCAGCAGCGACGTGACGGTGATTGACCCGGTCCAGGCCGCGGTGGTGGCCACCATCCCGCTGCCCGGACGCCCGGAGACCGCCGTCAGCGACGGTAAGGGCAAGGTATTCATCAACTTGGAAGACAAGAACTCCCTTGCCGTGCTGGACATGGCGACGCGCAAGGTGGTTGCCACCTGGCCCATGGACGGATGCGATGAGCCTACCGGCCTGGCCTACGATGCGGCCACCGCGCGCCTCTTCTCCGGCTGCCACAGCAACACCCTGGTGGTGGTGGACGCCGCCACGGGACGCAACGTGCAGAAGCTGACCATCGGCGCCGGGGTGGACGCGGCGGCCTTTGACGCCAACCGTAAGCTGGTCTTCACTTCGAACGGATCGGGCAGCATCAGCGTGGCCCAGCAGGATTCCGCCGACCAGTACACCAGCCTGGCCGATGTGCCGACGGCGGTGCGGGCACGCACCGTGGCCCTGGACCCCGAAAAGCACCTGCTCTACACGGTAACCAACATTCCGGGTGCCGACGGCAAGCCGGTTTTCACCCTTCTGGTGGTGGGCCGCCCGTAGATTTCCGGCGGTAGTCAGCCCATGCGGCTTTCTGGTAGACTTTTCAGGTAGCCGCATGTGGCTGGATTGGCGGGTGATTGGATTGGCTGAAATTCGACTGCAAGAGGGCGAGAGCATTGAAAGCGCCCTGCGTCGTTTCAAGCGCAAGGTTCAGACGGAAGACATCATCAAGGAAGTGAAGCGTCACTCCTACTATCTGAAACCGGGCGCCAAGATGCGCGTGAAGCAGGCTCTGGCCCGTAAGCGGGCACAGAAGAAGATTCGCAAGGAACCGAAGGACTAACGGTTCCATCGTTTCCAGAGGGGCCGCGCCGCAAGGCAGCGGCCCTTTTGCTTTGTGCGCAAAGGCCGTCTATTGTATTGCCGGGATGCCGAATCGCGGCGCATCTGGCATCATGGTGATTCGGGCCTCGCCCGGGAAGCACTCCTTATGATGGAATTTCACATCTCGCGGGCGGTACGCGAT
>Ga0302154_10003639_pt1 | contig 11182 bp, 6 predicted proteins | sample I_Bog_N2_3_FD_193507 | JGI IMG/M metagenome (GOLD analysis project Ga0302154, IMG submission 193507) | Peat permafrost microbial communities from Stordalen Mire near Abisko, Sweden - I_Bog_N2_3 | ecosystem: Environmental > Terrestrial > Soil > Wetlands > Peat | place: Sweden: Abisko, Stordalen...
GTCTGGGTTGAAGGCAGCTCGCGACATAAGCGCCGCAATGATCGAAGCGTCAAGACAGACGAAATAGTGCCTGTTGGTCGAGGGGAAGAATCCGCGGCGACCTTATAACCTTTGCTCCGGTTCGGCTAAAGTTGTGCCCGTTCAAAACATCGACTTATTCAGAGGTTCCTTTGGCTTCGCGCTGCATCGCCTCATGCAATGTCTCTGCGCCGGCGATGGGTGGGAGACAAGTGCGCCCGCGGCATATCAAAGCCCACGCCTCGGCTCCGGGCGGCGCGGGCGCATGAAGCACTGTCTCTGCCAGCGACTCGGGAATGCCGCCAGGTAAGAGACAAGATGGATGGATGCGAATCACGGTCTTGTGAATGGCGAACCCAGCCACAGCGGATGCTTCGAGGCGATCCGCCTCGGGACCGGAACCCACGATGACAATCTGGAGCGGATCGAGAACAAGGCGTTCAACCGCCAAACCATAGCTGCCGGCGTACAAGCCGAAGTGCTCCACAATCCCGGCAAAGGACTCGAGCGTGTCTTCGGCTATCTCGCGATACTCCGCGCGCGCGCTCAGGGCCTCAAGCCGAAGAAGGGCGGATGCGGCGGTGGGATTTCCCGCCGGAGTGGGGGCATCCTGCACCGGCTTGCGTCTGGCCCCTAGTGCGCCCAACGGCGCAGTCCCATCCGGGGGCGCGGCGGCATCGAAGAACGCTCCCGCGGTCCGATCGTAAAAGCGTTCGATCATCGCGTCCGCCAATTTCACAGCCGCGTGGTAGAACTTCATTTCTCCCTCTGCCTGCCAGCCATCGATGCAGGCATGAACCGTGAAGGCATAATCGTCCAGCGTGCCGGGTACTACTGGTGCGGCGTTCGCTTTATCTGGCGACGTGTCTTCTCCATACGCAATAACATGGTTCAGATTTCCAGTACCGTCCCATGCCTCGTCGAGAAGCCGATTCAGCGTAAGCAGCGCAAAGCTTCGCGCCGAATCCATGCGCAGCACTCGCGCCGTTTCAAGATAGGCAGTTACAGCCATCGCGTTCCAGCCGGTATAGAGTGTGCGGTCGATAAAGGGCGTGGGACGCTTGATTCGCGCGGCCAAAAGCTTCCGCCTGGCAACTTCAAGCAGGGTGGGTAACTCGCCGATATGTTGTCCAGTTACTCCATTCAGGGACGCTATTTCGGCTAAAGAATGTTTCACGTGTAACACATTCTTAGCAGGATTGTGATGCATATCACCTAACTCACCAATATCCCAATAACTCGCCGCAAGCTCCAATTCGTCCGCTTCAAGCACCGCGCGAGCCTCATCCAAGGTCCAGGTAAAGTAGTCGCCGTCGTCGTCGAGATCGATGTCCGCGTCCTGCGAGGCATAGAATCCGCCACCCTCGCGATCAGTCATTGTGCCATCGAGCCATGCCACAATTTCGCGCGCAGTTATCTGAAATTCTTCGTGGGCATAACTCTGGAAACCATGCACATAATTGCGCAATAACTCGGTGTTGTCATAAAGCATTTTTTCAAAGTGAGGCACCACCCAGCGCTCGTCAACGCTGTAGCGATGAAAGCCGCCGGCCAACTGGTCGTAGACCCCGCCGTGGGCCATCTTATCCAGCGTGGTTATGAAAGCGTCGCGGGCTGCCTGGTTGCCGCGATTCATGGCTACTTCAAGCAGCAGGTCGAGAATGGCAGGATGAGGAAACTTGGGCTGGGAACCGAAGCCGCCGTTGCGCGGGTCAAACTGCGACAAGGCTGAAGCGGCGATTTTATCCACGAGTGCTATAGACAACCCGCCGGCGGGGCCGGAAAAGCTCTCATTGTGCTCAATGGCGGCCATTACGCTGGCGGCCGACTCCAGCGCTTCCTCGCGCCTGTCACTCCACACCTGGGCCATGGTCAGCAGCACGCGGCCAAACCCTGGACGGCCATAACGGTCGTCGCGGGGAAAGTAAGTGCCGCCAAAGTAGGGGCGTCCATCGGGAGTGAGAAAGGCGGTCAGGGGCCAGCCGCCCTGCCCGCTGATGGCCGAGACTGCGGCCTGATAGCGGGCGTCCACGTCGGGCCGCTCGTCGCGATCCACCTTCATGGCAATGAACCGCTCGTTGATCAGTGAGGCAATCTCCGGGTCCTCGTAGGACTCGCGATCCATCACGTGGCACCAGTGGCACCACACCGCGCCTATATCGAGCAGGATGGGCTTGTTTTCCGATTGCGCCTGCGCAAAGGCCGCCTCGCCCCAGACATGCCATTGGACCGGCTGATGCCGTGCGGAGCGCAGGTAAGCCGAGGCTGACTGATCCAGCAGATTGGTGTGGCTGTGCACGTTAGCTCTTTTCGAGCTCCGCCTCGATGGCGGCCACCAGAGCGGGATCGTCCGGCGCAGTGTCGGGGGAGAATCTTTTTACCACCTCGCCCTCGCGGCTCACCAGAAACTTCTCGAAGTTCCATGCCAGCTCCGGCTCGGGGCTGGTATCGATTCCCCAACCTTTAAGTTTTTCGCGGAGAGGAACCTCACCCAGGCTGATGGCCGTGGGCTGGGCCGCAATCAGGGCCGCGTAGAGCGGATGCTTCTGCTCGCCCACCACCGTGATCTTGTCGAAAAGCGGAAACTTGACGCCAAAGTTTGTGGTGCAGAAGGCAACAATCTCTTCGTTGGTACCCGGTTCCTGCGCCTTGAAATCGTTCGCCGGGAAACCCGCAACCACCAACCCCTGACCCTTGTATTGCTCGTATATCTCTTCCAGGCCCTCGTATTGCGGCGTCAGGCCGCACTTCGACGCCACATTGACGATGAGGAGAACTTCGCCCTTGAACTCGCCCAGCGATGCGTCCTCGCCGCTGATCTTCTTTACCGGAATGTCGTAGATGGATGCGCTCATGATCTTCTCTCCAGAGGTGCATTTCAATCATAAGGCGTCGATGGGAAAGGATCGATTCTGGAATCAATGTTCTGAACTACGATTCCACATTCGTGCGATAGATTTGGCGCATGAAAGCGGGAATCATTTCCGAATTGATTTCCGCAGTCACAACCGGCGTCGTGGCTGGCTTCCGGGCGAATGGACTCCATGAGAAGTGGCGCCGCCTCGGGCGCTAACGGAAAAAACCGCAGTCGAAATCACATCCGTATCTCCTTGCTACGGCTTGTATTCCCCGGCGCTCTCCACATCCACCGTCGCCTTCACAGGCAGGGTGTCGCTCGATCCGCCAGCCAGCACGCGCACCTGTTCCTTCTCCACCCTCCAAACGTGCCCGGCGGCGTCCCAGTACGCAAGATCCCGCGGCTTCAGATCGAATTCCACTTCGCGCCCAGCTCCGGCCTCGATCCTAACCCGTTGAAATCCCTTCAATTCAAGCAGCGGCCGCTCGACTGAGGAACCCAGATGCTGCACATACAACTGAACCACTTCGTCGCTGGCGCGGCTGCCCGTGTTCTTCACCCTGACCGTCACCTTCACCGAGCCATCGGCGGTCACCGTGGGCGCACTCAACCTCAGCCCCTCATACCTGAATGCTGTATAGCTCAGCCCGTATCCAAAGGCATACAGCGGCTTGTCTTTGCTGTAGAGATACGTCCGCCCATGCAGCAGGTTATAGTCCAGCAGCGGCAGCAGTTGCGCATCGCCCGTGGGCCAGGTCTGGGTCAGCCGCCCGGCAGGCGAGTAGTCCCCAAACAGCACGTCCGCCAATCCGTGGCCTTCTTCCTGGCTGTTGTGCGTAATGTGTACAATCGCCGGCAAATGCTCCTGGCTCCAGACAATGGCGTAAGGAAAGCTCGCCCTCAGCACCTCGATCGTCTTCGGATTGGCGGCAAAAACCTGCTTCACCAGTTCCTCCTGCTCCAGCACAATCGTCTTCCGGTCCACGGATTCCTTGCCATTCGACGGCGTCGGGCACTTATTCCACCCCGCGTTGCACTCCGGATGATTGCCAACCACCACAATCGCCACATCCGCCTTGTGCGCCACCGCAGCGGCCTGCACCGGGTCCGAGCCATCGTCCATCAGCACCTTCACACCCGGCCCAGCGCCCTCGCGAATCCCTTCCAACGCACTGACAAAATACCCCGGCGTCCCGCTATACCAATCCAGCAGCACCTGGTCCGTCCAGGGCCCAATCACCGCAATCGTCTTCAGTTTCTTTCGGTCCAGAGGCAGGGTGTTGCCTTCGTTCTTCAGCAGCACAATCGACTCATCGGTTGCCAGCCGAGCCAGCGCCTTGTTCTGCTTCCGGTCCCAGGGCGGCGTCAGTGCGTCTCCGGCGTTCACATTGGTCCCAACATCCTTCTTGCCGATATCCCCGTAGGGATCGACTCCCGCCGGATCCATCTCGCCCAGCCGCAGATACACGCGCAGTGAATTCTTCTCCACGGCATCGATATCCGCCTCGGTAACCAGGCCGTCCTTCAGCGCCTTGTTCAGGTCGTCCGCATATCGATCGAGGAAGTGATTGATCCCGGCCTTGATGGCCGCCGCCACCCCATGTTCCTTGTCCGGGTATGCGTGATGAGCCGTGATCAAAAGCCCCAGCGCGCCGCCGTCCGTGCAGATGATCCCGTCGTTGCCCCACTCCTTCACCATCACGTCTTTCAGGACGGGGTTCACCATCATCGTGGTTCCGTTCCATGCGTTGTACGAGGCCATTACAGCCCGCGAACCTCCCTGCTCAAAACCCATGCGGAACGGCACCGAGTAGTACTCGCGAAACAGCCGCTCATCGAAGTCCGAAGAGGAGGACGAGCGTGTGTCTTCATTCTCGTTGGCCAGGAAGTGCTTCATCAGCGAAGCGCTCAGCCAGTGCTTCGGATCGGGCCCCTGCAGGCCCTGCGCAAACGCCACGGTCATGGTTCCAACCAGAAACGGGTCCTCGCCCATCGACTCCTCTGTCCGGCCCCAGCGCGGATCGCGGCTCAAGTCGGCATTGGGCGCGCGAATCACAACGCCGCCGAATCCGGTAACGGGATTCTGATAGTCGTACCGCGCCTCGTATCCCTCCACTCCGCCAATCTTCTTCAGCAATCCCGCGTCCCAGGTCTCGCCCAGTCCCTTTTCCTGGGGAAACGTCGTCGTCGGCAACGGCTGCAAGCCTCTTGGTCCCCAGGCGCCGGGCCCGCCCAGCGCAAGCCCGTGCAGTCCCTCCACCTGCCCGGAAAAAACCAGCCCCAGCCGCGGAATCTTCGGATGGTCCGTCATCAGAGAGACCTTTTCGTCCAGCGTCAGCCGGCCAAGCAAGTCCGCAATGCGCTGGTCGTCGCCCAGTTTGGTGTCCCGGAATGGGTAGTCCGCCTGCGCGCCAGCCATCCGCGCCAACCCAATCGTGAGCACCATCCCCGCCATCCATCCCGCAAAAACACCCATCCGCCGCAAACGCATCAAAACTTCCTCCCAGATTGAACCAGCGCAGACTATCACAACTGACATACGAATCCCTGAGAGAGAGACGCACGAGATTGCGTTTTTGCCGCAGACACAAAGGGCGAAGCGCACCATGCGCTTCGCTCCCTTGCTTCCCCCAATTTCAATCTCTTAGTACAGCCTGAAGTTGACCTCGACCGTAATCATCACCGGGACAGGCGTCTTGCCGTCCCTCATTGCCGGCTTGAATTTGTATTTCTTGACCGCCTCTATTGCCTTCTCGTCCAGGCCCATACCCAGCGTCCTCACCACGCGCGGGTTCACAGGATCCCCATGCACATCGACAATCAGCGAAATAAGGCAGACACCCTGATATTTCGCCCTGCGTGCCTCGTCGCTGAATTCCGCCTCCACAGCGTTCAGCGGCACCGGAGCGGAAACACCGCCGCCGATGCGAGCGAGCCCGCCCCCTATATTCCCGCCTGACCCGTCGCCGTAACCGTCCCCATGGCCGTTGCCCACTCCCATGCCCGATCCGTTCCCAAGTGAGCCCAGCCTGACGTTGGGAGAGTTCGACATGCCGAAATTCGGCAGGCTCTGGTCGCTGGGAATCACAATGTCCTTTTGCACATCGATCGTTGGAGTCGGAGCCAACAGCTTGGGAGTCATCAGGACTGGCTGTACGCGCGGAGGAACCTTGCCCTTGCTGGCGTCCATCTTGTCCGGACTTCCGCCGCCGCCGCCCGCCAGAACAGCTTTCTTGGGAGCAATGAATGGCGGAGGAACGTCAACCGTGATCACATTCTCTTTGGGCTTGGTCACGGCAATGATCGCTTTCACGCCCATATAGAGAAGCAGCGCGAGAATAGAACAATTGACAACGGCCGCGATGCCGATAGCCCAGGGATTCGGCTTCACCGCCATCCGATCCGGAACCGGAATTGGCGTCGAAGTCAACTGTAGCGGCGGCAGCTTGACCGGGAAAAACACGTCGCGGATGCTCTCGTAAAGCCCAACCCAGATGGGCTTATCCTCGAAGCCTTTCCCGAGGAAAGCATCGAACTCGTGGCCGCCCGCAATGGCCGAAGCTTGGGATTCCGTCTCTGCCATAAGTGATTCTTTTTCCATCGTTGCCGCTGGACTCAATTTATGAGACTTCCCGGTCTCCTGTCCAGACGGATAAATACCGTCGCCAGGACCCATCGTTCCATTATGCGCGACTGCGCCCGCATTTGTCTCGGACCACCCCATGTCGCACCCCAGGGCCTCCTCTATCCAGCGCAATCTTTCGGCCCACAACTCAATAGACGAGGAATCCTCCCAGTTGTTACCGGAAAATTCCCTGCCCCCTCTGCATTTACACTAACCAATGAGTCGAAGCATCAAGTTTGCCAACCTAGAGGATGGAAAGATGTCCGCATCGCCGGAGTTGAAGTCAACGCTTACACTGGGCCAAACCGCCTTTCCCATGAAGGCCAATCTGCCCCAGAATGAACCGCTTCGGCTGGCACGCTGGGCATCCCTCAACCTCTATGGCGAACTGCGCAAGGCCGGCCACGGCCGCCCCGCCTACATTCTTCACGACGGCCCTCCCTACGCCAACGGCCCCATGCATCTGGGGCACGCCCTCAACCACGGGCTAAAGGACTTTGTGGTCAAGTCCAAGACCATGGCCGGATTCGATTCTCCCTACGTTCCCGGCTTCGACTGTCATGGTCTGCCCACCGAAATCAAAGTCGATGAACAGCTCGGCCGCAAAAAGCTCGAGATGCCGGTTCCGGACGTCCTCGAGGCCTGCCGCGCTTACGCTCAGAAGTATGTTGACCTGCAAACCTCGCAACTCGTCCGCCTGGGCTGCTTTGGGCGCTGGGACAAGCCCTACAAAACCATGGCCCGCGACTACGAGGCCCGCACCCTCGAAGCCTTCTACGGATTCCTCGAGAAGGGCTTCGTCTATCGCGGCCTTAAGCCGGTTTACTGGTGCATCCACGACCGCACCGCCCTGGCCGAAGCCGAGGTCGAGTACGAAATGCACACCAGCCCCTCGGTCTACGTGCGTTACAAACTCACCTCCGACCCCGCAAATTTGTCTCCAGCTCTGGCCGGCCGCGAGGTCTACACCATCATCTGGACCACCACCCCCTGGACCCTCCCCGCGTCCCTCGCCGTAGCCTTCCATCCCGAATTTGACTATGTGGCTCTGGAATCAACTCCAGAGTTGGGTGCCCCTGGTCCCTCGCCTTTGGGGACCAGGGATGCTGAACCACAAATTCTGGGTGCCCCCGGTCCCTCGCCTTTGGGGACCAGGGATGCAGAACCACAAATGCTGGGTGCCCCCGGTCCCTCGCCTTTGGGGACCGGGGATGCGAAGTCGACCGGCCCCGTCTACATCGTCGCCGCCGAACTGGCCGCATCGGTAGCCGTCGCCTGCAACCTCGGCGCAACCACGGAACTCGCCCGCTTCAAAGGCGCCGCCCTCGATCGCACCACCTTTCACCACCCCTTCCTGAACCGCGAGGTCCTCGGCGTCAACGCCACCTACGTCACTGCCGACCAGGGCACGGGCGCAGTCCACACCGCACCCGCCCACGGCGCGGACGACTTCTACACGGGCCAGCGCTATGGCCTCGACCCGACCTGCCGCGTCGACGCCGCCGGCCACCTCCACGTCGATCCCGACGCCTGGCCCTACATCGCTCCGCCCGCCTTTGAAGGCAAAAAAGTCTGGGCCGCCAATCCCATCATCGTGGCCATGCTTGAGGAGTCCGGCGCGCTGCTCGCCAGCCGCGACCTCGAGCACTCCTACCCGCACTGCTGGCGCTGCCACAAGCCGCTCATCTTCCGCGCCACGGAGCAGTGGTTCATCTCCCTTGAAACTCCTGTCGAGCGGGAAGACAGCACCAGAACCACCTTCCGCCAGCTCGCCATCGAAGCGATCGATAAAGTCATCTGGGACCCGGCCTGGGGCAAGGAGCGGATCACCAACATGGTCGCCACCCGCCCCGACTGGTGCATAAGCCGTCAGCGCATCTGGGGCGTGCCCATTGCCGTTTTCCTCTGCCAGGGTTGCAATCAGCCCATCATGGACCCGGCGCTGAACCGCAAAATCGTCGATCTTTTCGACCGCGAAGGCGCGGAAGCCTGGCACACAACACCCATTGAAGAATTGCTGCCCGCCGGCACTCTTTGCGACGAGTGCGGCGGCGCGGAGTTTCGCAAGGAGTACGACATTCTCGACGTCTGGTTCGACTCCGGCACAAGCTGGTTTGCCGTGGCCGAAAGCGATCCCGACCTCAAAACCCTCTACACAGCCTTCCAGAACAACGAGGGCGTTCAAGTCCTATATCTCGAAGGTGGCGACCAGCATCGCGGCTGGTTCCAATCGTCGCTGCTCACTTCGGTTGCCCTGCGTGGCCGCGCGCCCTACTCCACTGCCTCCACTGCCGGCTGGACCCTCGACGAGCAGGGCCGCGCCATGTCCAAGTCGCTCGGCAATGGAGTCGATCCCGTCGACATCGCTCAGCGGCTGGGCGGCGAAATCGTCCGCCTTTGGGTAGCCTCCGTCGATTTCCGCGAAGACATGGCGGCCAGCGAAAACCTGATGCAGCGCTGTGCGGATATCTATCGCAAGCTGCGTAACACTTTCCGCTTCCTGCTAGGCAACCTCAGCGGATTCGACCCGGTCCGCGACCGCGTCCCAGAGGTCGAGTTGCTCCCGCTCGACCGCTACATGCTGGCCCGCACCCGCGACCTGACCGAAAAAATCCGCGCATGGTATGCGGCCTTCGAGTTCCATCGCGTCTATCACGCCGTCAACGACTTTGCAGTCGTGGACCTGAGCGGCTTCTATCTCGACGTGCTGAAAGACCGCATGTACACCTTCGCACCCACCAGCCAGGCCCGCCGGTCGGCGCAGACAGTGCTCTGGCAGATCACTGAGGCGCTAGTGCGACTCGTTGCCCCCATCCTGAGCTTCACCGCCGACGAAGTCTGGGACTATCTGCCCGCCGCCGAAGGCCGCGAAGCCAGCGTGCATCTGGCGCAATTCCCGAGCCCGGAAGAAATATTCTCCGAAGATCCAACCGGGTTACTTGAAGAGTGGAAGGAACTCTTTCTTATCCGCAATGAAGTGATGAAAGAACTTGAAGGGGCGCGGCAAAAGAAGGAGATCGGCAAGGGACTCGAAGCGGATGTAAAAATCAAGGCAGTTCCCTCCTTGTATCGATTGCTGAAGAAACATGAAGACGGTCTAAAAGAGCTGTTCAATGTCTCAAATGTTGCGATCGATGAATTTCAAACCGAACCGCTGCCAACTGCGAACTTTAATGTTTCTCAGGACATAAATGACGGATTCAGCATTTATGTCGGCCCCGCCTCCGGCCACAAATGCGCCCGCTGCTGGAACTTCATGCCCGAAGTCTCCGCCTACGGTATCTGGCAAAACGTCTGCACTCGTTGCCAGTCAGCCCTAAGAGAAATGGGCATCGATCCGCCCCAACCCCCGGAGCCTGCGCAATGAACAAATGCCCCGTGCCCCATTCATCGCGGCCTCATCGCGATGAGTGGGAAACCACAAACCTCAACCGGAAACCTGTTCGAGAGGCTATCGTCCCATGAGCATCGCCATCCCCCGCCGCCTTCCCTGGCTTCTGCTCATCTCCGCGCTCATCGTCCTTGCCGACCGCTTCACCAAACTCTGGGTCGAAGCGCACATCCGCATGGGCGGCGCAATCCCGGTCATTCCCCGTGTCCTCCGCATCACTCATTGGACCAATGACGGCGCAGCCTTTTCGCTCTTTGCGGACTCCGCATCTCCCCACACCGTCCGCTGGATATTGGTCAGCTTCGCCAGCGTGGCCGCAATCGTCGTGCTGGTCCTGATGGTCCGGCTCGGCAACCAGTTCACTCTCACCACCGTCGCCCTCGCCCTCATCTTTGCCGGAGCCATCGGCAATGTTCACGACCGCATCCTCTACGGCTCCGTCACCGACTTCATTGAAGTCCACATCTTCAGCTATCACTGGCCCGACTTCAACGTAGCCGACTCCGCGGTCGTTATCGGCGCATGCCTGCTCCTGCTCGACTCCCTGTTGCCGAAAAAGACCCCGGCGCAATAATTCATTCCCAACGAGGTCTCCATGAAGATTCGCTGTTCCCCGCTGCTGTTTGTTGTTTTTGTTGCCGCAGCATCCTGCCTGACACTCGCGTCAACCACCCAAGCACAGCGGCTTCCGTCCACTGTGATCCCCGACCACTACACCCTCACGCTCACCCCCGATCTCAAAGCCGCCACCTTCACCGGCGTCGAGTCCATCGATGTGACCCTTGCCGAACCAACCAGCCACATCACTCTCAATTCCGCCGAAATCGCCTTCCAATCCGTCACCGTCACTGCCGCCGGCAAGCTCCAATCCGCCACCGTCTCCCTCGATGCCGCCAACGAACAAGCCACCTTCACCTTCCCAGCCCAACTCCCCGCCGGCAAGGCAACGCTGGCCATCGCCTATACCGGCATCCTCAACAACGAGTTGCGCGGCTTCTATCTCTCCAAAACCGCCGCCCGCAATTACGCTGTAACCCAGTTTGAATCCACCGACGCCCGCCGCGCCTTTCCCTGCTTCGACGAGCCTGCCTACAAAGCCACCTACGATGTAACCCTGATCGTCGACGCCGGCGACACCGCCATCTCCAACAGCCCCATCGAGACCGACACACCCGGCCCCATTCCCGGAAAACATGCGCTGCATTTTGAAAACACCCCGAAAATGTCCACCTATCTCGTGGCCTTTCTGGTTGGCGACTTCCAATGCATCTCCGGCTCGTCCGACGGTGTG
>Ga0302154_10003653_pt1 | contig 11148 bp, 7 predicted proteins | sample I_Bog_N2_3_FD_193507 | JGI IMG/M metagenome (GOLD analysis project Ga0302154, IMG submission 193507) | Peat permafrost microbial communities from Stordalen Mire near Abisko, Sweden - I_Bog_N2_3 | ecosystem: Environmental > Terrestrial > Soil > Wetlands > Peat | place: Sweden: Abisko, Stordalen...
AACGAGGTGGAGGTCACCGACGCCACCGTCCCCGTCACGGCCGGAGGTCCGGCCGGAGGTGCCGGCGTGCTGGTCCCGCTGCTGGAGCCGGTGCCGCTCCCGGTCCCCGACGGCGGTCCGGTAGGCGGATCGAGGCAGATCACCGTGGCGTCCACCACGCCGTCGGTGGTGGTCCCGAATACCGCCACACGCTCACCGGTGGTGATGGCGGAGGTGGTCGAGGGGCCGCTGGACCCGACGACCGATGTGGTGGCCGAGAAGTCGACGGTGACGGTGGTCCCCGTCGACGTGCTGACCGTCAACGAGGTGGAGGTCACCGACGCCACCGTCCCCGTCACGGCCGGAGGTCCGGCCGGAGGTGCCGGCGGCTTGCCGTCCCCCGAGCCGCTACCGGATCCTGACGACCCGCCTCCGGTGCCGGTCGGAGGTGGGGTCGGACCGGAGCCCGACGACCCGCTGGTGGCGGAGCCCGACGACCCCGAACCGGTTGCCGACGGGGGCTTGGGCGACCCTCCTCCGGGGCTCGTCGTGCTGGTCGTGGAGGTGGAGGTCCTGGTGTATCCACTGCCGGTCGAGCCGGGACCCGACACCTGGCCCGCATGGTGGTGACCACCGGTTGCACCCGGTGCTTTGGGAGCAGCACCTGCCGAACCCAGGCCGCCCGACAGGGCCAGGCCAACGGCGGCGACGGTCATACCGACGGCCAGGGCAATGGCGATCACGCCGGCCCGCCGCTTCGCTGGTTGTCCGGGGTGTCGTCCGTTCCCGTTGCTCCGTGGTTCGTCTTCCATCGTTGCCCTCCTCGAATGGTGGATTCCAGCCAACCCTTCGTCGGTGGGATCCCGGTGTCACGAGATGTTTCGACGTGCCTCGACGTCGATGTCCGTCGGACCGCTCCAGGTCCGCCTCGATCGGGTCGATATTCGGCGTGACACCGGGCGGTGTCCGACGATGTACCGAGGCAAGGGGGGCGATGCGCGAGGAGGAAGGGGACGATGACGCAACCAGGCTGCGGGCCGTCCGTGCCCGTGACCCCGACGTGTGGGTCGACCTCTACAACGAGCTGTATCCCAGACTCCGCTCATTCTTCATCCGGCGCATCGGACCCGATGCTGCGGAGGACGCAGTGGCGGAGACGCTGACTCGCGCCCTGTCGGGCATCGATCGGTACTCCCCCGGACCCGCCGGCCTGCCCGGCTGGATCTTCGGGATCGCCCGACACGTGGCCGCCGACCACCATCGGCGCACCACCAAGCTGCGCGCCCTGCCACAGCCGGGACCAGCCACGGCGATGGACCTACCAGCCGAACAGGCCGTCCTCCACGACGAGCACGCCACCCTCCGGGCGGCGTTCGAAAAGCTGAACGCCAAGGACCGGGAGATCTTGGAGCTTCGGGTCATCGCCGGCCTCAGTGCCGAGGAGACCGCCGCCGTGTTGGGCAAACGCGCCGGTGCGGTGCGAATGGCCCAGTCGCGGGCCCTGGCCGAGCTCCGTCGGATCATGGAGTACGCCGATGCCTGAGAACACTTCCGCTTCCGACGCCGTGCTGCTGGCCCGGTTGTCAGAGGCGCTGGTGGATACCGATCCGCCGTCCCCCCTCCAGGTGGCTGCCTTCCGGGCGGCGGTGGAGGGCGGCGCCGCCGGGTCCGTGGCCGCCGTGGCCGGCCCCACCTTTACCGCCCGCCTCCAACAGCACCGACGCCGGGTCCGCCAGGTGGTGGCTGCGGCGGCGGCGGCTGTGGTGGCCCTGGCGGTGATGGTGTCGTTCCTCCTGGTGTCGGCCTCCACGCCCTCCGCGGCGCTGACCCGGGTGAACTCGGCGGACTCCGCCCTCCGCTCGGCGCTCAACGGCCATGCCTCCCACCGCGCCACCGTCAAGGCGGTGGAGTCGCTGGCCTCGTCGGTGAACCAGCTCCCACCGGGTTTGCGAGGGCAGGTGCCGGCCGGCACCGGTGCGCTGCTGACCCGTGCGTGTCAGGCCCTGGCCGCTCATCCGCCACCGGCCGGCGCCCCATTGCCAGCCGCCTGCGTGCATCCGCCGCCGATCCCTGGGGCGTCAGGAACGACCGGCACGGAACAGCCGAACTCCACGGTGCCTTCCTCGCCGCCCTCTTCGGTCGTCCGGGGGACGGGCGGCACCCGACCGGTCGGCACACCGCCGCCCTCGTCGGTGCCTTCGGGGGGCTCCGGGGTCCAACCGTCCTCACCGCCGGCCACGGTGGCGGTACCTTCCAGCAGTGGCGGCACCGCCTCCACCGCCCCACCGCCGGCCAAGGGAACCACCGCCTCGACCGAACCGGCCGGCGGAGTGGGATCTCCGCCCCCCGAGCCGTCGTCCGGTGCCTCTCCCACCGGCACGCCACCGACGAGGGGAAGTCCAGTGGCGCCCGCCGCCACGGCGTCGGCCAGCCCGGTCGGCACCGGCGCTCCGGCGCAGCCCCCGACGGTGACGACCCCGGTCCGCACGGCGGCAACCACACCGGCCGGTACTCCGGACAGCCGGCCACCGACATGAGCCGCCGACCGTTCGGGTTCAGCCCGTCGGACCCGATCCGGTCGGACCCACGTAGTAGAGGGTCCCGTCAGTAGGTGGACCCCCATAGGAAGAGGACGGGACCCGGGTGCCGGTCTGGACCGCCCAGCGGTCGACGACGGCCGCCGCCTGACCCCCTCGCCCCCCTCCGAACCCGAACCGACCGTTGCTACCGACCAGGACGTATCGGATCCGACCCCGGGCAGCCAGCGTCTTGAACTGTGACAACGTCGGCGCCGGCTCCGAGCCGGTGAACCCACCCATGGACATCACCGGGTCGCCGCTGATCAGGATGAGCGGGGATGCGGTGGTGGAGCCACTGACGGCCACCAGCCAGTCGGCACCGTCCTGGTGCGCCTTCAGGTAGGTGATCATCTGTGGGGAGACCCCCGACACTGGCGGAACCCCGTTGTTGGCGGCCGTGGCGGCCGCCGATTGGCGGTCCAGCCGGGCCAAGATCGACTGGATCCGGGGGTTGTCGAACTGATGGGGCAGCCCACCGGCCTCGCCCACTGCGGGACCGCCGGTCGGGTTGGTGGCGGCCGCCGGGTGCTGGGTGGTGGAGAGCGAGTAGGCGGTGGGACCAGCCGCCAGTGCCACCACTGCGGCCACCGCCCCGACCGTCCCGATGGCCAGCACCGCCGGTCGGGCCAGTCGGCGTCCACCCAGGAAGACCGCCAGCAGGAAAACGGCGCCCACGATCCCGGCGACCTTCACCACCGTCGGGAGGGCAGGGGCGAAGGTGGGGGAACGATGGAGCAGGGTGGCGGCCCACCAGGCACTGCCCGACACGCCGACCGGAAGGAGCCAGGCGTAGACGGGCGACTGTCGACCCAGTCGCCACATGGCCACCGATCCGCCGGCCGCCAGGGCGGCCAGGCCCGGAGCCATCGCCACGGTGTAGTAGGTGTGGAACGTCCCCTGGGTCTCGCTCAACACCGCGGTGGCGAAGATCGTCCAGGTGCCCCAGAACACGAACCCGGCCCGGATCAGGTCGCCACGAGGGGCCCGCCGGGTGGCCCACAGACCGGCCAGCAGACCCAGGCCGGCCAGGGGGATCAACCAGCTGATCTGGGAGCCGAGGGGACCGGCGAACATCCGGCCGGGGCCAGGTTGGCTGCCGAAGTGGCTGAGACCGGTGATGCCGGCATTGAACCGGCGGCCGAACGCCCCTGGCAGCGACGCCCGGTAGGGGTGCGAGGAGCCGAACAGACGGCCGAAGCCGTTGTACCCGAAGATGAGGCTGAGCTCCGAGTTGTCGCCGCTGCTGTCGATGTAGGGACGGGAGGCTGTCGGCCACAGCTGCACCACCGCTACCCACCACCCCGACGCCAGCACCAACGCCAGCAGGGCCCACCCCAGTTGGGCCAGCCGACGGAGCAGTCGGGGTGGGCCGGCCAACAGGTACGCCAGCGGAAAGGCAGGCAGCACGATGAAGGCCTCCAGCATCTTGGCGAGGAAGGCCATCCCCAGCAGCACGGCGCACAACACCAGTCGGGAGGTGGCGCCGGTCTCGAGGGCTGACCACAGGGCCCAGGCGGCCAGCACCAGAAACAGGGTCATGATGCCGTCCGGTTCGTTGGACCGGAAGATGGCGGTCACCACCGGGGTGACGGCCAGGGCGGCCGCCGCCAGCACCGCCGCCAGGTCACCCTGCCAGCGGCGCACCAGATGGAAGACCACCACCACGGTGAGGGCGCCGGCCACCGCCACCGGGACCAGCATGCTGAGGCTGGAGAAACCGAAGAGCCGACCGGAGAGCTCCATCACCCACAGGGTGGCGGGCGGCTTGTCGACGGTGATGAAGTTGGACCGGTCGAGCGAGCCGAAGAAGAAGGCCTTCCAGCTTTCGGTGCCGCTCCTGACCGCCGCGGCGTAGAAGGTGTTGGACATGGCGTTGGCCGACAGCCGGTGGAGGTAGAGGAGGAAGGCGGACAGGCCGATGGCCACCATGGCGGGTGTCGACCACCAGGGCCGACCGTCCCGGCGGAGCCAGCCGGCCACCCCACCGGGTCCCGGAGGGTCATCAGCGGTCGACGTGTCCAGATCGGGGACGGGAGACGGGGTCACATCGACGGCGCGCACCAGCGTGGCGACCCCGCCGGCGGTTTCGGGACGACCGGGGTCCCCGCTGGGAAGCAGCTCCTCGTCTCTCTCCACGCGGCTCCTCACGACACGTCCCCCGGCTGCGGTCCCGATGGTCGGGGATTCCGGCGACCCCATGACGCTATCGACCGGTAAAACGTGCCGGGTATCGGTCCGGACCGCCGCGATTCCCATTGCCGCGTCACCGCGGGCCGGCTGGCCATCCGACGGGGTCCGGGACCACCGCTGGCCTACCATGACCCCGGACTGAGGGGGGACGCATGACGGGACGGCGAGATGGTGCAGGCGGCGCGGCATCCGGCGGCTGTGCCGACTGCGGTGCGGAAGCCGGTGGACGTCGGGGGCTGACCCGCCGGGAGCTACTGGCCGCCGGGGTGGCATCGGGCGTGGGTCTGTTGGCCGCCAGCTGTGGCCACAGTCCCGCATCCTCCACGGTGACCCGAGCGGCGGCAACCCCGGCGGCCGGGTCGGACCTGGGGGCCGTGGAGCACGTCATCTTCCTGATGATGGAGAACCGGTCGTTCGACCACTACTACGGGACCTATCCCGGGGTCCGCGGCTACGACGATCACCCGGCCGGCGACCTCGGGGCCTTCTCGCAGGCCTGTCCGGCCAACACCACCTCGGCCCCCACCGGACGGCTGCTGCCCTTCCACCTCGATACCAACGACACCGCCCTGGCCGACTGCACCTTCGACCTGACCCACAACTGGGGACCGCAGCACCTGTGTCGGAACGGCGGCTCGATGGACTCGTTCGCCCGGGTCCACACCGCTCCGACCAACGAGGGCCCGGCCCAGGGCACGCTGACCATGGGCTACTACACCCGGGCCGACATTCCCTACTACTACGCGCTGGCCGACGCCTTCACGCTTTGCGACGGCTACCACTGCTCGGTGATGGGACCCACCCACCCCAACCGGTTGATGCAGATGTCGGGGACCATCGACCCGGCCGGTCTGGCCGGCGGTCCGGTGCTGGAGACCAATGGGAGTCCGGACGCCCTGTTCAGTGTGCACTGGGACACCATGCCGGAGGTGCTGGAGGACGCCGGGATCAGCTGGAAGTACTACAACCCGGCGGGGGAGCTCTACACCATCGGCGCCATGCGGCAGCTGGGGATCACCTCGGACACCGTCCTCCCCTACTTCTCGCAGTACGAGAATCCCGCCTCCACGCTCTACCAGAAGGCATTCCTCCCCACCTTCCCCGACCAGTTCGTGGCCGACGTCCACGCCGGCACCCTCCCCCAGGTGAGCTGGATCGCCGCCCCGTTGGGCTACGACGAGCACCCCCCGTCCCCGTCGTTCCTCGGCGAGTGGTTCACCGACCAGGTCCTCACCACGCTGGTGTCCAATCCCGAGGTGTGGTCGAAGACGGTGCTGTTCCACATGTACGACGAGAACGACGGGTTCTTCGACCATGTGGCCCCTCCGGTCGCCCCGCCTGGGACCGAGGACGAGTACGTGACGGTCTCGCCGTTGCCGGCCGACGCCCAAGGTATCGACGGGCCGATCGGGCTGGGGTTCCGTGTCCCCATGGTGGTGGTGTCGCCGTTCAGTCGAGGCGGCCACATCCAGTCGGCCACCTTCGACCACACCTCGCAGCTGCGATTTCTGGAGGAGCGCTTCGGCGTTCGGGCGCCCAACCTCTCGGCGTGGCGCCGGAAGACGGTGGGCGACCTGACCGCCACCCTCGATCTGCACCGCTCGGATACCAAGGTGCCGACGCTCCCCGCCACCCGGAACGACCCGGCCTACATCGCCGCCAAGGGGTGTACCCAGGCTGACCTGCTGGAGTTCGGCACCACCCAGGTTCCCTACCCGGTGCCCACCATCCAGCGGATGCCGACGCAGGACCCGGCGTCGACCCGGGTCATCTGACCGTTCACCCGGCCTGTCGACGGGCCTTCGACTCGGCGGCGTCCACCTTGGCCTTTTCGGCGTTCTGCTTGGCGGCGTCCCTCGGCCGGAGGCCTTGGGCGTAGATCGCCTTGATGTACTGCTGCACGTCGCCGGCCGCCGATGCCGAGGTCAGCAGGTCGTTGGAGGCCTGCAGGTGGGTGCGGATACCCATCATGTCCCAGGCCCTCCGGATGTTGGCTTTGGCGGCCATCAGGGTGGAGAGCGGGGCCTGGGCCACGTGGAAGGCCAGCTCGTCGACCTCGTCGTCCAGACGTTCGATGGGGACCACCCGGTTGACCAGTCCCATCTCCAGAGCCTGCTGCGCCGAGAGCTCCTGGCTGGTGTACATGTACTCCGACGCCCGCTTGAAGTTCATGAACAGCCACGGCTCGATGCCGGTCTCCATGGTGGGCATGCCCATCCCCTGGAGCACCGGAAACTGGAAGTAGGCGTCCTCGGACGCCACCGTCATGTCGGTGAGCAGGCCCCAGACGGTGCCGCCGCCCAGGCAGTAGCCGTGCACCTGGGCGATGGTCGGCTTGGGGAACTCCCACAGCTTCATGACCGGGGCGCCGTAGATGTCCCACTGCCCCTTCCACGGGCTGCCCAGGCGCTGGGTGGACTCGGCGATCTCGCGCATCTCGGTGCCGGGCGCCCCCAGCACGGCGTGGCCGGCGCTGAAGCCCGGCCCGTTGGCCTTGATCACCACCACCTTGATGTCGTAGTCGTGGTCGGCGTCGTCGAGGCAGGTGTCGAGATCGAACACCAGATCCGACGACTGGACGTTGGCCTTGTCGCCGAAGTCCAGCGTCATCCAGGCGACGGGGCCGTCCTTCTCGTAGATGACGGTGCCCAGCTGGCGTCTCTCCATCGTCGTCTCCCCCTCCGAACGGAGTGCCGTGGCTCGGCCGACCGCCGGTCGAAGCTACCAAAGGACGGCCGTCCGGACCCCAGTGGGTCCAGCCGGGATGCTCAGGCGGAGTCGGAGCGGTGGGACTCCCGCAGCAGGCGTTTGCGCACCTTGCCGTTGTGATCTCGAGGCAGCTCGTCGACCACCTCCCACAGGCGGGGGACCTTGTACTTGGCCAGGCGGTCCTCGAGGTAGGACTCCAGCTGCGCGGTCGACACCGGATGGCGAAGCTGCACCATGGCTTTCAGCCGCTCGCCGTCGCGTTCGTCGGGGACTCCGAAGACCGCACAGTCCACCACCGCCTCGTGCTCGAAGAGGACCTCTTCGATCTCCCGAGGAGCGATGTTCACCCCGCCCCACAGCACCATGTCCGACACCCGGTCGGTGATCGTCAGGTAGCCGTCAGCGTCCAGGACGCCGATGTCGCCCACCGTGAAGGCGTCGCCCCGCCAGGCCTGCCGGGTGGCTTCCTTGTCGTTGCGGTAGCTGAACCGTTGGGGGCCCGGGGGTCGGATGTAGACCACGCCGGCGGTGCCGGTCGGCGCCGGTTCGCCGTCCTCGCCGATGATGCGGATCTCCACCCCCGGCCAGGGGAGACCCACACTGCCGGGACGGTCGCGCCACTCGTCGGGTGAGATCTTGGTGGCGCCGCCTTCACTGGCCCCGTAGAGCTCGAAGATCTCCGTCTGCGGGAAGGCCTCCATCATCTTGAACTTGATCTGCACCGGGCAGGGAGCGGCGCCGTGCACGATGAGCGACAGGCTGGAGGTGTCGATGGCGGCTCGCTCGTCGTCGGGGATCTCCAGGATCCGGATGAAGTGGGCGGGCACCATAAACGACCGGGTCCCACCGCGCCGGGCCACTTCACCGAGCCAGGCCCGGGCCTCGAACTGCTCGGTGACCACGGTGGTGGCCCCGGCATAGAGCGCACACAGCGACCAGCCCAGATGGGAGGCGTGATAGGCAGGCCCGCTCATCACGTACACGTCGTCGGCGGTCCAGCTCCACAGCGCCGTCTGCCCCTCCATGGCCCGGATCCGACCCTCGGGGGCACCCATGGCGCCGTGGACGACGCCCTTCGGCCGGGCGGTGGTGCCGGAGGTGTAGAACATCAGCTCGGGTCCGCCACCGGCGTCCACCTCGGCCAGTGGGGCGGCGGCGGCGATCCGCTCCTCGTAGTCGACTCCCACCCGCAACACGCCGGCGGGTCGGACGGCCAGGGCGCCGTCGAGCTCGGCATCGAACCCTGTCTGGCCGATCACCACCGCCACATCGGCGTCCTCCAGGATGTAGGTGAGCTCGTGCGACCGGAGATGCCAGTTGACCGGGAGGTAGGGGGCATCGGCCATGGCAGCGGCCACTGCCACCTCCAGAATTTCGATGCCATTGGGCAGCACGGTGGCCACCGGCCGACCGGGCCCGGCCCCGCACTCGATGAGCACGGCGGCCAGGCGTCGGGCCCGGTCGTCGAGCTCGCCGTAGGTACGGACGGTGTCGCCCAGCACCACCGCCGCCCGGTCGGGCCCCGAGCGGGCGTGGGCGGTGGCTCCTCGGACCGGATCGGCGTGGGGTTCCGACATGGGTGAGGAGGCTACCGCTCCGGTCCGGATGACGCCGGGGGAAGCCGTGGTGGCCGGTCAGAACGGACGGGGCCCTCCGACGGCGGGGACCGGGTCGAACGTCACCGGCATGGCCGCCACCCCGGCCAACGACGGGTCACGCTCGTAGAAGGTGGTGGCCTGGCGGTCCACCCGGTAGTCGGGGATCCGGTCGAGGACCTGGCGCAGCATGATCCCGAACAGGGCCCGGGCCAGGTGCATGCCGATGCACCGGTGGGGGCCGATACCGAAGGCCAGGTGGGGGTTGGGGGCCCGGTCGAGCACCAGCTGGTCGGGCCGGTCGAAGACAGTGTCGTCCAGGTCGGCCGACAGCCAGCTCAGCATCAGGTACTCCCCCCGTCGGAGGTGCTGGCCAGCCAGCTCGGTGTCCTCGGTGACCGTGCGGGTCAGCGTCTCGTTGACGCAGAAGTAGCGGAGGTACTCCTCGGTGGCCATGGGCAGCAGCTGGTGCTCGTCGATCATCCGCCGCCGGGTGGCGTGGTCGCCGTCCAGGTGGTGGAGGGCCAGGGCGGTCATCGACGAGGTGGTGTCGAGCCCGCCGGCCACCAGGTTCCACAGGACGGCGCTGACCTGGCCGTCGTTGAGGAGCTGGCCGTCGGACCCCCGGAGCTCCACCAGTCCGGTGAGGAGGTCGTGACGGGGGGACCGGCGTCGGTCTTCCGCCTCGGCCAGCAGTTCGGCCACCATGCCCGGAAGCAGGGTGAGGGCCTGTTGGTACTCCGGCGAGTCGGGGCGGTAGGCGACCGTCCCATGAAACACGCCGGCGTAGTGCGCCCAGCTGTCGGGGGGCAGCCCCATGATGGCCAGGGTGGTGACGGCGGTCACCGGGTTGGTGAAGTCGCCGACCAGGTCGAAGGTGCCGGACTCCACCTGCTGGTCGAGGAACCAGGCGGCGGTCTGCTCGATGAACGGCGTCCGGGCGGTCACCGCCGGCGGGAGGAGGTAGGGGTTCAGCAGCCGGCGGAGGGCGGCGTGGACCACCGGGTCGGCCTCGGCGATGCCGGCCGGAGGAATGCCTTTGCCCCGCGGGACGCCGGTGATTCCCAGGTAGTTGATGCCGTCGACCGGCTCCGGTTCGTACCGGCTGGAGAAGCGGCCCTCGTCCTTGGCCACCTCGACGACCTGGTCGTACCCGCTCACCACCCAAAACCCGCCGTAGCGGGGGCTGAAGGCCACCGGACACTGCCGAAGCTCTGACCACGTCGAACGGCGGTCGGCCCGGTAGCCATCCGAGTGTGGGTCGAAGTCGACGACGACCCGGTCTTCTTCGTCCATGCCCCCGCCCCCCGGTCCGCAGCTGCTTCCGGGTCTCCACTGTACGGTCCGCCGTCCGGGCGTGCCCGGGTCCGGCGTGACCACCCTCGGGTACCATCGCCGGGTCGGAGCCCGGGGGGAGGCGAGGATGCCGGAGGCGGCCACGAGGACGATGGGAGCGGTCGACCCGGACACCGCCGGAGTGCTTCCCGACCCGCCGGATCTGCACCGCATGCGGGTCGAGCGTCACGCCCGCCTACAGACGCAGTTGGGTCGGCGGGGCATCGACGCCGTGCTGCTCAACGCCGGTGGGGCGGTGCAGTACGCCGCCGGTCCCGCCGTGGTGGCCGGCGATGGTGGGCGGGCCGCCCATCGACGGACCTCGGTGCTGGTGGTGGCCGGTGACCATCTGCCCCACCTCTTCACCCCCTGCCCGGAGGGGGCGCCATCCGGCCTGGACGCCGACCATGTGCACCCGTCCCTCTACCTCGAGTCGCCCCAGGGTGCCGAGGCGGCGCTGGAGACGGTGATGGATCTGGTGGGATCGGTCCCGGCCCGGCTGGCGGCCGACGACTTGAGCGCTCCGATGTACCAGGCCGTCACCCGACGGTGGGCCACCACCGAGTTGGTGGATGCTGCCCGGGTGTTGGGCCCGGCCCGGGTGGTGAAGACGGGCGACGAGCTGGCCTGCATTCGCCAGGCCCAGCGTCTGAATGAGACCGCCATGTACGACGTGCAGTCCACGCTCGTCGACGGAGTGCGGCAGACGGATCTGACGGGGACGTTTCTGCGCAGGGTATGTGACCTGGGGGCCGATGCCA
>Ga0302154_10003655_pt1 | contig 11147 bp, 17 predicted proteins | sample I_Bog_N2_3_FD_193507 | JGI IMG/M metagenome (GOLD analysis project Ga0302154, IMG submission 193507) | Peat permafrost microbial communities from Stordalen Mire near Abisko, Sweden - I_Bog_N2_3 | ecosystem: Environmental > Terrestrial > Soil > Wetlands > Peat | place: Sweden: Abisko, Stordalen...
CGGCTATCTGGGCATCGGAAAACTCTCCGTTCCGGCGGGATGCCGGCAGAAAAATCACACTAATCAGGCGACTCGCGACGGCTCAAGGGGCATGCCGCCACGGCATGCCGACGCGTGCCGTCAAAAAAGCTTAATTACCCCTAGGTAATAGAGTCAACGGGGGTTGCTTTTTTGCCCGGATTTTAGGGCATAGTTTGTAAATGCCGACGCACGCCACCACGCCGGACGGGTTCACCATCTTCGCCCAGCCGATCCGGGGCCGTGCCTGCGGGTCCTGCACGCTGTGCTGCACCCTGGTCCCCGCCGACCTGGCGCAAAGGGGCTACCCGGAGGCCATGAAGCGCGCGGGGGAGAAATGCCGCCACGTCGGCCATCACGGGTGCAAAATCCACGCGCGCCGCCCGGACCCGTGCCGCTACTGGTCCTGCAGATGGCTGTTCGACCCCGGGACAGCGGACATGCGGCGCCCCGATCACGCCGGCTATTGCGTCGACGCCATCCCGGACAGCATCGCCGTCAACGGCCAGGAGATTGAGATTCTCCAGGTGTGGTGCGACCCCAAGCGGCGGGACGCGCACCGCGACCCGGCGTTGCGCGCGTACATCGCCGCGATGAACATGGCGGCGATCGTCCGCTTCGGCGAGGACGACGCGATCGTCATCGCGCCGCCGTCGATGACGGAGGGCGGGGAATGGCTGGAATTTCCCGCCACCATCGTCACCGCGGAAAAGCACCGCCAAAACCTCGCGGCCGTCGGCGCCGTGCCGTTTCTGGAGAAGCTGAAAGCCGCCGGAGCGGACGTGTCATGAGCGAATCGAGTGTCATCGTGAAGGTGCAGCGCCCGTTGTCCGGGCCTCCCGCCAAACCGAACCAATGCCTGATCTACGCCGCGGGGCGGCGGCGCATGCAGACCCAGGAAGTGTCCGTGGAGGTGATGACGGCGCTCGGCGAGGACGCGAAGGGCTACTTCCACGCCACCTGGTCGCCGGCTTTTCAGATGTGGCTGCTCGATGGACGGGTGCCCGATCAGGACTGGTGACGGCGTCGGTCAGAACGGGTCGATCCCCAGATCGAGCGCGTCGTTCACCCATTGATTGATTTGCGCGCGCGATGTGAGGGTATCGACGCGCGCGCGCAGCAGATCGATTCCGTCGCCCATAAAGGGGGCGGCCATCCATTGCCGGAGGTAGGCGCGGAGCGCCGCGCAATGTGCCTCGGTCAGTTCGGAGTCCCCGCCGCCGAGATAAGCTTCCACCGCCGGCCGCAGCACGCCGGACGTCTCTCTCATCCAGTAGCCCGGCACGAAACCGGCGGATTCGGTCACGGTTGCAGCCCCCACCAGGTCCTCTGGCACGCCTCGCAAAACTCCGCGACCCAGCCCTCCGCGTTTCCCAGTATCAGCGGCATTTCCTCCTCGCTCAGCACGGCGTCGCAGTAGGAGCACGTCGTCGTGCGCTCCTGGTCGGGCGCGCCCCATCCCACGAGGTTCCAATCGAATCCCGGCACCGGCCGAAGAAAGCCGGGGTCAGGTATAGCGGTGGCGTCCGTTGCGATTGTTGCCGCCCCGCACCGCGGCGCGGATGCTGGCCTCCACCCGGGGCGGCAGCGGTTTGGGCGGTGGTGCGCGCTTGAGCACTTCCGGGATGGACCGCTCAATGGCGACGCGCGTGCGGTCTTGTGGCAGGTCAATCAGGACGGTGCCGTCCCAGCACATGAACCGGCCGCTCTGATCGGAACGCAGCAGCAGGCCGCCGCCGCTCGGAAACACCACGTCGCCAAGCAGATGAAAACCGTGTGGGATTTCGGTGCGGTTCCAGCGGACCATCTTGCCGGCGACGGTGGCGCCGGTCATGTGGACCTCGATCGCGGTCATATCGTGAGGCATTTTTGTCCTCTCCGTTTTTCGCGCGCCGATCCTGCCGTGATTTCTTGGTGTCGCGCAATGACCGTGTCGCTTTTTGCCGCCTCATTCGAGGGCGAAAAAATCTACACGGGCAAAAAAAAGCCCCGGCTGGTTTCCCAGCCGAGGCCATTTGTCCCGAAATATCGCGGAGGTTACGGCCCAGTGGCGCCGGTCGCCCCAGTCACGGTGCCGGCCCCGATGGAGGCGCCGACGCTCCCAGTGGCGCCGGTCGGGCCGGTCGAGCCCGTGCTGCCCGTCGTGCCCGTGGAGCCGGTCCCGCCGGCGGCCGGTGCCTCCGGGGTGCCCGCCGCCACGGCCGCGGCGAGCGCCGAGCTGTTGGCCGCGATGCTCGCGTTCAGCGCCGTGAAGCTGGCGAGCTGGGCGGCCGACGCGCCGGCGTTGGTCGCCGCTTCCACGGCCGCCTCAAGCTGCGCCGCGAACCCGTCGATCAGGGCGATGGCGCTCGCGTTGACGGTCGTTTCGGCGGTGACGTCATCGGTGAGCGATGCGATTTCGGTGTCGATGTTGTTGAGCGATGCGGACATGATGGCTACCTGTGCGGTTAGGGCATCGAGCGCGGCGACAATCGACGCGCTTTCGTTGTGGACATGGACGTGAACGTGGGTTTCGTGCGCCATGGGCCTCCGGGGGGTTAAGTCAGCGGCGCGGTGGACAGGCGCGCCGGGCTTGCGATCGGCACGATGGCCACGTTCGGCGCGGGAGCGGCGGGGGGAGATACCGGGATGCCCGCCGTCAGGCCGGTCGCCTTTGCCGCGAGCGCGCAATCATTTTGCACCGTTGACGCGAGCGCGCCGGTGGCGAGCACCACGACGGGGCTTGCCGGCGGCGCTAGGGCGGACGCCACGGCGTCGATCACGCCGACGGTTACGGCGGCGCCGCCATCGGCGGACACCGCGCAGAACAGTTGGCCGTCCGTCGTGGAGAGCAGGGCGGTCGCCGCGGCGCAGCAGCCGCCCACCAGCAGCGGGAAAAGAACGAATGACCAGGCGCGCATGGCGGTCACGCGCTGGCGACGGCCGCCGGTGGCGCCGCGACCACGGCGGACAGCGCCAGGACGGCGGCCGGGATGACGTGCGGCGCCAGCGCGGCGGCCGTCTGTTCGGCGGCGACGCGCGCGACATCCGCCGGCGTCGCGCCGAGGTCGGAAATCATCCCGGCGTGCGACGCGGCCACCGATGTTTCGGCCGCTTGTGTCGCCGCGGCGAACACCGCCGGGTCACGCAAATTCGCGCCGTTCGCGGCGAGCCGCACGAGAGCGGCGACGCCGGCGGCACCCGCCGCGCGCACAAGGGAGTTGTTCCGGACCGCGGTGATGTCCACGCCCTTCGCCTGGAAATAGCGCACCGCGGCGGGCACGATTCCGGTGGCGACCGCGAGCGCGGAAACCCCTTCGAGGACGTTCATCGTGTCGGCGATGTCCATGAAAATCATGCTCCGGTGAAAGTCGTGCCCACGGCGCGGTTGATTTCCCAACCGTATTCAAACACTTGTTGCGAGGAATTATTTTCCGCGTCGGTGATGTAGAACACCGATTGCAAGGCGATGATCATGCCGAGCAGCACCTTGCGCCCGTCGGCCCCGCGTATGTCGATGAAATGTCGCAGCGCGGTGCGCGTGTCATTGCCGCAGCCGCCGTCCACGTCGAGACTCGAATAGGCGCCGTTGGCGAGAACATTCAAGCACCGCTGCAAAAATTTCACGCCGACTTCCGGACCCATGTTGATTCCGATATCCAGCAACTTGCCGGCGATCGGCATGTCGATCACCGCGAGTTGGTCAAATTGCGGACCAATCCAGTATTTCTGAAAATAGATCGCAACGGCGGTATCGCGCGGCATCGCCCGCATGTCGCCGGTGTAGCCGTTCGATCGCGCGTCAGCCTCGGTGATTCCCCAGATAGTGGGGCCGCCGGAATCGGCCGCGTCGTTGGTGTAGCCGCCCTCCAGGCCAATTTCCGTGTTGATCAGCGCGACAAAGATCAGCGGGTAATCGGTCATCACAGATAGCCCAGGAAAAGCAGCACGAGGACAATGACGACGACAAGCCCGAGGCCGCCGCCGTAATAATGCCCGTACCGATTGCCGCCGGAATACCAGCCGGCGCCGCGGCCATAGATGCCGCCGCCTCCGAGAACCAAGATGAGAACGATGATGAGAATGAGGCCCATGACGAAACTCCTTATTTTGTGCTCATATCCGGCCGGAAGCGCGTGTCCGGAAGCGATGCGTCAAACAGTTTCGCCCACAAGATCGAGACCATCTGTTCAACGTGGTCGAATTGCAGATTTGCGATATTTTGCGCGGCGCGGAATTGCGTTTCGATTTCCGCGAGTCGCGCGGCCGAAGCCTGTCCGGACGCCGACAGGGTCGATCCAATCGCGCCGATGCGTTCCTCGTTGCCCGCAACCCGCGAATTGAGCTGCGCCCGGTCGGAGGAACTTGTCGCGTCGGCCGTCGATGATCGGATCGTCGCGATTTCCACCAGCTTCATGCGGTCGTTGATCTGCGCGCTGTCGGTTTTCAGTTCCGAGAGCGCGATGCCAAGCGGTTGCTCGCTCGCGTCGATCTTGAGGCCAATGACAATGAAAAGCCCGACGACGAGCGTGACCACCACCGAGGAAAACGTCATCAGCAGGGGCCAGTTGGTTTGCCGCAACGAGTCGACCTTCACCGAAAGTGGGCTGACGGCGGCGTCCATCTTTGATTCGAGGGTCTGAATGATGGCCTGGATTTCATCACGGCCCATGCCCTTTTGAATTACACCTTCAATGGTAGCCCGAAATTCATTCATGCCTTTCAAGCGTTCATCCATCGCGTTCATAGCGATCTGGCGCGCGGCCTCGATCTCGCGGAAACGGAAATCCATGAATGTGCGCAGCGAAATGGCTTCGTCGCCGTCGGTCTGGCGCCGCTGCGGAATATGATCGGACATTTATACCACCTGTAACAAAACGGTCCTCTGATCGGCGCGCGCGTGGGCGCCCGCGGCCGCCACGGTGACGATCGCGCAGGTCAGCGCGTAAAGCCGCCCGGGAATGCCGCCGGAAATCCAGCAGCTGACCAGGCCCATGTTGATCGGCGGGGCCGCCGGGGTGACGACGCAATCCCCCGGCAGCAACGGCAGCGGCGCGTCAGGTGCCGACACGGGCGCGATCGTGAAGGTGACGGTGGCGATGGCGTCATTATCGAGCGCCAGCCACGCGCTCCAATCCACGCTGTAGTCGAGATTGGAGTTGGCCGCCTTGACTTGGGGAAATTGGAGCTGGTCGCTCATGACGTAGCCTATTGTTGTGTCGGGACGGTGACGGTGCGGGTGTCCACGCGGATCGCGACATCCCGCGGGTCGAGGGCGACCGCGATCTCGCGGGTGTCGACGCGGATCCCGATGACCCGCTCGCCGCCCGGCTCATACGGATAGGCAACGAGCGTGCCGGCGGCGGTCAGCCGCCCGAAGGACGCCTGCCCGATAGAGGCGCGCGTCAGCAGGCCGGTGGAGAAGACGCTCGCGGGTTGCGCGCCGGCCTGAAAATTCGCGGCGATGGCCGCGTCCGCGGTGTCACCCGGGATCGCCACGATCGTCCCGGCGAATGCCGCGGTGACCGGGACGGCGGCGGTGGCCGCCAGCGCCGGCAGAAACAACAGGGCCGCGCCGCCGGTGACCGGCACGGTGGCGGTGGCGCGCGCCGTGGCGGGAGCGGCGCCGATGACCAGGCGCCCGGTTGCGATGCGCCGGGCGGTCGCCGACAGCGTCGCGTCGCGCACGGTGGCGATCAGCGTCCCCGTGATCGCGGCGGCGAGATGTCCGTGCGCCGTCGCCGGCGCCGCCGTGGCGGCGAGGACCGCGCCGACCTTTAGGTCCGCCGCCGCCACCAGGGCTTCCCCGGCGGCCCCGGTGAGCCCGGCCCACACCGGCACCACGCCGGCGGCGAGGCCCGTCGCGGGGTCCGTGCTGGCGATGAGCCGGGCGGCGGCGAGGCGCTTGGCCGTCGCCGTGAGGGTTCCGTCGGCTTGCGTCGCCGACAGCGCCGCGGCGATCGGCGCGGCGGCCGCGACGTGGGACGTCGCCGGCGTGGCGGCGAGCAACAGCCCCGCCGTGACGAGGTTGGAACCCACCGCGGCCGGCGTCGCCCCTGGCAGGGTAGCCAGCAGCGCGGACGTGACCGGCGCGGTGCCCGTGGCCGCCACCGTCGCGGGCGCGGCGAGAGCGGCGAGATGCCCCGCCACGCGGGTTGCCCCGGAGGCCGCCAGCGCGTCCCCGGCCGGGGCGATCAGCGCCGCCGCGATGGCGACGGTGGCGGCGCCGTGGCCGGTCGCGACCGCCGCCGTGTCCGCGAGCCGCGCCGTGACCCAGGTGGCCGCCGTGGCGGTGAGCCGCGCGCCGGCCAGCGGGATGAACACCGCCGCCCTGATGGCTGCCCGGGCGGTGGCTTGCGTCGTCGCCGGTGCCGTCGTGGCGCGCAGCGCGGCGATTAGATTTGTCGGCGCCGCCGTCTCGTCGATGAACAGGCCGCGTGTCGCGTGCTGCTGCCCGGTCGTTTCATTATAGAGCAGCGGCGGGATTGCCCGCCGGATGATTTGCGCCATCGCGCTAACTCAGCGCGAGCAGCGGATCAATGAAGAACGTGGCATATAATTGTCCAACTTTTATGACGCTGTAGAGGTCCCCGACCATTTGCGGCGTGACCGCCACGGACATTGAGAAGCGCATTCCGGCGCGGAACGTCGCGCCGCCATCCGCCACCAACGTGCCGTCCGCGGCGCCCGTATATCCCGCTGGCACCGCGCTGGCCGATGTCCCGGCGACGGTGCAAAACCACACCTGTCCGCCTCCCACGGTCATCATCTGCCCGGCCGTGTAGGCGTGTGAATTGGCGCGCGCCGTCGCTTGTGAATCCCAGGCGGAATTATCAGCCGGCCATGCGGTCGGGGGCGCGAGCGCGTTGGCGCGCGTTCCGCTGCCGAGCGATCCGAGCGGCGATGTCGCCGCGCCGAGATAGCGGACATCGTGCCAAATCTGCGCGTTGTTCGGGAGTACGGAGCCGTTGAACAGGCCATAGATCGTAACGGTACGAGTCGCGCCGGTGAGCGTGTTCCAAATCCCGATGGCTTGGGACTCGAAAGGAAATGCCCAGCTGGCGGTGCCAGACGCGGCGATCGACTGCGCGATCGGAGTCGTGCCGTTGCTCGCGCCGCCGGTCCTGACGATCGCGGTCGAGATCGTCAGCGTGCCGGTATATGTGTAGCGCGCTTGCTGGTAATTCGTCCCGGCGCCGTCCGTGCAAAACGCGTCGAGGACGCCCTGACCCGGCGAAAAAGCGGCGATGAGCGGCACGCCGGGCGCCACCTTGCAGTTTTGCAGATTGATATTTTCAAAGTTGACCAAGGACTGAAACGGCGCGCCCGCGAAGGCCGAAAGATCAACGCTGTCAAGCGTGATGTTGGACATAACGGCCGCCCAGTTGAAGACGTTCGCAGGGACCGCGCCGGAAAAGGGAGTCGGCGTGTCTCGCCAGCGCAGCGTGCCACCGTAATAATTTATGCTTTGTGATGCCGCATATAGATTGAAGGAGACAGCAATAAACTCGCAGAACACTCCGGCGACGCCGAACCATATCGCGGCTGGTGCCGCGCTTGAAAGAGCGAACGTGACGGCTTCAAATCGAAGCGTGCAAACCGTCCGTCCGACGTTAAAGGCGCCGGTGGATGACGACGCGAGGGTAATTCCGTAGATGTAAAGGAAGCCGGTCACCGCGAATATGGCGGCTCCGGTTTGCGTGATCGTGGCGCCGGTCTTGAGGTTGGCGGCGGTCGGCGGGACGGCGGCGGTATGATCGACACACAAGATGGAGCATGGCGCGGCAGAGGTTCCCGGTCCCGTGATCGTTGTCGCGACGGACGACGTTTCGGCGTGATCGTCCCCGACGAAAACCGTGTTGCCAGCCGCGCACCATGTCGCGGCCAGCGCGCTTGCGAGGCGCGCGTGCGGCGCGGCCCATTTGGCGAAATTGCCCACCGCGCCCAGCGATGTCCATGTGACCGTGGCGTCCGTCGTGGTGGCGCCCGCCGTTTTGCTCCATGCCGGTTCGGCGCCCGTGCCGGCTGTTCCGGCCGCGGTGCAGATAAAAAGCGTGTCGCCACCGGCATCCTGCACGATGAAGCCGAGCGCCACGGCGAGCCCCTTGGCGCCGCCTGCCCATGTCGGGCAATTCGTGAGATCGCCATTGACGCCCGGCTGGCCGGTGACTTCCATCCAGGTTACGCCGGAGTCCGTGGTTTTCGCGCCCTTGGTCACCACCCAGGTCGGCTCGCTCGACCCGGTCGTGCCCGCGACGACGCAGGCGAACACACGCTCGTTGCCCACGGCCGGCGTCGCGGATTGCCGCCGCGGCGCGCCGGCGACGACGGCGGTGCTCGCCGCCCACGCCGTGACGGCGCTCCATTGCGCGGAGTCCGCGTACCAGACGGTCGGGCCGACGCTCACCGGCTAGGCGTTGCCGAAGATGATGGAAAATGTCTGCACGTTGACGACTTGCGCCACCGCTATATTGGTGTTGTCGAGGGTCATGTCGCCGCCCGCGCTGGTCTGCGAAACGGATCCCTGGATGCGGCAGTTGGCGTTGCTGTCATAGATGCGAAACGAGGCGGCGGTGCCGGCGGCGGTGCCGGTCGCGACCCAGGCGCCGCTCATCGTCAGCACGCCCGCCGAAGCCGTCGCGGCGGTGGCGGGCAGCGTACCGGACGCCAACGGTCCGGACGGATCGGCGGCGGCGCAGTTCGCCGGTTCCGCGCCGGTGAACAGCTTTATCGTGCCGCCGCCGACCGCGCCGGCCAGTTCGCTCGCGAACGCGGTGCGATCCGTCGTCGAAAATTGCAGGGTCATATCACACCGCCGGGAGCATCTGGGTGAAGGGATTGAGCGTGACGGGCACGCCGAGCGTGATGTTGGTGCTGGCGATGATGATGTCCGTGCCCGCCGACCCAACCGTGTAATCCGCGAGCGCGGTCGCGCCATCGGACGCCCACGCTCGCGCGAAACCCACGGTGCCCCCCACGGCCGGGGTGGCGGCGCTTGTGATGAAGTTGGCCACCATCTGTTCGTTAGACGCCGAGAAAGCTGGCGCGGTGAACGCCACCGGCGCGAAATTATAGGTCAGCAGCACGGTGTTGCCCGCGAGTGGCGATTCTGGCGTTGCCGGCATGGTGCCCGTGTAGAACACGAGCGAGCCCCCGCCGTAGCGCGTGGCCGCCGCCGCGAGCATGGCGCCCGCGAGCGTCTGGGATGTGTTCACGGGAGCCACCGAAACAGGAAGCGGCCGTTGGCGCCGGCGCCCCCGAGCCAGGCCGTTGGATCGGTGCCCTGTTGCACGTCATAGGCGCCGCCGCCGCCGGCACCCGCGCCGGTCGCCGGATCGCCGCCCTGAAATCCCGCCGGGCCGCCGCCGCCATAATATCCGCCAGCGCCATGTCCCGAAAACGCGAACTCGGTGCCGAATTGCCCATCGCTCCCGCGCTCGCCGGCCTGCGCGACGACAACGATGATCGAGCCCGACGCGGTCACGTTGCCGCCCTCCGCGCCGAGGGACAGCTGGGATGATGGGAAATTCGCGCCGGCCCCGCCGGTCGCCGTTCCCATCACGGCGCCACTTTGACTGAGCGTCGTCGTCCCGCCGGCCACCTGGTTCGCGCCGCCGGCCCCGATGGCGACGGTGAGCACCGCGCCGGCCGCGACCGGCCAGACGCATTGCAGATGGCCGCCGGCCCCGCCACCGGCGCCGCTCCAATCCAGCCCCTCCGCGTTCGACCCGCCGCCGCCGCCGCCGTCCAGGATGGCTTCGATGTGGCCGATTCCCGCTGGCACCGTGATCAGGCCGCCGGGAAAAGCCACCGGCAGGAAGGTCGGGCTTGGGAGCGCGGCGGGCTGCCCCGCGGTGATGAGGGCGCGAATGGCCGCGAGCAGCTGGGTGTTGACGAACGCGGACGGCGCGATCCCCGCCGCCGTGATGACGGCGAGAATTTCCATGATGATGCCCGCGTAGTGATAGGCCGGAAACGTCGTGGCCGGGATGAGCAGCCCGGGATTGCCGTCCGTGGGATAGCCGGGCGTGCCGGCGGGCGGCAGCGCCACCTCCTCGATCGGGATGGTGTAGGGGGCGATGATGGCGTCCATGGATTATCCGACCCTCAAGCTGGAAATTTGGCACACGCCCCAGGGCGGCCCCGGGAGCAGGCAGTTCACCGGCCCGCTGAGAACCATCGAAAAGCTCTTGTCAGCGTTGGCGGCGGTGTCGGCCAGGATGACGACCACGATGTCCTGCGAGACCGCGCCGGGCGCGAAGGTTAGCGTTCCCGATGTGCCGACGAAATCGGTGGGCGAGGTCGCGGTGCCGTTCGCGGTCGCATAGGCCACCGTGCATGTTTCGGCCGATGGCGCGCTCAGTGTGACCGTGAAGGTGGCGATCTGACTGGTTGTAAGTTTTCCCGACGCGGCGAGGGCGCCCTGCACCGGGGCACCGATGGCCGAGGGCGGCGTGAAGCCCAACACCTCCACGACGAGCTGCGAGACGCGGAGCTTGGACGGGATGAAGCCCAGCGCCTCGGTGACCACCTGGCTCGCGTGGATGTTCGCTGGTTTCGTGCCCAGCGCCTCGGTGACCACTTGGGACACCAGGGCGTCGGACGGCACGTCAAAGACCTGGGCCTGGCCCGCCGACCAGGATGACGCCGTGAAACTTCCCCGCGTCGTCCAGGTCGAGTTATCGTCGGAATAATCGAGGGTGAAAGCCAGCGGGGCGTTTTGCGGATTGCCGGAGGTGGCCGAGAGGGTGACTTCAACGATTTCCACGGCGGAAGGAAATTCGTAATACCACCAAGCGGGGGTGCCGCCCGCGCTGCACCAGAACGTCGCGAGGTTGTTGTCCAGCGCGCTCGCCGGAGGATCGCCCGAGGCCGAGCCATTCGCGGAGGCGGTGCCGCCGGCGCAGAGATTGGCGCCTCCCGGCGCCGCCGCCATCGCGACTTCCGCGATCTGGAAGTACTGGTTCGATCCGGCATTCGTCTGGCAGTTTATCCGCCAGTAGAGATGCGGGGCCGGCGCGGGCATTACGCGACCCTGCCATAACCCATGAGGCTCGCGTTGTGCGCGGCGGCGGTCCACGGCGCGCCGGTCGCCGGATCGGTTTCCGAGATGTCGGAATAATAGGCATAGGTCGAAATCATTGCATTCG
>Ga0302154_10003686_pt1 | contig 11100 bp, 10 predicted proteins | sample I_Bog_N2_3_FD_193507 | JGI IMG/M metagenome (GOLD analysis project Ga0302154, IMG submission 193507) | Peat permafrost microbial communities from Stordalen Mire near Abisko, Sweden - I_Bog_N2_3 | ecosystem: Environmental > Terrestrial > Soil > Wetlands > Peat | place: Sweden: Abisko, Stordalen...
CTTGGCTTTGTCAAATCATGAGACGACTGCGTGCATCATAGCTGGATCAGTGCTTGTTGGTATCGCTGCAGCATTCCTGAATAGGCCGGTGAAAGCAAAACAAGGCAACGATGCGTCGCCTCCGAAATCCGTAGATGACAACTAGTTGTATTGAAAAGCCCTTATAGTGATCAAGAGCTTTTTTCATTTCCGCCAATGGCGATCGATTAACCACCAAGAAGGCTCAGACTGGGCTTCCATTTCATACCCATTTTTTCAGAATTTTCTGACTGCCCTGCTTTATTGTCTTTCAGTCGCGCTCTGGGTATCGTTTGTTCTGCGGCGCAAGGTCGCAAAGGCGCGGGCCCGGGGTGCGGTAACACCGCCGGACCCGCTAACCAAACCAACTCAAAACAGGAGTTTGTATGGCTAAGATCGAGTGTAATCCCTTCTTCAGCAGTGCTTCAAATCAGTCTCCGCGCAATGAACAGCTGTTTTATCTGGTTTCGCAGTTGTGCGCGCCGCGTTCGCGTCGTCCGCAGCCTGACGTATGCCGCTTGATCGTCGACAGCCGCCTACAGTGGGCGTTTACGCCGATTGATGGCGAATCGTCATGGCTGTATCTGCCGCAGGTGGCTCAAGCACGTCAGTTGGCCGGATGCCTGGTAGTGAGCGCTTCTTAAGTCACCCATCGGAGGCGGGGCCCGCGCGGGCCCCGGTTCGAGCGGGTAATCAACTGAATACCGCAAAACGTCGTAAGCCTCGGGCGATTGCGACCTACGTATCCGATGGCTCGGCTTTAAGACCCGCGCAACGGATCAAATTGTCCGGGGAAACCGTCCCCCCTTACCCCAAGCCAGCAACCGGCGTATTGGCCAGTACCACATCGTCGACCAGACGATCGAGCGCGGCGAAGTCTTCCGCCTTGGGCACGCCGCTGGCAATCACTGGCGTTAGCCACTCAACATTCAGCTGATTCAACAGCGGCTGCAGGTTTTCCGGCATCGAAGTGCCCCAGCCATACGACCCGATAATCGCGGCATGCGTGGCTTTGGGCTTGAGCGCGTTGACCAGGAAGGCGGCGCTGGCCATGGCCGGATGGGCGCCATCGAGCACAGTGGGCGAGCCGAAGATCAGCGTCGAGGCCTCGACCAGCGCCGAGGCAAAGCGCCCGCTGTCGAGTTCGACCACGTTGAATGGCTGCACTTTCAGCCCATGCGCCATCAGCCGGTCGAGCAGATAGCCCACCATCTTGTGGGTACTTTCGTACATCGAAAGATAGGGAATGATCACTTCGGCTTGTGGCGCATCGTTAGCCCAGCGCCGGTAGAGATCGAGAATAAATGCCGGGCGTGCGTGCACCGGGCCATGGCTCGGCGCGATCATGGCGATATTTTCCACGGCCAGCCGGTCGAGGTGTTTGGACACATGCTTGCGGTAAGGCATCATGATTTCGGCGTAATACATGCGCGCCGCGCGCTCCACCCGCGCCTCGTCGACGGCGAACAGGTCCGAGCAGGCGAGGTGCGAGCCGAGGAAATCGCAGGTAAACAGAATATTGTCCGGTTCGAGATAGGTCACCGTGCTATCCGGCCAATGCACCCAGGGCATCCACATAAAGCGCAAGGCGCTGTCACCCAGCGACAAGGTGTGATTATCCTGAATCAGGCCAAACATCTCGCGCGGCAGACCGAGCGCCGCGACCAGCAAGCTGCGGCATTTGGCGTTGGCCATCACCTTGGCTTCGGGGAAGGCGGCCAGCACCGCAGGGATCGCGCCGGCATGATCCAGTTCGGCGTGATTGGAGATAATGTAGTCCAGGCGCTCGAGCCCCAGGCTTTTCAGCGCCAGTACAAACTCCGCCGCCATCGATGGATGCACGGTGTCGATCAGCGCGGTTTTTTCACTTCCCTTGATCAGATAGGCGTTATAGCTGGTCCCTTCGGGCAGCGGCACCAGTTCATCGAACAATTTGCGATCCCAATCCTGCGCGGCCAACGAATAGACGTTGGGCTTGAGCTCCCTGACGATCATGATCCATCCCCTCGGCGACAACGTGAGTGAGGACATCCGTTCTGGCGCGGCTTTAATCCAGCCTGCGCGGCAGAACGAGGTCCCCTTCGCTGCACTATGGTGGCGGCGCTGGAGCGATACCATGCAATCGCGCCGTATTACCATTGACTGTCCCGTTTAGTGACAGCGCTGGCTATCGCGTGATCGCCCCGGATCTGACGGGCTAAAGCGCATTGGGCGCGGCAAGCCCCGCCAGAACCGCCGCCACATTGTCGAGCGCGGCAAAGCCCATTTGGTTACGCGCGTCCACGGTCGCGCTACCCATATGCGGCGTCAAAAAGACATTCGGCAATGCCGCCAGGCGCAGATCGAACTCAGGCTCTTGCCGGAATACATCCAGTCCGGCGGCGTAAAGCCGCCCCGACTGTAACGCCTCGATCAGCGCGTCTTCGTCCACCAGAGATCCGCGCGCCGCATTCACAAAGACCGCCCCCGGCGGCAACAGTTGAAACGCCTCGCGCGTCATCAGGGTTCCACTCCCTCCAGGCAGATGCAGGGTCAGGATGTCGCATTGCGGCAGCATGCGCGCCAATTCGGGCTCGAACTCGGCGCCTTGCTCCAGCTCCAGCTCCAGCGGCAAGCGCTGGCGATTGTTATAGATGATGCGCATGTTAAAGCCGCGCGCGCGGCGCGCAACCGCGCGACCGATGCGCCCCATACCGACAATTCCCAGGGTTTGACCGTTGACGCGCTTGCCCAGCATGTCGGGCAAACCAAACGACTGACGCCACCCCGCGCGCATGATCTGCTCATATTCGGCGGCGCGGCGGCAAGCGGCAAGAATCAACATCAAGGTGAGATCCGCGGTGCATTCGGTCACCGCGTCTGGCGCGTTGGTCACCACAATCCCCCTGGCGCGCGCCGCCGCAACATCCATATGGTCAACCCCGGCACCGGCGTTGGCGATGACACGCAAACTAGCCGGCAGTTGCTCAATATCGCGCGCGGTCAGCGCGGCCTTCGAGCCGATCAACACGGCCTGAATAGCCAGTTTACGGGTCAATTCGATCACCTGAGCCGCGTCCAGCTCCTGATCGAGAACCAGGGCGTCAAATTCACGGCGCGCGCGCTCGGCGACTGCCGGCGGGACCCGACGGGCCAATAACAAGCGCGGAGTTGCGGTGGTTTTTTCCATATCAAATACGCCTCATTGGCCGGGATCGCCGCACAGTCTGATGCGTGGAGCGGTTAAACAGTGCCAGCGCCACGACAACCCTCGCGCAACGCACAGATATGCAGGTAGGCTAGGAGCATAGCATTCTGAGTTCCTTGATCGACAAAAAAATCCCTCTGCGCGCTCATCCGGCACAGAGGGATTCTTATCTCCATTCAGGGGGACAGCGTCCCCCAAGCCCGACTTAAGCTTTCGCCGAAGCGGCCACTTCAGGCGCCAGGGTGTTGGCTTGCGCCAGACGTTCCGCCGCGCGACGCTTGTTCACCGAATGCGAAATCCAGGCAAACAGCGGGATCGACAGCAACATGGTCAACGACCCGTAGTACACGGCGGGCTGGCCCGAACCCGACAGAATATAGAAGCTGAAGCCAATACCGATCAAGCTCACCGTGCCGTAGGTAATATATTCCTTGCCAACGATATTGCAGTTTTTCATGATCGGGAAGATCGATGCCGCGGCCAAGATGTAAGGCACCACGTTAGTGAACACGCACAGCAGCGAAATCACCTGAAACTCCGACGCCAGCGACGGAGAGATCGACAGATAGCCCACAATACTCATCAGTACGGCGGTAAACAGCATGCCCTTGAATGGAGTGCCGTGTTTATTGGTTTCGGCAAAGAACTTGGGGAACATACCATCGTCGGCAATCGCCTTTTGCACCTGACCGGTAGTCAGAATCCAGCTGTTCAGACAAGCGAAGCTGGCCACAATCGCGCAGATGCTGACGAACGATCCGGCCCACTTGCCGAACATGATTTGCGCCACCATGCTGAACGGCGCGGCCGAGGTCGCCAGTTGCTTGGCGGGAACCACACCCATGATCGCCAGGGTAGCCAAAATGTAGAGCACCATCGCAAACAGCGTACCAATGATGGTCGCCAACGGAACATTGCGCTTTGGATTTTCCACCACACCAGACACCACGCAAGCCGCTTCAAATCCCAGATAGGCCCACATGGTCAGCGAGGTTGCCGACATCATGGCGCTCCAGTCGCTCTTGCCGGAAATGTTCCAGTTGCTGGTGATGTAAGCCGGGTGAAAGTAGAACCAGCCAAAGAATGCCATCCCACCCACCGGAATAATCACCCCCAACGCGGTAAATTTTTGAATGTTCCCAATGAAGCCCGCGCCGGGGTAGTTCAAGAAGGTAAAGAACCAGATCACCCCGATCGCCACCATGCCGCCGACTACTGGATCCTTGAGCACTGGCCAGAAATAAGACATATAACCCACGCCGGCGACCGAGATAGCAACGTTGGCAATCCACAGGGTCAGCCAGTAACACCAGGTTTCAGTGAAAGCGGCATATTCACCCAGGCCATCGCGGGTAAAAGCATACAAACCGCCCTCTTTCGGACATAAAAAAGAGAGTTTAGAGAAAGCCACCGCCAACGCGACCGAACCGATCGTTGACAGCACCCAACCAAAAATACTGATAGAACCAATGGCTGCCAAGCTGGCGGGCAACATAAAAATCCCGGCGCCCATCATGCAGGTTGTGACTAGGACTATCAGTGAAAATAGCCCCATTTTCGTCGATTTAGCTGACATTTACTGCTCCCAATGAACGGCAAAACTCGATAAAGACGGTAGAGACCAGACTTGCTATGGTTATTTTCAAAAAGCGCATAGCCTCCATCCAATCCACTTGCGGCCGCGCGTCGGAGGGTTGCGAAGCCAACGCACGCCTGAGTGACCTGACCATGCTAACCGCCGTCCAGAGGGGCCAATATGCTATATCAGAATTTGCTCATGATAAATTTGCATTCCATTCTGGATACAAACTTGTATTCTTTCAGGTATGGGGGAATTTTTCGGTAAGAAACAAGACCAACTGCTGAAGGAGTTCGGCAAATGAGCAATCAACCATTCACCGCTAGCAAGAGCCGCGACCACAGCGCTAGCGAGAACATGAAGCTGCGCTCCAGCCTGATGAGCGCGCTCAAGGAATTTATCATCCGCAGTCGCCTGAACCAGGTCGACGCGGCAAAGCTGTTTGGCATCACACAACCGCGGGTATCCAACCTGATGCGTGGCAAAACCACGCTGTTCGGTCTCGATACCCTGGTCAATATGGCGGCATGCGCTGGTTTGCAGGTGCAAATCAGCGTTCTGATGTCGGCTTAACGTCTAGCCAGAGGCAGTCCCCAATGCCGCGAAAATCGACAAACGTCATTGGCGCGGAGCCTTTGGCAACCGCGCCCAACCTTGGGGGCATGGCGTAGCTTGCAATCGCCGCAGGCATTGCAACACCCACTCCCGCATGCCATTGCCGCGGTGCCCGGCCATCTTCTACCGTAGTAAATCCAAACACGTCATTACATTCGCCACCAGAAATGCCTATGGTATTTTTTGGCGTCTCCACTATTGTTAAACCTCAAACCGCTTGGCGCCGCCAAGCCCATTATCTTCACTGGCAGGAGGTTGCATGCAGTCTGCGCTCCAAGCATCCAGCGCCCCCGCGCCGACCAGCCAAGCCGCGCAAACACTCAGCGCGACACGCCCGCTGGTCACTTTCTCACTGGGAGGCGCCGCCTTCGCCTTGCCGCTCGAACAAGTGCTAAGGAGCGTGCGCGCCGTGACCATCACCCCGCTGCCACAAGCCCCCGAGATCATCTGCGGCATTGTCAACCTGCAAGGTGGCATCCTCCCGGTGGTCAACCTGCGACAACGCCTGGGAATGGTCGAACACGAACTGGCGCTCAGTGACCAATTACTGATCGCACAGAGCGCCACACGGCGCTTGGCCATCATCGTCGACGCGGTCAACGGCGTGGCTGACTATCCGCTACAGGACTTCATCGCGATCGACACCGTCGTCGGCGGCACGCGTTATGTAAGTGGAGTAGTCAAAGCGCCAGATGGCATGATGCTGATTCACGATCTGGACCGCCTGCTCTCGCTGGAAGAAGAAGCGGGACTGGAAGCCGCTTTGTTCCCAGCGCACTGATCCCGCCATGATCGACACCGTTTCCGAACAGAGGCTCGAACAATGCAGCGGCTTTCTGGCGAGCCAAATGGGACTGTATTTTCCCCGGGAACGCTGGCTGGACCTACTGCGCGCTCTGGAGCGGATGGCGCCAACACTCGGACTCGAGAACAGTGCGGCGGCCATCGAGTGGCTGCTGAATACGCCATTGGACCAGCAGCGCATCGAGATCATCGCCAGTTATCTCACCGTCGGCGAAACCTATTTCTATCGAGAACCGGCGGTATTTGCCGCGCTTGAAAACCAAATACTGCCCGACTTGATCTCGGCGCGGCGCGCCGAGGGCCGACGACAACTGCGCATCTGGAGCGCCGGCTGCTGCAGTGGCGAAGAGCCCTATAGCATCGCCATGCTGCTGAGCCGCCTGCTCCCCGATCTGGAACAATGGAATATTACCTTGCTCGCGACCGACATCAATCCGCAATTTCTAGCCAAGGCGCGTCAGGGGGAATACCGCGATTGGTCGTTTCGCGGCATGCCAGACTGGATGCGCAACGGCTATTTCGAAGCCGGCGTGGCGGGCAGCGCTAGGGTCATCGCTCACATTCGCCGCCTGGTGCATTTCGATTATTTGAATTTGATGGATGATGCCTATCCGGCGCTCGACAACCATACCAATGCCATGGACATCGTGTTCTGCCGCAACGTCCTGATGTATTTCCAGAGTGACGCCATGCAGGCGGTGCTGGAAAAAATTCGCCGCGCGCTAATCGACGGCGGCTGGCTGGTGATCAGCCCGACCGAGGCCAGCGCCAGAATGCGCGCCCTCTTCACGCCAGTCGGTTTTACCGACGCCATGCTTTACCGCAAGGACGAGCGGCAGCCCGCCGCGCAAGCCTGGCCGTTACTCGATATCGTTACGCGCTGGACGCCGCCTCCGCTGGAAGTTCCGCCCGCCATCGACGCGAGGGCAGAACCCAGGCCTCTGCCCACAGTCCAGCCCGCGCCTGAGCCCGCCCAAACCCCATCCACGCTCGCGCTGGCGGCGCGCGCCTGTGCCAACCGGGGTCAGCTCGACGAGGCCTACCGCTGCTGCACTGAAGCCATCGCGCACGACAAGCTCAACCCCGGACTACGCTATCTGCTCGCGTCCATTCTGACCGAACAGGGACGGCACGCGCCAGCGGCCAACGCGCTCAAACAAGCGCTCTACCTCGACCAGAACCACGTGCTGGCCCATTTTGCGCTAGGCAACTGCTACCGACGCCAAGAACAGATGGAGGCTTCCTCGCGGCACTTTGCCCACGCGCGCGAATTACTGGCGCACTACGCTCCCGAGCATCTACTTCCCGATGCGGATGGCCTGAGCGCCGGCCGATTGCTCGAAATCATCAACCACCAGGAGAAGCGCTGATGGCAGCAACTCGCAAACCCGCGAGCATCGACTGGGCACAGGTGCGCCACCGTCTGGAAGTCGCGGGACAGCAACTGGACGAAGAATTCGCGCCCAGCGCTGGCGCGCGCGCCGCCATTCTTGAGCAACGCGCGCGCCGCCTGGCCATCGAACCGCCCCCGCCCCCGGGGCCGAGTTTCGAGGCGCTGGAGTTCATGCTGGCGCGCGAACACTACGCGCTGGAGACCTGCTGGATACGCGAGGTATTCCCCTTGCGGGAGTACACCATACTGCCCGGCGCCCCTGACTTCGTGCTCGGCATCATTCACGTACGCGGTCGCATCGTTTCGGTACTGGATATCAAAAAATTCTTCGAGCTGCCATCCATTGGCTTATCCGACTTAAACAAAGTGATCATTCTCGGCAACCATGAAATGGAGTTTGGCATTCTCGGCGACTCGATTCTAGGAGTGCGCCGCTTTGCGCGCGATGATCTTCAAGCCGCCTTGCCCACGCTCAGCGGAATTCGCGCCGACTACCTGATGGGCATCACCCGACAACGCGAAGTGGTACTGGACGGACTCAAGCTGCTGACCGACCCGGCCATCGTCATCGAGGCCAGCGTGGCATAACCCACAGGCTCTGCAACGCCATCACAGAGAAAAGGACCTGCCTTGAAATCGTCAATCGGCAACAAAATTGGGGCGGCATTCGTAGCGATTTTGCTGGTCATGCTGGTCGTGGGTAGCACCGCGTACCAGAGCACGGTCAGGCTCACCGAGGCCGCCGCCTGGGTCACGCGTTCCTACCAGATACGCGCATTGCAAGATGATCTACAGTCCACATTAAAAGACGCGGAAACCGGTCAGCGCGGGTTTCTCATCACCGGCGCGGCGCGTTATCTAGAGCCTTACCAGGCGGCGCGGCAAACCATCGGCAACGATCTGGCTACAGCTAAGCGGCTAATAGTCGATCCGGCGCAGCAACAACGTCTGCAGCAGTTGCAGCCGCTGGTCGCCGCTAAGTTGGCCGAGCTCCAGCAAACCATAGACCTGCGACGCGACCAGGGCTTCGATGCGGCGCGCCGGGTGGTGCTGACCGATAAAGGCAAGCTGGCGATGGACCAGATTCGCGCGCTGGTGCGCGAGATGGACGACGCTGAACAGGCCTTGCTGCAGCAGCGCACCCAGGAAGCCCAGGCCACAGCGCAAAACACCCTGCTGACGATTTCGCTCGGCATGCTGGGCGCCGCGCTTCTGGCGGGCACGATCGGTCTGTATCTCAGTCGGCACATTGCAAAACCATTGAACAATCTCACCAGACAAGCGATTCGCATTGCCGCCGGCGATATCGCGCAGAGCCCGGTCGGCGCACTGCGCCGCGACGAGATCGGCGTCCTTGAAACCCAGTTCAACCTTATGGTCGAGTCGTTGCAGGCCAAGGTTGATATTGCCCGTAAAATCGCCACCGGCGACTTGCGCATCGATATGCAACTGCAATCGGCGGACGATGTTCTGGGGAGCGCGCTGGAAACCATGGTGGCGTCGTTGAAGACCAAGGTCGACATTGCCGACAAAATCGCCACCGGCGACCTGCGCGTCAATCTGCAACTGCAATCCGACAGCGATGTACTGGGCAATGCGCTGGCGTCCATGGTCAAAAACCTGCGCGAAATGACCCGCGAAGTCAGCGAGGGGGTGAAGGTCTTGACCACCTCGGCCAGTGAAATTCTGGCCGGCACCACCCAAGTCGCCGCTGGAGCGACCGAGACCGCCACCGCCATGGCGCAAACCGCGACCACGGTGGAAGAAGTTAAGCAGACGGCCATATTGGCCAATCAAAAAGCCAGGTTGGTGGCCGATACCGCGCAGAAAGCGGCGCAGATCTCGCAAGCCGGCCGCAAATCGGTGGAAGACACCATGGAGGGGATTGAACGCATCCGAGAACAAATGGGGCAAATTGCCGAAAGCATCGTGCGCTTGTCGGAACAGGGACAGGCAATCGGCGAGATCATCGCCACGGTCAATGATTTGTCCGAACAATCGAACCTGTTGGCGGTCAACGCCGCGATTGAAGCCGCCAAAGCCGGTGAACATGGGCGCGGTTTCGCGGTGGTGGCGCAAGAAGTGAAAAGTCTGGCCGAGCAGTCCAAACAGGCCACGGCGCAGGTGCGCTCGATTCTCGGAGACATCCAGAAAGCCACCAGCAGCGCGGTGCTTTCCACCGAGCAGGGCACCAAGGCGGTGGACGCCGGCGTGCGTCAATCGCAAGAAACCGGCGAAGCCATCCGCCAACTCACCGAGAGCATTGCCGAGAGCGCGCAGTCGGCCAATCAGATTGCGGTCTCGGCGCAGCAGCAACTGGCGGGTATGGATCAGTTGGCGCAGGCCACCGAGAGCATCAAGGTGGCGACCGCGCAAAACCTGGACAGCACGCGCCAAACCGAGACCGCCGCGCGTAATCTGCATCAACTTGGACAGAAACTCGAACAGTTGGTCGGACGCTACAGTATTTGACGCAGCGGCCTAATGTGATCATTACCCATTGCGATCCAGAGAAAGGGCATGCCTTGAAAACGTCTATCGGCGGCAAAATTTGGGCCGCGTTTATTTCGATCTTGCTAGTGATGCTGGTCGTCGGCGTCACTAGCTACCAAAGCACCGCCAAACTGACCGAAACGGCCGCCTGGGTCACGCGCACCTACCAGGTGCGCGCCCTGCTCGCGGATCTGCAGTCCACCCTGAAAGACGCCGAAACCGGTCAGCGCGGGTTTCTCATCACCGGCGCGCCGCGTTATCTGGACCCCTACCAAGCGGCGCTAAAAACCATAGACAGCGAGCTGGCCGCGCTCAAACAGCTCATTATCGTCCCGACACAGCAACAACGCATGGAACAACTTCAGCCGCTGATCGCCGCTAAGCTGGCCGAGCTCAAACAAACCATAGACTTGCGGCGCGATCAGGGCTTCGAGCCAGCGCGCCGAGTGGTGCTGACCGATAAAGGCAAGCTGGTGATGGACCAGATTCGCGCGTTGGTGGCGGAGATGGACGGCGCGGAACTGGCTTTGCTACAACAACGGACTTTGGACGCTCAGACCACAGCACAAAACACGCTGGACACCATCGCCATCGGGGTACTGGGCGCGGCGCTGCTGGCGGGCGCGCTCGGTCTGTTTCTCAGTCGACATATCGCCAGGCCATTGACTGAACTTACCGGACAAGCGACCAGAATCGCCAGCGGTGACATCGCGCAGAGTCCGGTCGGCGCGCCGCGCCGCGATGAGATCGGCGTGCTTGAAACCCAGTTCAACTGCATGGTCGAATCGTTGCAGGCCAAGGTTGATATTGCCCACAAAATCGCCACCGGCGACCTGCGCGTCAATTTGCAACTGCAATCCGACAGCGATGTACTGGGCAAGGCACTGGCGTCCATGGTCAAAAACCTGCGCGAAATGACCCGCGAAGTCAGCGAGGGGGTGAAGGTCTTGACCACCTCGGCCAGTGAAATTCTGGCCGGCACCACCCAAGTCGCCGCTGGAGCGACCGAGA
>Ga0302154_10003689_pt1 | contig 11092 bp, 9 predicted proteins | sample I_Bog_N2_3_FD_193507 | JGI IMG/M metagenome (GOLD analysis project Ga0302154, IMG submission 193507) | Peat permafrost microbial communities from Stordalen Mire near Abisko, Sweden - I_Bog_N2_3 | ecosystem: Environmental > Terrestrial > Soil > Wetlands > Peat | place: Sweden: Abisko, Stordalen...
GTAGCGGCAGCTTTCCACCCTTGAACATCTGCCAGGCCGTCTGGTAGCCAATCCCCTCTCGCTTTGCCCAAACCGATAGCTTCATACCCAAATTGTCAGCGCCAATCGCTTGTAAAACAAGTAATCTCAGGATGAAATGAGATAAAACGAGCAACAGTTGTTAACCCCTTGGGGAAACCTCGCGTTCACTAGCCTGGAACTTCTCATCCTTCTCGTCTCGGTAGCCGTGACCGGGGCCATTGAACAAAGATCCTTTGCAGACTAAGGCTTGCCTCTGGCCGCCCGGACGGCCGTGCGTTTTGTTCAGGGAGCGGGTCTGGGCTTTGCGCTGGCTGCGATCCTGGTCGGGGGAATTGCTTTTTTCGGCGGCTATTCTGTGGAAGGGCTGGCCCTTCATGGGCCCGAATTCTGCTCCGACGCACTCCTATACGGATTGGGATTCACGTTGGTCGGGATGTTTGAAGAATTCGCCTTTCGCGGATTTCTGCAGGCGACGCTTCAGCGTGGGATCGGATTCCGGTCTGCGGCGGTCCTGCTGTCCCTAGCATTCGGCGCGGTGCACCTGCCCAACCTGCACGCCAATGCCTGCGCGATTGTCTCGGTCGTCGCCTTCGGCCTCGCGGCCTCGCTGGCCCTTCGGCGAACTGGAAACATCGGGCTGTTTATCGGGGTCCACGCAGCCTTCGACGATTGCCTCGCATTTATTTACGCAGCTCCGATCGCCGGTCAGCCGGTCGAGGGTTCGCTTCTCCGGGCGACATTCGTGGGACCAGCACGGTTGACCGGCGGCTCTGTGGGCCCTCTGGGCAGCGCCCTCTGCCCGGTGGTCATAGCCGGAGCCGGCCTAGCCGTTCACCTCTTGTTTCCGCTTGTACAGCAAAAGGATATAGGAGCTTGAAAAAGCCGATGGGCGCCAAACTTTCAACCGGGTGCAATGGCCGCATGCCTACTCAGCTGATTACCGGGAAAAGGACGAATTAGGCCCATTTCTGGGCAAATCGTGACGAGAAAGAGCATTCACCTATAGGTATGCTTTCCCTCAGCTTTAGGGACACGTGCTATTTGGTGCTCGGGACAGGATTTGAACCTGCACGCCTTACGGCAACGGCTTCTAAGACCGTCGTGTATGCCAATTCCACCACCCGAGCGCATAGCAGGGAACCACCCGAGAGGTTTGAGTACCAATTGATCGGCGGCAATCATGATGTCAGAGCCCGTGCAAACCCGCACCGGGACACCATGGGCGCCGTAAAAGCCAATCCAATCCGATCCCCTATGAAAACCCAACGCACGCTCCTCCTCGCCCTCGCGGCCCTCAGTCCCGCAATCGTTGTTTTTACCTTCGGCTGCTCAAAATCGACTGACACCAAGGTGTCCGATGCAGTCCAGGACACCACGACGGCTGTAAAAGGCGTGGCAATCGACATCAAGGGCGACGCCGTTGCCACGTGGAACCGCATCAAGGATGTCACGTACGACAAGCGCTCGGACTTCACGACCGGCATCAACAACGCGACTCAGAAGATGGACGACAAGGTGGCGGAGCTAAAGACCAAGTTCACCCCCGAGACCCCTGAAAGGTCCAAAGCGCAGAAGGAATACGATGAGGCACGGGCCGAGTTAAAGTCGAAGCTGACCGATCTTGGAAACGCCACGGCCGACACCTGGGCAGACGCCAAGGCGCAGGTCTCCAAGGCCTGGGACAAGGTTGAAGTCTCCTACGATAATCTGACAAAGTAACCGGAGGGGGGCTGGACAGCCCCTTCGAGCGCGGTTACCGGTTGCCCACGCCGAGACGGTCGCCCATCCGGGCGTACGTCTCGGTGCAGTGTGCGCTCTGCTCCACCAAGTCGGCATCAAATATGATCCTTCCCGGCTTGAAGAGCGTGATGACGCAGGATCCCCCGAAGGCGAACATCCCCTTCTCCTCCCCCTTAACAGCCGCCCTGCCGGCAACGAAGCTCTCGACGATGCTTCCAACATTCGTCGCACCGACCTCGATCATCGCGACCGTTCCAAAGTCCGGGGCCTCAATCAGCGTGATGAACCGCTTGTTCTGGACCAGGTAGAGTATGTTCCTGCGGAGCGCGATGGGGCTGACCGAGTAGAGCGACCCCTTGACGAGCTTCGCCTCGGATGGAATCCCCGACACCGGGAAATGGAAGCGGTGGTAGTCGCTCGGGCAAAGCCTGGAGATTAGCAGGGAGCCCCCTGCGAAACGCGCGGCCAAATCCTTGTCGCCGAGCAGCTCCTCAAGCGTGAACTTGGATCCCTTCACATAGAAACCGGCCGCCTTGTCGACGTCGGGAAACGCCAGGTGCCTCCCGTCGGCGGGAAGCACCGCGACGCCGGCTCCCTGGGCAATCGGCCTCGCCTCGGGCTTGAGCGCCCGGTGGAAGAACTGGTTGAACGTGTTGAACTCGAACGGGGACTTCGCGAACTCGGAGACATCAACGTTGTAGTCGGCGATGAACTTGAAGATGTGGATGTCGCTTCCTTCACGGTTCATCTGCCTGCCGTAGTACCACGAGAACAGGCGCCTCTTGGCAAAGAGCCAGACGGCGAAGCGCCCGACCGGATTATCATAGGCGAACCGCAGCCAGCGCTCGCCGAAGACCTTCTCGGTCTTCGTCGTCCTGTCGTAGCGGTCGAAGTAGCGTATGGGCTCGGGTTGCAAAGGGGCAGTTGCGATTTTCCCATTTTTCGCAGATTTTCGGGATTCGCCATGGAAAACTTCACCTATTTCAACCCCACCCGCATCCACTTCGGGAAGGGCCAGATCAAGTCCGTTGACGGCGAGCTCCCGGCCAATGCCCGTGTGCTCCTGCTGGCGGGCGGCGGCAGCATCCGCACCAACGGCGTTCTCGAGCAGGTCCAAAGGGCCCTCGGGGGCCGGGTCGTGCACGAGTTCTTCGGCGTCGAGGCCAACCCGGATTTCGACACGCTGATGCGGGCCGTGGGAATTGTCCGCAAGGAAAAGCTCACCTGGATCCTCGCCGTGGGCGGCGGCTCGGTGGCGGACGGGGCCAAATTTGTCGCCGCGGCGGTTCCGTTCAAGGGCGATCCGTGGGAGATCCTCACCACCCGCGGGGACGCGGTTAAGTCAGCCCTGCCCTTGGGTGTCGTGCTGACCCTGCCCGGCACGGGATCGGAAGCCAACATGGCTGCGGTCATAAGCCGGCGGTCGATCAAGGAGAAGCTCGCCTTCCTGAGTCCCCTGGTCTTCCCGAAGTTCGCGGTCTTGGACCCCGAGAGCACGTTCACGCTCCCCGAGCGCCAGATCGCCAACGGCGTCGCCGACGCGTTCACCCACGTCATCGAGCAGTACATGACCTATCCCGTCCATGCCGCCATCCAGGACCGGTTTGCCGAGTCGGTGATGCAGGTCCTGGTCGAGGAGGGCACCAAATCGGTCAGAAACCCCACCGACTATGATTCCCGGGCCAATGTCGTGTGGGCGGCCACCTGGGCCCTGCACGGCGTCCTCGGAGTCGGCGTCCCGCAGGACTGGGCGAGCCACACCATCGGGCACGAGCTGACGGCGCTCCACGGAATTGACCATGCCAGGACCCTGGCGGTCGTGGTGCCGAGCCTGCTCGACGTCCAGCGCGTGACCAAGGCCGCGAAGCTCCTCCAGTACGGGGAGCGCGTGTGGGGAATCCGGGAGGGGTCCGACCAGGTCCGGATTGACGCGGCCATAAACAGGACGCGGAGCTTCTTCGAGTCCCTGGGCCTCCGCACCCGCTTGGCCGACTATGACGTTAAGCCCGAGGTCGCCGCCCAGGTCGCGGGCCGCCTGAAGGCGCGTGGAGTCGTTGCCTTCGGCGAGCGCGGCGACATCACGCCCGAGGTCGTGGAGCGGATCCTTCGGCAGGCGGCCTGACCGGAACGTTCCCGGGCCCGGACAAGGGTCCCTACCCCTCCCATGAAGACCCACCGCAAGGAGCTCTGGCTCGACATCCCCGAGCGCCGCCAGCTCGTGAACATCACCCCTCAGGTCGAGGAGGCCCTCCGGGAAAGCGGGATCCGCGAGGGCCTTTGCCTGGTGAACGCGATGCACATATCGGCCTCGGTCTTCATCAATGACGATGAGCCCGGGCTTCACGCCGACTTCGAAAAGTGGCTCGAGAAGCTGGCTCCCGAGAAGCCGCACAGCCAGTACGCCCACAACCGGGGAGAGGACAACGCGGACGCGCACCTGAAGCGCACCCTGATGGGGCGCGAGGTCGTGGTCGCCGTCACGGGCGGCAGGCTCGACTTCGGCCCCTGGGAGCAGGTCTTCTACGGCGAATTTGACGGGATGCGCCGAAAGCGCGTCCTGATCAAGATCATCGGCGAGTGACGGGGGCCTTTACGGCGCGACCGCCTTGGGATCGGAGTCCCAATACTCCTGGCGCTCGCGGTGCCACTTGGGCTCGGGCTCGGCCTTTAGCGTGGCGTCGAGGTGCATGACCTGGCGGCCGCTCTCCGCGTCGTAGCGCGGCCAGTCGGGCAGGCCGGCTCCGTTCGGGTTGCCGGTCTTCGCAAAATTCGTCCAGTAGGTCCCCATGTTGTCCGAAAGCCTGAAATCCGCCGTCTCCCATGGGACGTCCTTCATCGCCGCAATGGCGCTGAAGACATAGGAGATCTCTCCGGCGTGAGGGGCCCCGACGTCCGCACCGGTGGCGTGGGCGCCGTTGATGATCGTGCCGGGCGAGACCGGCACGGCGCGATCGAAACGATACCGGTAGACGGGCGCCTGCCCCGTCTCAAGCTGCAGCTCGATCCACTTCCATGTCGAGGTGATGATGAACCTGTCACCCGCCAGGTCGCCTGCGGACCTGGCCGCCTCCTCATCCGTGCCCGAGGGGTAAAGCCTGAGGATCGCATCCGCCTGGTCCCCGAACTCCTCATGGACATGCTTTGCGAAGCCGGCGGCCGTCGGCCGCTTGTCGCCAAAGACCGCGTACACCCGGGACTCATCCGCATTCCAGCCGGCTAGGAGCGGCACGTGGGCCTGCTCGCCCGCCTCATAGATCGAGCGCATGTCCTTGGGCAGGACATACCCGTCCACGACGACGCCCGTCCTGAATTTTTCCTCGCCGGACTCCTTGAGCAGGGTCGCGGCTGGGATCGCCCTGAGGTCCGCGAGGGTCTTGGCCCCCAAGGATGCGCCAAACTCCTCACCGGCCTTCTCGGCCGCCCTAAGCGGGGCCACGTGGGAGGGGGTCCTCCTGGCCCCGACCACCGATCCACTCTCCCCTATCGCCTTGTGGAAGAGCCCCCGCGCCAGGGGGGTCGCCATCTGGACGCTGACCGAGTAGGATCCCGCCGATTCGCCAAAGATCGTCACGTTGGACGGGTCGCCGCCAAAGGCCGCGATATTGCGCTGGACCCAGCGGAGCGCCGCCACCTGGTCCATGATCCCATAGTTGCCGGAAGCTCCTCGCCCCGACTCCTGGGAAAGCCCCGGGTGCGAAAAGAAGCCAAAGATGCCGAGCCGGTAGTTCATGCTGACCACGACTACGCCCTTCTTTGCCAGGGCCTTGCCGTCCTGGCGCGGCTCCGACGATCCCCCGGCCTGAAAACCCCCACCAAAGATCCAGACCATGACAGGGAGGTGTTCCCCAGCCGACTTGGCGGGAGTCCATACGTTCAGGTACAGGCAGTCCTCGCTCGGACCCGGGTCGCGGAAGATCATGTCCGAAAAGATGCGGCTTTGCATCGGCCTTGCACCGAACTCCGTCGCCACGCGGACGCCCTCCCAGGGCGCAACGGGCTCGGGTGCCTTCCACCTCAGGTCCCCGACGGGGGGGGCGGCGAACGGGATGCCCTTGAAGGCGCGGACGCCCGAGGCGTCGGAGCCGCTTCCCTGCACGATGCCGGAGTCGATGCGGACCTGGTCACCGGCCCTGGCGTTGGCGGCCAGGGTCATCGTGAGAATAAGGGCGACTGTACCGGCTCCATTACGTAGCGCATGTGTATCCATAAATTTATTACCTCATCATCCGACGCGGGCCGCCCAAACGGATGACCAGGAATCGCGCGGAGCTGGACCCGATCGACCGACGCGGGGCGGCGCCGGGGTCGCGCCCACGGGCCCTGGAAAAGCCGGTGACGACACCTCCGGAGCAAACCCAAGGCGGGGTGCGGTGTCAACCGCCCCGCCGCGAGGCAGGGCCCTAGGACACCACCCATTCGCCGTCCTTGACGGAGAACGTGACCTTGGAGCCCTCTGCGATCTCGCCCTTGATCAACCCGCGCGCTAGGCGGGTCTCGATCTGGCGCTGGAGGTAGCGCTTCAGGGGCCTGGCTCCGAACACCGGATCATAGCCCTTCTCGGCAGCCCACTCCCTGGCCTTCTTGTCGAGCACCACGCTCACGCGGCGCTCGGCCAGACGGCTGTTCAGGTCGAGCAGGAGGAGGTCCACGATGGAGCCGATTTCCTCCAGGGTGAGGGGCTTGAAGAGAATGGTTTCGTCGATCCGGTTGAGGAACTCCGGGCGGAACGACTTCCGCAGCTCGGCCATGACGCTCTCGCGGACGCTCTCCGGGATCGTGTCGCCCACGACACCCTCCAGGAGGTAGCGCGAACCGATGTTCGAGGTCATGATGATGATCGTGTTCTTGAAGTCCACGGTGCGACCCTGGGAGTCGGTGATCCGGCCGTCGTCCAGGACCTGCAGCAGCACGTTGAACACATCCGGGTGCGCCTTCTCGATCTCGTCGAAGAGGACCACCGCGTAGGGCTTGCGCCGGATGGCCTCGGTCAATTGGCCGCCCTCGTCATAGCCCACGTAGCCCGGGGGAGCCCCGATGAGCCGCGACACCGAGTGCTTCTCCATGTACTCGGACATGTCGATGCGGACGATCGCGGACTCGGAGTCGAAGAGCGTCTCGGCTAGCGCCTTCGCGAGCTCCGTCTTGCCCACCCCGGTGGGGCCCAGGAATAGGAAGCTGCCGACCGGGCGGCGGGGATCCTTGATGCCGCTCCGGGCGCGCAGGATGGCCTCGGTGACGAGCGTCACCGCCTCGTCCTGGCCGATGACACGCTTGTGGAGCGTTTCCTCCATGCGAAGCAGCTTGCCCTTCTCGCCCTCGACCAAACGGGTGACCGGAATGCCCGTCCACTTGGCGACAATCTCCGCGATTTCCTCGCCGGAGACCTCCTCCTTGAAGAGCGTCGTCGCCTTGCCGGACTTCTCGAGCGCCTTCAGCTCGCCCTCAAGCTGGGGGATCTTCCCGTGGCGCAGCTCCGCCACCTTGTTCAGGTCGTAGGCGCGCTCCGCCTTCTCCATCTCAAGCCGCGTGGAGTCGATCTCCTCGCGCAGCTTGCGCACGCGCCCTATCGAGGCCTTCTCCTTGTCCCACTGCATCCTCAGCCCCTTGGCCTTCTCGCGCACCTCGGCCAGTTCCCGCCGCAGGTCCAGAAGCCTCCGCTTGCTTGCGTCGTCCTTCTCCTTGGAGAGCGCGGTCTCCTCGATCTCGAGCCGGAGCGAGCGCCGCGTGAGCTCATCCAGCTCCTGCGGCATGGAGTCCATCTCGGTACGGATCATCGCGCAGGCCTCGTCGATCAGGTCTATGGCCTTGTCGGGCAGGAACCGGTCGGAGATGTAGCGGTTTGAAAGGACGACCGCGTTGACGAGCGCGTTGTCCTGGATCCTCACTCCGTGGTGCAGCTCAAAGCGCTCCTTGAGCCCGCGCAGAATCGAGATCGCGTCCTCGACGCTCGGCTGCTCGACGATCACGGGCTGGAAGCGGCGCTCCAGCGCGGCGTCCTTCTCAATGTGCTTGCGATACTCGTCGAGCGTCGTGGCGCCGATGCAGTGGAGCTCTCCGCGGGCCAGCATGGGCTTCAAGAGGTTGCCGGCGTCCATTGCACCGTCGACCTTGCCCGCGCCCACGATCAGGTGGAGCTCGTCAATGAAGAGGATGATCTTGCCGTCGGCCTGCTTCACTTCGTTCAAGACCGCCTTCAGGCGCTCCTCGAACTCGCCGCGGTACTTGGCGCCCGCCACCAGGGCGCCCATGTCGAGTGCGAAGAGGGTGGTGTCCTTCAGGCCCTCCGGCACGTCCCCGCGCAGGATCCGCTGGGCAAGCCCCTCCACGATCGCGGTCTTTCCGACGCCCGGCTCGCCGATCAGCACGGGGTTGTTCTTCGTCTTACGAGAGAGGATCCGGATGGTCCTGCGGATCTCGTCATCCCTGCCAATGACCGGGTCAAGCTTGCCCTTCCTGGCGCGGTCCACCAGGTCGACGCCGTACTTCTCAAGCGCCTGGTAGGTGGTCTCGGGATTGTCGGTGGTGACGCGCTGGCCGCCGCGAACGTCCTTCAGGGCCCCCAGGACCTTCGCGCGGTCGAGTCCGAAGCTCTTGAAGAGCTTCTTCATGGCCTCGGGCCGGCCGAGGTCGATCAAGGCCAGGAAAAGATGCTCCACGCTCACGAACTCGTCCTTGAGCGCCGTCGCCTCCTTCTCGGCCCGGGTCAGGACATCGTTCACAGCCTGGGTGACGTAGACCTTCGAGGTGTCGACGCTTCCCGTGACCTTGGGCAGCCGCTCGAGCTCCCGCTCAACGGCAAGCTGCAGGGCGCTGGACGTGAGGCCCATCTTCTCTATGAGACCAGGGACGACCCCGTTCTCCTGGGACAGGAGCGCCGAGAGCAGGTGCCAGGTGTCCACCTCGTTGTGGTTCAGGCGACGGGCCAACGCCTGCGCGTCGGTCACGGCCTGGCGCGACATCTGGGTGAGATTGTTGGAATCCATGATACCCTACCCCTGCAGGGGTTGCGCCAGTCTGGCCCGGTCGGGCCCCAGAGGGAGCCTCCCCTGGAACGACCCCGGCAAGCAGCCATTTAGGCACACCGGGCGCCCGCAGGTGCCTAATAATGGCGCACACCGCATGCGGGAGGTTTTGGTTCGCAGCCCGACCAAAACGAGGCAGGTTGGGCCCTGCCCAAGGCCCCTGCCTCTAGGGGAGCCCGTTTGCCCCAACGCCGGATCCTGCCCAACATGAACCCAACCATGATCGAAGACCTCGTCCGGCTCCTGGGCAGGGAGAATGTGCTCGTAGAGAAGGAAGACCTGATCCCCTACTCCTTCGACGCCACCGCAGTGCTTAGGAAAATTCCTGGGGCCGTGGTGTTCCCCAAGGATACGGCCGAGGTGTCGGAAATCCTCAAGCTTTCCCAAAGGCACAAGGTGCCGGTAGTGGCGCGCGGAAGCGGAACGGGCCTGAGCGGCGGCAGCGTTCCGGTGGAGGGCGCCGTGGTCGTCTGCCTGGTCAGAATGGACCGGTTCATCGAACTCGACGCGCGGAACTTCACGCTCCAGGCCGAGGCCGGGGTGCTGACCCAGGCCGTCTACGACGCGGCCGACGCGGCCGGGCTGTTCTACCCGCCCGACCCCGGCTCGATGAAGATATCGACGATCGGGGGCAACGTTGCCGAGAATTCCGGCGGCCTCCGGGGCCTCAAATACGGGGTGACCCGCGACTATGTGATGGGGCTCGAGGTCGTCCTTGCCGACGGGGAGATCTGCCGCCTGGGGAGCAAGTGTGTGAAGGACGTGGCCGGCTACAGCCTGAAGGACCTCTTCATCGGCAGCGAGGGGACGCTCGGGATCGTGACCGAGGTGCTCCTTAAGCTGGTGCCCAAACCCGCGTCGAGGCAGACGCTCCTGGCAACCTATGCCCGCATGGACGCGGCGGCCGAGACGGTGTCGGCCATCATCGCCGCCAAGATCGTGCCCTGCACGCTTGAGTTCCTGGATTCCAAGACCCTGCGCTGCGTGGAGGACTTCACGCATGTCGGACTGCCCCTCGACGCCGAGGCCCTCCTCCTGATCGAGGTGGACGGACACCCGGCGGCGGTCGCCGACGACGCTGCGAAGATCCGCGACCTGTGCACGAAAAGCGGAGCGACCTCGGTCAGGATGGCCAAGGACGCCGAAGAGTCGGCGCGCCTCGCCACAGCCCGCAGAAGCGCCTTCAGCGCGCTCGCCCGCATGAGGCCCACGACAATCCTCGAGGATGCGACCGTCCCGCGCAGCGAGTTGGCAAAGATGATCCGCTTCATCCAGGAGACCGGATCGAGGCACAGCCTTGAGATCGCCACCTTTGGGCACTTTGGCGATGGGAACCTCCACCCCACCTTCCTCACGGATGAGCGCAACGCGGGCGAGATGCACCGCGTGGAAGCCGCCATGAAGGAGATCTTCGCCTTCGCGCTCTCGCTCGGCGGCACGATCACCGGCGAGCATGGCGTGGGCCTCGCGAAGAAGGCCTTCCTGAGGGGCCAGATGGGCGACGGCAGCTATTCCCTCATGAGGCAGGTGAAGCGGGCGCTCGATCCCCAAAACCTGCTCAACCCCGGAAAGATCTTCGACCCTTGAAAGGCGGCGCCAACCTCCTCAAGTCGCTCGACTATTCGGTGCTGCAGCAGTGCATGCACTGCGGGCTCTGTCTTCCGACGTGTCCCACCTACCTGGAAACCGGCAGGGAGAGGCATTCGCCGAGGGGACGCATCTCGCTCATGAGGGCCATTGCGGACGGGGAATTAGGGACCACGAGGGCCTTCGCCGAGGAGATGTCCTTTTGCCTCGGCTGCCTCGCCTGCACGAGCGCGTGCCCGGCCGGGGTCGACTACGGCACCCTGTTTGAGGCGGGCCGCGCCGAGGCCGAACGAAGCGGTGTCGTGTCGAGCCCCGCGCGGTCGTTCGTTCGGTTCTTCACACTTAGGTTCCTCCTGTTTCGTCCCTGGGCGCTCAAGCTCGAGGCCCGGCTCCTGTGGGTTTTCGAGGCGAGTGGGCTCCGCCGCCTCATCCGAAGGTCCGGGATCTATTCGGTGCTGCCGAAGCGGATCGGGGAGCTCGAGAGCCAGTCGCTCCCGATCCAGAGGCATTTCTCCGACGAGATCATCCGACCCGTTGAGACACCCAAGGATGGGGTTCGCCACCGCGTCGCTCTCCTCACCGGCTGCATCCAGGATATCTCCTTCTCGGATGTGAACCGCGCCACGGTCGATGTCCTCCTCGAGAATGGATGCGAGGTGGAAACTCCGCGCAACCAGTCCTGCTGCGGTTCGCTGCATGTGCACAATGGCGACCTCGAGACC
>Ga0302154_10003695_pt1 | contig 11076 bp, 8 predicted proteins | sample I_Bog_N2_3_FD_193507 | JGI IMG/M metagenome (GOLD analysis project Ga0302154, IMG submission 193507) | Peat permafrost microbial communities from Stordalen Mire near Abisko, Sweden - I_Bog_N2_3 | ecosystem: Environmental > Terrestrial > Soil > Wetlands > Peat | place: Sweden: Abisko, Stordalen...
CACCGGGATCAGCAGGTTATTGCCAGAGACGCTTCCGTACTGCAGGAAGATCTTGAGCAGCGCCCCAGCCGGAACGTCTGCGCCGCGGAAGACAACCTGCTTCACGCCCGGGTTTCCGAACGAGATCACCTGGCCCGCCGCGAGCTCGACGTGCACGGTCTTCGACTGGGCCGACCCGCCGGTGTGGCTGGTGTACTGGATGCCCAGGTCGATCTCGCTCGAACCGCTGTTGATGAAGACGCCGATGAGGTTGGCGTCGGTGTTCTTGGGGCTGATCGCGAAGGCGTTGCGAACCTGCAGTTTGCCCAGGTCGAGGCTCACGCCGTTGCCCGGGTTGTACTTGATCAGGGTCGCTACCGGCGTTAGAAAGGTGCAGCCGGTTGTGCCGAGGGCCAACCCGACCGCAAGAACCGCGGCAACCGCGATGCGTCGTCTCACGAAACCCTCCAGAAGCAACAAAACCAGTGGCCAGCTTAGCCTAGCGAGGTGTGCGGCCAGCGCTCGGGCGGCCCCGCCGACCTGAGATCTGCCTGTGATAAACTAGGTCTCTTCGAACGGAGCCCTATTCATGCTTTTTGAGGTCGGCGAGACAGTCGTTTACCCCCACCACGGCGCAGCAACTATCACCGAGGTGAAGAAGAGGATCATCAAGGGCGAAGAGAAGCTCTACCTGAAGCTCAACGTCACCCAAGGCGATTTGACCATTGAGGTTCCGGCGGACAACGTCGACCTGGTGGGCGTGCGTGATGTCATCGGCCGCGAGGGCCTCGACAAGGTTTTCGAGGTGCTCCGTGCGCCGTTCACCGAGGAGCCGACCAACTGGTCGCGGCGGTACAAGGCCAACCTCGAGAAGCTGGCATCCGGCGACGTGATCAAGGTTTCCGAGGTCGTTCGCGACCTCTGGCGTCGTGACCAGGACCGCGGCCTCTCAGCCGGCGAGAAGCGCATGCTGGCGAAAGCGCGGCAGATCCTCATCTCCGAGCTCGCGCTCGCAGAGAAGACGGATGAAGAGAAGGCCTCGACCGTGCTGGACGAAGTACTCGCCTCATAACCTCCGGGCAGGTCTTGCCTGAGGTTTCGTCCGGCGGAGGATTTCGTGACAGGTACCGCGACGGTCGGCGTCATTGTTGTCGCTGCTGGCTCCGGTTCGCGGCTGGGTGCTGACGTACCCAAGGCCTTTGTTTCGCTCGGCGGCGAGAGCATCCTCCAGCGCGCCCTTGAACCGGTGCTCGGGATGTCCGAACCGGCCCAGGTCGTCGTAGTCGTCCCCTCGCACCACCTCACGCGTGCGCAGGATGAGGTGCGAATCGTCGCGGGTGCCGCCGTCGAGTATGTGAGCGTCGTCATCGGGGGAGCCACACGGCAGTCGTCCGTTGCCGCCGGACTGGCCGCACTCTGGCCCGACATCGGGATTGTGCTCGTGCACGACGCCGCCCGCCCGTTTGCGCCGACGGCACTCTTCGAGGCGGTCATCGAGCGGGTGCGCGCATCCGGCCAGGGCGTCATCCCGGGGTTGCCCGTCGCCGACACCCTGAAGCACCTGCAGGAAGACGTCGCGCTCGAGACGATCGACCGCTCCGTTCTCAGCGCCATCCAGACCCCGCAGGGCTTCCCCCACATCGAACTGGCGCGGTCATACGAGGCCGCCACCCAGGAATACACGGACGACGCAGCCGTATTCGCCGCCGCCGGCCACACCGTACGCGTCATCCAGGGCGACGCGCTCGCCTTCAAGATCACCACCCCGTGGGACCTTCGGCGCGCCCAGGCGCTCATCGACCCGGCCGTCGGCAGAGCGGCAACCCAGCGGTCAGGAATCGGCATCGACATCCACGCCTACGACGAGTCCGTTCCCCTGTGGCTGGGCGGGCTGCACTGGCCCGACGAACCCGGACTCGCCGGGCACAGCGACGGGGATGCCCTGTCGCACGCGATCTGCGACGCCCTGCTCTCCGCAGCCGGCCTCGGAGACCTCGGCAGCCGCTTCGGCACCGACGATCCGCGATTCGAGAATGCGCACGGCGAGATCTTCCTGCGCGCGACCCTCGAGCTCGTCGCGGGCGCCGGGTTCGGCATCCGGAACGTCGCCGTGCAGGTCATCGGCAATCGCCCGCGACTGGCTGCACGACGCGGCGAACTCGAGAAGCATCTCGGCGACATCCTTGGTGCCCCGGTCAGCGTCGCGGCGACAACCTCCGACGGACTGGGTTTCACCGGTGCCGGCGAAGGCCTTGCGGCAATCGCCACCGCCCTGCTCTCGTCGTAACGGGCGTGGCCGGCTCGATAAACTCTCGTTCGTGACTATCCGGCTCTACGACACCAAGGCGCAGGCGCTGAGGGACCTCGTTCCCCTCGTACCGGGTCAAGTCGGAATCTACGTGTGCGGTCCCACCGTGCAGTCGTCGCCTCACATCGGGCACCTTCGTTCCGCACTCGTCTACGACCTCTGGCGGCGCTGGCTGACCTATCGCGGTCTGCGTGTGACCCTGGTGCGCAACGTGACAGACATCGACGACAAAATTTTGGCGAACGCGCGGCCGTCGGGACCCGCCACCCCGGACCCAGCGCCAGGCCAGAGGCCCGGCCTGGACGGCGAGGAATGGTGGGCGCTGGCGTACCGGTACGAGCTCGAGTTCACCAGCGGGTACCAGAAGCTGGGCATCCTGGCACCCACCTACGAACCACGCGCGACCGCCAGCATCACCGAAATGCAGGCCCTCATCACACGGCTCATCGATGCGGGCCACGCCTACCAGGCGGCCGACGAGTCCGGTGACGTCTACTTCGACACCGCCAGTTGGCCGGCGTACGGCGAGCTGACCCACCAGAACCCGGCCAACATGGAGGCGGCGACCGACGCCGACCCGCGAGGCAAGCGTGCACCCCAGGACTTTGCACTCTGGAAGGGCTGGAAACCCAGCGAACCCGCATCCGCATCCTGGGCGAGCCCGTGGGGAGCAGGCCGACCAGGCTGGCACATCGAATGCTCGGCCATGTCGTCGCGCTATCTGGGGCCACAGTTCGACATCCACGGCGGCGGGCTCGACCTGAGATTTCCGCACCACGAGAACGAGATCGCACAATCGACGGCCGCGGGGGATGCGTTCGCCCAGTACTGGGTGCACAACGGACTCGTCAACGTGAACGGCCAGAAGATGTCGAAATCGCTCGGCAACTCCATATATGCTTCGGAATTTCTTACCCAGGCCAGGCCGCTCGTCGTTCGCTACTATCTCGGCTCCGCCCACTACCGCTCGACGATCGACTACCACGATGGTGCACTCGTCGAAGCCGAGTCGGCGCTGGACCGCATCGAAACGTTCCTCGACCGGGTCGGCCGCCGCCTCGAAGACACCCGCTTTGCCGGAAGCGGTGCACCCGTGCTTCCACCAGCCTTCGTCGACGCCATGGACGATGACCTCGCGATACCCCAGGCCCTCGCCGTGCTGCACGAGCGGGTGCGAGCCGGCAACGCCGCACTGGACGACGAAGACCTCGCCCTCGCCGCCCAGATCCGCGGCGAGGTCACCGCGATGACGGAGGTGCTCGGGATCAATCCGCACTCTCCCGAGTGGAGAACAGGGGCATCCGCCCCCGCCGACCGGGCGCTCGGGGCGCTCGTCGACCGGCTCATCGAAGACCGGGAAGCGGCACGGGCTGCCCGCGATTTCACCGCAGCGGACCGCATCCGTGATGAACTGGCAGCAGCCGGCATTACGGTTGAAGATTCGCCGACCGGCACACATTGGAGCGTTGAACCGTGAGCAGAGTGATTTTGTGAAGAACACCGCAGGGGAGCGCAAGGGTCGCCCCGGCGCCGTGCGCCAGGGGAGCAAAGGCAAACAGGTCGGCTCGGGCGGCCAGGGACGACAGGCGCTCGAGGGCAAAAAGCCGACACCCAAGGCCGAAGACCGCCCCTATCATCCTGCAGGCAAGCGCAAGGCCGCGGCGGAGCGCTATGAAGCCGCCGGCGGGCGGTCGCGTACAGCATCGAGCGGCGGCGCCCCCCAGAACTCCCGGCCGCGCAGCCGAAACAAGAGCGCGGACGAGACCGAGGTCGTGACCGGCCGCAACTCTGTACTCGAGGCCCTTCGCGCCAGGATCCCGGCGACCGCGCTCTACGTCGCGACCCGGATCGAAGTGGATGATCGCGTCAAAGAGGTACTGAACCTCGCCAACCACCGCGGCATCCCGGTGCTCGAAGTCATGCGCCCCGAACTTGATCGTCTCGCCGGGTTCGACTCGGTGCACCAGGGGCTCGCGCTCAAGGTTCCACCCTACGAGTACGCGCATCCTGTCGACCTTCTGGAGCTCACCATCAGCAGGGGCAAGAAGCCGTTGTTCGTCGCGCTCGACGGCGTGACCGATCCCCGCAACCTCGGTGCCATCATCCGCTCAGTCGCAGCATTCGGGGGGCAGGGCGTCATCGTTCCCCAGCGGCGATCCGTCGGGCTGACCGCCTCCGCATGGAAGACGTCGGCAGGGGCCGCGGCCCGCACACCGGTCGCCATGGCCGCCAACCTCACCCAGACGCTGAAAGCGTTCAAGGAGCGCGGGGTGTTCGTGCTCGGCCTCGACGGCGGTGGCGACATCGCACTGCCTGAACTGCAGCTCGCGAACGAGCCGGTGCTGCTGGTGGTCGGAAGCGAAGGCAAGGGGCTGTCGCGACTCGTCACCGAAACCTGTGACGCGGTGGTGTCCATCCCGATCTCCTCGGCCACCGAGTCCCTCAACGCGGGCATCGCCGTCAGCGTCGCGCTCTACGAGATCTCAAAGCGCCGCGCACTCGCCTGACGCGGGCGCGGGGTTAGGCCCGGGCTCTGGCGTTGGCGCTGGCGCTGGCGCTGGCCTGGCCTCTGGCTTTTTGCGCTGGCTCTGGCGCTGGCGGGAGAAACGGTCCCGCGGCGGGAGTTACAACTCCGTCCGCGTGCGGGTTTCTCCGCCCGGAGCCTGCAGTTTCTCCCGCCACCCGAACGTCACGAGTCGGCGAGGGCGAGGCGGTCGTGCAGGCGTTTCGCCCAGCGCGGCGCCCACCACATGATGCCCTGCTGCCAGGTCATGAAGGCCGGCACCAGCAGGCAGCGCACCAGCGTGGCGTCGAAGAACACCGCCACCGCAAGCGCGATTCCGAGCTGCTTGATGATCATGAGGTCCCCGCTCGCAAAACCGGCGAACACGACGATGATGATCAGTGCCGCCGAGGTGATGATGCGACCAGAGCGCTGCAGCCCGAGCGCGATCGCCTCCCGGGGCGCCGTACCGGCATCCAGTCGTTCCTTGATCCGGCTGAGCAGGAACATCTCGTAGTCCATCGCGAGACCGAAGCCGAACACGATCGTCAGCAGCAGCACGATCACATCCACCCCGAACACATGCGCGGAGTCGAAATTCAGGAGCCCCGAGAAGTGGCCGTCCTGGAATCCCCAGACCAGCGTGCCCATCGAGGCCCCCAGCGACAGGGCGCTGGCGACGAGTGCCTTGAGCGGCACGACAACCGAACCGGTCATGAGGAACAGCAGGATGACCGTTCCGAGCACAATGATGAGCAGCGCCAGCGGGGCGCCGCGCACGAGCGAATCCGCGAGGTCTGCGGTGCTGGCGTCCAGGCCGGTAACCCAGTGGTCGAACGCCGGCGGATGGGCCCGGATGGTGCGTACGACCGACACCCCATCACTGCCCGAGACTCGCACGACGGTGCCCCACGCCTGCCCGGACTGGGTTGGCGCGCCCACCGAGTGCACGCCGGGGAGGGACCTCACGGTCCTCGCCCAGGAGATGGCCTCCGACCTCGTGCGGGTCACCAGCTCAATTCGCGGAGTTGCGGCATCCGGAAAATCGTCCACCACCGTCGTCGTGAACGTGTATTGGCTCGAAACCCTCGGGATTGCGTCGACGCTGGTGTTGGCGAGCTGCAGCGACACCAGCGGGCTCCCGATCGCCAGCAGTACGACCGCACACGCGATCGTGATGAGCGCCGGATGCCGCTGCACGCGCCTGGTCAGACGTGAGAAGAACCCGTCCTCCGGGGCCACATCACCGAATCGGCCCATGAACCCGCGGATGCCGGGAACTCGCGTGAGCACGCCAGGGTGCGCCAGCCGCTCGCCGGCGACGCTCAGCAGGGCCGGCATCAGCGTGAGCCCCGACAGCATCGAAAAGACGGTGACGAAAACCGATGCGAGGCCGATCTCGCGAACGACCACAGGCTCGAACACCAGCAGGCCGAGGGATGCGATGGCGAAGGTTGTGCCCGAGAACGCGACAGTTCTCCCTGCGCTCGCCGTCGTCGCTCCGATCGCCTCGATGCGCAGCTGCCGTCGCCGGGTGGGATCAATCCCGGTACTCCGATCGCGGTGCCGATATTCCTCCCGGAACCGGCTCACGAGCAGCAGCCCGTAATCGATCGAGAGGCCGAGACCGACCGCGGTGATGACGTTGATGACCGTGGCATCCACATCGGTCACGAAGGTCGTGACGAACAAGGCCCCGAACGCCCCCAAAATCGAGGCGATTGCGCCCAGCAGCGGCAGGCCTGCCGCAATGAATCCACCGAAGACCACGAGCATGACGACCAGGGCAATCGGCAGCGCGACCGTTTCGCCGCGCTCCAGGTCTTTGCTTGACTGCCCGAGGAGCGAGTCCAGGAGCAGGTTTCCGCCACCAACGGAGACGGTGGCGTGCGGGAAGCTCCGTCGAGCGGTAGCGGCGGTGAGGTCGAGCAGGTCCCGCACCTGCTTCTCTGCTGCGGCTGTCGGTGAAGCGGAACCGACCCCCAGTGTGGAAATCGAGAGCAGCACGCCGCGCCCATCCGTCGAGAACAGCGGCGCAATTGCGGGCTGGCGAGAGCCGTCGGCACGCAGCGGAACCGCAAGAGGATCCACATAGACGGCGTGCGGCAGGTGCGCCGCCTGGGCGCCGATCGATGCCGCCAGCGACGCCAGGGTGGGAGAGGCGAGATCAACGCCCTGGATGAGCAGCGTGTAAGTGGTGCGCTTGGTGCCGGATGCGAGCAACTGTGAGCCGTGATAGCTCTCCTCCTGCACGGAAGGAGCGCCGCTGGAAAGCCGCCCGAACAGCGACTGGCCGCCCAGCCCGAGGATCGCGGTGCCCAGGATGACCGCGACCACAACCAGCCACGCACCCAGGAACAGCAGTGGATGCCGGGCACTCGTCATGCCGATCCGGCCGAGAACGCTTCGGGTCGCGCGATCGGGCATCGAACCTCCGTCTACACCTTCAGGCGCCAGTCATTCTCGTCGATGATATCGACGGGCAGCGTGATGTTGTCAGTCACCGGGGCGATCACTGTTGCCTCGTCGCGCCGGTGGCGCAGAACCTCGTCGACATACGAATTGAGCGCCTCAGCAAGGGGCACGTCGCGACCCTGGTTCTGCGACAGGTACCAGCGGTGGTCGAGCAGCTGGTGGAAGATCTCGGCCGGCTCCAGCTTCCCGCGCAGGTCCTTCGGGATGGCGCGAATGACCGGCTCGAATACCTGTGCCAGCCACTCGTGGGCCACCATCTCTTCATCGACGTCCTTCTTGCCGAACGTCGCGCGATATGAGTCGAGGTCGTTGAGCAGGCGCCTGGCCTGGTTTTCGCCGGCGTCCAGCCCGGTGAGCCGCAGCAGCCGTCGTGAATGATGGCCGGCATCCACCACCTTCGGCTGGATGCGCACCTGGGTGCCGCTCTCATCGGTCTTGATCGCGAGCTCTTCAATGTCGAAGCCGAGGTGGTTGAGGCGTTCGACCCGCTGGTTGATGCGCCACCGCTCGGACTGGTCGAACTCCTCCGACCCGGTGAGCTCCTTCCAGAGACTCCGGTAGGCGGCGACGATCCCGTTGCTGACCTCGAGTGGGTCGAGGTCCTCATCCAGTCGTCCGCCCGACTGCAGGTCGAGCAGTTCGCCCGCGATGTTGACCCTGGCGATTTCGAGGTCATTCTCGCGCTGGCCGTTCGACAGGCCGTCGTAGAGCTGGCCGGTCTCGGCATCGACGAGGTAGGCCGCGAATGCGCCCGCGTCTCGCCGGAACAGGGTGTTCGACAGCGACACATCACCCCAGAAGAAGCCCACGATGTGCAGCCGCACGAGAAGGACGGCGAGGGCATCGACGAGCCTCGTCGCGGTCTCCGGGCGCAGCGACTGCGAATACAGCGCCCGGTACGGCAGCGAAAACTTCAGGTGCCGCGTGACGAGCACAGCGTCGAGCTCGTTGCCGTCCGCATCGGTGCGGTTGGTGATGACTGCGATGGGGTCGACGCATGGCACATCGATCCGCTGGAGGGTGCGCAGCATCTCGTACTCGCGTCGCGCAAACTCGGCCGACGTCTCCTTGATGGCGATCACGTACCCGCCAAGGTGGGCGAAGCGCACCAGGTGTCGCGAGATGCCTTTCGGCAACGCGGCGATGGTGTCATCCGGCCATTCTTCGAGCGGCACATTCCACGGCAGGTCGAGGAGGGCAGGATCGGCAATCGCCGAGGTGATGTTAAGTGAACCGGCCATCCGATTCCTTACCTGTGTAATCGAGGGGGCCCGTCACCGGGAGATACAGCTCGCGGTGACAGACCCGCCAAATCGACTAGCCCTGCTTGAGACGCGTGAGGTCTTCGGCCGGGACGATGACCGCTTCACCGAGGCGCGAGCCCGACTCGACGTCGAACAGGTGGATGTGGCCTTCCTTAGGAGTGAGGAACACCTTGTCGCCGGCGACGGGGTGGCTGCGTCCATCGACGCGCACGCACAGGTCCACGCGCTGGCCATCGACCTCTGCGTGGCCGAAGAGGTTGCCGTCAGCGCCCAGCTCTTCGATGACATCCACCTCGACCGGAAGCCCGTTGCCTGACGGCGACAGCGTGACATCCTCGGGGCGAATACCGACCGTGACCGTCTTGCCCTTGATCGAGCCGAGCGTTGCCCGGTCGACCTTGACGACGTGGGAGCCGAATTTCACGCCCTCTTCGGTGAAGTCGGACTGGAACAGGTTCATTGCCGGGCTGCCGATGAAGCCGGCGACAAACACGTTGGTCGGGTTCTCGTACAGGTCGCGAGGGGTACCGATCTGCTGCAGCACGCCGTCTTTCAGCACTGCGATACGGTCACCCATGGTCAGCGCCTCGGTCTGGTCGTGCGTGACATAGACCGTGGTGACACCGAGACGGCGCTGCAGCGACGCGATCTGCGTGCGGGTCTGCACGCGAAGCTTCGCGTCGAGGTTGGAGAGCGGCTCATCCATGAGGAACACCTGGGGCTGGCGCACGATCGCGCGGCCCATGGCGACGCGCTGACGCTGGCCACCCGAGAGGGCCTTCGGCTTGCGGCCGAGGTAGGGCTCGAGGTCGAGCAGCTTGGCCGCTTCGAGCACCCGGTTTGCGCGCTCCTCCTTGTTGACTCCGGCGATCTTCAGCGCGAAGCCCATGTTCTCGGCAACCGTCATGTGCGGGTAGAGAGCGTAATTCTGGAACACCATTGCGATGTCCCGGTCCTTAGGCGGAACGTCGGTGACATTGCGATCACCGATGAATACGTTGCCCGCGTTGATCTCCTCGAGACCGGCGAGCATACGAAGCGTCGTCGACTTTCCACAGCCGGATGGCCCGACCAGAACGAGGAATTCGCCGTCTTCGACCTTGATGTCGATTGCATCGACGGCCGGGCGAGTGGAACCCGCATAGATACGGGTTGCTTTGTCAAACGTGACAGATGCCATGGTTGTACTACTCCTTCACCGGCAGGTACGTGCCGGACGATCCTTAGTGAATGGATTAGGCGCGACAGTGCGCCGTTCGCCATTATGCCACCCAATGTGGGGTAACGCCCAATGTCGTCGGCTCGCGGTACCCGCTTTGGAAAGCTCCCAGTTAGCCCCTCTACTATCCTGAGAGCACCAGCCATCAACTTCAGTGAGGTCGTTTTGACATACCCGGGCGCCGAAGATCGTGGCACCAAGAACCAGCGTCGCGAGGCAGCCCGAGAGAAGGCCCGCGAACTGCGGGACCAGCAACGCAAGCAGGAACGCCGTAACCGGATCCTGCTCCAGGGTGGTATCGGTGTGGGAATCCTGGCCGTCCTGGCCATCATTGCGCTGGTTCTGACGACGAGCATCACCCGCCCCGCGCCCGGGCCTCTCAACATGCGCAGCGACGGCATCATCATCGGCAAGGACCTCAAGGCTGTGCGCACGCCGGCCATCCCGGCAAACGGAAAGCCGGTCGCGACCGTGCGCGACAAGAAGTCGAGCGTCGTCAGTATCCGCATCTACCTGGACTATTTCTGTCCCGTCTGCAACGCGTTCGAGACCGCTAACCGAGCACAGTTGACGAGCTGGCTGAAGAAGGGCGCGGCGACGCTCGAGATTCATCCCATCTCCCTGCTCGACCGCAGCTCGCTCGGAACGCAGTACTCCACGCGTGCCGCCAACGCGGCCGCCTGCGTGGCCAACTATGCTCCGGATGACTACTGGGCCTTCACCCAGGAGATGTACGTCAGGCAGCCGACAGAGAACACGGTCGGACTGTCGGATTCGCAGATCCTGGCGGTGATGTCCGCGGCGAAGGTGCATGACCTCTCACAAATCAAGCCCTGCGTGACGAAGCAGAAATTCAAGACATGGGTGGATGCGGCGACGACCAGGGCAGAGAACGGTCCGTTGCCCGACTCGACGGCGAAGTCGGTGCTTGGCACCCCGACGATCATCGTCGACGGGGTCGAGTACCCCATCACGAGCAGTGATGTGAATAGTGCGTCCGCCTTTGCCGCGTTCGTCGAGCAGACGGCAGGTGCCCAGTTCAACGGGAGCGCGCCGAGTTCTACACCGACCCCCACGCCGACACCGACTTCGACGATCGCGGGGTAGTGGGGACTGGCGCTGGGCTTATCCGAGCTGGCGCTTGGTTCACCCGCGAGTTGGCGGCTGTGTCGGTCGTGGGTTGGCGCGTCTTTCGGTAGTGAGTTGACGCGTCTGTCGGTCGTGGGTTGGCGCGTGTGTCGGTCGTGGGTTGGCGCGTCGTTCGGTAGTGAGTTGGCGCGTCTGTCGGTAGTGAGTTGACGCGTGTGTCGGTCGTGAGTTGGCGGTT
>Ga0302154_10003699_pt1 | contig 11068 bp, 6 predicted proteins | sample I_Bog_N2_3_FD_193507 | JGI IMG/M metagenome (GOLD analysis project Ga0302154, IMG submission 193507) | Peat permafrost microbial communities from Stordalen Mire near Abisko, Sweden - I_Bog_N2_3 | ecosystem: Environmental > Terrestrial > Soil > Wetlands > Peat | place: Sweden: Abisko, Stordalen...
AGACCCGCTGCCTACCGGAAAAAGCCGAACTTCTTCTTCTTTTCCGGAGGCGCGACCTGGCCACAGAGGTGCCTGGCCATCTGCTGAATCATGTCCGCGATGCGCGACTTTTCCAGGGCGAGGGGCGTGGCGGTGTTCTGCATGCGCTGAACGGCCTGATAGTCGTTGGGAACCTTCCACTTGGCGGGCTTGATCAGCCCCAGGGAAAAGTCCTCTTCGGAAAACGCCGACCGCGCCGGGTCGAAGCGATTGATCACAATCTCCAGGCCGGGGTGGTCCATCTCGGAGAGCTGGGCGATGACGCGATTGGTGTTGCGCAGCTCCGGAATGCCGACCTGCGTGACAAGATAGATGGTCGCGGCCGGGTCGAAGAGCTTGGTCTCCCGCAACTGGAGCTTTGAACCCGCATCGACGACAACGTAGTCGAATTTCTGGCGGGCGACTTCGAGCAGTTTGTCCACGGTGCCGATGGGCACGTCAACCGGCAGCCAGTCGCTCGGCGCGCCGAGGACGGAAAGCCCGGAGCTATGCTCGGTCAGCAAAGTTGACAGAAAGCTCGCGTCCAGGCGGCTGGCGGCACGCAGCGCGTCCACGGTGGAGTATTGCGGCTCAATGCCGAGATTGAGCGCGACGTCGCCCAGGGGCAGATTGAGGTCGATGAGCAGTGTGCTCTTTCCCGAGTCACGGGCCAGACAGACGGCGAAATTGGAGGCCAGCGTGGTGACGCCGGAGCCGCCTTTTGCGCCCAGAAAGACCAGCAGTTGGCCCACGCTCTCCTTGGGCGGGCGGCCGGCCGGACGCGCTCCGGAAGCGCGCTCCAGCGCCTCGGAGACGGTGCGGCGGCCAATCGGGAGGGTGAGAAACTCGCGAGCCCCGGCGCGCATGCAGCGGACAACCATCTCGGGATCGTTCTTTTCCGAGTAGACCATCACCGTGGCTGGGCCGTCGGCGCGAATCCCCTCGACAACTTCGAGCGCGGCGTCCGGATCGCTGTCCAGATCGACCATCACTACGTCGAAGTTGCGCTTGAGCATCTCCCGGATGTCGTCCGAAGTTGTTGGGTAGGTGGCGAATTCACGGACCGGCCCGCTTTGGCATTCGGCCAGATCGCGCGTCGCGGAGAGACGCCGCTCAAAGTCGGGTCCAATCACCGCGATCGAAAGGTCGCTTGGGCTTGAAGTGCGAAGTGGTTCAGTTGAAGCAGTCATAGGGTTACCTGTTCCCCCATTTGAGTCAATTTGGCAGGCATTAGCAATCACTCATGATGGTTAGGGGTAGAACGAAGGTGGCAAAATGGACCAATTTGGGACGGACATGGCGTGCGGACGGAAAAATCGCGGAACAGGCCTCGGCTCGGAGTTCCCGGCCGCGCGGGATTCGCCGCTATTCGTCCAGGAGGACGATGATCGTCAGTTGCGGAGAGGGGATCTCCGTGGGCACATAGACGCCGATTTGGCGTGTCTTTTGAATGTGTTCCCAGCACCCGCCGCTGCGGTTGATGGAAAAATACTGGCTCTCCACCCGGGCGGCGATCTGAGCCGGCGGCACGGGCAACTGGTTCAGTTGCAGGCCCGGCACGGCGCGCGTGACGATCTCAAGAATGAAGCGCGCGGAGCAGATCTTGACCAGCTTGGGGACGCGGGCAATCAGGTCGGCCTCGCCGATCGTCGAGCTGATCTCGAGAATCCAGCGCGAGGGGCCGATGCACCGCTCATCGGTCACTGCGCCCATCCAAAGGAAGCTGTCGGCGGGTTTGAGCGGAATCCGGATCGCCTTGGAGGGCATGACGATCTCCAAATGGCGGCGGATGTGTTCGTCGAGAACGGCGAACCTGCCGCCAATATCCAGGTGATCGTAGGCGGGCAGCGAGCGCGGGTGTACGTCCAGGCCAAAAGTGCAGAGCGCGCCGCCCAGGCGGGACATCTCGCGGAACAGCTCCTGCGGATGGACGTGCCGGGAGAGCAGGAAGTGCCGCAGCGCCGAGACGTTGGAGTTGAGCGCGTGCAGAAACCAGTACTGGGCCACATGGCGGGCGGACATTCCGGCCTGGAAGACGCCATTGCGCTGCTGCTGTTCGGCGGTGAAGACGCTGCTCTTTTCGTCGAGGATCTCGATCAGCCGGCGCAGCATCTGGGTGAGCATGGGGCTCGCGCTCAGGCTGAGACACGGCGGCACAAATGCCGGATCGGGCTCGAAGCGGCCGGAGCCGTCGCGCACCACGCGCAGGATGGGCAGGCTGGCGACTTTATCGGTGACCTCCGCCTCGGCCAGCAGCAGCAGGTTTTTGCGTCCGACGCGGATGGGTTTTTCGTCGCGGCCAGAGTTCTGGTCGGGCAGAAGCTGTTCCACGCCGTGGTAACGAACCGCCGCTAGATCGCTGTCCAGGCTGGTGTTGCGGCCATCCTGCTCGCTTACCGGGACGGCCAGGTGCAGCGTGAGATGGTCGGCGACTGGAGAAAAGAGCGCTCGGAAGTCGCGCGGCGCGGGGGCCGTGTCCGAGCCGGGAAAATCGAAGGCCAGCCCATCCGCGAACAGGCCGCGCGCGTAGACGAGAGAAAGCGTCCCGTTGCGCAGGGCGTCCGGGTCGACCTGCAGGCCGGCAAAGCCGTACGCATCGCGCCAGAGGCTGTCGGTGACAAAGTTGAGGGCATCCTCAAAGTACCGGCTTTGGGCCTGAAAATGATGCGGGCCCAGATACATGCCTTCCGACCAGACGGGTTTGGTGAGCAGTTTCATGCGTGTCAGCCCGCCTGTGGCAGCAGGATCAGCAACTCCATCTGCGGGTTCGAGATATCCGCGGGTACGTGCGCGGCAAAGTTGCGGGCGCGGGTCACAGTCTCCCATGCCGGACCCGACTGGTTCAAGCTGAAGTACTGATACTTCATTTTGATGGGGATGGCGTTGGGCGGCGTGGGCACATGGGTGAGCGCAATGCCCGGCAGCGCGCTGTTGATCAACTGCTCGATGTGCGTCGCGGAGCAGGTTTTCACCAACTGCGGCACCTTGCGAATGATCGAGTCTTCGCTGGCGTCGGCGGAGATGGCCAGATACAGGCGGGTGTTGGCCAGGTACTTGTCCTTGTCGATGGCCGCCGCGTAGATGGTGTTTTTCAGGTGCTTCAGCGGCAGGGAGACGACGTTTGTCGGCACCACCGTTTCCAGAAGCTGACGCAGCTTTTCATCCAGGTCGGTGAACACCTTGCTCAGGTTCAGGTGATCGTAGAGGGGCAGGTCGCGCGGCCGCAGCGTGGTGGAAAACGTGGTCAGCGAAGAGCCCAGAGCGGTGAGGGCGGAGAAGAGCTCTTCCGGATGACACCGCTGCCCCTGGAGGAGATGGCTGAGGACGGGGATGTTGGAGTTGACCGTGTAGAGCAGCCAGAAATTGGCGATGTCGGCGGCGGTGAAGTCGGCCAGGCTCTGGTTTTTCTGGCGGCGGCTGCCGGAAAGCTGCGTGCTTTTTGCGGAGAGAATCTCCAGCAGGCCGTTGACCAGGCCCATCAGGTACTCGCTGGCGCGCACCTCGAGCAGCGGGGCGACGAATCGCGTGTTCAGCCGGAACCCGCCGGCTTCGGTGAGCTCGACGTTCGCCACGCGCAGGGCGGAGGAGCCTTCGCGGTTTTCGTTGGCGGCCAGCAGGCGCAGATTTTTGCGGGCGATCTGGATGGGTTTTTCGCCGGTGCCGGTGTTGTCGTCGCGGACGCTGGTGATTTCGGCCATGTAGCGCGAGCCGCCCGATCGGCCCAGACCTGTGACGTTCGTTCCCTTCAGCTTGTAGTCGGGAACGGTGAGGTAAATGTCCAGGTCTCTCATCCCCGGGTCGAAGAACTCGGCCAGGGCTTTGGATGGCGGCGGCTGGTCCGGGCCGGGAATATCGAAGATCAGGCCGTCGGGGAAGATTCCCGAAGCGCTGGAGATGGCCAGTTGGCCGTCGGCAAGCAACTCCTGATCGAGCACGATTTCTTTGAATCCCCAGGCGCAAAACTTGAGCGCCTGCAGCCGGAAATTCAAGCTGTCTTCCAGGAACCTGTCCTGAAGCTGCAAGTGCTGCGGCGTGAGGAACGTGCCCTTGGACCAGAGAACGGGTTGCAGCTGTTTCATGTGCGATGACCGAGCCTTAACAATAGCAACTCACCGAAGGAGGAGCAAGGGAACGTTCCCGGAGAACCAGTCGAGTTACCCTTGACTCGCGTGACGCCGACGCCGGCGAGCCACCGCGCCGCGGGCTGCAAACCCATCGAGCGGGCGCACCCCCGAGTGGTTTGACTGACGGCTGCGGCGGGCGTCTCCATGGTCGCTAGTACCCTTTCTGCGCCTGGTTGATGGCCTGGTTCGCCGCCTGCTGCGCACCCTGTCCGGCCTGCTTGGCCTGGTTCATCGCCTGGCTGGCGGCCTGTTGCACCTGCTGCCCCGCATTCTGCGCCTGCTGCTGTGCTTGTTTTGCGGCTTGCTGCGCCTGCTGAGCGGCATTCAGCGCGGCTTGCTTGGCTTGGTTGGCCGCCTGTTGCGCTTGTTGCAGGGCTTGCTGCGCGGCCGCCTTCGCCTGCTGCTCCGCCTGTTTCGCCTGCTGCACCGCTTGTTGCGCCGCCTGCTTGCCTTGGTTGACGGCCTGCTGGGCCTGCTGCATGGCTTGCTGGGCGGCTTGCTGTGCCTGCTGCAGAGCCTGTTGCGCCTGCTGCTTCGCCTGGTTGACCGCCTGCTGGGCTTGCTGTAGCGCCTGCTGCGCGGCCTGCTTGGCCTGATTCACGGCGTTTTGTGCTTGCTGTTCGGCCTGCTTCGCCGCTTGTTCCGCCTGCGAGACGGCTTGTTGCGCGGCCTGTTGCGCCTGCTGGGCCATCTGCTGCGCTTGGTTCAGTGCCCCTTGCGCTGCCGCTTTGCCCTGGGAGATGGCGTCGTTGACCTGCTGCTCCGCCCCCTGCACCGCCTGCTGAGCCTGCTGCGCGACCTGCTGCGCCTGGTCCTTGACCTGCTGAACCGCTTGCTGCGCCTGGTCGGCGACCGATTGCGCCGCCTGCTCCGCTTGATTCACGGCCCCTTGCGCGGCGTCGGCCGCCTGCTGCGCCACGTTCTGTGCCTGGGCCAGCGCCTGCTGGGCTGCTTGCTCGGCCTGGTTCAACGCTTGCTGAGCCGCCGCCTGCGCCTGGTTCACCGCCGCTTGCGCGGCTTGCTGCGCCTGGTCGACCGCCTGGCCAGCCTGCTGCGCCACTTGCTGCCCGGCCTGTGCCGCTTGACTTGCCGCGCCGGCAAGCGCGCCGCCCGCACCCGAAACGGCGTTCGTCACGCTGGAGAGCGCCGAACCCGCCGACGACGCCGCCGACGACGCGGCGGAAGAGGCCGCCGCTTCCGCTCCGGCCGCCGCGCCCTCCGCGCCGGCGACTGCCGACGATGGGGAGCTGCCGCTGCCCAGCTTCGTTCCCGTGCTGCCGTCATCCGCCTTGTCGGGCGCGGTTGGATCCTTGGGAGGGGTCGGCGTGGCCGGGTCGGTCGGTTGCGGCTCCGTTCCCGAACCCGCCGCGCCGCCGCTGTTGATCATCACCATGGTTCCGGTAATCGAAACGCCCGCCGGGCCGATGTCGATGAAGTTGCCGCCCACTTTCAGCGACAACTGCATCCCGGCTTCGATCACACACGTCATCCCGGCCTTGAGATAGATCGTCATTCCCGACTCGATCGCCCAGTTCTGACCGATCTTCTCCTGAAGATCCTGGCCCACCTGCATCGAGTGCGTCTGGCCGACTTTTTCATTCAGATTGCCGGTAATGTTAAGGTTCGCGTCGCCGCCGACCGTCTCGATTACCGCTCCCGAGATTTGGTTGTGTAAATCGCCCGTATGCTTGCCCATGAAGTCGCCCGTGAGCTGGTAATGGGTGTCGTCCCCGACCTTGGTATAGACCTTGCCCCCCACCTGGGTGTTCAGATCGCCGCCCACGCTCTCCAACTGGTTTGAAGCCACGGTCAGGCTTCGGTTGTTGCCAATCGCTTCGCGTGAGTCGTGCAGGATTTGCGTGTCGAAATCGTATTGCCCGCGCAGGAAGATCTGCTCTTTCCCGGTCTTGTCCTCGAATCGAAGCTCGTTGTAGTCGTTCTCGCCGCCGCCCTTGGAACTGCGCGTCTTGAAGGTGCTGCGGGTCTGGTTGTCGGGCAGCGCATAGGGTACGGTCTGACTGGCGTTGTAGACGCGCCCGGTGATGATGGGCCTGTCCGGGTCACCCTCGAGAAAGCTGACCAGCACCTCCTGGCCAACGCGGGGAATCGTAATGGCCCCCCAGCCCTGCCCGGCCCAATCCTGCGAGACGCGCACCCAGCAGGAGCACGCTCCTTTGCGGTCCCAGGGGAAGAGCACAATGACACGGCCGTACTTGTCCACCCAGATTTCGTTGCCGGAGTCGCCCGTGTCTCCCCCGCCCGCGTCGCCCGAGTCCTGGATGCTGCCGACCACCGTCGCTGTCTGCGGCCCCTGCACGAACGGCTTGGGCGTCAGGCGCGCCGGCCGGAACGGAACCGAATCCGGAATGCACGTGAAATGGTTCGCGTAGCGATCCCCCGCGCCGGTGCCGGTCGAGTAGTTGCCGGCCACGCTGGCCTCGTGCCTCACCTCGGTCAGCACATAGACGCCATTCATGGTGTCGTCCGGGTGGTCGGTCAGCTCAAACTTGTACCCGGAGGTAAAGGAGCGGCAGACGCCTCCTCCCGTGGCGACCAGATGCCCGGCCTCTTCTTCCTGCATCCGCAGCTTGGCAAAGGTCGTGCCGTCGCCCCGCGTCTCGTAGTCGCCGGGAAAGTCGAAGTACTCGAAGCTGGAGTTGTCTCCCACCGTGTAGATGGTGGGCTCCGACGCGAGCAGGCTGGTAGAGGGGGTTTTGAAGTTGTAATCCGTCAGTGAATATTTGCCGGTCCGCAGCTCCTGTTCCAGGTTCCAGGAGTTCACCACATCGTCGTCGTCCAGGCCGCCCGTGGCCAGGTTGAAACCGGCGCTCTCAAAGTCCGGGCACGAGGTGTGAATGCTCGGCGAGTCGGCAATGACCATGGTGTGCTTGCCCATCTCGTGCTCAAAGAAGTAGAAAATGCCGTTCTGCTCCATGAGCCGCGAAATGAAGTTGAAGTCGGTCTCTCGATACTGAACGCAGTACTCAAGCGGCTCGTAGGTCGCGGTAAGCGACAATTTGAAATCGGTCAGCCCGCGGTCGGAAAAGACCTTCTGAATAATGTCCGAGACCGACATGTTGTGAAAGATCTTGCAATCGGCGAAGCGGGTCAGCTTCCAGGTCCAGGGAACAACCTCCATCTGGTACTGCATAAAGGTCGCATCGGCCCCACTGGCTGCGAAACGGCTCACAATGCCATTCAAATATCGCGGCGTGTCGTTCGATTGGGTTATCGAGATGGTGACGCTCTTGCCGATGATATCGCTGAAGGCAATGGGGCCTTGCTCGGTCAGCAACTCCAGATGGAAGCTGAACAGGCGCGAGATGGCTTCATGCCCCGCGAATGCGGTGAGCAGAAGCGTGTCGTCGCCGAGCGGCGTGGTAAGCGAAATGAGTCGGCCTTCCTGGGAGTACGCCATGCAAATTCCTCTTCTGTTCGTTCGAAGTCTGCGCCCAATTCGCTACCGGGGAGTCTTGACCGTGGCTTGTTTCGGCTTCACCGCAGGATGATAGACCCACAAAGTTCCACTCACTTCCACCTTCACCGCGGTACCGTCGGGCAAACTGAACTGCCTCGGCCGTATATCGAGATGGTTTTTCAAAATCACGGGCGATTCCTTGCCGGTTATATGGTCCTTGACGTGTTGCTCCACAACTTCGAACGATCCATCGGCATTTTTGGCGACCACAATCGACGAGTGCTGGGGACCGCGAATCTGTTCGTACCAGGTGGTGTCGTCGCCCTTCTTGCTGGTGTATTTGGTTCTGAAGTCGCGAAACTGAAGCAGATCTCCGGGGCGGATTTGTGACTGGTCCGGCTCCAGGTCGCCCCATTGATAATTCTGGCTCATGTCTCTCGTGGGGCTGAGGTGCATATAGTCACGGACGCTTTTTCCGCCGAGCTTTGTCAGCACATCGTCAAGCAGCGCGGCGCATTCCTTGTTCCCGACCGAAGGCGAGCCGACCATCTCTTCCGCCGTCTGGACGACATAGATGGAAAGGTTTTGGTTGGCCTGCTGCTTTTCCTTCTCGATTTCCGCCGGCGTTTTGGGGTTGCCGTCGCCCACCTTGTCCGCCAGTTGGGTTTGGGTTATGGACCGGGCGGCACCGGCGTCGGGCGCGGGAATGGCGCGCGGATTTGCCCCCGCGCCGATCCCCAGCGGCCGTGGAATACGCGCGACGCCGGAACCCCCTCCGCCGCGCGGGGCGTCGGGGTGGGCGAGTTCGCCGTGGCTGTTGATCCAGGGCAAGGCTGCCGGGTCGGGCATTGCGTCCTTTCCGCTCTTGTTGTGCGGGCCTGACGATTCTCAGGCCGATTGCGCCTCACGTTGCTGCTGCGATCCAAAATTGCCGTAGTCCAGATCGATCGTCGTCGAAATACCCGCGGGCGAAGTTTCCGTCCATCGCACACTTCTCGTGAATGGGCGATTTTCGCCGCTTTTGTACTTATCTGTGACCACCACTTCGATCTTCCATCCCTGCAGCAGCTTCTGTTTCCATTGCTTTTCGAGGTCGTAGTAGCTTCCGCCGGGGCCGAGCAGCGCTTCCTGAAGCCGCTTGGGCGCCCAGGTGTTCATGTTCGGGTTTTGCAGGCCGAGATTCTCAATTCCTCCCGGCGCGCCAAATTGAATTCCGATCAGGTGTCCGGCGTGCTCTCCGGTTCCGGCGGAAACGGTCTCCTGCGCCTTCTTGTCGCGGTGCGTCATCACCCTTCCGGGAACACCCAGTTCTCCTTTGCCTTCTTTGTAGAAAAACGGGCCGCTGCTCCACTGGCGAAAGTGAAAGCGGCCACTGATATTTACCGATCCGGAAGCAATGCTCTTGGCTGCCATCGTAGAAACCTCGCTTGAATCGGTCAGGCCAGGTCAGGAATAGGAAAATTCCCCCTCCGCGCCAATCCCGACATGAATCGCCGTCATCTTCTCCCCTTCCGCCATGCCACCGAGGATTTTCCGCGAGATATCCGGCAGCAGCGAATTGGTGAGGATATTATCCACATTTCGCGCGCCGCTTTCGACCTCCGTGCAGCGGCTGGCCACTTCGTTCAGGAAAGCGTCGTCGTAGCTCAGCTTCACCTTGTGGTTTTCCAGGATGCGGCGCTGGATTTTGCCCAGTTTCAGGCGGATGATCTGCTTCAGCGCCTCGTCGCGCACCGGGTAATACGGAATCAGCACCATCCGCCCCAGAAAAGCCGGCTTGAAGATCTTGTTCAGCTCCGGCTTGATCGTTTCGATCAGCGCGCGCGGGCTGGGCGCGGTCTCCGGGTCGGCCACCAGCTTCATCAACTGGTCCGTGCAGGCGTTGGTGGTGAGGATGATGATGTTGTTCTTGAAGTTGATCGAGCGCCCCTCGCCATCCTCCATATTGCCCTTGTCGAAGACCTGGAAGAAGAGCTCCAGCACGTCGGGATGGGCCTTTTCCACCTCGTCGAGCAGGACGACCGAGTACGGCCTGCGGCGCACAGCTTCCGTGAGCACGCCGCCCTCGCCGTAGCCGACATAGCCCGGAGGCGACCCCTTCAGCGTCGAGACCGTGTGCGGCTCCTGGAACTCGGACATGTTGATGGTAATCAGGTTGTGCTCGCCGCCATAGAGCAGGTCCGAGAGCGCGAGCGCGGTCTCGGTCTTGCCCACGCCCGAGGGGCCGACCAGCATAAAGACGCCGACCGGCTTGTTCGGGTCGTCGAGCGACGCGCGCGAGGTCTGCACGCGCTGCGAGATGATCTCCATGGCGTGCGGCTGGCCGATGACGCGCTTGCCGAGATGCTCCTGAAGGCTGAGGATGGTCGAAATCTCATCCTTGAGCATCTTGCCGGCCGGAATGCCGGTCCACGCGGAGAGCACTTCGCCGACGATCTGCGCATCCACGCATACCTGGATGAGGCCGGTTTCGCCCTGAATCGCGGCGAGCTCGGCCTCCAGCGCCTGAAGCTGCGCTTTGTGGTCTCCCGTGTCGGTTTCGGGGCCTGTGGCCGTCGCTCCGACAGACTCGGCCGGCGTCTGGACTCCGGCGGGCGCGGAAGCCACCTTCCCGTGGCCGGCCTCGAGCTTGTCGCGCAGCTCGCGCATCTTCGTGACCAGCGTCTTTTCCTTCTCCCAACGCTCCTGCAGCGCCTTGAGCGTCTCCTGCGCCTTCGCCGATTTCGTTTCAATCTCGGCCAGCTTCTCCTGGTGGTCCGCGCCAACGATCTCTTCGCGCTCCAGGATGCGCTTTTGTACGGCGAGCGCGTCGATCTCGCGCGTCAGGTCTTCAATCGCCGGCGGAGTCGCGTTCTGGCCCAGCGCGAGGCGAGCGCACGCCGTGTCGAGGATGCTCACCGCCTTGTCCGGCAACTGGCGGCCGGCCAGGAAGCGATCGGTGAGCCGGACACTGGCATGGACCGCTTCGTCCAGGATGCGCACCTTGTGGTGCTTCTCAAGCGAGGCCACCAGGCCGCGCATCATGATGGTGCAAGCCGCTTCGCTCGGCTCCTCGACCTTAACCACCTGGAAGCGGCGGGCCAGCGCGGCATCCTTTTCGAAGTACTTCTTGTACTCCGACCAGGTCGTCGCCGCGATGGTGCGCAGTTCGCCGCGGGCCAGCGCCGGCTTCAACAGGTTGGCGGCGTCGTTCTGCCCGGCCTGGCCGCCCGCGCCGATCATGGTGTGGGCCTCGTCGATGAACAGAATGATGGGCGTCGCCGAGGCCTTCACCTCTTCGATCAGCCCCTTGAGGCGATTCTCAAACTCGCCCTTCACGCCCGCCCCGGCCTGCAGCAGCGCCATGTCCAGCGTATGCACCTTCACATTCCTCAAGGGCGGCGGAACATCGCCCTGGACGACGCGCAGGGCAAAGCCTTCCACGACGGCCGTCTTGCCCACGCCCGCTTCGCCCGTGAGGATGGGGTTGTTTTGCCGCCGGCGCGTGAGGATGTCGATGACCTGGCGA
>Ga0302154_10003710_pt1 | contig 11052 bp, 11 predicted proteins | sample I_Bog_N2_3_FD_193507 | JGI IMG/M metagenome (GOLD analysis project Ga0302154, IMG submission 193507) | Peat permafrost microbial communities from Stordalen Mire near Abisko, Sweden - I_Bog_N2_3 | ecosystem: Environmental > Terrestrial > Soil > Wetlands > Peat | place: Sweden: Abisko, Stordalen...
ACGGATAGCCCTATGTCGAGTATCCGACACACAACCTTAAGTGTCAATATAATTCGTATATCTTTTAGGTTGCTTTACGAGGCATCACATGCGCGGGATCAACTGCCGGCGGCGATTACCGCACCCATCCCGTCGCCAACGCGGCGGCGAATTCGGGATTGCCGTTCGCGCGTGCCAAGGCCGCCATGGCCTCGTGATCGTAGGGCACGTGGCGGAAGCTGATGCGCCAGCTACCGCCTTCCAATTCCAGGATGGCGTAGCGGGCGTCGGGCGTGCCGGCTTCCATGACATGCGGAAAGGGATGGCTGTCGCGATAGCCGGGCGAGCCGACACTACCGGGATTGACGATCATGCGGCCGTCGGCAAGCCGGACCGCGCGCGAGGTATGGCTGTGGCCGCACAGGATCAGCCGCTGCGTGATGCCCCGGGCGACCGCCTCGATCGCCTCTCGCGACGCCATCCGTACCGTGCCGTCGGGCGAGACGGTCTCCAGCCAGTAGACTTCGTCGCTGTCGGGCGTGGCGTGGCAAAGGAAGACCTGGTCGCGAAACGAGCGCGCCGGCGGCACGGCGCGCAGCCAGTCGAGGTGAGCGGCATCGAGCCGCGCATGCGCCGGCCGGTCCCACGATCCCATCCGTTCCGGCGGCCGGTCGAGCAAATAGCGATCATGGTTGCCGAGCACATGGACGGCATCGAGCGCCATCAGCATATCCATGGTCCGCCGCGCGTCGAGCGGTCCGCTCGCCATGTCGCCGAGGTTGACGATCTCCGAGATCCCTTGCGCGCGGATATCGGCGATGACCGCTTCCAGCGCGAGATGGTTGCCGTGTACATCTGCGATCGCGGCGAAACGCATTTCGGTCACCCCGGCAGCGTGCCGTTGGCGGTCAGCACATGGCCGGCGAGATAGAGCGAGCCGGTGATCAGTATACGCGGCGGAACTTCGTAGGCGAGCCGCGCCAGCGAGCGCAGCGCCGCTTCGACGCTGGCCGACGTTTCCACCCGCATGCCGAGCGCGCGCACCGCGTCGGCCAGCCGATCCGGCGGCATCGCGCCGTCGCGGCCGGGGATCTGCACCACAATGATATGGCGGGTCAGGCCGGCGAAGTTGGCGACAAAGCCGCCGGCATCCTTGTTGGCCATCATGCCGACAATGACGACGAGCGCACGCGATACGCGTTCCTCGAGATCGCCGAGCGCGGCGGCGGCGACGCGGCCGCCCTCGGGGTTGTGGCCGCCATCGAGCCAGATCTCGCACCCCGGCGGCGCCTGATCGAACAGCGCGCCCGAAGTCAGCCGCTGCATCCGCGCCGGCCATTCGGCATTGACGATACCGGCCTCGAAGGCGGCCGGCTCGATCTTGAACAGGCTTTGCGCGCGCAGCGTCGCGATCGCCAGCCCCGCATTGTCGAACTGATGCCGGCCGAACAGTCTTGGCGCCGCCAGATCCATCAGGCCGCGATCATCCTGGTAGACCAGCCGGCCGCGCTCGACGCTGACGTGCCACTCCTGGCCGGCCGTATGCAGCGGCGCGCTCAGTCGCTTGGCCTGCGCCTCGATTACGGCCACCGCCTCGGGCGGCTGCTCGGCAATGATTGCCGGCACGCCGGTCTTGATGATGCCGGCCTTTTCGCGGGCCACCGCCATCAGCGTCGCGCCGAGAAATTCGGTATGGTCGAGGCTGACCGGTGCGATCACCGTGGCCAGCGGCCGGTCGATCACATTGGTGGCGTCGAGCCGGCCGCCGAGTCCGACTTCCAGCAGCATCACATCGGCCGGATGCTGGGCGAACAGCCAGAATGCCGCCGCGGTCTGGGCTTCGAACAGCGTGATCGGAGCGCCGGTATTGGCCCGCTCGCAGGTTTCGAGCGTACCGCGCAGCTCGTCGTCGCCGACCAGCACGCCACCGCCGACAGCGCCGAGACGATAGCATTCATTAAGCCGCACCAGATATGGCGAGGTGTAGACATGGACGCGCAGGCCGGCAGCTTCGAGGATGGCGCGCAAATACGCGATCGTCGAGCCCTTGCCGTTGGTGCCGGCGACGTGGATAACCGGGGGCAGCTTGCGCTCGGGATGCCCGAGCTGTCCCAGCAGCCGCTGCATCCGCGCGAGATCGAGATCGATCTGCTTCGGGTGCAGGGCGGACAGCCGCCCGATCAATTCGCCAAGCGACGCCGGCAGCTTTGATGGTGGGGCGTTCACGCGTGGGGTGCGGCCGGGGCGGCCTCCGACGACGCCGCGATCGGGGCCGAGATGGCAGCAGGCGGCGCCAGCCGGGGCGCGGCTTCGAGCGCGGGCGATTTCGTCAAGAGCCGGCACAGCCGCGCCAGCGTCGGGCGCAACTCATGGCGATGCACCACCATGTCGACCATGCCGTGAGCCCTGAGATATTCGGCGCGCTGGAAACCTTCCGGCAATTTCTCCCGGATGGTCTGTTCGATCACGCGCGCGCCGGCAAAGCCGATCAGCGCGCCGGGTTCGGCGATCTGCACGTCGCCGAGCATGGCATAGGAGGCGGTGACGCCGCCGGTGGTTGGATTGGTCAGCACCACGATATAGGGCTGCCTGGTCTCCCGCAGCATCTGCACCGCCACCGTGGTGCGCGGCATCTGCATGAGGGACAAAATGCCTTCCTGCATGCGGGCGCCGCCGGAGGCCGCGAACACGATGAAGGGAGATTTTTTCTCGACCGCGAGTTCAAGCCCGCGCACGATCGCTTCGCCGGCCGCCATGCCGAGCGAGCCGCCCATGAAATCGAAATCCTGCACCGCGATCACCACCGCGGCGCCTTCCAGCTTGCCATAACCGACCTTGATGGCGTCGTTCAAGCCAGTCTTGGCGCGGGCGTCCTTGATGCGGTCGGCGTAGCGGCGCTCGTCGCGGAACTTCAGGGGATCGGCGGTCACCTCGGGTAGCGCCACGTCGAACCAGGTCTCGTTGTCGAAGATCGATTTCAGCCGCGCCACCGCGCCCATGCGCATGTGGTAATTGGAGCCGGGAATCACGAACTGGTTGGCCTCGACGTCCTTGTAGAACACCAGCTGGCCCGAATCCGGACACTTGATCCACAGATTTTCCGGCGTCTCGCGGCGCAGGATGCTGCGGATCTTCGGCCGGACGACGTTGGTGAGCCAATTCATATTTTGCTCCGGCTGGGCGATCGGGGACGATCGCCTTGCAAGGGTTGAAGGCGGTTCAGCGTTCAAACGCCGCCACTCGCCGCCCCGAAGGCTGTCTTGGGGCGTTCGACTGCCGACGTTATATGGCGGCTCGGGAAGGGCGCGGCAAGCCGCTGGAGGCCGCCGGTCTCAGCTGCGATTGTGGCTTATTCCGCGGCCTGCCCGGCGCCCCGTACCCCCTGCGCCAACGCCGCCACCAGATCGGCCACCGCGCCGACGGTTTTCGCGGTTGCGCGGCCCTGCGAATCGAGGCTGTTGTGAAGCGCGTCGACCAGCGCGGTGCCGACCACCGCGCCGTCGGCGTGTTCGGCAATGGCGCGAGCGGCCTCCGGCGTCCGGATGCCGAAGCCGACGCAGACCGGCAGACCGGTGTGGCGCTTGATGCGGGCAACGGCCTCGCCGACCTCAGCCGAATTGGCAGCGGCGCTGCCGGTGATGCCGGTGATGGAGACGTAATAGACAAAGCCCGAAGTATTGGCGAGCACCGCAGGCAGCCGCTTGTCATCAGTGGTCGGCGTCGCCAGCCGGATGAAGTTCAGTCCGGCTTGCATCGCCGGCAGGCACAATTCGGTATCTTCCTCCGGCGGCAGATCGACGATGATCAGGCCGTCGACCCCGGCGATTTTGGCGTCGACCAGAAATCTCTCGACGCCATAGATGTAGATCGGATTGTAGTAGCCCATCAGCACCAGCGGCGTGGCGGCATCCTCCTTGCGAAATGCGCTCACCAGATCGAGCGTTTTCTTCAGGGTCATGCCGCCCTTCAGCGCGCGCAATCCCGCCGCCTGGATCGCGGGGCCGTCGGCCATCGGATCGGTAAAGGGCATGCCGATCTCGATGATGTCGGCACCGGCCTGCGGCAGCGCCTTGATGATATCGAGCGAGGTCGAAGGATCCGGATCGCCGGCCATCAGGAAAGTAATGAAGCCAGCGCGGCCTTCGCGCTTCAGCGCGGCAAAGCGGGCGTCGATGCGGGTGGTCATCTCAAGGGCGTCCGCTGTGCTATACCTCTCCCCGCCGGGGAGAGGTCGGCTGCGCAGCAGCCGGGGGAAGGGATGGACAGGTTCAAGGCGAGAGCCCGAGCGCTTCGTGAGTCGCAAACCAGCGCCGAGGCGAAGCTTTGGCAGGCCCTGCGCAACCGGCAACTGGCGCGGTGGAAATTCCGCCGCCTGCATCCGATCGACAAGTACATCGTCGATTTCGTAACTCTCGATGGAAAACTAATCGTGGAGGTGGACGGTGTTACCCATTCCGAACCGTCGGAGATAACGAAGGATAAAGCCAGGTCCGAGGTGCTGGAGTCCTGCGGTTTCCATATCGTACGGGTTTCGAACACCGAGGTGTATGACAATCTCGAAGGCGTACTGGAGATGATCGCGAGCACATTGCGGTTCGAATGAATGGAGAGACCCCTCACCCGGCTGCTACGCAGCCGACCCCTCCCCTGCGGGAAGAGGTGAAGGAAGCCGGTGCTTGAGCAACTCTTCGTAAGGCGACAGGCGCGGTGCCATACCTCTCCCCGGCGGGGACAGGTCGGCTGCGCAGCAGCCGGGTGAGGGCCGCGGCATCCGACGCTCACGATTTCTTCCCGCGCAGAATTTCCGCCACCTGCGGAATGTCCTTGTCGCCGCGGCCGGAGAGGTTGACCACCATCAGGTGATCCTTCGGCCGCTGCGGCGCCAGTTCCATCACCCGTGCGATGGCGTGGGCCGGCTCCAGCGCCGGGATGATGCCTTCGAGTCGCGACAATAGCTGGAACGCGGCGAGGGCTTCGTCGTCGGTCGCGGAAAGATATTTCACCCGGCCGGTCTCATGCAGCCAGGAGTGCTCCGGGCCGATGCCGGGATAATCCAGTCCGGCGGAAATCGAATGCGCGTCCTGGATCTGGCCGTCATCGTCCATCAGGAGATAAGTGCGGTTGCCGTGCAGCACGCCCGGCCGGCCGCCCGCAATCGAAGCCGCATGCAGTTGCGTCAGTCCGTGGCCGGCGGCTTCGACGCCGAAGATCTCAACGCCGGGATCGTCGAGGAACGGATGAAACAGCCCCATCGCGTTGGAACCGCCGCCGATGCAGGCGACCAGCGAGTCCGGCAGCCGGCCTTCGGCCTCCAGCATCTGGGCGCGGGTCTCGGTGCCGATGATCGACTGGAAGTCGCGCACCATCATCGGATAGGGATGCGGGCCGGCCACGGTGCCGATGCAGTAGAAGGTGTCGTGCACGTTGGTGACCCAGTCGCGCAGCGCGTCGTTCATCGCGTCCTTCAGGGTGCGCGAACCGGACTGCACCGGGATCACCTTGGCGCCGAGCATTTCCATGCGGATGACATTGGGCTGCTGCCGCTCGACATCGACCGCTCCCATATAGACGAAGCAATCGAGCCCGAAGCGCGCGCACAGCGTCGCGGTGGCGACGCCATGCTGGCCGGCGCCGGTCTCGGCGATGATGCGCTTCTTGCCCATCCGCCGCGCCACCATGATCTGGCCGAGCACATTGTTGACCTTGTGCGAGCCGGTGTGGTTGAGCTCCTCGCGCTTGAAGTAGATCTTGGCGCCGCCGAGATGTTCGGTCAGGCGTTGCGCGAAATAGAGCGGTGAGGGCCGGCCGACATAATCGCGCAGATAGCCGTTCATTTCGGCCTGGAACGCCGGATCGGCCTTGGCGTCGGCGTAGGCCTGTTCCAGATCGAGGATCAGCGGCATCAGTGTTTCCGCGACAAAACGGCCGCCGAAAATGCCGAAATGTCCGCGCTCGTCGGGACCGCTGCGGAAGGAATTGGGCAGATTCTGGTTCATCTAATCTTCAACTCTTGTTGCCGTGGCGCCGCGCTGTCTCGACTCCCTCTCCCCGCTCTTGCGGGGAGAGGGTGGGGGTGAGGGGCTGGTCCCGCAAACTCGCTGAAAGATGCGAACGCGGAGACTCCTCACCCGGATCGCCAGAGCGATCCGACCTCTCCCCGTAAACGGGGAGATGCGAATTAGGCCCGATCGCCCGCGCCGCACGGATGAAGTCGCGGATCATGTCGGCATCCTTGATCCCGGCGGCGCGTTCCACGCCGGAGGAAACATCCACCCCGCCGGCACGGGTGACGCGAACGGCTTCCGCAACATTGCCGGCATCAAGCCCCCCGGAGACCATGAAGGGTACGCTGAGGTCAAGATGCTCAAGCGCATGCCAGTCGAACACCGCGCCCAGGCCGCCGGGCCGGGTCGCGCTGTCAGGCGCGCGGGCATCGAACAGGATGCGGTCGGCGACGTCGGCATAGCCCGGCAAAGCGGCGATATCGGCCGCGGTCTCGATCGCGATCGCCTTCATCACCGGCAATCCGAATTTGTGCTTGATGTCGCGCAGCCGCGCCACGCTCTCCTTGCCATGCAGTTGCAACAGGTCGGGCTGCAACGTCTCGACAATATTGGCGAGCGTGGCATCGTCGGCATCGACCGTGAGCGCCACCTTGATTGCGCGGCGCTTCGCCTGCCGGCCGAGCGCACGCGCGGTTTCCAGGTCGAGATGCCGCGGCGACGGCGGAAAGAACACGAATCCCACCATCTCCGCGCCGGCCTCCAGCGCGACGTCAAGCGTCTCGCGCGTGGAGAGGCCGCAAATTTTGACGATCAGGGGCATTTTTCAAGATAAGGGTTGGGGCGGAAACGGGAAGCGGAACGGCGCCCCCGACGAGCCGCTTCTACAACGTCGCGCCCTGCTTGTCTCGCCCACCGGGCCCATACAGGCTGCCCTGCGACGGGGCGGAGAGGCGCCGCTGATCGGTACCGGAGGATACCATCGCGCTGGCGCGCAGATCGGCCAATTGGGCGCGCGCGGCCTGCGCATCGGCTTCGTGGTGCCGCGCGGAGCGGCGCCAATGGCGCTGCTGCAACCAGGTTGCGCAGCCGCCCGCCACCACGCCCACGATCGCCGCTGCGATGATGAGGAAAAACAACGGCAGGGTCACCGAGAGCGATGGATCGCTCGAATTGAACGGATCGAACGACACCGTGACGAGATGATGATTGGCGACCCCGAAAATGACCAGGACCAGGAAAAGCGGGACAACGATTAGGCCGGTCAGAAACTTTCGCATGACCATCTCTCGATTGGATGGAGATCGGATCAGCTTCAGGCGCCGGTGTCGGGGGATTCGCCGTCGCGGTTGAGCCGTTCTCGCATTTCCTTGCCGGTCTTGAAAAACGGAACGCTCTTCTGGTCGACCGGCACATGGGCGCCGGTACGGGGATTGCGGCCGGCGCGGGCCGGCCGGTGTTTGACCGAAAACGCGCCAAATCCCCGCAATTCAACCCTGTCGCCGCGCGCCAGCGCGGCAACGATCTCATCGAGGATCGCGTTGACGATGTTCTCGACATCCCGCTGGTACAGATGCGGGTTGTGCTCGGCGATACGCTGAACAAGCTCGGATTTGATCATCGAAACTGGCACCCGGGGATCGTGCGGATCGCCATTTCCGTGAAAATGCCTAGGACTGTCAAGACGCTAAATCAAATTTGGACAGCGCGAAAACACGTGACAAACGTCCCGATAGGGGGTTGCGACAATACCCGCATAACGGGAGGACGCCCCAATGCGCCCGATCAGCAGGTTCAATTCGGGCCGGCCGGATGCCACAACGCCAGCATGCCGTCGAGACTGAGGCGATCGACTGCCCCTGCCACGCCTGCCTGCTCGATCTGACGCGCCATCGCACCCAGACCAAGCGCATCCAACGTCACCGAAGCCGCCGCTCGAATGAAGGTCAGGTCGCCGAAACGCGGCGCAAGGTCGTAGTCGCGCACCGGCAGATCTTTCTTGACCCCCTTCTGCGCCACCAGCCACGCTATCGCGGTTTTCTCGTCGCCCAGCTGGTCGATCAGCTTCAGATCGACCGCCTGACGCCCGGTAAAGACCCGTCCGTCGGCGACCTTGTCGAGCAACGCATCGTCCATGCCGCGCCGCTCTTTCACCAGGTCGCGAAACCATGCATAGGAATCCTTGACCAGTGCTTCCAGCGCGGCGCGCGCTTCCGGACTGGTCGGCTCAAACCCGTTGGGGGCCGCTTTCAGCGGCGAGGACTTCACTTCCTCGACCTGGACGCCGATGGTTTTTAAAAGCCCGGTCACATTCGGAAACTGGAACAGCACGCCGATCGAACCGACCAGCGAGGTCTGCTGGGCAACAATATGGTCGGCCGCGATCGCCGTGATGTAGCCTCCCGATGCCGCCAGTCCTTCGACCACAACGACCAGCGGTTTTTTTGTCTTCAGGTTCGCCAGCGCGTCGTAAAGCTGTTCGGAGCCGGCGGTGGTGCCGCCCGGCGAATTGATATGCACGATGACCGCCGCAGCCGATGATTTTCCCAGCCGCTCCAGCCCTTCGACGCGATCATTGTCGCTGCGGATCAGGCCGTCGATATCGATGCGCGCGATCGCGCCCGACGTCGTCAACAACCCGCGTCCGCCCGGCGTAACGACCACCCCGACGATCATGATCGCCGCGATCGCCGCCAAAGCCGCCACCACGCGCCAGAATGTCAGCTTGCGGCGCATCCTGCGTCGATCGACGATCACATCCGAATCCAGCGACATCGACAGTCTCCCGGTGGTCCTTGAGGACATCTGAGGTTTTCTCGCACAGCGTTAACGTGCGATGTCCCAAATACATCAATTGAGGGGCAATATGAAGAAAACAAGGCTCGCTTGTGTCCCCGCCTGACTCACCGTCGTGCCGGCCTCCGAGCCGGGACCCATGCTCCGGCGTCGGTGGTGTTGCGAGAGGCGGTCGGCACGGTGCGCTGAAAATAGATGGGTCCCGGCTCGGAGGCCGGGACGACGGTTGGGTGTGCGGCGCAAAAAGGCCCCGGTCGAAGCCGGGGCCCAATGTCTTGAACGGTCCAGCCGCGGCTTACTTGTTGTCGCCGCGCTGCTTCAGCGCGGTGCCGAGAATATCGCCCAGCGTCGCCCCCGAATCGGAGGAGCCGTATTGCGCGATGGCTTCCTTCTCTTCGGCCACTTCCAGCGCCTTGATCGAGACCTGGACCTTGCGGGCTTTCTTGTCGAACTGGATCACCCGCGCGTCGACCTTTTCGCCGACCGCAAACCGCTCGGCGCGCTGATCGGCGCGTTCGCGTGCCAGTTCGGAGCGCTTGATGAAGGTGTTGAAGTCGGTGCCGACGATCTTGACGTCGATGCCGCTCTCCTTCACTTCGAGCACTTCGCAGGTCACCACCGCGCCCTTCTTGACGTCGCCCGGCTCGGCGAACGGGTCGCCCTCGAGCTGCTTGACGCCGAGCGAGATGCGCTCCTTGTCGACATCGACATCGAGCACCACGGCCTTGACCATGTCGCCCTTCTTGAAGTTGTCGATCACCTGCTCGCCCGGCAGCTTCCAGTCGAGGTCGGACAGATGCACCATGCCGTCGACGTCGCCTTCGAGCCCGAGGAACAGGCCGAACTCGGTCTTGTTCTTGACCTCGCCTTCGACCGTGGAGCCGACCGGGAATTTCTCGACGAACACTTCCCAGGGATTACGCATGGTCTGCTTGAGGCCGAGCGAGATCCGGCGCTTGACCGAATCGACTTCGAGCACCTGCACTTCGACTTCCTGCGAGGTGGAGACGATCTTGCCGGGATGCATGTTCTTCTTGGTCCACGACATCTCCGAGACGTGGATCAGGCCTTCGATGCCCGGCTCCAGCTCGACGAAGGCGCCGTAGTCGGTGATGTTGGTGACGCGGCCGGTAAAGCGCGCATTGAGCGGGTATTTCGCCTCGATGCCCTGCCAGGGATCGTCGAGCAGCTGCTTCATGCCGAGCGAGATCCGGTGGGTTTCGTGGTTGATCTTGATGATCTTGACCTTGACGGTCTGGCCGATGGTCAACACCTCGGTCGGGTGATTGACCCGGCGCCAGGCGATATCGGTGACGTGCAACAGGCCGTCGATGCCGCCGAGGTCGACGAAGGCACCGTAATCGGTGATGTTCTTGACGACGCCGTCGATGACCTGGCCCTCTTCGAGGTTCTGTACCAGTTCCTGGCGCTGTTCGGCCCGGGTCTCTTCCAGCACGGTGCGGCGCGACACCACGATGTTGCCGCGGCGGCGGTCCATCTTCAGGATCTGGAACGGCTGCGAATTGTTCATCAGCGGCGCGACGTCGCGGATCGGCCGGATGTCGACCTGCGAGCGCGGCAGGAACGCGACCGCGCCGTCGAGATCGACGGTAAAGCCGCCCTTGACCTGGTTGAAGATGACGCCGTGCACCTTCTCGTTGTTGTTGAACGCCTTCTCGAGCTTGCCCCAGCTCTCCTCGCGGCGCGCCTTGTCGCGCGACAGCACGGCCTCGCCGAGCGCGTTCTCGATGCGGTCGAGAAACACCTCGACCACGTCGCCGACCTTGAGTTCGCTGTCGCGGCCAGGTCCTGCGAATTCACGCAAGGCCACGCGGCCTTCGGTCTTCAGGCCGACGTCGATGACGGCCATGTCCTTCTCGATCGCAACAACGGTGCCCTTGATGACGGAGCTTTCCTGCAGGTTGCCACCGGCAAAGGACTCGTCGAGCATCGCGGCGAAATCGTCGCGGGAGGGATTATAGGAAGGTGCAGTCGAAGCCATTTGTTCTCCAGATGCGGGTGTCGCCGGCCATTCGGGTTAAGGGCGCATCGCGCGTGCAGTGCCAGAGTTCCGCGATCCCTGGCGACCGTCTGATGCCGATAATCGCAACAGCGGGCCGGCAGCATGCCTGCACGTTCGATACGTTGATTTGTTCCGGACGTTGAGCTGGTCGATCTGAGCACGCCGATCCCAGGAAAATGGGTTTTGAGACACCCACCTTCAAGATATCAAGTTCAAGACATCGACCTCAGGGCACCGACTTCAAGACGTCGA
>Ga0302154_10003714_pt1 | contig 11046 bp, 9 predicted proteins | sample I_Bog_N2_3_FD_193507 | JGI IMG/M metagenome (GOLD analysis project Ga0302154, IMG submission 193507) | Peat permafrost microbial communities from Stordalen Mire near Abisko, Sweden - I_Bog_N2_3 | ecosystem: Environmental > Terrestrial > Soil > Wetlands > Peat | place: Sweden: Abisko, Stordalen...
TTCAGGCCAACATTCACGATCGGGCGGAGATGCGCGAGGCTGCGATCGAGTTCATCAATTCCCACTGCGAGCTTGCCAACACCCGAGTGCTCGAGGCGCGCGATTCCTTGATCACCTTGCTCATCCTCGTTTTCATCCTATTGCAGTGCTTGATTGAAGTGGCTTATTTTACTGCGCCGCGATGAACAAAGTAGAGTTGTCGGCGAAGACTCGCCGACAGGCTGTCAAGCGTGAAGAGCGTTGTTTCAATTTCACAGTCGGAGGAAAGTCGTGGATTGGCTGTGGGCGAGTTCCGTGGACCCTATTGATGGCAGGCCGGGAGACGAACGCGCATTCGATTCCCTCGTGCGCCGGATATGGCTGCAGAAAGGGTGGATTATCGGGGTAACGATCGTCAGCTTGGCCGTCGCGCTTGCGACGGTCGGATTTCTCGAGCGGCGTTACACGAGCGAGGCCATCGTTCGGCCCATCATACAGCCAGAGGGGCTGACCCGGGTCGGCAAGGATACGGCGCCCGAGCAAGCGGCCGATCTTGATCCCGCGGACCTCGCGTCTCAGGTCCAGCTCATCACCTCGCGTGACCTGGCGCAGCAGGCGATCCTCAAGCTCGACATGTTCAGCAATCCCGAGTTCAATCCTCCTTCGGCCGGCATTTTGCCGATTGACCGCCTTCTCATCATGCTCGGCGTCGAGAGCGACCTTCGCAAGGCGCCTCCTGAGGACCGCGTCCTCAGGGCCTATTACGATCGCCTGCAAGTCAACCGGGTCCCGAGCAAGCGCGCGCTTGATATCGCGTTTTCGGCCTCGAATCCTGATTTCGCCGCCAAAGCCGCCAATGTCATCGCCGAACTCTACTTGTCCCTGCGTGGGCAGGTCAGGAACAATGTCGCCGCGCTGCAAGGCGAGCCAATAACCGACCCCGCTGAGGCGCTCGAGAGCAAGGTGGCGGAGCTGGACAACAAAATCAAAACCCTCCGCGCCCAGTCGGGACCATGGATTGGCGGCGAAAAGGGGCGGCTGCCGGAGCAGCGGCTCTCCGAATTGACAAAGCAGCTCGCGGCGGCCCGTAAAACCCTGGCCGATACCCAGGCGAAAGCCAATCTTATCGAGGAGCGAATACATCAGGGACGCTACTCGGCGATCCCTGCTATCGCCGGCAATGAGCCGATCCGCCGCATCGCGTCGAAGAGCGCCGCGCTTCATGATCAACTGGCCCTGGATTCGCAAACCTACCTGCCGCGTTATCCCCGGATGCAAGAATTGCGCGTGCAAGTCGCTGACGTCGACAATGCGTTGCGCGCGGAGGCAGAAAGGGTTGCGCGCGGGCTCGAGAGCCAATCCCGCACTGCGGGCGGACGCGTCGAGGCGCTCACCGCTTCGTTGAATTCGCAATCAAAGACGTCGGAAGCGTCAAATGCACTGCGCGCATTGGAGCGAGACGCCGCCGCGGCGCGCGATGAACTCGACAGAGTTCGCGCCAAGCATGGCGAGGCGTTGACGGATGGATCGGACAATTCCGCGCTGATCGAGGCGTCATTCGTTTCACGCGCCGTCCCAGCCCAGCTTCCGTCCTTTACAAAGGACATTCCGACGCTCCTCGTCAGCGCTTTTGGCGGCCTTCTGCTCTCGTTCGGGGCCGTAGTGGGGCGCGAACTTTTTCACGGATCAAGCCTGGCGCACCGGGATCGAGGCGGGGATCGGCGCCCCGAGGCCGTCGACGCCGTTCTCGACCGTGACTACGCGATGCTCCCCGCTGCGCTGGATAGAAGTCCGGCCGCGATGCCGATCGCCGCGACCGCGGCGGGATCGATCGAGGCTCGCGCTCTCGATAGGCGCGAGCCGCTCGGACTGCTGGCGCTTGCGGTTCGGATCGAGCAGTTGAAGCCTCAGATGCGCGGCGCTGCGGTGCTGGTCTGCGGTCTCGACGGAGCGGCGGCTTCGGGCGCGGCGGCGGTGGAAATCTCACGGGTTCTGGCGCGCAACAGCCGCACGATCCTCGTCGATGCCCGGGACGAGGTCGCTGGATTCGCCGATTCCATCGGCGACCAGGATTTCGTCGGCGCGGCCGACCAGCCTGCGGGCCCAAAATCGCCCGTCGAGGCCGTCCACCGCGATCCCGGCGTGCAACGTTCCGATCGCAGCCATGAAAGCGCGAAGATCGATCCGCGACGTTTCGACGCCGAGATCGACGCGCTCGTCGCGACCCGTGATTACGTCGTCCTCAACGGGCCGACTCTCGCAAGCAGCGACAGCGCGTTCGATCTCGCCAGTTGGGTCGACATGATCGTACTCGTCGCAACTCGCGGCGCGTCGAGCTCGGAAATACTGACCGTGATCGACAGGCTGGTCGATGCCGGCTGCATGAACGTCCAGTTGCTGACGGCCGACGACGATGCCTGATGCGCGGCGCATTTTGACCGCACGCAAGAAGTCGCCGGCTTACGGGAGCCTGGTCCGAACTGCTGGTTGCGATCGAAGGATTCTCCCTCAGCGCCCTGCCGCCCTCAATGATTGAAATTCTGCCCGCCGACCTGCACATATAGCCGCCCTGGCCCTAGCGCCGTGTCGAACTGCGATTCCACAGCGACCGCGCCCTCGGTGGTCGAATAGGCGAAGGAACGGGGAGCAAAGGGGCCCGTGGTTGGGGCTGCGATGCGGCCGGGCGCGACAAAACCCATGCCGGCCGAGACGTAGCCGCTGATGCGGATGCAGGTCGTGGAATCCTTGACGGCGAAATAGCCTTCGCCCATCGCCTTGCAGCGCGCCTGCTCGGGCGTCTCCCGCTGCGGTTGGGGAGCGCCGATGTCCGCAGCTTGCGCGGCGCTGACGACGAAGCCGAGCGCGGCCGCGAGATAGACGAATCCGAGAGTTTGCGAAGCCACCTTCATGAGGGCGCAGATTAACCCACATCGTGGCGGCAAAGTGGCGCTCAGCGCCAATCGCCGAAATGCGCCTGCAGCAGCGTAAGCCCCGCGACAGCCGCCGTGTCGGCGCGCAATATTCGCGGGCCGAGATTGAGGCGCAACAGGCGCGGGCTTTTCAGAATCATCGCCCGCTCGGTCTCGTCGAAGCCGCCTTCCGGACCAATCAACAGGCTGACGCCCTGGGCCGTGGGCGCGGCGGCCAGCGCTTGCACCGGATTGGCGAGCGGGGCGTCCTCGTCGCAGAACACCAGCAGCCGCTCGGCCGGATGATTTTTCAGCGCCGTTTCGAGCGGCTGAGGCTGCGCCACCTCGGGTATCCAGATCACGCCGCATTGCTCGCAGGCTTCGCGCGCATTGGCCGTCAACCGTTCCAGGTTTACGCGCGCGGCCTGGGTGCGGCGGGTGATGACGGGGGCGAGGCGGCGCGCGCCCATTTCCACCGCCTTCTGCGCCATGTAATCGAGCCGGGCGTGTTTCAGCGGCGCGAACAGATATTCTACGTCAGGCGGCGTTTCCTGCGGGCGGGTCCGCTCGTCGAGCGCCAGGGCTATGCGCTTGCGGTTTTGCGTGTCGAGCCGCGCGGCCCATTCGCCATCGTGGCCGTTGAAGACGAGCACGCGAGCGCCCTGGCCCAAGCGCAGCACGTTGACGAGATAATTGGCGGCTTCCGGCGTCAGAGCTAAGCGCGCCCCCCCGGCGAGGGCGTCGGTGACGCAGAGCCGGGGGGTGTTGAAATCCGTGCGGGCCATTTTCCGCGCATAGCGCATCCCGGCGAAGGTAACAAACGGCCAAGCCGGCGCGAACGGACTTCGTCACTGTTTCAGGAGGCTTATCCCATGCGCCGCTTCGCTCTCGCCTCGCTCGCCGCCCTCGCGGGCGCTCCCGCCATGGCCGCCGACGTCAGCCACCCCACCGTCGTCGAATTGTTCCAGAGCCAGGGCTGCTCGTCCTGCCCGCCCGCCAACGCCAGCCTGATCGAATTCGTCAAACGGCCCGACGTGCTGGCGCTCAATTTCTCCGTCGACTATTGGGACCGGCTCGGCTGGAAGGACACGTTCGACAGCCCCGCCTACACCGCCCGCCAATATGCCTACGCCCGGTCGCTCGGCGATTCCGGCGTCTACACGCCGGAAATCATCGTCAACGGCCGCGCCGCGGGCGTCGGCGACACCGTCGCCGAAATGGAGGCGCTGGCGCGTAAAACCGACCGTGGCGCCGGGGGGCCGAGCCTGCGCTTTGAGGGCGGCGAGGTCGTCGTCGGCGCCGGCCGGGCGCCGGGGAGCGGCGCGGAAGTCTGGGTCGCGCTCTACGATCCCGGCATCGCCGAAGTGCCGGTCGCGCGTGGCGAGAACGCCGGGCGCACGCTCGCCCACACCCATATCGTCCACGGGCTGACGAAGCTCGGCCTCTGGACGGGCGGCGAGGCGCGCTTCCCGTTGCCGGCGAACGCCGAGGGCTGGTCGCGGGCGGTGCTCGTCCAGGGCGTGGGCGTCGGACCGATCCTGTCGGCGGCGAAGGGGTAGGGCGAAATCTGTTAAGCTCTCGGCGAGTATACGAGGCCGCCCCGCACCCGGTTGTCGCCTTGCCTTATCTGATGCTCGCCCTGCTTTCGACGCTGTGGGGGACTTCGTTTCTGCTGATCAAGCTCGCCGCCAGCGCGCTTGACGCAACCAGCTTCGCTTTCGGCCGATTGGGCGTCGGGGCGCTCGCGCTGATCGTCACGGCGTGGCTGGCCGGCTGGCGCTGGCCGAGGGAACGGCGTGTCTGGGGCGCGCTGCTCGTGTTGGCAATGATCGGGCAGGCCCTGCCGGTCTTCATCCTCGGCAAGGCTGCGCGGTTGACGACCAGCGCCGACCTCGCGCTGATGATGGGCGCCGCCCCGATCGCCACGATGCTGATCGCGCGCATGCTCGGCATGGGCGAAGTCTGGAGTTTTCCGGCGGCCCTGGGGCTCGGGCTCGGGCTGCTGGGCGTCGCCATCGCCGTCGGCGCGCCGGTCGATGCGCCCCTTTATCCCCATGCCGGTTGGGGCCGCGCGCTCGGGCTGTCGGCGGCGGTGCTTTACGCGACGGGGGCGCTGATCTCGCGCTTCGCCTCGCGAAGCGTCGGTCCGGCGATGTCGGCGACCGCTTCGATGTGCTTGTCCGCCAGCCTGATGGTCGTGGCATGGTTCGCGGTCGATGGTTTCGGGGCGCCGAAGATTTTCCTGGCGGCGCCTGCTTCGGCGCTCGTCGCGCTGCTGGCGCTGGGCTGCGTCAATACCGCGCTCGCCTATCTCGTCTATTTCCGCCTCGTCGAAACGGCCGGCGCGACCTTCGCCGCGCTCAACAACTATATCGTCCCGTTCATTGGTCTGGTGCTGGGTTCGGCGCTGCTCGGCGAGTCGGTCGCCCTGACGTCCTGGCTGGGGCTGGCCCTAGTGATCGCGGGCGTTATCGTTACCGGCCTGGCGACGCGGATTACCAAGGTCGGAAGTTAAAATTCATGATTAAGGAAGGGTGTTAGTCATATCTCTTATCCCTACTCAAGGGAACCATTTGAATTTTTCCGCAAAAATTGGCTCAATGTTTAGGGAAAGCTCTTTGCTATTCCTTAACGGGAAGTCGATAGAGTTCAGAAGAGGCCAAACAACATGACCAAAACTCCTTCTCTCTCGCCCATCGTCATTTACGCCAAGGCCGATGCCTCGAATTTGATCTTCGGGATCACTTCGACGGACGTTACGTCGGGCAATCTACGATCCGTGGACATCTTCGGCGGCTACAATTCTTATAATAATCTGGTCGGCGACGCTTACGAGCTATCACAGGGGGCTGTCGCGGGACCAAACGTCATCGACGGCGGCGTGGAGGGGAACAACTTTCTCGTCGGCGACGCGTATGTACTTACCGATCACGCGGTCGGCGGTCACAACAGACTCCACGGCGGCGACGATGCCCACAATCTGATGGTTGGCGACGGTTATACGATCACCGGCGCCGCGAGGGGCGGATACAATCGGCTCGTGGGCGGCGCCAATTCCGTGAACATGATGAAAGGCGATGGCGATCTGCTCGATCAGGGCGCAATTGGCGGCAATAATACCCTGTTGGGTGGGATCAACTCGGACAACGTGCTGGTCGGCGACGCCACCACCCTCGATGGGATCGCGCATGGCGGCTACAACAGCGTCGAAGGCGGAGACTACTCGACCAACTATTTGTTCGGCGACGGCAAGTTGATGGAAGGCTCCTCGACCGGTGGCCACAATACGATCCTGGGCGGAGCCTACGCCTTCAATCGCATTGCCGGCGACGCCAGAGTGATGACCAATTCCGCCGCGGGCGGCGGCAATACGCTGATCGGCGGCGCTCACGGCACGAACGAACTCTATGGCGACGCCATGACGATGAGCGAAGCCGCGTCTGGCGGCGGCAACACGTTGATCGCCGGCTACCATTCGACGACCTACATGTGGGGGACCGCGGAAGACCAAAGCTCGGTCGGCGCGCTCGCCGCCAACACTTTCGTCTTCGCCTCCGGCGATCACGATGCCTTCATGATGGACTTCCGCCACGGCGTCGACCTCATCGACCTCACAGGCGTTCCCCAGTTCACCAACTTCGCCGAACTCGACATCACCGTCTCGCATGGCAACAGCACGATTCACTTGAGCGGCAACGACTACGATCAGTTGGCCGTCATGAACGACGTCAACCTGACCGCGAGCGACTTCAGGTTCTCCTGAGGCCTCGTGGCGGACGCGGCGCGTTCGCGTCACGCCACTTCGAACAGGCCCGCGGCCCCCATGCCGCCGCCGACGCACATCGTCACCACGACATATTTGACGCCGCGGCGCTTTCCCTCGATCAGTGCGTGACCGACGAGGCGCGAGCCGCTCATGCCATAGGGATGGCCGATCGAAATCGCGCCGCCGTCGACATTGAGCTTGCCGTTGTCGATTCCGAGCCGGTCGCGGCAATAGAGCACCTGCACCGCGAAGGCTTCGTTGAGTTCCCAAAGCCCGATGTCGTCGATTTTGAGCCCGTGCGCCTTCAACAGCTTCGGCACGGCGAAAACGGGGCCGATGCCCATTTCGTCGGGGTCGCAGCCGGCGACCGCGATGCCGCGATAAAGGCCGAGCGGCTCGAGGTTGCGCTTCTCGGCAAGCCGCGCCTCCATCAATACGCACGCGCTGGCGCCGTCGGAAAGCTGCGAAGCGTTGCCGGCCGTGATGTAGGAGCCCAGGCCGGTCACGCGCCGTCCGCCGCCCGGAAATACGGTCTTCAACGAGGAAAGTCCGGTGAGCGTGGTGTCGGCGCGGTTGCCCTCGTCGGCTCGGAGGGCCACTTCCTTGTCGATGACCGCGCCGGTCGCCTTGTCCTGGACCTTCATGACCGTCGGCAGCGCGACGATTTCCCGTTCGAACCGCCCGGCGGCCTGTCCCGCGGCGGTGCGCTGTTGCGATTGCAGCGCGTATTCGTCCTGCCGCTCGCGGCTGATCTGGTAGCGTTGGCCGACGATCTCAGCGGTCTCCAGCATCGACATGTAGAGATCGTCGCGATGCGCGACGATCCAGGGGTCGGTGGCGCGATAGCGGTTCATGTGGTCGTTCTGCACCAGCGAGATCGACTCGAGGCCGCCGCCCACCGTGATCTGCATCCCGTCGGCGATGATCTGCTTGGCGGCGATCGATATCGCCATCAGGCCCGAGGCGCATTGCCGATCGACGGACATGCCGGCGACCGATGTCGGCAGGCCGGCGCGAATGGCGCATTGGCGGGCGATGTTGCCGCCCGTCGCCCCTTGTTGCAGGGCCGCGCCCATGATGACATCGTCGACCTCGGCCCCGGGGATGCCGGCCCGGCCGATCGCGGTCTGGATGGCGTGGCCGCCGAGCGTCTGCGCCGGCGTGTCGTTGAAAGCGCCGCGATAGGCCTTGCCGATCGGCGTGCGCGCGGTGGAGACGATGACGGCTTCGCGCATGGTGCGTTCCTCTTGTCTAGGCTCGGCCGCTCTTTGTCAGGGCGACGGCGGTCGAAACGAACTTGAACGTCTGCTGGAAGGCGTTGTCCAGAGGAACCGCGGTCGCAGGATCGGAAATTTCTGCAAATCGCGCCGCGATCTGCTCGGGCGTGCGCTCCGCCTCGGGCAGATAGACACCCGGCGTCTCTGCGATGTGGGTCACCGCGAACACCCCGGCGCCTGCGCCCATGATGACGCGCGACGGGGCGGCCTCGCTCACCAGGAACAGCACCGCCGGCGTCACCGATTCCGCGGTTAGCACCGCCGCTGCGTCCGCCGGCATCAGGCCCGCGGTCATCTGGGTCAGCGCCGTTGGCGCCAGCGTGTTGACGCGCACGTCGTATTTCTGCCCCTCGAGGTGCAGCACGTTCATCAGGCCGATCATCGCGGCCTTGGCGGCGCCGTAATTGGCCTGACCGAAATTGCCGTAAATGCCGGAAGCCGAGGAAGTGAACAGAATGCGCCCGTAGTTACGATCGCGCATTCCGTTCCACACCGCCTTGGCGCAGATCGCCGAGCCCAGCAGGTGGACCTTCACCACCAACTCGAATTCGGCGATCTCCATCTTGGCGAAGGTTTTATCGCGCAAAATGCCGGCGTTGTTGACGAGAATGTCGACCTTGCCCCAGCGCCGTTCGGCCAGTTCGACCATCGCGGCGACTTGATCGGTCTTGGTGACGTCGGCGCCGTTCGCCATCGCCTCGCCGCCGCCGCGCACGATCTCCTCGACGACCCTCAAGGTCGCGGCGGAGGGTTCGCCGTCGGCGCCGAGATCGTTGACCACGACTTTCGCCCCTCGCGAAGCCAGCCCGAGGGCGTGGCAGCGTCCCAGTCCTCCGCCCGAGCCGGTGACGATGGCCACGCGGCCGTCAAAACGCACGCTCATGCCTCCGCTTCCCCCCGACGCGCGGCGGCCCCGGCGAAGGCGTATTGCCGACGCGTCGCCGGCCTGAACTTGCGGCCGCCGCGGGGCGGTCCCAGGTCGTCGTCATGCCCCGCCCTCATCACCGCCGCGGCGCAAACCAGACCGCCGAAAGTGAAAGCGAAAGCGCCCATCAGCATCGCCGTCCCCGCGACGGGCATGTCGGAGCGCCACAACAACGAGCGCAATCCCGCGACGTCGAGCGCCAGCAGCAGAAACGCGCAGACGATGCCCACCAGCATGCCGCCAATCCAGTTGGCGATCATCATCCGCACCAGCCGATCCTGCCGCCGCCAATGACGGCGGACGCGGTAATAGCCGACTTGCATCGATGACATGCTCGAGATCTCCTGGGCCCGCAAGGCGGCGACGAACCCAGCTCAATTGTTTCCTAATTTCGCGTCCGCGTCTAGGGAGCGCCGCGGCGCGACATTATTTACCTAAGTCATCGCGTTTTTTTGTGTTCGAGGAGGTCGCCCGGGCGGAACCCCGGCGACGCGTTCCTCGCCGAGCCCCCCGGTTCCGCGGAACGGTCAGCCCCGGGCGCGCCCCACAGGCGCCAACGCCTCACGAGGTCAGATCGACGATGCATGAGCCCAAACAACGCCAAACGAGACCCAGCAGCCCCAAACGAGCGCAAATAGCAGCAAACAAAACCAAACAAGCCCAAATAACAAGTAGGCCGGATCGTGATATTTCAATGCTTTGCAGGACGCGCAGGCTGTTTTCGCGCTTCCGTCGCCGAGTACGGCGCGAAGGGGCCGCTCCTGCCCGTCCAAAACGCAGATCTCGGAAATCACACTCGACCTCCATGAAATTCAGGATTCAATTCTAGCATGAATTTCTGAATTATCAAAACGCTTATTGGAAGGACGCTTCGTCGTCCGAAGAGGCAGCAAGGAAACGAAGCGGAAGAACGACGGGCATCCGCGGCCGGTCGGCGTCGCGGCGCTCGTCGACCGGATACCGCGCGAGACGGTGACGCCCAAAGCCGCGCTCACGGCCGCGCAAAGGGCGCGCCTGCGTCGTAACGCGCCTTGGCCGGCAATGGGAAAATCTTGGTCGACCCGGTCGGATTGACCCACGGCCAGGCATAGCCTTTGAAAAACGCGGGCGCCCCGGCGAGGAACAGCGAATTGGGCAGCTCATGCGCTGTGTCGGTCGCCGCCCATTTGACGGAATCTGTCTTGTAATCGTAGTTCCCGTCGATGAGATTTGTCGCGATCACTTTGGGATCGTAGACGTAATGCGCCACGTCCTCCCAACCCATCATGAGAATTTGCGGCGGCCAGTTTCCGTTCGCCAGAACCTGATCGCCGTAAATAAAACTCGCCATTTGGCCGGGAACGCCGAAGACATTGCCGACGAGGTTGTTTCCGTACGAATAGGCATGCGGGGACGCGGCGCGCAGCGGCCCGTTGGTGGTTTGCTGATGGACGTCGTCAATCACTTTGTTGGTCAGATAATCTGTGAACCTGGCCCGGAATCCGGTCGTGTAGTTGCGGAAGAACGTGTTGTAGACGGCGTTGCCGTGCGTTTCGTCGCTTTCGATGTTGAAGGACTGGTTGCCTTCGAACAGCATGTGATGCGATCCCACCATGTGGCTGTTGTTGAGTCCGGCCTCCACCCAGGCGTCCGCGCCGCCGTCGAAGGCCATGTCCATATAATTGTAGGCGGTGACGGATCCGGCGCCGGAAGAACGTCCGACCATCACCTTGTTGGCGAGGGTGGAGATTCCGTTCCAGATCAGAATCTCCGAGGACGCGTTGGCAAGGCTTATGTTGTAGCCGCCGCCGCCGGGGACCGGCCAAACGGGTTTGTGAACATAGAATTCATTCAATTCTACGCGGAAGGCGTTCTGGACGCCGAAGCCCGCGCCGAGCCATAAAGTGCTCTCGACGTTGTCAGCCCAGCAATAGGCGCACCACGCGAAATCAATGTTGTCGTCGTCGCCATGTTCGACCGTCATCTGCTCCAGGCCGGCCATCTGGGTGTGCGGCGTCTGATAATGATAGAGCTGGGCCTGGTGGCTGGCGCGATAGGAGATCGTCGCGGGCGAGTCGAAAGTGATCGTCGAGCCGGATATGGCCTTGACGCGGTGGAGTTCGGCAGTGGGGCGGTCGCAATTGGAAAACCAGCATCCGGCGGTGCCCGTCTGGTAGGGATATTGAGCGGCGCTGAAATCGTCGATGTACT
>Ga0302154_10003737_pt1 | contig 11007 bp, 6 predicted proteins | sample I_Bog_N2_3_FD_193507 | JGI IMG/M metagenome (GOLD analysis project Ga0302154, IMG submission 193507) | Peat permafrost microbial communities from Stordalen Mire near Abisko, Sweden - I_Bog_N2_3 | ecosystem: Environmental > Terrestrial > Soil > Wetlands > Peat | place: Sweden: Abisko, Stordalen...
GCAGAACGCGGACGTTGCGCTGGGCGAGCACGCAGGCGAGGTTGGTGGAGACGGTGGTCTTGCCTTCCGAGGGGGTGGCGCTGGTGAGCAGGATGACGTGGGGCTCACCGCCGGCGACGGAGAGCAGAAGCGAGGTGCGTAGGGCGCGAAAGGCCTCAGAGAACTGGGACTTGGGGTTGGTAAGCACACCAAGGTTGCGCATGGCGGGGGTGAGTTTGCCGTGCTCTGTGGTGTTGCGGCGGGTGCGTGGGATGAGCGCGAGGGAGGGCAGGCCGGAGACGGCCTCGATCTCGGCGACGCTGCGCAGGCCGGTGTCGAGGCTGTCGAGGACGAAGGCAACGATGAGGCCGACGATGAGCATGACGATGGCGTCGACGATGAGCATGGTGGAGCGCGAACGCAGCGAGGGTGCTATGGCGGGGACGGCGATGTCGATGATGTCGATCTCGGTGGACTCAAGACCGGCCTGGACGCCGGCGGTGCGTAGGCGCTGGAGGAGGTCCTGGTAGAGGGTGCGGTTGGACTCGTACTCGCGCTGGCGGAGGGTGAACTCGACCAGGGCGTCGCGCAGCTTGTAGTCATCGGCGGTCTGCTGGTCGAGCACGGCGCGGGTCTGGTCCTCCTCGGCGCGGGCGGCGACGTAGGCTTCCCTGGATTCGGAGAGGACGCGGTCTTGCTCCTCGTGGAGTTCTTTGGTGAGTTCGGCGATCTGGTCGCGGAGGGCCTTCACCTGGGGGTGGTTGGGGCCGAGGTTGGCGGAGAGCTGCGCGAGCGCGGCGCGGGCGGTGTCAATCTGCAGGCGCAGACCGGGGACGGCACCGCTGTCGCGTCCCGCATCGGGGGGCAGGGCGAGCATGTTGGGGTCTGTGCCGGAGAGGGTGCGGTAGTGGGCCTCTGCGGCGATACGCGCCAGCTCCGCTGCGTTGACGGCCTTGGTGAGGTCGGCAAGGCTGGAGGTGATGGAGTTGTTGGCGGGGTCAAAGCCGACCACGCCCAACTGCTTCTGCAGATCGATCATCTGCTCCTGGGCGGTCTGCACCTCCTGCTTGAGGTCGTCGAGCTGGTGAGCAAAGAATCTGGAGACGCGCTGGGTGGCGTCGTTGCGCGACTGGAAGCTGCGCAGGATGTACTCCTCGACGAGCTTGTTGACGATGTCGGAGGAGAGCTTGGGGTCCATCGTCGTGCAGCTGATGCGGATGATGTCGGTCTTGGGGACGGCCTCCACGTTGACATCGGCTTGGAGAGCGCCGATGGTGCCCTGTCGGACGATGGGGTCGTCGATGTTGCGGAAGGGAAACTGGCCCTTCGCGCCGACGAAGGCTGGGTTGTTGGCCAGGTTGAGGTCGCGGGCCACGGCCAGCATGAGGGAGTCGCTCTTGAGGATGGCGACCTGGGTGGGCATCTTGGAGGTGCTCTCGCCGCCGCTGGGGGTGGCGCCGACGCGGTACTCATTGGAGGAGCCGCTGCGGATCTCAATGGTGCCGCTGGAGAGATAGACGCGCGGCTGGGTGATGCCCTCATAGAAGCCGTAGGCCGCTCCGAGCAGAGTGGCTGCGAGGATGAAGTAGCGGCGTTTGCGAATCGTGACCCATGCTTCGGACAGAGTGGCGTCTGCCGAGTTGGAGGAAGCGGACGTGGATGCCGGTGAGAGTTCCGCCTCGTACGGGGAACCCTCGTATCTCACGGGAGTCATTGAGCACAAGTCTACGCGAACTGCGGGATGGATTGCATTGCGGGGGCTGTTAGCGCAGTGTGCACAATTGAACAGTGTTTCCTGTATTGGGAGAGGCGGAGTCAGCGGCTCTGCGATAATACGGGGGGTGCGAATGAGAGAGCCTGTACAGATCGCGGTGGTGGGTTCCGGGTATGTGGGCCTGGTGGCAGCTCTGTGTTTCGCAGAGATGGGCCACAGGGTGATCTGCGTCGATAACGATGAGAGCAAGGTGGCGGCGCTGAAGAGCGGCGACTCGCTGATCCACGAGCGGCACCTGCCGGAGCTGCTGGAGCGCTACCGCAACACCCAGGTGCGATTTATGACGGACCTGGCCGAGGCCACCCGCGAGTGTGAGGCGATCTTCATCGCGGTGGGTACACCGCAGTCCGAGACCGGCGACGCCGACCTGTCCTACGTAGAGGCGGTGGCCAGCGAGATTGCGCGCCATATCACAAGCTATAAGGTGATTATCGAAAAGAGCACGGTGCCGGTGTACACCAACGAGTGGATACGGCGGGTGATCGAGCGCAACGGAGTGAAGCGGGAGGCCTTTGATGTGGTGTCCAACCCGGAGTTCCTGCGCGAGGGCACCGCGGTGGAGGACTTTCTGCATCCGGACCGGATCGTGGTGGGCGCGGACTCCGAGCGCGGGGCTGAAGTGCTGAGCGCGATCTACGCGCCGCTGACCGGGGGCCAATACTACACCCGGAAGGACGGCATCCCGGGCAACTGTTCGGCGGCGCGGCCGCCGGTGCTGCTGCTGACCTCCACCAAGAGCGCGGAGATTATCAAGCACGCGTCGAATGCGTTTCTGGCGCTGAAGATCTCGTTCATCAACGCGGTGTCGAACCTGTGCGAGGCGGCGGACGCGAACGCGGAACAGGTGGCGCGCGGCATCGGTCTGGACTCGCGCATTGGGCCGAAGTTCCTGCGGCCGGGCATCGGGTATGGCGGAAGCTGCTTCCCGAAGGACGTTGCTGCGTTTCGGTCGGTTGCCGAGCAGATGGGGGTGGACTTCAGCCTGCTGAGCGAGGTGGAGAAGATCAATGGCAACCAGAAGAAGCGGTTCCTGAGCAAGGTGCGCTCGGCGTTGTGGACGCTGCGCGGCAAGCGGCTGGCGGTGCTGGGGCTGGCCTTCAAGGGCGGGACGGACGACATCCGCGAGTCGCCGGCGATGGACCTGGTGGAGATGCTGCTGGCTGAGGGCTGCGCGGTGGCGGCCTACGATCCCGCGGCGATGAATCGCGCCGAAGTGGAGCTGCCTGCCAACGCGCAACTGCGCTATGCGGCCAGCGTGGACGATGCGGTGAAGGACGCCGACGCTCTGCTGATCCTGACCGACTGGGACGAGTTTGCGCGGCTGGACCTAGAGCGGCTGCACGCTGCGCTGCGCTATCCCATTGTGATCGACGGGCGCAATCTGTACGACCCGCGCACCATGATGGAGCATGGCTTTACCTACCTGAGCATTGGGCGCGCAACGACTACGCCGGAGCGCGAGCCGACGGCCGCGGTGGCGTAGCGGGATGGCCGCGCAACAGATAGTAGTGACCGGAGCGGCGGGCTTTCTGGGATCGCACCTGTGCGACGCTCTGCTGTCCGAAGGGCACCACGTTGTGGGCGTGGACAACCTGGCGACCGGGTCGCTCACCAACCTCGCGCACCTGAAGAGTGAGCCGCGCTTCCGGCTGGAGGAGCTGGACATCTGCACTCCGTTTGGTCTGGATTCCAGGTGGGGGCACGTGGACTTTGTGTATAACTTTGCCTCGCCGGCCAGCCCGCCGGATTATCTGCGGCTGGGCGTGGAGACGCTGCGGGTGGGCTCGGCGGGCACGCTGAACACGCTGGAGATCGCGAAGAAGCATGGTGCGGGGTATCTCCATGCGTCTACGTCCGAGTGCTATGGCGACCCGATGGTGCATCCGCAGGTGGAGAGCTACTGGGGCAATGTGAACCCGGTGGGGCCGCGCTCCGTGTATGACGAGGCCAAGCGGTTTTCCGAGGCCGCGGTGACGGCGTACCACCGCTATCACGGCGTGAATACGCATCTTGTGAGGATCTTCAATACCTATGGACCGCGGTTGCAGCCGAAGGATGGCCGCCTGATCTCCAACCTGATGATGCAGGCGCTGCGGGGCGAGCCGCTGACGGTCTACGGCGACGGATCGCAGACGCGCAGCTTCTGCTATGTCTCGGATTTGATTGACGGCATTGTGCGGCTGGCCAAGAGCGGCGAGCATGAGCCGGTGAACATCGGCAATCCGGTGGAGTTCACGATCCTGGAGTGCGCCGAGGCGGTGCAGGCGCTGGTGGGGTCGCAATGTGAGATTGAATATTTGCCACTGCCGGAGGATGACCCCACGCGCCGCCGCCCGGATATTACGAGGGCGAAGAAGTTGCTGGGATGGGAGCCGAAGGTGGCGCTGCACGAGGGGCTGGAGCGGTCGCTGGAGTGGTTTAAGCAGTGCGTGGTTACTTGCCGTTGATTCCCGGCGGGGTGCGCAATTTGGGGAACCAGGTGAACTGGGCTGTGAAGACGGAGTCATGGTTGTTGGCACCGTTGGTGGTGGGAAGGTAGATGGGGGCCTTCCAGGCTTCGTACTGGTACCAGGCGTCGAGCTCCAGGTCTTTGCGCAGGCGCTTGAGGACCTCAATCTTGAACTGGTCCTGGGTGGTGCCGCCGGGGATGAAGTCCTTGGGGGTCTTCTTCTTCAGGTATTCGAGCTGGACCCACTCGTTGGCGGAGAGGTGGTAGGTGAGCCACGCCTGGCCGCCCTTGGCTTCGCGGCCGATCCAGTCGCCCATGATGAAGCCCTTGTTGGTATAGCCCTGGCGCTGCTGGATCTCGTAGTAGTTGAACTCACCGTTCAGGCTGCGCAGGGTGGAGGTGTCCGTGCTGACGCCTTCGACGCGCAGATCGAGCTTATGCAGGTGCGGGAACGGGAACTGCGAGAGATAGAGGCCAGGACGATAGGCGGCGCGGCGGGGTGCGCTGGGCGGCGTGACGTCGTCATGCGCGATGGAGTCCGTATAGAGGGTGACGTAGTGGCTCATGAAGGGCAGCCGCCAACTGAAGTTGAAGGCACCGAAGCGGGCGCCCGGGTCCTGCCCATAGGTGGTCTTGGACGCGGGGTTGCTGGCGGTGTCGTCGAAGCTGAAGAAGCTGCGCAGGAAGGTGTGTATGGTGACGGGTTCGTGGCCTTCACCGCCCCAGATGACGGTGCGTTGAAAGCCGAACTGGACGTTGGGCGTGGGAGCGAAGCTGACGGCCTCCTGGTGTACCCAGGGCGAGTTGTAGTAGGTGTGGCCCTTGAGCGAGCCGACGAAGAAGTCGTAGCGCATGGACCCGATGAGACGGGAGAGAAGGGGGATATAGAGAGGCTCGACGCGGTTGATTCGGAAGGAGTAGATGTTCTCTGCGTTGTCGCTCCAGGCCATGCCGCCGCCGAGGCCCGGACCAAGCCATGCGTCGGACTTGCCGCCGGAGAACTCGTGGCCAAGCAGGTGGAAGGAGAGGGTGGCCTCCTGCAGGCGGAAGGGGTTCTGTGCGGCGATGGGGCCGGTGGGGATGGTGGCCTGGTGAAGGTTGAAGCCGGAGAAGGGAATCTCATCAATGCTGGAGAGCTGGTTGCTGAGCGCCTGTGAGTAGCCTGGGCCGGAGGGAGAGTGCTGATACTCACCGCGCACGTAGAGAGAGAAGCGGCCCATCTCATTGATGGTGGAGAAGCCGAGGATGCTGTTGAAGCCGGCCTGGTAGGGACGGCCGTAGTCGTTAACGAGGGTCTGGCCGAGATGGAAGCTGTCGCGCAGCGTCTGTCCGTTGATGCCCATCAGGCGGGCGTAGACGGTGTCCACGCCGTAGACGGGGCCGCGTTTGGAGGCGCCCGTTGCGGGAACCTCGACGGAGACGTAGTCATTGAGCTTGGCTAGGAGGTCCAGCGCCTCGGGGTTGTCATCGTCGATGACGTCGTCGCTGGTCTTCTGCAGCATGTGCAACAGGCTGAGCCTGGTCCAGGGACGCATGTTGATGAATGCCGTGTCCAGGTAGCCCAGCGAGTAGAGCCGCATCGCCATAGGGTAGATCGGGCTGTCGACGGGGATGTAGGTCGAGGACAGAGAGCTGTCGATTACGTCGCCGGGGAGGAAGTCGTAGGCCTCATAGGAGGGAAGGGAACGGGGCGGAGCGGACTGCGGGACGGGCACGGACGGTGGTGTGGCAGGGGCGGGCGGCACGTGGACGGGAGTCTGGAGCGGGTCCTGGTAGGCCGGTGCGGAGGGGATGCTGGAGGCAGGGACGGGTGTCGCCGCAGGGATGGAAGCGGGTGCCGGTGCGGGCGTGGGCGCGGCGGCAGGGGCGGGCGCGGTCTGCGCCAGGAGAGAGACGCCACTGGTCAGAAGGGCGCAACTGCCGGCGAGAAGAATACGCGACAGGGAACGCCGGGAGAGTCTGTAGAGAGACATGCCCCTTAGTGTAACGCCAGTGCCAACGTCTAGCGCGGCAGAGAGATACGGCGCGAAAGCAGATAGCTGCGCAGCCGGGCGAGCGGCCGCTGCGTACCGGCGGGACGCTGTGGCGAGAGCACGGCCCAGATGACGGCCGGGCCGCCGCCGGCGCGGGCGCGGATGACCGATTCCTGCATGACACGATAGACCGCCACCGCATCCTCGCCGTCGACGGCCAGTGTGGGCATGCGCAGCTTGGTTGCGACGCGGTCGAGGTTGGGCCAGGTGAGGGCGGGAGCGGGCGCGCGCCCGGTGCGGGCGAGCTTGCCGCCGGTGGCGTCCGCGCAGCAGAGGATCAAGGGAAGGTGAGCGGTGTTGGCCCACTCCAGCGCTGCTGGCCAGCCGGGTTCGGCGAGGCCGGCGCTGGCGAAGGCGAGGACCACGCCTGCACGGGCACCCGCGGCCGCTGCCGCGGATTGCAGGCCGGCGGCCATGGCAGCCGCGACACTGATGCTCGGGATGGGGGGCGTTGCGGCGGCCGTGCGGGATTTGGGTTGGGGTGCCAGCGTGGCGGCGGCGCGGTCGCCGGGCTCCGCCAGGAGGACGTCGCCGGGCAGAAGCTGCATGGTGGTGGCGGCCAGCAGGGCCTCGCGCGCGGGAGCGCGGGGTTGGCGGCGGTCAAGATCGCGGCAGCGCTCAATGAGTGCGTGCAGTTCGCGGAGCTTGCGGTTGGGAAGCAGCGGGTTTTCGGGCAAGCAGGACCTCGGAGGAAGATTGGTGGCAGTTCGGAGAGTACCCCCACCCTGCGACATTGAAACCGTCGCGAGGATGGGGCACCCGCATGGATGGTCTAAGCTTTGGCGGCGCTGGGGGCTTCGGCGTTGAGGCCGAGATCGGCGAGGGCCTTCTCTGCGAGTTTGGGCTTGACCACACCGTCGCGGGCGAGCCGGGAGAGCGTGGCGGCGACGATGGACTCGGCGTCCACCTCAAAGTGACGGCGGAGGTGCTCGCGGTTGTCGCTGCGGCCGAAGCCGTCGGTGCCAAGCGAGAGCAGGCGCGGCCCCAGCCACGGGGAGAGCGCGTCGGGCAGCGACTTCATGTAATCGCTGGCCGCGATGATGGGCCCGGCAGAGCCTTCGAGCGCGGTGACGATGTACGGCACGCGCACCTTCGCGGCGGGGTGCAGGCGGTTCCAGCGCTCGGTCTCCACGCAGTCGCGGCGCAGCTCGTTGTAGCTGGTGACGCTCCAGACATCCGCAGCGATGTTGTACTTTTCGGCGAGGATCTGCTGGGCGCGGACGGCCTCATTCAGGATGGGGCCGGAGCCGAAGAGCTGGGCGACGGCGGCCTTGTCCGACGGCTTGAACTTGTAGAGGCCGCGCAGGATGCCCTCACGAATCCCTTTCCCTTCCGGCATGGCGGGGTTGATGTAGTCCTCGTTGTACATGGTGAGGTAGTAGAAGCAGTTTTCGCTCTCCTGATACATGCGGCGCAGGCCGTCCTGGATGATGATCGCCATCTCATAGACATATGCGGGGTCATAGGTGATGCAGGTGGGGACGGTGCTGGAGAGCACGGGCGAGTGGCCGTCCTGGTGCTGCAGGCCTTCGCCGAGCATGGTGGTGCGGCCGGCGGTGCCGCCCATCAGGAAGCCCTTGCCGCGGGAGTCCGCAAAGGCCCACGCCATGTCGCCGATGCGCTGGAAGCCGAACATGGAGTAGTAGAGATAGAACGGGATCATCGGCACCTTGTAGTTGGAGTACGCTGTGCCGGCGGCGGTGAAGCTGGCCATGGAGCCGGCCTCGGTGATGCCTTCTTCCAGGATCTGGCCGTTCTTCTTTTCGTTGTAGCCGAGCAGCATGTCGGCATCGTGGGGGACGTACTTCTGGCCTTCGGGGGCGTAGATGCCAACGGCCTTCATCACACTCTCAAAGCCGAAGGTACGGCCCTCATCCGGGATGATGGGGACGATGAGCTTGCCGATCTCCGGGTTCTTCAACATGCCGTTGAGCATGTTGACGAAGCCCATGGTGGTGGAGATGGCGCGGGTGCCGGAGCCGGCCAGCCAGGTCTTGAAGAAGTCCAGCGATGGTGCGACGAAGGTGGAGGGCGGCACTGCGCGCGCGGGCAGATAGCCGCCGAGCGCGACGCGGCGCGCCTGCAGGTATTGGATCGCAGGATCGTCGTCGCCGGGCTTGTAGAAGTCAGCGTTCTTGGCGGCTTCCTCCGGCAGAGGAATGTCAAAGCGCTGGACGAAGGCGTGGAGGCCGTCGTCGGTGAGCTTCTTCTCCGAGTGCGTGGGGTTGCGCGACTGGGCGCTGGCGATGCCGTAGCCCTTGACGGTTTTGGCGAGGATGACGGTGGGGCCGCCCTTGTGTTCCAGCGCGCGCTGGTAGGCGTTGAAGATCTTGGCGGGGTCATGGCCGCCGCGGTGCAGGCGGCCGAGCTCGTCGTCGGTCTTGTCTTCGACGATTTTGAGCAGCTCAGGATACTTGCCGAAGAACTCAGCGCGAAGGTAGGCGCCGTCGCGGGCCTTGAAGCGCTGGAAGTCGCCGTCGACACACTCTTCCATACGCTTCAAGAGAAGGCCCTGATGGTCGCGGGCGAAGAGGTCGTCCCAGTCCGAGCCCCAGATGACCTTGATGACGTTCCATCCGGCGCCGCGGAAGGTACCTTCGAGCTCGTCGATGATGCGGGCGTTGCCGCGCACCGGGCCGTCCAGCCGCTGCAGGTTACAGTTGACGACGAAGATCAGGTTGTCGAGCTTTTCGCGCGCCCCGAGGCCGATGGCGCCGAGGGTATCCACCTCGTCGGTCTCGCCGTCGCCGACGAAGGCCCAGACCTTGCGGTCGGTCTTCTCGATGAGCCCGCGGTTTTCCAGATACTTCATGAAGCGGGCCTGATAGATGGCGTTGAGCGGGCCGATGCCCATGCTGACGGTGGGGAACTGCCAGAAGTCCTGCATGAGCCAAGGGTGCGGGTAGCTGGAGAGGCCGGGGGTGTCGCGCAGCTCATGGCGGAAGTTCTTCAGGCGGGACTCGTCAAAGCGGCCTTCGAGGTAGGCGCGCGCATAGACGCCGGGCGATGCGTGGCCCTGGAAGTAGACGAAGTCGCCCGGCTGCGGGCCGGCGGGGGAGTCATACTGGGCGCGGAAGAAGTGGTTGTAGCCGACTTCGAGCAGCGTGGCCTGCGAGGAGTACGTGGAGATGTGGCCGCCGATGCCGGGGTCGTACTTGTTCTGCTTGTGCACCATGGCCATGGCGTTCCAGCGGAGCAGAGCTTCCACGCGGCGCTCGAGTGGCCGGTCGCCGGGGTAGGGGACCTCGTCATGGCGGGGGATGGTGTTCTGGTAGGGAGTGACGAGTTCGCCGGCAGCGGGCACGCCGGCCTCGCGGGCGCGGGTGCGCAGAGCAGAGAGCAGCAGCGCACCCTGCTCCCAGTCCTGGGCGACGACCTCATCAAAGGCCTCAATCCATTCGGAGACCTCGGCGGTGAGGTCCTGCTTTACTGCCTCGTCGAGTTTGGTTGCCATTGTGCGTCCCCTCCGGCGCGTTGCGCGGGTGTGCCTCTCTACGATAATGCGGCGGAGGGGATTCTGCACAGCGGAGGGCGTTGTTAGAATCTGCCATGGAAGCCCAAGCCCATCCTCCATTGTGGAAGACGCTGCTGGCGTTCGCCATCCTCTATTTTGTGTGGGGGTCGACCTACCTTGCCATTCGCGTGGGCGTGCTGGAGGTGCCTCCGCTGCTGTTTGCGGCGATGCGCTTTCTGTTTGCCGGGCTGGCGATGTACGGCTGGGTGATGGTGCGCGGCGAGCAGCTGCCCACTGGGCGGCAGTGGAGATCGATCTGCCTGCTGGCTCTGCTGTACTTCGTTCTGGACTACGGCCTGCTGTTCTGGGCAGAGCAGCGTGTAGCCTCCGGGCCGGCCGCAGTGATGATGGCTACCATTCCTGTGTTCATCGCGCTGGCGGAGATTGTGGTTCTGCGCACGCAGCGAATGACGGTGCGCCTGGGCGTGGCGCTGCTGATCGGGATTGGCGGGGTCGGCGTGCTGGTGAGCCGGTCGCTGCATCTGAGCGGCGCGCCGATCCACCGGCTGGGTGCGCTGGCGATGATGCTGGGTGCGTTCTGCTGGGCGGTGGGAACGGTGCTGTCGCGCAAGCTGCCGTTGCCGGAGTCGAGGACGGTGAACTCCGCGGCGCAGATGCTCGCCGGCGGTGCGATGCTGATGGCTGCCGCTGCGGCGTTCGGCGAGTTCCAGCGCTTTCACCCGAGGGCCGTCTCCGCGGAGGCATGGTGGGCGCTGCTGTACCTGGTGGTTGCCGGGTCGATCATCGGATTCACGGCGTACGTCTGGCTGATTCACCATGAGTCGCCGACCAAGGTTGGAACCTATGCGTATGTGAATCCGGTGGTCGCCGTGGTGCTGGGGTATTTTCTGGCGGGGGAGACGCTGGGTCTGCGGACGATCCTGGGCACGCTGTGTGTGCTGGCGAGCGTGGTAATGATCACTACAGCGCGCAAATCGGTGCCGGGGTTAAAGCGGATTCGCTGAGGATGGAGAGGTAGCAATCCGGCAAAGACTTTCGGCCTGGGCTGTTATGTTTCGGGCCGTTGGCTCTCAAGTAAACGACAACACACGCAACAGAAATGGTCTAGCGTGTGTTGTCCGGGGCTAGGATTTCGGCGAGGTGGAGGCCGCGGCGGGTGGAGTTCTGCGCGATCTGCTCGCGGCAACTGAAGCCATCGGCGACGAAGACGGTGTCAGAGCCAGCGGCGCGGACGGCGGGCAGAAGGCCGCGTTCGGCGAGGGTTTGGGAGACCTCGAACTTATCGCGTTCAAAGCCG
>Ga0302154_10003766_pt1 | contig 10949 bp, 8 predicted proteins | sample I_Bog_N2_3_FD_193507 | JGI IMG/M metagenome (GOLD analysis project Ga0302154, IMG submission 193507) | Peat permafrost microbial communities from Stordalen Mire near Abisko, Sweden - I_Bog_N2_3 | ecosystem: Environmental > Terrestrial > Soil > Wetlands > Peat | place: Sweden: Abisko, Stordalen...
GGCCCGGACGTAGTGGGGATCGTCGTAGGCACTCAGGATCACGACGATCAGGCCGGGATGGTCGTGGACCAGCTGCCGGGCGAGATCGATCCCGTTCCTCTCGGGGAGTCGGATGTCGGCGATGACGAGGTCCGGCCCCGTCTCACCGACGACCTGCACGGCGGACTCCGCGTCCGCCGCCTCGCCCACCACGGTGAAGCCGGAGGCGTCCTCGAGGATCTGGCGGGTACCGGCCCGGAGCAGTTCGTGGTCGTCCACGATCACGGTCCGGAAGTCGACCTCAGGGGCGGTCACGGCCACCTGTCCGCACCGCCGGTATCGCGATCAGCCGGTCCGCGGCTGCGAGGCCCATGCGGCCATCGTAGGTGCGTCAACCGGCGACGCCGAGGGACACCGCCAGGGCGACCACGATCCCGGTGACCAGGGGAGCAGTCGCCACGACGGGCGGACGGTGCGTCCCTCCTCCGTCGTGGACCCGCTGTTCCAGCCGGACGGACATCCAGATCGACACGAGGCAGGCGAACGAGGCGAGAACCCATCCGGCCAACCCGGCCACCACCGCCCGCCAGCCGAGTGCTCCGAGCCAGAGTCCGGCCAGGGGAAGCAGGGTGCGGCCGTGGAACCTCGCATCGGTGCAGTCCGGGTCGAGGGTCCGGAGCACCCCGAACACGGCCGCTCCGGCGGCGAGGCCGACGACCGCCCCGATCAGGTCGGCACCCCGGTGAATCACCAGGAGACCGGGGACCAGGAGGAGGGCACCGAGACCGGTGCCGACCGCCCCGACGGACAGGGGGCTGCGCTGCCCCCCGTATTCGATGAGGGCGATCGACAGCGCGGTGGCCGCCAGCACGCAGTAGCCGGCGGTCGGGAGCGTGCCGTGCCACGCCCAGGCGATCAGCCCGAACACCACGGCGGTACCCGCCTCCACCAGGGGATACCGCACCGAGATCGGCTCGTGGCAGGTATGGCATCGCCCCCGCAGGAACAGCCACGAACCGAGGGGGATGTTCTCCCACCAGGCCAGTTGGCGGTCGCACGTCGGGCAGAACGATCGGGGAGTGGACACCGAGAGTCCGAGAGGCGCCCGGTAGACGACCACGTTCAGGAACGAGCCGACGATGAGCCCGACCACGACGGCCAGGGGAATCACGACGAGGTCGAGCCTCGTGCCCGTCATCATCACGCCTGCACCCGGCCCCGCCGACCGGCACCGGCCGGAACCGTCGACGGGACCACGCTGACCAGGATGGACATGGCGCAGTGTCTGCTGGTGCCGTGCATGGTGGCCTCGTCGGTCGGTCGTCCGGAGCCGGTCACTCTAGCGGTGTCGGGGTCGTACTCCGCGGAACCGACGGGTCGGGACGCCGCCTGATGGTCGTACGACGATTCCTGTTCAATGTCGGCCCGCAGTCTGCCGATGAAGCAGCCATGAGCGACGTCGAGGCCATCCGGTACATGGCGAACGAGCGCGATCTCGAGTTCGTGGATCTCGATTCCTACGGGGTCGACCCGGCTGCGGGAGCGCTGCTTCCGGCCGACCTGTCGCGCCACCACCGCGTGGTGGCGGTCAAGCGCAAGTTCGGCACGCCCGTCGTCGCCACGGCCGACCCGGACGACCTGTTCGCCCAGGATTCGATCCGGGCCATCCTGGGTCGCGATTTCATCTCGGTGGTCGCCGCTCCGGAGCAGATCGACGCCTACATCGAGCTCATGTTCGGAGATGGGGTCTGGCCGGTCGCCCCCGCGGCCGGGGGCATCCCGTCCGAGCCCGTGACGGGCGCCGACGCCCTCGACCAGGTGCTCGCCGAGGTCGCCCTGGCCGGGGAGGCCCAGGCCCTGCCCCCGCTCCCGACCCTCGACGGTCCGGCACCGATGTCGGTCCCGACGGACGGAAGTGCCCCGACCGCCGTGCCGACCGCCGTTCCGATGCCCGGACCGGTGCTCGACGTGGAAGGGGACGACGCCCTGGCGGCGTTGGCCCGTTCGCTCGAGGGACCCGGGACCGATGACGAGGGTGATCTCGTATCCGGCGATGTCGCCTCGGACGCCGCCGACCTCGTGGCCGAAGCCGTCGCCACCTACCACGACCTCCATCCTGATGCCGGCTCCGAGTCCGCCGACCTGTCCACGGCGTCGTTCCCCCCACTGGCCAAAGCGCTGGTGGAGGGGGGCCGGGTCTCCCTCGACGACATGAACGTGGCCCTCGACGAGAACGCCCGGACCGGGGTCAGCATCGCCCGGATCCTGACCAATCGGAACCTGGTCACCGAGGCGGACCTGATGTGGGGGATGGCCGAGGAGATGGGCCTGCAGTTCGTCGATCTGGACACGGCGGGGGTGGACCTGACGGTGGCCGGGGCGCTGCCGGAGTCGACCGCCCGCCACCACAACGTCATGGTGATCGGCCAGGAGAACGGCATCCCGGTGGTGGCCGCCTCCAATCCGACCGACGTCTTCGCCATGGACGACCTGCGCACCATCATCGGCACCCACTTCACCGTGGTGGTCGCCACCCGGTCGCAGATCGGCGCCTACATCAGCCGGGCGTTCAACAGCGGCGATGCCAACGACATGGCCATGGAGGCGTCGCTCGGCATCGAGGGGACCAGCCAGGACAACGGCGTCGACGACATCCAGACCATCACCGAGGCGGCCCCGATCGTCCGGTACGTCAACCTGCTCATCCTGCAGGCGTTGAACGAGCGCGCGTCGGACGTCCACATCGAGCCCACCGAGCGCGATCTGCGCATCCGGTACCGGATCGACGGCGTGCTCCACGATGTGTCCACCGGACCGAAGTCCATCGCCGCCGCGGTCACCACCCGGTTGAAGGTCATGGCCGACATGAACATCGCCGAGCACCGGGTCCCCCAGGACGGTCGCATCTCGCTCAACGTGGGGGCCAAGGGCATCGACCTGCGCATGGCCACCCTGCCCACCATCTACGGCGAGAAGATCGTGATGCGGGTGCTGGACAAGTCGAGCGTCGTGCTCGGCTTCTCCGACCTGGGCTTCGACGACGACCTGCTCGAGACCTACGAACACCTCTACACCAAGCCGTACGGCACCATCCTGGTGAGTGGACCGACCGGGTCGGGTAAGTCGACGACGCTGTACACCACGCTGACCGCGCTCAACTCACCGGAAAAGAACATCATCACGGTCGAGGACCCGGTCGAGCTCCCGCTCAAGGGGGTCAACCAGGTCCAGCTGAACGTCAAGGCGGGCCTCAACTTCGCCTCGGCACTGCGGGCGATCCTGCGATCCGACCCCGACATCGTCCTGATCGGTGAGATCCGCGACAAGGAGACCGCGTCGATCGCCATCGAGGCGGCGCTCACGGGCCACATGGTGCTCTCCACGCTCCACACCAACAGCGCGGCGGCCACGCCGATGCGGCTCATCGAGATGGGCATCGAGCCCTTCCTGGTGACCTCCGCCCTGTCGGGTGTGGTGGCCCAGCGACTCGCCCGGAAGCTCTGCATGCACTGCAAACAGCCCTACGTCCCGACCGAGGCCGACATCACCGCCGCCGGGTGGACCATGGACGAGGTGGCCGAAGCCGGGGTGCTGACCCAGGTCTTCCGGTCGGTGGGCTGCTCCGCCTGTTCCCAGACGGGTTACCGGGGACGTATCGCTCTCGCCGAATTGATGCCCATGACCGAGGAGGTCGAACGCATGATCATCGAAGGAGGTTCCGTGGAGGACATCCACCGCCTGGCCCACAGCCAGGGGATGGTGCCCCTCCGACAGGCCGGACTCCGCAAGGCCATCGACGGGGAGACCACGCTCGAGGAAGTCCTGCGGGTGGTCGCATGACCGCCGTCACCCCCGATACCCGTCACGAGTGGACGACGCGCCTGGCCCAGACCCTGGTGCAGTCCGGCTACGAGACCGATGCCAACCTCAAGCCGTTGGTCAACGAGGCGATCGCCACCGACCAGTCCCTGGCCTACCTGCTCGTCAGCCGGAAGCTCGCGCTGCCGAGCGTGGTGGTGGGGAGTCTGGCCCAGCTGTCGCAGCTGCCCGCGGTCGACGTGGCCGCCTTCACGCCGCAGCCGGAAGCCACGGCCGCACTGCCCGAACCGCTGGCCCGCGAATACCAGGGCATGGCCCTCCAGTTCGACGGCTCCGTCCTGACCGTGGCCTTCGCCGAGCCCCCCAGCCACTCGGTGGTCGACGAGCTGGCGGGACGCATCGGCCACCGGGTCAACCCGGTGCTGGCTGATCCGGTCCTGATCGCCGAGCACGTCGGCACCCGGGACGGTGCGTCCGAAGGGGGCCGCGCCTCGGGCGGCAACCTCGAACAGCTCCTGGAGTCCGGGATCTCCACCCGGACCGACGACGCGGTCCCACTCCACATCGACGACCTGCTCCGCTACGCGGTGTCGGTCGGGGCCTCGGACCTCCACCTCACGGTGGCCATGCCCGGGACCATCCGTCTGCACGGTGCGATGCGCCCCATCGAAGGATGCCCTCCGCTCGACAACGACACCATCCGCGACATGGTCTTCGGAATCCTGCCCGCATCGCAGCGGGAGCGTTTCGAGGCCGAGCACGAGCTCGACACCTCACACACCATCCCCGGTGTCGGCCGCTTCCGGGTCAACGTCGCCCTGCAGCGGGGAACGGTCACGGCCGCCCTGCGTCCGATCCCCCACGAGATGCCGGTGTTCGCCAGCCTCGGGCTCCCGGACTCGATCCGGGCCTTCACCGACCTGCGCCGGGGTCTGGTCCTCGTCACCGGCCCGACCGGTTCGGGTAAGTCGACGACGCTGGCGTCGCTGATCGACATCATCAACCGGACGAAGCCGTTGCACATCGTGACGGTGGAGGATCCCATCGAGTTCCTCCACGACCACAAGAAGTCGATCATCACCCAGCGCGAGATCGGCGAGGACACGAATTCGTTCGCCGAAGCGCTCCGTCGGGTGCTGCGACAGGACCCCGACGTCATCCTGGTGGGCGAGCTCCGTGACCTCGAGACCATCTCGATGGCCCTGACGGCCGCCGAGACGGGCCACCTGGTCTTCGGGACCCTGCACACCCAGGACGCCCCCCAGACGATCGACCGGATCATCGACGTGTTCCCCACCCAGCAGCAGGAGCAGATCCGGGTGATGTTGGCCTCGACCCTCGAGGGTGTCGTCACCCAGCAGCTGGTGCCGACCTCTGACGGCAGCGGCCGAGCGCCGTGCGCCGAGGTGCTCGTCTGCACGTCCGCCGTGCGGAACCTCATCCGCATGGCCAAGACGCATCAGATCTACTCGTTGATGCAGGTAGGTGGCTCCTTCGGCATGCAGACCATGGACCAGGGCCTCGCCAACCTGGTCAAGGAGGGGATCATCTCCGAGCCCATCGCCTACGACCGGTCCTCCAACGAGGAGGACCTGCGGAACCACCTGATCCAGTGATGTCCACCTACGCACGCAGTAACCGACGAAGCGGGGAACCGTGGCACTGACATTCGAGTACAAGGTCCGGGACAAGGCCGGCGCCCTCGTCGAGGGTCAGCTCGACGGCGACAGCATGGCGCTCGTCGTCCGGCGACTGCGCGAGATGGGCTACATGCCCATCTCGGTGACGCCGAAGTCGGCGGTCAGCCTCAACACGGAGATCAAGATCCCGGGTCTGTCCGGGCGGATCAAGCTGCGCGAGATCGCCGTCATGACGCGGCAGCTCGCGACCATGGTGGACTCCGGCCTGTCGGTGGTGCGGTCCCTCGGCATCCTCGGGGCCCAGGTCGAGAACCCCGAGCTCGGACGGATCATCACCGAGGTCCGCACCGATCTCGAGCACGGATCGTCGCTGTCGGCGGCATGCGCCAAACACCCGAAGGCGTTCTCCAAGCTCTACTGCACGCTGATCCAGGCCGGTGAGGTCGGCGGAAACCTGGACGACGTCCTGTCGTCGCTGGCCGACACCATCGAGAAGCAGGCGGCCCTCAACAAGACGATCAAATCGGCCATGACGTATCCGGCCGTGGTCCTGGCGGTCATGCTCACGATCTTCTCGGCCATGATCATCTTCATCGTCCCCGTGTTCCAGAACCTCTTCAAGACCCTGGGTGGGAAGCTTCCGCTGCCGACCCAGATCCTGATCGACGTCTCCAACATCATGACCAGTGTCTGGGCGTTCGCCGTGATCGCCGGGATCATCGGTGCCGTCATCGGCATCCGCAAGTGGATCGCCACCGAGAACGGTCGACGGATCTGGGACCGCCTCATGCTGAAGCCCCCGATCTTCGGCGAGCTCTTCCACAAGGTCGGGCTGGCCCGGGTGACCAACACGCTCGGCTCGCTGATCGGTTCCGGTGTGCCGATCCTCGAGGCGCTGGAGATCAGCGCCGAGACGGCGGGGAACGTCACGATCGGTGACGCACTACGCGAGGCGAAGAACGGCGTGCGCGAAGGGCGACCCCTTGCCGACACCCTGCGGGAGCGCGAGGACATCGTGCCCCCGTTGATGGTCCAGATGATCGAGGTCGGCGAGCAGACCGGTGTGCTCGACGGCATGCTCAAGAAGGTCGCCGTGTTCTACGACCAGGAAGTCGAAGTGACGGTGAACAACCTCACCGCTCTGCTCGAGCCGCTGCTTACGGTCGTGATGGGCGCCGGCGTCGGCATGATGGTGATCGCCCTCTATCTCCCGATGTTCGACTACATCAAGCTCGTCCACAACTGATCCTCCGGCGTCCGGGCCGCTGGGGTAGCGGTCCGAGTCGCCTGGCCGGGGCGCGCGTCCGGACCCGAAGTCCCGACGAACGCGCAGACCGCACGGGCCAGTACGCATGGGATGCGACGGAAAGCTCTCAAGTCAGGCATGCGATCGGTCGATTGGTGAGCATGCGAGCGCGCAGGCCTGCCCATAACCCCCTTCGTCGCCGACCCGACGAAGGGCTCCCCGAAGGTGGACCCGGTTCGGGCGACGACGGCTTCAGCCTCGTGGAGCTGATGGTGGTCATGCTGATCCTCGCCATTCTCCTGGCCATCGCGATCCCGACATTCCTCGGCACCACGGCGACCGCCGACAACCGTTCGGCCCAGTCCAATCTCAACACGGCGTTGGTCGATGCCAAGACTCAGTTCCAGAACAACGGCCAGACCTACTTCGTCAACGGCGTCCAGGATGCGCCCGCGTTGGTCAACCTCCTCACCAATGCACAGCTGTCATTGGTGTTCCGCGCCGGTTCCACCGGTACCTCGACGACCCAGGGCAGCTCGCCCAACCTCTCGACCGTCTCGGTGGCGGTGTCGAGCGACGGTGTCGGACTGGTGCTCGGTGCCTACTCGGTCCCGGGCAATTGCTTCTACGTCGTGGACAACTCCGGCACCCTGTCCTCGGCCGCGACCGGGGTGGCCCCCTACACGGGTACGACGGCGGTCACCACCACGGCCGCCGTCGCTCCTGCCGGAACGATCGGATTCCCCACCGCCCCGGGCACCAGCTATGTCGAGGTGAAGGGTGACATGACGAAGACGGACTGCAACGCCTACTCACCCCGGACCAGCGGATCGCCGGCCACGGTGCAGTATCTGACGTCCGGATTCCCGAACTGACACCGACCCGATGCCCACGTGATTGTGTGGAGTATCGCCTGAAGTTGACAAGGGGGTCGGCATATCTGGTAGGCCGGCTTGAATAGCCGGTTGAGGATACTGCACCCATTTTGCAACGAGTTCTGCTCCTGTTCTGCAACTTGTGTCGCGCCGTATTTGGCAGAAACTCTGCACTCGCCGCGTGGAGGCGGGTGGTGGTCCGGACAGCAAACAACCTGTTCAGAGGCTATTGGTTCACCCGATGCCCAGGCGGGTGGCGACTCCTGGCCGTGAGCGAAGTTTCACAAAAACATTGGCTAAGAATTTGTGACTTTTGTACTCAAGTTGCGGATTCCACCTGACGATGGAACTCGTGGTTGCCACATAGGTCAGCCACTTATAGATGCAGCACATACCGACTAAAGGAGAATGTAATGATTTCATCCGCTATCAGTCGCCTGAACGACAGGCGTGATGCTGCGGCCGATCTCGGCGAGGATGCAGGTTTCACCCTCATCGAGCTCATGGTCGTCCTGCTCATCCTGGCCATCCTGCTTGCCATCGCCATCCCCACCTTCCTGGGCGTGACCGGTGGTGCGAATGACCGCGCTGCGCAGTCCAACCTGAACACGGCCCTCACCACGGTGAAGACCCAGGCCACGCAGCTCGGCCAGACCTACACCGGCGTGAACACCACGCTGCTGAACACGGCTGAGCCGGCCATCTCGTGGAGCACGGGTACCGCCACCATCAACACCCAGGGCCCCGTCAACTTCTACGTGAGCACTGACGGTAACGGCATCGTTCTGACGTCGTACTCGAAGTCCCAGACGACCTGCTGGTACGCCGTGGACAACCTCACCCCCATCAGCGCCGCCAACGGCCCGTATGTGACGTTGTCGAGTGGTGGTAGCGCCACGACCGCACCCACCAACGCCGGCACCTTCTACAGCAAGGTCACCGGGGCGTCCAGCTGCAACGCTGCGACCGTCGGTGCCTACGCCACGTGGGCCTCGAGCTTCAGCGGCGTCGCCTGACGAAGCTGATGTAACTGCTCCCTGATCGTGCGGTGCACGATGAGGTGACTTGTGGGAACGTGCCCCCTCCTCCGGGAGGGGGCACGTTCCGCGTGTACGCCCGGACGGCGCGGGAGCAAAGAGGTCCGGCACCCGTCGCCTCCGAATGGTCTTCTCACTCGAGTCGATGATCCCGCAGCGTTCGACCCTCAAGTGGGGAAGATGATCCACCGATGATCACGGCATGGATTCCGTGCTCGACCCGCTGACCGACCGTCCCGCGGCATCTGCCGGGCCGGTGTCGGCACACCCCGTGGATGCCCGGGCCCACGTGGTCGCACTGCTCCGCCGGCGGTGGGTGCCCATCGTCATGACCGTGGCGATCCTCGTCGCTGGCATGGTGTTCGAGTTCGCCTGGATCCCTCTCGTGTACCACCAGTCCCGATGGTTCGCCCAGGGCGACATGTGGGGGATGTTCCGGGCCGCGCACTACGTCGGCTGGGGCGACCTCGGTGGCATCTACACGACCGGGAACGGGGTGGTCACGTTCCCCGGCCTTCCGGTGCTCTTGGCGCCTGTGGCGATGCTCAGCGGAGCGCTCAACCTGACCGAGTCCTACAACCCCATGCTGTTGGCCCATCCGACGGCCGTGTTCCTCCTCCTTCCGGCCGAACTGCTGATGGCGTCCACCGTCGTGTTCGCCGCCGACGCCCTGGCCGAGGAGTTCGAGATGTCCAAGGGGCGCCGGGCCTGGGTCTGCGTGCTGGTGGGACTGCTGGCCTGGCCGACCGCCGCGCTGTGGGGTCACGCCGAGGACGCGCTGGTGATGACCTTCGCCCTGCTGGCCATGCGGGCGATGCTGCGTGCACATTGGGTGCGCACGGGATGGCTCCTCGGACTGGCGATCGTGTTCCAGCCGCTGATCGCTCTGGTGTTCCCGCTGTTCCTGGCCGCCTCACCCCGTGGCCAGCGCCTCTTGTTCACGGCGCGCTGTGCCGCGCTCTCCGCGTTCACCGTCGGCGTCTGCTTCCTCGGCGACCCGTCCGGTACCTACCGCTCGCTGGTGCAGCAGCCGACCCCTCCGTCGCTGAACCACGCCACTCCGTGGGTGGCGCTGGCCCCCACGGTGCCGAATCCGGCGGGCCTCCAGCGGGTGGGCTCGACCACGTCACCTTCGCTCGGCCACGGAGCGTTCGGTGCCGTCACGACGGCCTTCCATCCCGGGGTCAACGTGTCGGGTGGCCCCGGTCGGATGCTCTACATCCTGGCGGCCGTCCTCGTCGCCGTCTACGTGTGGTGCCGTCCCCAGCCTCCGCTCCGCATCCTGTGGCTGGCCGCCGGCATCCTGGCCGCCCGCTGCGCCTTCGAGGCGGTCATGACCCCGTACTATCTCGTACCGCCGCTGGTCCTCCTGGTCGTACTGGCCGGGCGGCAGTCCGGCCGCAGGTTCGCCCTCGCGGCGGTGATCGGGGCCGCCGCGAGCATCTACTCCTACTATCACCTGAACGAATGGGTGTGGTGGCTGCCGATCGTGGCCGCCATGGCCGCCGTCCTCGCGTTGGCCTACCCGGGAACGGGACCGGTGGAGTGCGACGATGCGGAGTCCGGGTCGGTCGAATTCGGCCGCCCGCGTTCCGCACCGGTCGACGACCCCGGTGGTTCGATCGCCGACGTGGTGACCCGGGAGGAGTCGGTCACCGTCGGGTAGTCGCCCCGGATCCCGGCGGGCGCCCTGCGGCCGACGTGAATCCGATCTACAGCGGCCCGATGGTGTGCTTCCGGCGGGGGAGTGACTCACGTCGGGTCGCCAGGAGGTCGAGTGCTTCCGACACGACGTGCCGGGTGTCGTGCGGAGCGATGACGGCGTCGACGAATCCCCGCTCGGCCGCCTGGTACGGGGTGAGGAACTGTTCGGCGTAGGCCTCGCGCCGTTCGGCCCGCTCCTCCTCGGGCACCCTCCGGTACAGGATCTGGACGGCACCCTCGGCACCCATCACGGCGATCTCGGCACCGGGCCAGGCCACGCACAGATCGTTGCCGAGCCCCTTCGAGTCCATGACGATGTAGGCCCCGCCGAACGCCTTGCGCAGGATGACGCAGATGCGCGGCACCGTGGCCTCGGCGTAGGCGAAGGCGAGTTCGGCACCGTGGCGGATCATGCCCCGCCACTCGAGGTCCTTGCCCGGCAGGAACCCCGGGGTGTCGACCAGCGTCACCAGCGGCACGTTGAAGGCGTCGCAGAACCGCACGAAGCGGGCGCCCTTCTGACTGGCCGCGATGTCCAACGTGCCCGCCAGGGCCTGGGGCTGGTTGGCGACGAAGCCGACGGTCCGCCCGTCGATGCGGGCCAGGGCGGTGACCAGCTGGGGCGACCACCGGGGCCAGAGCTCGGTGA
>Ga0302154_10003770_pt1 | contig 10945 bp, 10 predicted proteins | sample I_Bog_N2_3_FD_193507 | JGI IMG/M metagenome (GOLD analysis project Ga0302154, IMG submission 193507) | Peat permafrost microbial communities from Stordalen Mire near Abisko, Sweden - I_Bog_N2_3 | ecosystem: Environmental > Terrestrial > Soil > Wetlands > Peat | place: Sweden: Abisko, Stordalen...
CGAAGCCGTGACCGGCTTCAGCAACGCAGACCTGACGATTATCGATGGTGGCACCCTGAGCGCGGTGCAGAGCAGCGACGGCGGTATCACCTGGACGGCGACCTTTACCCCGACCAGCAACATCACCCACAGCAGCAACGTGATCGAGCTGAACAACACGCTCGTGGCGAACGCCTCGGGCAACACCGGCAGCGGTGTCACCGACTCCAACAACTACAGCATCGACACCCAGCGGCCGACGGCGAGCATCGTGGTGGCGAACCCGGCCCTGAATATCGGCGGTATCTCGCTGGTGACCATTACCTTCAGCGAGGCGGTGACCGGTTTCAGCAATGCCGACCTGACGGTCGCCGACGGTACGCTGAGCAACGTCAGCTCCAGCGACGGCGGCATCACCTGGACCGCGACCCTGACACCGAATGCGGCCACGACCCACACCGGCGACGTGATCAGCCTGAATAACACCTTGGTCAGCGATCTCGCCGGCAACGCTGGCGCGGGAACCACCCTGTCCAATACCTATGGCATCGATACTGTGGCGCCGACCGCGACCATCGTGGTGTCCAACACGGCGCTGAACGTCAACGGTAGCACCTCCCTGGTGACCATCACCTTCAGCGAGACGGTCAACAATCTCACCGCCGGCGCGTTAACTGTCGCCGATGGCAGTTTGAGCAACCTGGTCCAGGTCGATGGCACCCACTGGACCGCGACCCTGACCGCGAATCCTGGGGTGACCCATACCGGCGATGTCATCACCTTGAACAACACCCTGTTCAGCGACAGCGCAAGCAATGCTGGTAGCGGTACCACTACCTCCAATACATACGCCATCGACACCCAGCGCCCAACGGCCACTATCGTGGTCGCCAACAGTGCACTGAGCATCGGCCAGACCTCCCTGGTGACCATTACCTTCAGCGAGGCGGTCAGCGGGCTCACAACCGCCGCGTTCAGCGTCGCCGACGGCACCCTGAGCGGTTTGAGCAGCGGTGACGGCGGGATTACCTGGACCGCGACCCTGACCGCGACCGCCGGGGTGACTCATACCGGCGATATCATTACCCTGAACAATGCGGCCGTCAGTGACGGCGCGGGCAACGCCGGCAGCGGCAGCACCGACTCCAACACCTATAGCGTCGACACCCAGCGGCCGACGGCGAGCATCGTGGTCAACAACAGCCTGAAGATCGGCGGTACCTCGCTGGTGACCATCACCTTCAGCGAGGCGGTGACCGGTTTCAGCAATGCCGATCTGACGGTCGCCGACGGTACGCTGAGCGCGGTCAGTTCCAGCGACGGTGGCATCACCTGGACCGCGATCCTAACGCCGAATGCGGCCACGACCCACACCGGCGACGTGATCAGCCTGAATAACACCTTGGTCAGCGATCTCGCCGGCAATGCTGGCGCGGGCACCACTCTGTCCAATAACTATGGCGTCGATACCGTGGCGCCGACGGCCTCGGTGGTGATCGACCATTCGGCCCTGAACATCGGCCAGACCGCCGGGGTGACCATCACCTTCAGCGAGGCGGTGACTGGTTTCAGCAACGCCGACCTGACCGTCGCCAATGGCACACTGAGCACGATGAGCAGCAGCGATGGCGGTATCACCTGGACCGGGACTTTCACCCCGACCAGCAATATCGCCCACGCCAGCAACGTGATCAGCCTGAACAACACCACTTACACCGACCTGGCAGGTAACGCCGGGACGGGCACCACCGATTCCAACAACTACGCCATCGATACCCAGCGTCCGACGGCGAGCATCGTGGTCGCCAACAGCGCGCTGAACATCGGCCAGACCTCCCTGGTGACCATTACCTTCAGCGAGGCGGTCAGCGGGCTCACAACCGCCGCGTTCACCGTCGCCGACGGCGCCCTGAGCGGTTTGAGCAGCAGTGACGGCGGGATCACCTGGACCGCGACCCTGACCGCGACTGCCGGGGTGACTCATACCGGCGATATCATCACCCTGAACAACACGGCCGTCAGTGACGTTGCGGGCAACGCCGGCAGCGGTACCACCGACTCCAACACCTACAGCGTCGACACCCAGCGTCCGACCGCGACCATCTCCGTGGCGAACAACAACCTGGGCATCGGCCAGACCACCACGGTGACCATCGCCTTCAGCGAAGTGGTGACCGGCTTCAACCTGTCCGAGCTCAGTGTCCCCAACGGCACCCTGTCCAACCTGGCCAGCGCCGACGGCGGCAAGACCTGGACCGCAACCCTGACCCCGACGGCTGCCGTCACCGATGCCACCAACCTGATCGTGCTGGACACCAGCCTGGTCAGCGATACCGCCGGCAATACCGGGGCGAGCATCGCGATTTCCAACAACTACGCGCTCGATGCCAATCGACCAACGGCGACCATCAGCGTCGCCAACCCGAACCTGACCACCGGCCAGACCACCGTGGTGACCTTCACCTTCAGCGAGAAAGTCAGCAATTTCGACCTCTCGGAGCTGAGCGTGGCCAACGGCACCCTGTCCAACCTGACCAGCGCCGACGGCGGCAAGACCTGGACCGCGACCCTGACCCCGTCGGCGAACGTCACCGACCCGAGCAACTTCATCACCCTGGACAACAGCCTGGTCACGGACCTGGCCGGCAACGCCGGGACCGGCTTCGCCAACTCCAACAACTTCGCGGTCAACACCGTCGCACTGGGCGGCGATCCACAGTTCCGCGTGGAATCGCCAGTGGCACGGCCGGATGCGCCGAACCTGCCCTTGCAGCCACAGATCAGCGTCGCCCCGACCGGCGACCTCGGCTCACCGCTGGGCTTCCCGCCGTTGTTCGAGCAGCGCACCTCGGGCGACGGCATACCGCCGCTGGGGAATATCTTCATCAACCAGAACGCCCTGGCGCCGAGCTATATCGCCCAGGTGTTCAGTACCGACAGCGGTGCCACGGGCAGTACCAGTGGTTTCCTCGGGTTTGGCGGCGGCGATGGCGGGGTGTTCGGCAGCAGTACCGTGTCGGGCATCTTCAACCGCGACTCGGGCAACAGCGACACCTCCACCAGTCAGGTCTTCGACCGCAACGGCAAGGGCCTGGGCGATCCGGCCCAGGGCGTGCGCGGCATTTTCGGCGCGCCGACCCTGGGGCAGCAATTGCAGAAAATCAAAGATGGCGAGCAGAAACAGCTGCATGAACTAGCCTGGGCTTTGGAACAAGTCGGCATCAGCGAAATGTCGGCCTGAACAATATTTGAGATCTGCGCTGACCTTTGTCGGCGCCTATAAGAAGAGTGCGGTAGTCAGGGGCGGTACTAGGGATGAGAAGAAGTCATAAGTTGTTCAGCGCCAGCTTGCTGGCGCTGGTAGTCAGTGGTTGTGCCGTCACCAGCGAGCCGATCGATCGCAGCGTCAGCGAACAACGCGCCAAGAGCGACATGCAGACCATGTTCAAGGACCAGGAGCCGCTGAATGGCCCGCTGACCTTGCATGAGGCCATGGCCCGTGCGGTGAAGTACAACCTCGAAGGCCGGCTCAAGATCATGGAAGAGGCCCTGGCCAAGCGCCAACTCGACCTCGCCAGCTTCGACATGCTGCCGCGCATGGCGCTGTCCGCCGGCTACGCCGGGCGTAATAACGTCAGTGCTTCCAGCAGCCAGAACGTCCAGACCGGCGAGCAATCCCTGGTCCCATCGACCTCCCAGGACCGCGACCGTCGTGTCGGCGACCTGACCATGGTCTGGAACGTGCTCGACTTCGGCGTGAGTTACATCAGTGCCAAGCAACAGGGCGATCAACGGCTGATCGTCCAGGAACGTCGGCGCAAGGTGGTCAACACCATCGTCCAGGACGTGCGTTCGGCCTACTGGCGTGCCGTGGCCGCCGAGCGCCTGCTCAAGCAGATCGACAGCCTGATGGCGCGGGTCGAGCAGGCCCAGGGCAACAGCGAGAAAATGAGCGACCAGCGTATCGGCGATCCGATCCAGGCCCTGGGTTACCAGCGCGCCCTGATCGTCGCCACACGCCAGTTGGAAGAACAGCGCAAGGCCCTGACCCTGGCCAAGACCGAACTGGCGACCCTGATCAACCTGCCCATGGGCACCGAGCTGACCCTGGCGACCCCGGAAAACTACGAGATTCCGCAACTCAAGGTCGACATGGGCAAGCTGGAACAGGAGGCCCTGGCCAATCGTCCGGAACTGCGCGAGCAGGACTACCAGACCCGCATCAGCGCCAATGAAACCCGCAAGGCCATGCTGCGCCTGCTGCCGGGCCTGGAATTCTCCGCCGGCGGCCATTACGACAGCAACTCCTTCCTGGTCAACGACAAGTGGGCCGACTACGGCGTCAAGGTCACCTGGAACCTGTTCAACGTGATCTCCGCCCCGGCGGCCATCGACGTGGCCAAGGCCGGTGAAGAAGTCGCCACGGCACGCCGCCAGGCCATGTCCATCGCGGTGCTGGCCCAGCTCTACGTGGCCAATGCCAACTTCAACGAAGCGGTGCGCCAGTTCAAGACCAGCCAGCAACTGTCGAACATTGACGGGCAGATCGCCGGCCAGCTGCGCAACCGCTACAAGGCGGCGGGGCTCGGTGAACTGGACCTGATCCAGGGCGAGCTGAACACCTTGCAGGCTGACCTGCGTCGCGACCTGGCCTATGCCGACCTGCGCAACGCCTATGGGCAGATCTTTGCCAGTGCCGGGCTCGATCCGCTGCCGCCGGAAGTGTCTTCGACCAAGATCCAGGCGATTGCCGGGGCCTTGGCCACCCGTGAATCCGACTGGGCCGCGGGCAATATCGATGAACCTGTGAGGCCTGCTCAAGCGAAATGACCGACCTGCCCATGGGGTCAATCAGCGCCAGCCGGCGCGAGGCCTGTGTCGAGCGCTTGCTCGACAGGCTGGGCGCGGGCGGAGTGAACTCTTGAACCGGCCGGCGTTTTCCCGCCTGCCGGTCACCGTGGACCTGCCACTGCTGCGCCAGGCTTTGGCGCACTTGGGTGATAGCGCCTGGGTGGCGCATTTCAATCGCGATTACTACGCCGGCGAGTGGAGCGGGGTGGCGCTGGTGTCCGCCAACGATGCTCCGGGCGAGTTGGCATCGGGCAAGGGCGAGGCGGTTGCGCGCAAGCCGTGGCTGGAAGACGCGCGCTGGTCCTATGGCTTGCAGGGGCTGCCCCTGGAAATCCGTTCGGCGCGCCTGCTGCGGCTGGGACCGGGTGGGCGGATTCATGAGCACCGCGATTACGACCTCAGCTCTCCGGACGCCGACCGGCGCCTGCATATTCCCTTGCTCAGCCCGCCCGACGTGGAGTTCATGCTCGATGGGCAATGCATTCCCATGAAGGCCGGTGAATGCTGGTTTCTCGATCTGGCGCGGCCCCACAGCGTCGACAACTGGGGCGATAGCGAGCGGGTTCACCTGGTGCTCGACTGTCGTCCGAGTGCCTGGCTGGAGCAGCAGATTGTCGCGGGCCTGCCGAGTACCCCGGCGCCCGGCGTGGGTCGCGCGGCCATGGCGCTCGAGCAATTTCGCCAATGGCTGGAGCGTGACCCGCAACTGTGTCGCGAGCTGCAAGCGCACACCGACAGCGAAGCCTTTATTGCCCGGACCCTGGAGCGCGCCGCGGCCCATGGCCTGCACTTCGCCCATGAGGACCTGCACGCGGCCATGACCCGTGGCCGGCGCTGGAATCAACCATGGACGGCCTGAAGGACTGGCTGCCGATTCGCGTCTGGCGCGAAGAGGCCCATTGGCGTGTCGACTGGTGCTGGTTCGGCGAGCGTCGGCTGGATCAGCCATTTTTTGCCGATTCGGTGGACGCGGCCCTGCAACTGCCGTTCAACCAGGTCTTTCGGCGTGAGACGCCGCTGGTGGTGCTCAGTGAATGGCAGGTGCCGGCCGTGGCGCCGAGCGCGTTTATCTATCACGCCTCGCGCTGTGGTTCGACGCTGATCGGCCAGATGCTGGCGCAGCTGGACAGCCATATCGTGATCAGCGAACCGCCGCCCCTCGACCGCCTGTTGCGTGACGACCTCGATCCGCCGGAGCAGCGTGCGGCCCTGCAGGGCTTGTTGGCGGCTTACGGTCAGCGCCGGAGCGGCAGTGAGCAGGCCCTGGTGATCAAGCTGGACGCCTGGAATATCGGCGAGTTGCCGTTGCTGCGCGAGTGTTTTCCCGAGACGCCCTGGCTGTTCCTGTACCGCGATCCGCTGGAAATCGCCGTGTCCCATGTGCGCCGGGCCGGACTGCAGATGGTGCCGGGGATGATCGGTCATAGCGTGTTGGACACGCCGGGGCAGGACGACTCGCGGGAGGACTATATCGCGGCGCGCATCGGGCGGATCCTTCAGAAGGGTTGGGAGCACTGCGTGGCTTTTGGCGGTTTGCCGGTCAACTACAGCGAGTTGCCGGGGGCGCTGGAAGGGCATCTGGGGGAGTTCTTCGGACTCGACGCGGAGCAACGCGCCCAGGTGTTTTCCGTGGTGCGGCAGCACGCCAAGCAGCCGGACCAGATGTTTGTGCCGGATAGCCAGGACAAGCACCGGGAGGCGTCGGAGCGGCTCAGGGAGCGGGTGGCGTTCTGGGCCGAGGGGCCTTATCAGGCATTGGAAACCTTGCGAGCTGAACGCAATCCTCCAGGAACATCCGGCCGTCTCTTGATCGTGCGCAATGGACGTCAACGCTAACGCGCGTCAGGTCTTGTTTTTCGCCGACAGATCCGCCATCCCCTTCAACAACTCGATCGGCAGTGGAAACACGATGGTCGAGCTCTTGTCTCCGGCAATCGACGACAGCGTCTGCATATACCGCAACTGCATGGCCCCCGGCTGACGCCCGAGCATTTCCGCGGCCTGCATCAATTTCTCGGAAGCCTGCAATTCCCCTTCGGCGTGAATCACCTTGGCCCGCCGCTCCCGTTCGGCCTCGGCCTGCTTGGCGATGGCGCGGATCATCGACTCGTTGAGGTCCACATGCTTGATCTCGACGTTCGCCACCTTGATCCCCCAGGCATCGGTCTGGGCGTCCAGCACCTGCTGGACATCGGAGTTGAGCTTTTCCCGCTCGGCCAGCAGCTCATCCAGCTCGTGCTTGCCGAGCACCGCGCGCAACGTGGTCTGGGCCAGCTGACTGGTGGCGGCGAGAAAATTCTCCACCTGGATAATCGCTTTCTGCGGGTCGAGCACGCGGAAATACAGCACCGCATTGACCTTCACCGAGACGTTGTCGCGGGTGATCACGTCCTGGGGCGGGACATCGTGGACCACGGTGCGCAGGTCCACCCGGACCATCTGCTGCACCAGCGGAATCAAGATGATCAGCCCGGGTCCCTTGACCTGCCAGAAGCGCCCGAGCTGGAACACTACGCCGCGTTCGTATTCGCGCAGGATACGAAAGGTCGATGCCAGCAGCATCAGCAGCAGGAGCGCGAGTAGCGCGCCGGAACCCAATTGCAGGACCATGATCAATCTCCTCGCCTAGGCGGGTCGTCAACGGCGTTCACTTCCAGGAGCAGGCCCTTGCGTGCGATCACCCGGACCTGTTGGCCGGGATGCAACGGTGTGGGGCTGAGGACCTGCCAGTTTTCGCCTTGCAGTTGTACCCAGCCGGCGTAGGCATTGCCGACTTTCAGGGCGGTCACCGGGGTCAGGCTGCCTTCCAGCCCGGCGTCGCCACTGACCACCTGGCGCTGGCGGGCCTTGAGGGCCGCGACGATCAAGCCGACCAGCAAGAGCAGCCCGATCAGCATCAGGGTGAGTTTCAACGGTCGTGCGGTGTTGTCGTCGAACAGCTGTGGGTCGAACAGGATCAGCATCCCCAGCACGAACGCGACAAGACCACTGAAGCCGATCAGGCCAAAGCTGGGCAGCAGGGTTTCGGCGACGATCAGGGCAATGCCAAGCAGGATCAGCCCGGAACCGGAATCGTCGATGGGCAGCACCAGCACGGTCACGACGGAGTCGGCGCCTTCGGCAAGTTGGGGCCCGACGGGCCAGACGATCAGCCACCCGAACAACAACCAGGCCCACCAGCAACGACCGCTCACTTGAATTCTCCGCGAGATTCGTTACCCCCATTAAGAAGCTTAGTCGAGTGGAGGCGCGCCGCCGGATAAACGCAGCCTTGCAGCTCCCGCCGATACGGTCTCGGACTTGAAAATACGGTCATTGCAGGAGCCGGTGTTGCTGCGCAAAATACCGTGGGGCCCAAACCTGTTTAGACCCGACTCGACTATCGAGGACCTGCAATAGCGAGAACGGTTACTGACGTTAAGCCGACGCCCGGCGGTGAACTGCCTAGACTCTTACTCAAGGAATGCAGCAAACCCATCGCCCTGGGGCATTCGACAGGGCCCGGAGGTGCATCATGCGCATGGCAAAAACCGTGCAGCGCAGCCTGGAACAGGCGCACTGCGAATTCGATATCGTCGCTCATCCGCATTCGTCCAGCAGCCTGGAAACCGCCCGCCTGGCGGGAATCCCGGCCGAGCGCATGGCCAAATCGGTGGTCCTCGACGACCAGCACGGCCACTACCTGATGGCGGTCCTGCCCGCCAGCCAGCACCTGGACCTGAGCAAGGTCCGCGGCGCCAGCACCTGGCAGATCACCCGGGAAAGCACCCTGGCCTATCTGTTCCAGGACTGCGAACGCGGCGCGGTGCCGGCGCTGGGTGAGTCCTATGGCTTGAAAATGGTGGTCGATCCGCAACTGACCCGCCAGCACGACATCTACCTGGAAGCCGGCAATCACCACAACCTGGTGCATATGCAGATGGACCAGTACCTGAAGCTGGTGCCCCATGCCGAGGTGTGCGAGGTCTGTCACTGAGAGCTTGGCGCTGGCTGTTCTCTATTCGCGCGGTGCTTCACAGCGGGAACGCGTTTGCTCGCGAAGCTGTCTGACCAGTACCGCCATTTTCCCTATACCGGAGTCCCCCATGGAATCACCTGATCACAGCCTGCCGTCCCTGTTCAAGCAACTGGGCCTGCCCGATGACCCGGTCAGCATTGATCGTTTTATCGCCACCCATTCGCCGCTCAAGCCGGAACTGCACCTGGCCGACGCGTTTTTCTGGAGCAAGAGCCAGGCGGACTTTCTGCGTGGCGAGATCCTGGACGACGCCGACTGGGCGGAAGTGGTGGATCAGCTGGATGTGTTGTTGAGGAAGGGGAGAGGGGTGTAAAAAAAAATGTGGAAAATGCCCCAAATGTAAAAAAACTGGGGAAGAGATAAAAAAATCTGGGCTTTAATCGCGTTAGTCAGTTTTTTCTGTGGTCGTGTGGCCAGCGAGCTTGTCCTAGTGCCGTTCAGTTAAGAACGATCCCAAGTCTGGCAAGAAACTGTGGGAGCAGAGCTTGCTCGCGAAGAGGTCCCTGAAACCGCTAAAAGCTTCGCGGGCAAGCTCCGCTCCCACAGTCACTCGTTGTCTTCTGGATCGGCGTCATGCTTGGTAACGCTTTATCCGGCCTTGGGCATTTTGCCTCTGTTGTGTCCCTTGATTTTTCAACCCTATAATTTGACCCGTCGGCACCTGCTGACAGAGGATTTGGCGATCCGATCAACCATGGCTTTAGGTCTATAACTTTGGAGCCCTAGTCATGACGACATATCACCCGTTAACCACTAGCCCCGCCGGCACCCCAGTCCTGCTGATCGACACCCAAGCCCCGCTACGCCTGCTCCACGAAACCGCCTACGCCCGCATCCGTGCGGGTACCGCGCAACTGGAAACCCTCACCTCGGTCACTATCAGGAACATCGACGACGCCGATCTGTACCGGCTGACCAACGGGGCTTACCTGCTGCTGCAGGATGGCCTGGATATTCTCGACCGGATCCAGTTCCGTCTCCCCCTGGAAACCCCATTGCAAGCGTGACGCGTGGCTTTCGCCCAATCGCTGCTCGTCCCCATTGTGGCGGGCAGCGCCGTCCACAGGCACAGAGCAACGGTGCAAGAACGCTGAAGTTTCCCAAGCCAAAACAGCAGAATTTTTACATCACGCTACGATTCAAGCCCGACGATTCCCCAAGCACCTCATCACCCGTGAACTAGGCTTGAGTTCAGCCGGGCCACCCTGTCCCCAGCCGTCACCCGGTCGAATGAAGTAATTGTTTCAAAACTTGACGAGCCCCCAACTGATGCGAGATATTGATAGTTAGCAAACTAACAATGCGAATCTCCCCGTGTCCAAGCACCTCGAACAGCTGCACAAGCACATCAGTGCCGGCCTCGTCGTCGCCTCGCGCCATTGGCGCCGGGTGTGCCAGACCACGCTCGTCAACTATGGGATTTCCGAAGCCTGCGCCATGCCATTGCTGCTGGTCGGGCGCATGGGGCCGGGCGTACGCCAGGTGACCGTGGCCCAGGAAGCGGGGATGGAAAGCCCGTCGCTGGTGCGCCTGCTCGACCAGTTGTGCAATGCCGGTTATGTGCTGCGCAGCGAAGACCCGAGTGACCGCCGGGCCAAGTGCCTGAGCCTGACCGAGGCCGGCGAGCGGCTGATGCAGGACATCGAAATCCAGTTGATCCGCCTGCGCGGCGAAGTGCTCGACGGTTTCGCTCCCGCTGACCTGGAAGCGGCGCTGCGGGTGATCCGTGCCTTCGAAGCGGCCGGGCGCAATCTGGGAGTGGCGAACCCGTGAATGGTTTCTGGACCGGCATGCCTCCCGCCCGCGACTGGTTCTACGGCGTGCGCACCTTCGCCGCCTCGATGATTGCGCTGTATATCGCCTTGCTGATGGAGATGCCGCGCCCGTATTGGGCCATGGCCACCGTCTATATCGTTTCCAGCCCCTTCGTCGGTCCCACCAGCTCCAAGGCCCTGTACCGCGCGGTCGGGACCTTTCTCGGCGCTTCGGCGGCGGTGCTGTTTGTCCCGCTGTTCGTGCAGACACCCTACCTGCTGGTGGTGGCGATCGCGCTCTGGACCGGCATCCTGCTGTTTCTCTCGCTGCACCTGCGTACCG
>Ga0302154_10003779_pt1 | contig 10933 bp, 9 predicted proteins | sample I_Bog_N2_3_FD_193507 | JGI IMG/M metagenome (GOLD analysis project Ga0302154, IMG submission 193507) | Peat permafrost microbial communities from Stordalen Mire near Abisko, Sweden - I_Bog_N2_3 | ecosystem: Environmental > Terrestrial > Soil > Wetlands > Peat | place: Sweden: Abisko, Stordalen...
CGCGGCCAGTTTTGATGCCGTCCGCCGGAAACCCACGCGAGCAGGCCGCCGGCGCCGGGTGCCAGCAGGAGCCAGACCAGGCTCATCGCAGCACCGCGATGGCGATGAGGGAGATCGAACCGACGGCGAGGCCGGCGGTGTAGAACCGGACGCGCCCGGTCTGCGTGCGGCGGATCTGATCATGCAGCAGCCGCGTCAGCAGCGCGACGCCGTCGAAGACGCTATCGATCGCGTCTTCGCTGTTGACCCGCGCCGCCCATTGGACCGGGCGCACCAGCAGGCGGTCGTACAACCAGTCGAAGCCGCCGGCGGCGTGCCAGAAGCGCCAGAGCGGCGTTTTTGCGGGTTTTTTGGTGGGGCGCCAGTAGAGCAGCGCGGCCAGACCGATGCCGGCCAGGGAAATCAGGCTCGCGAGCAGCAGCGGGATGACGCTTTTGACCTCCGCGGTTGCCGGCAGCACCGGAGCGAGCAGGTTGGAGAGCAGGGTGACGTGACCGAAGGCGGGCGGCAGTTCGATCAGCCCGCCCAGAACCGAGAGCACGGAGAGTACGGTGAGCGGCAGGAGGACGCGCCAGCCGTAGCGGCCGGTGACATGGGTGTGTTCCTCGCCGAAAAAGGCGATGAAAACGCAACGAAAAATGTAGAGCCCGGTGGTGAAGGCGCCGATCACGCCGGCCGCCCATAGCACGCGGCCGCTGGTGCCGTCCGCCCAGGCGCCGGAGAGGATCGCCTCCTTGCTGTAGAAGCCGGCGGTGACGAGCGGCAGGGCCGCGAGGGCGGCGCTGCCGATGAGAAAACTCCAGAAGGCGGCGGGCAGACGGCGCGCCAGGCCGCCCATCTTAAAAATGTCCTGCTCGTGATGCAGGCGCATGGTCACGGCGCCGGCGGAGAGGAAGAGCAGCGCCTTGAAGAAGGCGTGGCACATCAGGTGAAACAGCGCGGCACTCCAGGCGCCGACGCCGAGGGCCAAAAACATGTAGCCGATCTGGCTCATCGTCGAGTAGGCGAGGATGCGTTTGATGTCGTTTTGCGCGAGTGCTGAAAAACCGGCGAGCAGCAGGGTCGCAGCGCCCACCAGCCCGACGGTGAAGAGGGCGGTGGGGGCCAGGAGAAACAGCGCGTGGGAACGCGCGATGAGATAGACGCCGGCGGTCACCATCGTGGCGGCGTGGATCAGCGCGCTGACAGGGGTCGGGCCGGCCATCGCATCGGGCAACCAGGTTTGCAGCGGCAACTGCGCGGATTTGCCGACCGCACCGCCGAGCAGCAGAAATGCCGCCAGCGTCGGGACGGGGGAGTTTTTTGGCCAGTGTTGCGCGGCGCGGCTCATCGCGCCGGCGATGTCGAGCGTGCCGAGTTGGGTGGCGATGAGCAGCAGGCCGAGCAGGAGAGCGGTATCGCCGATGCGCGTGACGATGAAGGCCTTTCGGGCCGCCAGGCCGTTGGCGGGATCGCGCCACCAGAAGCCGATCAGCAGGTAGGAGCACAGGCCGACACCTTCCCAGCCGATATAGAGCGCCAGAAAATCATCGGCGAGGACCAGCAGCAGCATGGCGGCGACGAACAGGTTGAGATGCGCGAAGAACCGGCCAAAACCGTCCTCGCCTTCCATGAACTCGGTGGAGAACAGAATGATGAAGAAGCCGACGCCGGTGATCACTAGCATCATGACCAGCGAGAGCGGGTCCAGCCGCAGGCCGATGGCGGCCGAAAAACCGCCGGCATCGAACCAGTGCCACAGGGTTTGCTGAAAGACGGCGCCGGCCGGCGGGTCAGCCAGAAAACCGGCGGCGATGCTGAAGGCGAGGATGGCGGCGAGGCCGACCGGAAGCGCGCCGATGACCGCCTCGACGCGGGTGGAAAGCCGGCCGGCGCCCAGCATGAGACCGAGCGAGCCGAGCAGCGGCAGAGCGATGACCAGGGGCAGGAATTCGCGCATCGCCTATCCTCGCAGATGGTCGCCGGCGTCGGCGTCGAGCGTGGGGATGCCGCGGTGCATCAGCAGGATCAGCGCCAGGCCCACGGAAACCTCCGCCGCGGCGAAGGTGAGGACCAGGATGAACATGATCTGGCCGTCCGGTGCCGACCAGCGCGCGCCGGCGACGATGAAGGCGATGCCGGTGGCGTTCAGCATCACTTCGAGCGACATCAGCATGAACAGCAGGTTGCGCCGGACCAGCACGCCGGCGAGGCCGAGTGCGAACAGGACCGCGGCGAGAAGGAGACCCTGGTCGAGCGGGACCGACGCCACCATTTTAGCTTACCCGCATGACCGCGCGCCCGAGATGGAACGCGGCGACCAGGGCCGCCAGCAGCAGGAAGGACGCGATTTCGACCGCCAGCATATACGGGCCGACCAGCGCGATGCCGACCGTCTGCGCGCTGACGATGGCGCCGGCGGGGTGGGCGATGCCGCCGGAGGCGGCAAGCCCCACGAGTTCGATGGCGAGCAGCAAGGCGAGCAGCCCGGGGCCGATCCAGGCTGTTGGCTTGAGCCAGGCGCTTTCGAGCAGCGCCGCGGCGTCGCCGATGTTGAGCATCATGATCACGAACACGAACAGCACCATGATGGCGCCGGCATAGATGATGACTTCAAGCGCCGCGGCGAACGGCGCGCCGAGCACGAAGAACACCAGCGCCGCGGCGAGCAGCGAAACCGTGAGGTAGAGCAGCCCATGCACCGCGGAGGGCCGCGTGATCATCATCAGCGTGGCGAGCACGGCGACGACGGCCGAGATGTCGAACGTGGCGTTCATGGCATCAGGCTGCGGATGTCGATCGGCGGGCGCTCGTGCGCCGCCTCGCCCTTGTCCTTGCCCGGCACCGCGAGGCCGGCGACGCGGTAGAAATTATAGTCCGGGTATTTGCCGGTGCCGGCGATGAGCAGGTCTTCCTTCTCATAGACCAGGTTCTGCCGGTTGTATTCGCTCATCTCGAAATCCGGGGTGAGCTGGATGGCGTAGGTCGGGCAGGCTTCCTCGCAAAAGCCGCAGAATATGCAGCGGGAAAAGTTGATGCGGAAGTGTTCCGGATACCAGCGGCCATCCGCCTCGGTTTTTTGGAGGCTGATGCAATCGACCGGGCAGGCGACCGCGCAGAGATAGCAGGAGACGCAGCGCTCTTCACCGTCCGGATCGCGCGTGAGGATGATGCGGCCGCGCGTGCGGGGGGCGAGGTAGGGCATCTGCTCGGGATAGGAAACCGTAACGTTGCGCTGGAAGAGGTGGAGAAACGTGTACCAGAGCGTGCGGACCGAACTGAGCATTTTGGGCTCCTCTAGGTTGGCGCCGGCAGGCCGAGCATAAGCGCGCCGGTGATGAGAATGTTGAGCAAAGTGAGCGGCAGCAGGAGTTTCCAGCCGAACGCCATGAACTGGTCGTAGCGCGGCCGGGGCAGGGCGGCGCGCAAAAGGATGAAGAAGCAGACGAAGAAACCCGTTTTGAGGCCGAACCAGACGAACGGCGGCAGGAACGGCCCGTACCAGCCGCCGAGGAACAGCACCGTCGTCATCGCCGAGACGAGCAGGATGCCGATATATTCGGCGACGAAGAACATGCCGAACTTCATGCCGGAATATTCGGTGTGGAAACCGGCGCCGAGCTCGCTTTCGCCTTCCGGAAGATCGAACGGCAGCCTGTGGGTTTCGGCGACGCCGCCGATGAAGAAGATGACGAAACCGATGAACTGGGGCACGACGTACCATAGGCGAAGCTGGTTGTGGACGATGGTGGTGAGGTTGAACGAGCCGGCGAGCATGACCACGCCGACCAGGGCCAGGCCCATGAACACTTCGTAGCTGACCATCTGCGCCGCGGCGCGCATGCCGCCGAGCAGGGAATATTTGTTGTTGGAGGACCAGCCGGCCAGCACCGCCGAATAGACGCCGAGCCCGCTCATGGCCAGGAAGAACAGCAGGCCGACGTTGAGATTGCCGATGATGCCGACCACCGGCGTGGCCGGGATGACGGCGATGGCGAGCATGACGGTGACCATCGAGATGGCGGGGGCGAGGACGAAAATGCCGGGATCGGCGAACGGCGGAATCCAGTCCTGCTTGAATAACAGCTTTATGCCGTCGGCGGCGACCTGCAGCACGCCGGATGGGCCGACGCGGTTGGGGCCGGGGCGGTCCTGCAAAAAACCGAGCAGCCGGCGTTCGATCCAGGTGAGCAAGGCCGCCGCGACCATCAAAAAAATCAGGCCGAGCACGACGTTGAGCAGGCCGGCGGTGATGGCGCGGCTCATGTTGCACCGGGCTCCGGCCTGGTGATGCTGATCCACGCCGGCAAGGCGTGCGCGATGGCGGGGACGCCAGAGATGCCCACCACGCCGCGCGGCAGTTCCGGGCGAATTTCCACCGCCAGATTTTTGCGCGCTCCGCCGATTTCGAAGGCGAGGATTTGTTGCGGGATCGCGCCGATCATCGCCGCGTCCTGGTCGTTGAGCGCCAGCGCCGGTGGTGCCATGCGCGCGCGGATGGGGGCTGCCAGCGCGCTTTGCTCGTCATCGCCGAAGACGCGCGGCAAAAACACCGCCCACCACATTTTTTCACGCGGCGCGAAGGGATTTGGAATGAAGGTGTAGTAGGGCAGGGTTGCATCGGCGCGTGTTTCGAGCAGCCTGATGCCGGGGTCGCCGCCCAAAAGTTCGCCGCCGATTTCGGACTGGAATTTACTGATCGCCTGGACGGAATTCCAGGCCGGCGCCCAGGTGTAGGGCAGCAGGGCCGGCGGTATTTTGCCGTAAAAACCTTCCATCGTGGTGCTGAAGGGGGAATCGGCGCTGACCGGCGGTTTTGGTTCGCGCACGTTGCGCGCCGCGTCCATCGCGGTGCGGCCGGAAAAGCGGTGCGGCTCGCTGGGGATTTTGCAACCGGCGACGCGAAAATTTTCCGCGGGCGCGGCGCGGGGCGCCGCGGCGAAGACCGGGAAGGTTTTGGCCAGGGCGGCAAGAATGTCGTCCTCGGTGTTCCAGGTTTCGCAAGCCGCGCGGCCGGCGGCCACGCCGGCTTCGCCGAGCCAGCGCCAGGCGGCGCGCATTTCGCTCTCCGCGAAGATCGGCTGATAAAAACGCTGCGCGCGGCCTTCGCTGCTGACCAGCGTGCCGCCGGATTCGGCGAAGCTTGCCGCCGGCAGAACCAGGTCGGCGCGCAGCGACATTTCGCTCTGGCTATGGTCGAGCACGACGAGGCGCGCGGTTTTGAGAGCGGGGTCGAGCGCTTCGCCGCCGGCGCGGCGAAACAGGTCGTTTTCGAGCACGATGGCGAGTGCGGCCGGCGTTGCAAAAGCGGCCTCGACGTCCGACGGGCCGTCCGTCATCAGCGCCAGGCCAAGACTGTTGCATTCGGGAACGTTCAACAGCAGGGCGGGATTTTTCTGGCGCGCCCGGAGCGCCAGGGCGATGTTGGCGGCGGCTTCGATGACGCTGGGATCGCTTGCCTCGACGCCGGAGACGATCAGCGGATTTTCCGCCGCCAGCAGCGCGTCGGCGATTTTTTGCGCGAGCGCCGCGTCGCCGCTGGAGAGATCCGCAACCGCGGGCGCGGAAAAATCGATGCGGGCGGCGACCGCGAAGCCCAGGCGGACGATGTCCGCGGGGGCGGCGCGATAGACGGTGTGCGCGATGTCGTCGAGCCTGGTCGCCGCCGGAGACGCGATGAAAAGCGGGCTGCGCAGCGGGCCGGCGAGCGTGCGCACGCCGGCATCCTGCCAGTGCGGAATTTTGGCTTTTTCGGCCAGCGCGAAGCCGGTGGCGCGCACCATCTGGCGCAGCGCGAGGGCGGCGAGCGGTGCGGCGTTCGGCACGTCCGAGCCCAGCACTAACGCCGCGTCTGCGCGTTCCACCTCGCGTAGCGACGGGATGCGCGCCGCGCCCGAGCTTTGCACTTGCGCAATGAGGCGCAGAGATGCTGCCTCGCCTGCGCTCACCCCGGCGTAAAAATTCCCCTGCCCGACCAGCACGCGCAAGGAAAAATTGGATTCCAGCGAGGCGCGCGGTGAGCCGATGCCGATGATGCGGCCACCGGCCCGCAGCATGGCGGCGAACGAGGCGATGGCATCCTTGCTGCTGAGCGCTGCCGGTTTGCCGTCGGCGCCGCGCGCCAGCGGGGTGCGGATGCGGCTGGGCGCACCGACAAAACCGTGGCCGAAGCGGCCGCGGTCGCATAAAAAATAGCCGTTCACAGAGCCGTTGTAGCGGTTGACGATGCGGCGCACTTCGCCGGCGCGCTCGTTGACCGTGGTGTTGCAGCCGACGCCGCAATGCACGCAGATGGAGGGCGCGCCGCGCATGTCCCATTTGCGCGCGAAACGGGCCGAAAAAGTCTTGTCGGTGAACACGCCGGTCGGGCAGATTTCCGCCAGATTGCCGGCAAATTCGCTCTCGAGCGCGCCGTCGGCGTGACGGCCGAAATAGACGTGGTCGTGCGCGGCGAAGACGTCGAGGTCGCGGCCGCCGGCGTAGTCGCGATAGAACCGCGTGCAGCGGTAGCAGGCGATGCAGCGATTCATTTCGTGCTTGATGAACGGGCCGAGATTCTGGTTGCGATGGGTGCGCTTGGAAAATCGGTAGCGCCGGTAGGCGTGGCCCGTCATCATCGTCATGTCCTGCAAATGGCACTCGCCGCCTTCCTCGCAGACCGGGCAATCATGCGGATGGTTGATCATCAGCCACTCGATCACGCTGGCGCGAAACGATACGGCCTGCGGGTCGGCGAGCGAAAACCGCGCGCCTTCGGCGAGCGGCGTCATGCAGGCCATCACCATCGTGCCGGTCGCATCGTCCGCGCCGGCATATTGCTTGACGGCGCATTGGCGGCAGGCGCCGACCGAGCCGAGTGCGGGATGCCAGCAGAAATACGGCAAATCCAGCCCGGCGCCGATGCAGGCCTGCAGCACATTGTCGTCCGGCTTGGCGGTATAGGTTTTGCCGTCCACCAGAAAATGCGTCATGCCCAGCCGCCCGCGCTCTCATGCCAGGGGCAGCGCTTTTCGTTGACATGCTGCTCGAACTCGGCCCGGAAATATTTCAGGCCGCTGCCGAGCGGCTGCATGGCGCCCGGCGCCAGATCGCAGAAGGTGAAGTCGGGGCCTAGAAAATCGACATGGCGGGCGAGCGTTTCGATGTCCTCTGGCTCACCCTCGCCGGCCTCGATCGCGGCCAGGATGCGCTCGACCCAGGGCAGGCCGTCGCGGCAGGGGGTGCACCAGCCGCAGGATTCCTGCGCGAAAAAATGCTCCAGGTTGCGCAGCAGGCCGATCGGGCAGCGGCGGTCATCGAGCGCCATGACGTTGCCGGTGCCAAGGCCGCTGCCGACCGTTTTGACCGCGTCATAATCCATCGCGACGTAAAAATCTTCGCGCATGACGAAGGCGGTGGAGGCGCCGCCCGGCAGCACCGCCCGGCATTGGTAGCCGTCCTGCATGCCGGCGGCGTGTTCCTCGAGGATTTCGATGAGCGGGGTGCCGAGGGGAAGTTCGTACAGGCCGGGGCGCTTGACCCGGCCGCTCATGCCGAAAAGCTTGGTGCCGCCATCGGCGCAGCGGCTGAGGCCGAGAAACCAATCGGCGCCGCGCTCGACGATGTGCGGCACGCAGCACAGGGTTTCGACGTTGTTGACCACGCTTGGTTTGCCCCACAGTCCGCTTTGCGCCGAGCGCGGCGGGCGGGAGCGGGGCAGCGGGCGGCGGCCTTCCAGCGCCGTGAGAAGGGCGCTGGATTCGCCGCAGATGTAGCGGCCGCCGCTGGCGTGCACGTGGATGGTGAGGGCGAAGCCGGAGCCCAGAATGTCGGCGCCGACATAGCCGCGCGCCTGCGCCTCGGCGAGCGCGCGGGCCAGCGCCGAGAGCGAGCGCACATATTCGGCGCGGACAAAAATGTAGGCGATTTCGGCCTGGATCGCGAACGCGCTGATGATGACCGATTCGATCATCTGGTGCGGCGTCTGTTCGAGCAGCAGCCGGTCCTTGAAACTGCCGGGCTCCATTTCGTCGGCGTTGACGACCAAATAGCGCGGCCGGGGCGCGTCGTGCGGCACCGCCTCCCATTTGCGGCCGGTGGAGAAGCCGCCACCGCCGCGGCCGCGCAGTTTTGAACGCTTGACCTCCGCGGTGATCGCCTCCGGCTGCATCGTGAGCGCTTTGCGCAGCGCCTGGTAGCCGCCGGCGCGTTCATAGCCGGCCATATCAAGCGGCTGGCCGTCGGGCTGCAGCATGGCGGTGAGGGGCTTTTCCATCATCGTTCTCATGCGTACCGGTCGAGAATGGCTTCGAGCCGTTCCGGGTTCAGATCGCCGTACTGGTCGTCGTCCACCATCATCGCCGGCGCGTGGTCGCAATGGCCGAGGCAGACGATGGGCAGCAGCGTGAAACGGCCGTCTGCGGTGGTTTCGCCCGGCAGGATGCCGAGGCGTTCGCGGATTTGCGCGCGCGCGCCGGCTTCGCCCATCACCCAGCAGACATTGCTGTCGCAGAGCAGAATCACGTGCCGGCCGACCGGGCGCCGAAAAATCAGATTGTAGAAGGTGGCCACGCCGTCGAGTTCGGCGGGCGTCATGCCGATGAGTGCGGCGACCTCGTCCAGGTGGCGATCCGAGACGTAGCCGTAACGTTTTTGCACGAGTTTCAGCGCGTCGGTGCAGGCCGCGCGGGAAAATTCGGCGTGCTGCGCCAGGTCCGCGATCTGCGCGCGCAAAGCGGCGTCCAGTGGTTCCGCTTCAGCGGTCAACATCGGCCATCACAAAATCGATGCTGCCCAGAATCGCGATCAGGTCGGCGACGTAGGCGCCGCGGCTGATCAGCGGGATCATTTGCAGATGCGGAAACGAGGGCGTGCGGATGCGGGTGCGGTAGGACTGGCTGTCGCCGTCGGCGGTGAGGTAGTAGCCGTTGATGCCCTTGGTGGCCTCGATGCTGACCATCGCCTCGCCGGGTGGCAGCACCGGTCCCCAGCTGACGCCGAGAAAATGCGTGATCAGGGTTTCGATGTCGCGCATCGTGTTATCCCGGAGCGGCGGCGTCGCGTGGCGGTGCGAAGAGCGGATGGGGCCGGGCGGCATGTTCTCGAGGCACTGGCGGATGATGCGCAGGCTCTGGCGCATCTCCTCGATGTGCACCACCACTCGGTCGTAGCAATCGCCGTTCTGGCAGGTCGGTATTTCGAAATCGAACTGGTCGTAGCCGGAATACGGGCGCTGCTTGCGAAAGTCCCAGGCGAGACCGCAGGCGCGCAGGCCCGGGCCAGTGACGCCCCAGTCATACGCCTCCTCCAGCGTGTAGGCCCCGACACCGACCGTGCGCGCCTTAAAAATGCGGTTCTGCATCACGAGTTTCTGATATTCGTCGAGCCGCTTGGGCTGGTAGTCCAGATAGTCGCGGATCATTTTGTCCCAGCCCTGCGGCAAATCCGCCGCCACGCCGCCGATGCGGAACCAGGCCGGGTGCATGCGAAAGCCGCAGATCGCCTCGATGATGTGGAACACGCGCTCGCGGTCCGCGAACATGTAGAATACCGGCGAGAGCTGGCCGACGTCCTGCGACATGGTGCCGTAAAAAACCAGATGGCTCGCCATGCGGAACAATTCGGCCAGCATGATGCGGATTGTTTGCGCGCGCGGTGGGACGTCTATGCCGGCGAGTTTTTCCACCGCCATTACGTAGGGGAAATTGTTCATGACGCCGCCGAGATAATCGATGCGGTCGGTATAGGGGATGTAGGTGTGCCAGGTCTGGCGCTCGCCCATCTTCTCCGCGGCGCGGTGATGAAAGCCGATTTCGGGCACCGCGTCGATGATTTCCTCGCCCTCGAGCTGCAGGATGATTCTGAAGACGCCGTGCACGCTGGGGTGATTCGGGCCGAGGTTCAAGAACATGAAATCGGCGGTCTCGCTGTGGCGCTGCATGCCCCATTCCTCGGGGTTGAAGCGCAGCGCCTCCTGTTCGGCGAGTTCGCGGTCCTCGGTGAGCACATAGGCGCCCATTTCGGTGGCGCGCGCGGCGTGGTCCTTTCGGAGCGGATGGCCGGTCCAGGTCGGCGGGGTCAGGATGCGGCGCAGGTTTGGATGGCCGGTGAAGGTGATGCCAAAAAGATCCCAGACCTCGCGTTCGTACCAGTTCGCGTTCGGCCAGATTTTTGCGGCACTCGGCAGTTCGAGCGCGCGCTCTTGCAGCGCCACCTTGATGCGGAGGTCTTCGTTCCGCTCGAAGGACATCAGGTGATAGACCACCGTGAAATCGGCCGGCGGCAGGCCGTCGCGGTGCGCGCGCAGGCGCTCATCGACCGCGGTAAGATCGTAGAGCACGCGGAACGGCCGTTCGGCGCCGCGGCGCAGATGCTGCAGCACGTCATGCGCCGTGTCGCGATCGACCCAAAAGGTCGGGATGTCATCGGCGGTTTTCTGAACCGTGATCGCGATCGGCCCAAATCGCTGGTGCAGGTCGCGCAAAAGAAACTGCTCGGCTGGCGTTTGGGGAATGCTATCGACCGCGCTCAGCATTCCCGCCTCCCTCAGACGTGATCCGGCGAGGGCAGGACGGTCGCGGCCTGGCGTTCGGCGCGCTTGAGGTCCCGAAAGTTTGGCCGCTCGACTTTTTGCACGCCCTGCGGCCCGACCATCCAGCTCAGCGGCCGGCGGTCGGTGCCGATCGAGCGCTGCAGCAGCATCAGGCCTTCGAGCAGCGCATCCGGGCGCGGCGGGCAGCCGGGGACATAGACGTCCACGGGCAGAAAACTGTCCGCGCCCTGCACCACGGCGTAGATGTCGTACATGCCGCCGGAATTGGCGCAGGCGCCCATCGAAATCACCCAGCGTGGCTCCAGCATCTGATCGTACAGCCACTTGATCACCGGCGCCATTTTCACGAACACCGTGCCGGAGATGACGATCAGGTCGGCCTGGCGCGGGGTGGCGCGCAGCACTTCGGAGCCGAAGCGGGCG
>Ga0302154_10003786_pt1 | contig 10915 bp, 8 predicted proteins | sample I_Bog_N2_3_FD_193507 | JGI IMG/M metagenome (GOLD analysis project Ga0302154, IMG submission 193507) | Peat permafrost microbial communities from Stordalen Mire near Abisko, Sweden - I_Bog_N2_3 | ecosystem: Environmental > Terrestrial > Soil > Wetlands > Peat | place: Sweden: Abisko, Stordalen...
TCGCCGCCGCGGCCTCCAGCTCCGCGCGCACGCCGGGGTCGGGGTCCATCTTCATCTCTTCCAACTGCATATTCAGCTCGAAGGCCTCCTCCAGCAGGTCCGGCGGCGCGACCTGCTTCTTCGCCGTGCCGGAAGCCTTCGCTGCATCGGTCGCCGCGCGCGACTGCTCCTCCAGTTGGATCCCCTCCAGCCCCAGCAGGTACTCGGTCCGCGCAATCGGCTCGCGCAGCGTGCGATAGGCATCATTCAACTGCGAACTCGCCGCCAGCGCCTCCTCCTGCTCGGCGGCAGGCTTCGCCGCAAACCGGTCCGGATGCAGCCGCCGCGACTGCGCATAGAACGCCTTCTCCAGCGCCGCCACATCCACATGCAGGTGCCGCGCCAACCCGAACAGCGCAAAGTAATCGGTCGTCTCGCTCATCTCCTCCAGCCTACCGCGCCACAAGATTCACCGTTGCCCGTCCTCCTCCGCGACCTCCGCATTTAAGGCTTTTGCCGTTGCTCGTTCTTCCTCTGCGAAACTCCGCTCCCTTTGTGAACTGAGCGTCAAAGTTGTTGCGGTTGCACTCCCCTTCTATCGCCTCACGACCCAAATCTTGTCAAGCCCCCTCCCACTCCCAAAACCGGCCTAACCCAATCATTCTAAAGAGAAAAAGAAACATCAAAAAGCTGTCCTATAATTAGGATCCAATTCGCTACAATTAAGACATAGGGTTAAGCAAGGGAACTCAACCAGCTGCAACGGCACCAGCCGCTTGCAGCTTTTGTCTTTAGCTCACAGCTCAACAGCCCGAAGCTCATAGCTCATCAGGGGCCCGCCTTAACTCAAGACTCACGAACTCGGAACTCGAAACTCAACAAGACCCGCTGCTCGTCTTTCGCTGTTCGCTGTTCACTGTTCGCTGTTAACTTGTTTCTTTTGAATATTTTGCCTCTAAAATCTCTGGAATCAATATTTTGACCCCGGGGTCACCCCCTAAACCTCTGATTCCAGAGATTTTAGAAAAGAGGGGGAGGGGGGGTACCCTGGCACAGCCCCGGCCATGGCAGTTTTCAGCGCGCCATTTAGACTGGAGTCTGATGCCGCGTTCCGCCTCCGCCAACCTCTTTCCCAGCCACCCCGACGACAGCCGCCGCGATGAGCCCTGGGTCACAGCGCACTGCGACGGCGGCGCGCGCGGCAACCCCGGCCCCGCCGGCTACGGCGCCATCCTGCACGACGAGCAAGGCCACATCCTCGCCGAGCTCTCCGAGTTCCTCGGCGTGCGCAGCAACAATGTCGCCGAGTACGCCGGCTTGCTCGCCTGCCTCGATTGGTCGCTCAAAAATCATCACCCGCGCCTGCGCGTCGTCTCCGATTCGCTCCTCATGGTCAACCAGATTCAGGGCAAGTTCAAGGTGAAATCGCCCGACCTGCTTCCGCTCTGGGACGAGGCGCGCAAACGCATCGCGCAACTCGAGAGCTTCGAGATTCGCCACGCTCTTCGCCACAAGAACAAGGACGCCGATCGCCTCGCCAACGATGCAATGGATCGCGGGACGAAGGATCACAGCACGAACACGAAACCCGCTCGCGCGCCGCAGAGCCCGCTGCGCGGCGAGATGCGCGACGGCGCTGTCCATCTGCTCGGCGGAGCGACGCTTCCTGACGGCAGCTTCGTCAAGGTCATCCCGGAATGAACGCTGCACAACACAAACGTGGCTTGCTGCATCGCATCCAAGTGTCTGTTATGGGTCTTCGCCTCGAACGCCTTCGACGCCTCCTCGCCTTCGCGACCGCCATCGCCGCGGTGGGCGCAACGCCGCTGCTGGCGCAGGGTTCGCAGCCGGAAGCGATGGCCGCATTGCGCGCCGCTGTCGCCTCAGAGATGCAGGCGAGCCGCACCGACAAGAGCAACTGGATGTATCGCGATGAGGACGATACGCCCGAGCACAACTCCACGTACAACGCCATCGAGACGCCGCAAGGCACGCTGCGCCGGCTCATCCAGCTCGATGGACGGCCGCTGGGTCCTGGAGCGCAACTCGATGAGCTGACGCGCATCAGGGTTTACATCCACGACAGCGCGGCGCAGGCTCACGCCCGCCGCAACTCGCAGCATGACGATGCTCAGGCCGCCGAGCTCTTGCAGATGTTGCCCGATGCGTTTCTCTGGAGCATCTCCAGCGAGAACGCCGAGACCATCACACTGGACTTCAAGCCGAATCCGGCCTTCAATCCGCCGGACACGCAGTCCCGCGTGCTCGGCGCGATGGGCGGACAGCTCATCATCGCCCGCAACGGAAATCGCATCCGCACGCTGCGCGGACGCCTGCTCAAGGAGATCGTCTTCGGCCTCGCGATCTTCGGCAAGCTGAACGCTGGAGGAAGCTTCGACGTCGAGCGCCGCGTCGTCGGCGACGGCCGCTGGCAGATTACCGAGACCCACGTTCACATCGGCGGTCGAGCGCTCTTCTTCAAGTCCATCGGAACGCAGGAGGACGAGGTCAAGACCGATTGGCGGCCCTCCACCGACCCCACGCTCGCCGCCGCGGCCCACACACTCGGCGTCGAATAGCCACTTTTACCGCACCATTTCGCATCGCCGCAGCCCGAAGGACAATCTAAGTACCAGTGACGATCTTCCACACCCATCTGAAACGGCTCATGCTGGCATTGCTGCTCCCCATCAGCGCAGCGGCTCAGTCTGCGTTGCCCGCGGATCCCAGCACGCTGCTCGCCGACCAGAGTGAGAAGCTCACGCAACCTGCTGGCTCCAGCTTCGTCTTCACCGCTCCCGCAACCACCGTCGGTCCCGGCGATCTGCCCATCGAGCAACCGCAGGACGCTCCGCTGCCGCTCTCGCTCGACGACGCCATCGCGCTCGGCCTGGACCGCAACGTGCGCCTGAAGTACGACCGGGCCAACCAGCGCGCCGTCAAAGGCTACACGCTCGGCGTCTTCAACGCCCTGCTGCCGAACCTGACCTTCGACGCGCAGAGCAGCGCTCAGGAGATCAATCTCGCGGGCATGGGCTTCAAGCCCGCTCTGTTCGCCAAGTTCGCCAAGTCCGGTCTGATTCCACCCGGATTCGTCATCGCCACCATCGTCAAGGTGAACACCACGCAGGCCAAGGTCTCGCTCGACCAGCAGGTCTTCAACGCCACCGACTTCGAGCTCTATCGCGGCATCCAGCATGAGAGCTCCTACGTCGACCTGAACCTGCTCTCCGATCGCGGCGATCTGGTGCTGACCGTGGGAACGATCTACCTGCAGTTGCTCGCCGACCAGGCGAACCTCACCAACGCGCAGGCGCAGGAGCGCAGCGCGAAGACGCTCTTCGATCAGGCTTCGGCCAAGCAGAGCGCAGGCGTCGGAATCCACCTCGACACGCTGCGCGGACAAGTCGAGTACCAGCAGCGCCAGCAGGACGTCATCGCGGCCCAGAACACGCTGGACAAGGACATCATCCAGCTCGATCGCATCATCGGCCTGCCCGCAGGACAGCAACTGCGCCTCACCGACACCGAGCCCTTCGCCGAGCTTGCCATGATGGACCTCGATGCCGCGAAGATCACTGCTTACCGGCATCGCAAGGACCTGCTCAGCCTCCAGCAGGAGATTCAGGTCTCCAGCCTCGAGCTCAGTGCCGTGAAGTTCCAGCGCCTGCCGACCGTCGCCGTCAACGGCTACTACGGCGTCATCGGCCTGACGCAAGGCCCCTATCACGGAGACTTCGTCGCCCAGGGAACGCTGCGCTTTCCCATCTTCCGCGAGGCCGCACAGCGCGGCGAGCAGCAGGTCATCGACTCCCAGCTCACAGCGCTGCATCAGCGCGAGACCGACCTGCGCGTCACCATCGACGCCCAGATCCGCTCCTCCATGCTGGACGTAAACGCCGCCGATGAGCTGGTGAAGGTGTCGCAGAGCAACGTCGAGCTTGCGCAACAGGAGCTCTCCGACGAGCGCGACCGCTTCGCCGCCGGAGTGGATGACGACCTTCCCGTCGTCGATGCCGAGGCGTCACTCGCCGACGCGCAGGCGCAGTTAGTGCGCTCGCTGTACCAGTACAACGTCGCTAAGCTGCAACTGGCGCGCAACACCGGAGTCGTCGAAACCCGCTATCGCTCTTACCTCGGCAAGTAGGCTGTAGCATGAAGGCAGGAGCGCGGTTCGCCGCCGCCTCTGCTCTCGATATGCGCCGTCTCCGTCGACCAACCTCTCTGCTGATAGCTTCTCTGCTGCTGGCTAACGCCGCCTCCGCGCAAGTCCTCGCGCGGCCCGGCTGGGCCGGCTCCGGCGTCACGGTGGAAACATGGTGGCATCGCGCGGTCTTCTATCGCCTCGATCCCGCTACCTTCCAGGACTCCAACGGAGATGGCCGCGGCGATCTTGCCGGCGTCGCGCAGCGCCTGAATTACCTGCAGTCGCTCGGCGCGGACGCGATCATCCTCGCGCCCGCAGCCACATCGCCGCCGCTCTCGCCGAGTGATATGACCGACGGCTTCGACGACCTCACGCGCCAGGCATCGCTGCATCACCTGCGCGTTCTGGTCACGCTCGATGTCTCCGGCCTTCAGCGGCGTCCCGACGGCAGCAACCGCCTGCTCGGTGTCGCACGCAGTTGGCTCACGCAGGGCGCTGCAGGCTTCTACCTCGATAGCCAGCTCCTCGCCAGTCCGCAGCTCTCGCCCGATCTGCTCCACCAACTGCGCACGCTTACATCCAGCTTTCCAGGTGACCGCATACTGCTCTCGGCCGCGCCCGACTCCGCGCTGGCGCCGTTCCTGCAACGCGAGGTGCAGCTCATCATAACGCAGCCGATCGGAACCGCAGAGAACGCACTCGACGCCGCTACCTTGCGCAGCCAGGTGCTTGCCGGCACAGAAGCCGCGTCCGCAACATCCGCCCTGCGCTCACGCTCCGGCGTCAGCGGCCTTCCGCTGCTTCTCGCCGCGCGCAGTCTGCCCGCACCCGACGAGAAGCAGCGCACCCTGCTGAGGCACGATCTTGCGCTGCTGCTGTTGGCCTCGCGCTCCGCCGTGCTGCTGGACTATGGAGAAGAGCTTGGTCTCGATCTCGCCGGCGGCGATCTTGCGCCTCTCATGCAGTGGACGCCCAGCAACCGCACGCTACAAGCGCCAGCGCCGCCCGAGATTCCCACCAACTCCGATGCTACTGAGTACAAGCCTTACACGCCCTACATCGCGCCGCTGCCGCACAGCTTGAATCCATCACCACCATCGTTGCCCGCAGCCTTTATCTCGGAGACCCCCGATCCGCGCTTCCTGCCCGGATTCAGCTCCGCGTCTCCAGACCCTTCGCTGGCCGGTCTCGCCGCGCCTAACGGAGTCTCCGCCAACGTCGTCACCGAGGACGCCGATCCGTACTCGCTGCTCAACCTCTATCGCCATCTTATCCAGTTGCACCACCAGAACCCTTCGCTCTACGACGGCGCACAACTCTTCCTCGACCACGACGCCGAGAATGTGCTGGTCTGGCTGCGACGGCCCACTGCGGGCGCACGCACCTCTACCCCAGTGCTGGCGGTCTGTAACCTCACAGACCACAACGTGCACCTCGACCTCGACCGCGAGCTCAGCTCGCTCCGCCTGCCCCGCGGAGGCCTGCACACGCTGGCCACCGGCTCGCCCCTGCCCTTCGAGAACACCCAGGACATCGTGCTTCCCGCCGGAGGCGCATTCCTCGGCGAGTTCTACCGCTAGCTCGTCATCGGATAGGCAGCCACTACGCGCTCGAACACCGCGTCCCAAGAACACTGCATCGCATACCGCCGTGCTGCGACGCGCATCGCGCGGAAGCTCTCCGGCAAAGCCAGCATCTCAGCAATCTCCGCGGAGAACTCCTCGTCCTTCGCAACTCGTCCGGTCACACCGTCCTGCACAATGCTCGCCGGCCCGCCATCCGGAGTGACGACCGCTGGAACGCCGCTGGCGAGCGCCTCCAGCACCACGTTGCCAAAGGTGTCGGTGTGGGAAGGAAAGACCAGCACATCCATATTCGCGTAAGCCTCGGATAACGCCTCGCCGCGCAGCACGCCGACGAGCTTCGCGCCGGGCAGTCCGCGGCGCAGCATCTCATCCTCCGCGCCGTGGCCCACGATCATCCACTCGGCGACGATGCCGCGCGCTCGCAGTTCCTTATCCACGCGCGGCAGCAGCGCCACATTCTTCTCCACGGACAACCTGCCCACATAGCCGAAGACGATCCTGCCGTCGCAGGCTTCGCGGGTGCGTTGCTGTGGCGCGAAGATCCCCGTCTCTACGCCGCGCTGCATCAGGTGCACAGGCCTTCCGGTCTTGCTTGCCAGCAACGCACACAGTTCAGGATTCGGCGCATACAGTACCTTTGCCATGCCGTAGAAGCGACTGGTCGCCGTGAGCAAGACACTCTCAACCGCACTCTCGATCCTGCTGCCTACAGTACCCATAGGCCGCGTGAGCCAACCCATCCGCCGCGCGGCATACTCATGCACGTTGGTATGCCAGCTCGCCACCAGCGGCACCTTGAGCTTCCACGCGAAGTACGCCCCGAAGATCCCCAACTCGCTCGGCCCGGTGATGTGGATGATCTCGGGCCGGAAAGCGCGCACCGTCTCCGAGATCAGTCCCGAGTAGCGGAAGAACAAGGGATCAAAGTACAGGTCGCGCTCCAGTTGCACGGCCAGCGGGCTGCGTCCCAGCTCCAGCGCCTGCACGGAGCCTTCTGGTGCGCAAAGCCGTGTCTTCTTTCCCGCGCGGACGCAGAGCATGGGAATTTCGCGCCGCCGCGCAAACGCCGCGAAGTTCCGGCTCGTATGCGCAACGCCGTTCACCTCATGGAAGCTGTCCGGAAAGTAAGCAACGCGCGGCGGCATCCGCTCATGCTACTCCGCAGAGTTTTGCCCCATGTGAATCTGCGATGCAAAGTGCATCTAGGACCGCGTCTTCGCGATGTCCGGTCCCAACAGTTCCTGCGCGCTGGCCTCCGGAGTGTCGGGCACTGTGCCCTCGCCTGGCGCCTCGGAGCCCGTGAGATGGTTCTTCGTCAGCCCATCCTTCAGGATGGCGAAGGCCTCTTCCGGAGTGTCCGCAAAGCTGAACAGCTCCAGGTCCTTCAGGCCGATTGCGCCCTTCTCCGCCAACAGCTCCAAGTTCAGTACCTTCTTCCAGTAGCTCGACCCATAGATCACTACGGTGATCGGCTTGGCGAGCTTGTTGGTCTGGTCGAGCGTCAGCACCTCGAACATCTCATCCAGCGTGCCGAAGCCGCCGGGAAACACCACCAGCGCCTTCGCCAGGTAGACGAACCAGTACTTGCGCATGAAAAAGTAGTGGAAGTTGAAGTTCAGCTCCGGCGTGATGTACGGGTTCGGCATCTGCTCAAACGGCAGCTTGATGTTCAGCCCGATGGTCTTGCCGCCCGCCTCCCACGCGCCGCGGTTGGCCGCCTCCATAATTCCGGGTCCGCCGCCCGAGGTAATCACGAACCGCCGCCTTCGCCCCGGAATCTTCATGGCCCACTCGGTCATCATCCGCGCCAGGGTGCGAGCGTCCTCGTAGTAGTGCGCCATCTCCACGGCGGCCTCCGCGCGCGTGCGGCGCAGCTCCGTGGACTCTTCGCCGGGACGGGCAGGCTGCTCGGCCTCCGGCGCGGCCTGCACCGAGCCGGTGTTGTCCAGCAGCTCCAACTCCTGGCTGGCCACGTCCAGCGCCCGAAACCGCGCCGACCCGAAGAACACCACCGTGTCCTGGATGCGTTCGCGCCGGAACCGCGCCATCGGCTCGTTGTACTCCGAGATGATTCGCAGCATCCGGCCGTCGGGCGAGTTGAGGAAGTCCTGGTCCTCATACGCCAGGGGCGCATTCTCCAGCGGCTGCGGCTTGTTTCCGTTGTCCTCAGACATAACTTGTCTACTTTACTCTTCGTGCCTCTGCGATTGAGGACGTCTCAGTGCTTGTAGTCCCTATAGTGCAACAGCTCGCTCACGCCGATCCAGATATCGATCAGCCCCATGCCCGTCACCAGCCCGCGCACCCAGCCCTGTCCCATCACGGCCTGCACCGCAGGATGCGCCAGCAGCCAGCCGTTCTGGTCCCAGTAGCGCGGCGACCATGGCAGCATGGCCAACAGACCCCCGATATAAAAGCAGAACAGCACCAGCACCAGCAGGCTCAGCCGTTGCAGCCACACGGGCGCGGGCTTTGGAAGGCCCGCGCCGTCGTCCTGCTGCGCTCGTGGTTGAGGCGCGTTGCTGGCTGGAAGCTGTTCACTCTCTGCGAGGATCGGTTGCTGTGACGCCATTGCTTCCAAGTTAGCAGGACGCACCATCCTGTGTCTCAGGGCTTGCCTTCTGCCTGCCTCTTCGCCTTGAGTTGCGTGGCCATCTGCTGTGGGCTCTCATCCGCGCTCCGCAACGCCAGCCCGAACTTCACATCGCCCTTCGTCCCGCTGATGGCGATGGGCAGCTCCAGCCCCGCGCCGTTCCGCTTGAACAGCGGATCAAAAGGCCGCAGCAACGCGGACTTCCAGCCGGTCACCATCTGCGAGGCTGTCGCATCGGTGCGCACGTGCCCCTTGAACTCAAACACGTTTCCATCCAGCGAGTAGATGCCGTCCAGGTTCACCTGCGCTCCGGGAATCTGATACTGCAGGGCGCTCACCGTCATCAGCGCGTGGTCCAGCGAGAACGCCACCGCCATCTGCGATGCCACATTCGCCTGCCGGTCGCTGCCGGCAGCCTTCGCCTCCTTCGGCTTGCCCTGTGCCCGCAGACTCAGCCCATCCACGCGGTCCTGCCATCCCGCATTGTTGAACTCCACGTTCTGAATGGTCAGATGGCCCGCGAGCCCCAGCTTCTGCGCCACGCGCTCCTTGCCGGGCGGAATATGCAGCTTCGCCCGCATCGTCACCGCGCCGCGCATCAACGGCGGCTCGGTCTTCATCCCCAGTTGCAGCAGGTCCTCAATACGACCGTCCGGCATGTTCACGTCCAGCGAGATATCGTGCCCCTGGCCGCGGATGTTCACCACCGTTCCCGCTGCCGTGAACTCGGAGTGCAGTAGCGTGGCCCGCACTGGCGCCAGCGTAGTATCGCCGCTGGTGCCGTCCACAATGGCGTGGAAGCGCGTCTCCAGCGGTACCGGATGGTCGCTGATGTCCAGCGAGAAGTCCGGCGTCTGCGTCGTGCCGTCGATAGTGATGTTCCCCAGCTCGCCGTAGAAGTGCCCGGTGGAAGACAGTGTGCCGCCAATGCCGTGGATCGTGCTCAGGTCAGCATGATCGAAGCTGTAATCACCGTCCAGCAGCGTGGTGCGTGGATCGGCGCCCTGCCACGGCCCGAAGTGCCCCACCGCATGGACATCGCCCACCGGCTTGGGATTGATCAACTGGGCCACATAGGTCATGCCACGGCCGTCGGCATCGCGCAAGACCAAGTCTTGAATATCGAACTCCAGTGGCTCCCTTCCGGGCCTGGCGGTCTCGAGCACCAGCTTTGCCCGTGCGCAGTGGATCTCGCCCACCGTCAGATGCACCTTCAGCCGGTTGCTCCCGGCCGGCTTGGGCAACAACTCTCTGCGGTCAGGCGGCACATGCAGCTCCATGCCGTCCACCTCCACATGCGCGAGGTGCGCCCGCAGCAGGACCAAATCGTGAATCGAGGTCCGAAAGCTGAAGCTGTCCACGCTGAGCATCGGCGCGATCTCCGTCGGCACGCCCGTCTCCGTTGGGGCCGTGAGCCGCAGGATGCGCAGCCCCCGTCCGCTTACCTGTACTCCGTTCAGCAGCGAGATATCTAAACGGTCCAGCTCTACCGGAGAGTGGAACCGCGCCTCCAGCGACTCAATGACGCTGCGCCGCAACACAGGCTCCAAATTGCGCGAGACATACACCGCTGAAAATGCGAGGCACAGCAGCAGCCCCAGAGCGGAAGCCGCAACCCATCGAACCCAACTCCGCTGCCGCCAGGGTGGTGGTCTCCTGGTCTGTCCATCGATCTGCGTCGCGGTAGCCACGTTGGGTCTGCCTCCGTTCTTTCGATGCGGCGAAAAGCCCAGAGGTGGCGCGCACGTTGCCGCCACAGTGCGAAAATAGGGGTGATGCTTCAACTCTCCGCTGCCGGCAAGCGCTACGGCCAAAAACTCCTCTTCGAAGACGTCAACTGGCTGGTCACGCCCAACGAGCGCACCGGGCTGGTCGGCGGCAACGGCACGGGCAAATCCACGCTGCTGAAGATCCTCGCCGGCCTCGAGACCCTGGACTACGGCCTGCGCACCCACATCAAGGGCATGACCATCGGCTACCTCCCGCAGGACGGCCTCGCGCTCTCCGGCCGCAGCGTCTTCGACGAGTGCCTCTCTGTCTTCGACGAACTCCGCGAAATGGAGGCCGAGTCCGAACAGCTCACCCACACTTTATCCGACGCAGACCCCAAGTCGAAGGAGTACGCCGCCGCTGCCGACCGTTACTCCGAGATCGCCGACATCCTGCACCACCACGACATCTACACCCTCGACGCACAGGTCGGCGCCGTCCTCGGCGGCCTCGGCTTCAGCAAGGAAGACTGGGCGCGCCGCACGGAAGAGTTCTCCGGTGGCTGGCAGATGCGCATCGCGCTCGCCAAGCTGCTGCTGCAAAAACCCAGCCTGCTGCTGCTTGACGAGCCCACGAACCATCTCGACCTAGAATCCCGCAACTGGCTGGAAGACTATCTGCACAACTACGAGAACGCCTTCGTGCTGATCTCGCACGACCGCTATTTCCTTGACGTCACCGTCGACAAGACCGTCGAGGTCTGGAACAAGCGGATGCACGTCTACCACGGCAACTACGAAAAATATCTTACCCAGAAGCAGGAACGCCTTACCCAGATCCTCAGCGCCTACAAGAATCAGCGCGACCGCATCGAGGCGCTGGAGGCCTTCATCAACCGCT
>Ga0302154_10003789_pt1 | contig 10910 bp, 8 predicted proteins | sample I_Bog_N2_3_FD_193507 | JGI IMG/M metagenome (GOLD analysis project Ga0302154, IMG submission 193507) | Peat permafrost microbial communities from Stordalen Mire near Abisko, Sweden - I_Bog_N2_3 | ecosystem: Environmental > Terrestrial > Soil > Wetlands > Peat | place: Sweden: Abisko, Stordalen...
GGGCGATGCGATCTGCCTATGGTCTGCAGTGCTCGCTGCTGCGTCCCTTGGTCGCTCGCGGTTCGCGGATGGATGCGAAGGCGTCCCAGGAACTGGGACGGCTGCGCGGCGCCACCGGTGCGGCGGCGGAGCGTCTCGGCACCCTGGCAGCCGATCCCGGCGCACCGCCGGACATTGCCAACCAGGCAATCGCCGCGATTGCGGCGGTGGCCGGCGCGAACCGTGGCATCGATCAGATTGTCGAAAGGCTCGACGACGGTGGCAAGCCGGTGGAGTCGGCGGAGCAGTGGACGAAGAACTGCAACGTTCCATTCGAGCCGTCGATCAAGGTCGTGACGATGGTGCTGGATGCGGAAGTCACTGCCGCCCTGGCCAGCCAGACCGTGTCGGTGCGGAACCTGGGTCTTGCCGGGGCGATTGTCGGCGGCGCTGTTTTGCTTGCGGCGACGACGTGGTGGCTGGTTCGCCGTCGCCTCGCCGAACCGCTGCATCGCCTCGGCATCGCGATCGCGCGGCTGAGTGGCGGCGACCTCGACACCCCCGTGGCCTTGCCGCGCCACAACGATGAACTTCACGGGCTGGCCAGCGCGATCGAGACGCTGCGCCGGCAAACCAACGAAGCGCGACTGCTGGCCGAACAACGGGAGCAGGCCCGCGCGCGTTCGGAAGATGAGAAGAGCGCCGCGCTGCAATCGATGGCGGCGACGATCGAGGCCGACATGCGCACATCGGTGGCACAGGTCGGCGAACGCGTCGGCGCGATGGCCGCGGTGGCGGAGCAGATGAACGCGTCGGCGGTCGATACCGGCGCCGCGGCGCGTAGCGCTACCGCGGCGGCTGCGGCGGCGCTGGAAAATGTCTCGGCGGCGGCCGGCGCGGCCGATCAGGTCGCTGGCGCCTTCCACCAGATCGGTCATCAGGTCAGCCAGTCCAGCGCTGCGGTAGCCGATGCGGTGACGGCTGGCCAGGAGACCCGGGCCACGATCGAGACCCTGAACGACCAGGTCGCCGAGATTGGCCTGGTCGCCGACATGATCAGCGACATCGCCGCCCAAACCAATCTGCTCGCGCTGAATGCGACCATCGAGGCGGCGCGGGCTGGGGAAGCCGGCAAGGGTTTCGCGGTGGTCGCGGCGGAGGTGAAGCAGCTTGCCAACCAGACCGCGAGCGCCACGGCAGAGATCACGAGGCACATTGGCGCGGTTCGGGCGGCGACCGATGCATCGGTCGCGGCGGTTACGAGGATCGACCGGAAAATCGGCGAAATCAGCGCGATCGCGGGCTCGATCGCGGCCGCGGTGGCGCAGCAGGGTGCAACGACCGCCGGAATCGCCCGCAATGTCGCCGAGACCGCTGCTGCAGCCCGTGAAATCAAGGATCGCACCAGCGGGGTCTCGGACGAGGCGGAACGTACCGGACGACAGGCGGCCGAAGTGCTGGATCATGCCACGGCGCTACGGGTGTCGATCACGGGGCTGAGCCAGTCGGTCATCCGGACCGTTCGGACCGCCATGCCCCCCGTTGATTCGAGCGCCGGGACCATTCGCGCCGCAACCTGATCGACCGTGAAACCAACATCCAACAGCCGTGTCCGATGGACCTGCGCTGGTGCGAGGCTGCCTAAGAGCCCGGGGCCCCCTTCGCCGCTGAGATCAGCCTGATCGCATCCTCGCTCGCCCAGTCGGCGGCGCCGGCGATGGTGCCGATCTCGCAGCCGCTGCCATCGACCAGCACCGAGGTCGGCATGCCGAGCGCCCGGCCGATCTGCTTGAGATCCTGGAACACCTTGGCTTTGGGGTCGCTGAAATAGCCGAGGCCTTCGAGGTGGGAGTCTTTCAGGAAGGTTTTGGGTTTGTCGGTATCGCGGGTGTCGATATTGACGGCGACGACCTGGAAGTCCGGGCCGCCGAGTTTCGTCTGCAGGCCGTCGAGCGCCGGCATCTCCTTGCGGCAGGGCACGCACCAGGTCGCCCACAGGTTCAACAGCACGGTTCGGCCATGCCAGTCGGAGAGCTTCTTCGGGGCGCCGTCGCCGTTGGCGAAGGCGAGGTCCGGCAGCCGCAACGGGGTGGTCGCCAGGGTCAGCGCCGCGACCTCGCCATGGATCAGGGGCTCGAGCTTGTGCGCCAGATCGACGGCAGGGCGGCATTGCGGATCGCCCTCCGGGCCGCGCCGCAGCCCGCTTACGGCGGTATAGCCAATGACGGCTACCACCGCGAGGGCTGCGACCGCGAACGGGATCCGGCGCGAGGCCTTGGGGCGCGGGGGCGGCGGGGAGGGGTCAGGCATATCGTTTGTCATTCGGTGTCAGATACGGCTATTCAGGGTGGGATGATAGTCGGTCGGCGCAACTTGCGTCACGGTTCCGCGAGGCGCAGCCCGTGAGTGGAGCTCGTCGGTGCGACATTCATCGCCAAGCAGGCCATGGAAGAGCAGGATGTCATGAGCAACGAGATGTGGGGCGGCCGGTTCAGCGAGCGCCCCGATGCGATCATGGAGGAAATCAACGTCTCCATTGACGTCGATCGTCATTTGTTCGCCCAGGACATCGCCGCATCGAAGGCGCATGCCGCGATGCTCGCCGCCCAGGGCATCATCACCGAAAGCGATGCGCAGAATATCGCCGGCGGTCTAGACACGATTTTGTCAGAGATCGGCAGCGGATCGTTTGAATTCAAGCGCGCGCTGGAGGACATTCACATGAATGTCGAGAGCCGGCTCGGCGAACTGATCGGGCCGGCCGCCGGCCGGCTGCACACCGCGCGCTCGCGCAACGACCAGGTGGCGACCGATTTCCGCCTCTATGTCCGCGACACGATCGATGCAACCGACGCGGCGCTCGAAGCGTTGCAGCGCGCGCTGGTGCAGCGGGCGCTGCAGCACGCCGCGACCGTGATGCCGGGCTTCACTCATCTGCAGACCGCGCAGCCGGTGACCTTCGGGCACCATCTTCTGGCCTATGTCGAGATGGCGGCGCGCGATCGCGGCCGCTTCGCCGACGCCCGCCAGCGGCTCAACGAATCGCCGCTCGGCGCCGCGGCGCTGGCCGGGACCTCGTTCCCGATCGATCGAAAGGCCACCGCCGATGCGCTCGGCTTCGACCGCCCGATGGCCAATTCGCTGGACGCGGTCTCGGATCGCGATTTCGTGCTGGAAACCCTGTCGGCTTCGGCGATCACCGCGATGCATCTGTCGCGCCTGGCCGAGGAACTGGTGATCTGGACCTCGCCGCTGGTCGGACTGGTGCGGCTGTCGGACAAGTTCACCACCGGCTCCTCGATCATGCCGCAGAAGCGCAACCCCGACGCCGCCGAACTGGTCCGCGCCAAGACCGGCCGGGTGATCGGGGCTTTGACCGGGCTCCTGATCGTGATGAAGGGTCTGCCGCTGGCCTACCAAAAGGACATGCAGGAGGACAAGCAGGGCGCAATGGAGGCGTTCGAGGCGCTCTCGCTGGCGATCCGGGCGATGACCGGCATGGTCGCCGATCTGGAACCCGACGAGGCGCGGATGGCAGCGGCCGCCGGCGAGGGCTACGCCACGGCGACCGATCTCGCCGACTGGCTGGTGCGTAGGCTCAAGATGCCGTTCCGGGATGCCCATCATGTCACGGGCCGGATTGTCGCCTTGGCCGCGCAGGCCGGGCTGCCGCTGCATTTGCTGCCGCTGTCGGAGATGCAGGCGGTCGAGCCGATGATCACAGCTGACGCGCTCGGCGTGCTCACCGTGCAGGCCTCGGTCAACAGCCGCACCAGCTATGGCGGCACCGCCCCTGACAATGTGCTGGCAGCGGCCAAGGCCTGGCTCAAGCGGCTCGAAAAGCAGCCAAATTGCGGCTGAACCGGTTCAATCCGCTGTAATTTCGCCGGGCCGCGGCCCTCGCCAGAGCCGGGCAATCTTTGTATGGTGCGGGCCGAAAATGGGGATTTTGTCGTGAATCGTAAGTACAGCCCAGCCGCCTCGGGATGGGCCCTTATTCTGTTGAGCGCCGTTGCACTCACGCTCGGGGGATGCGGACGCAAGGCCGGACTCGATCTGCCGCCGAACTCGGCGGCGCAGCCGTCGTCGCAGGCCGCGCCGCCCGACAGCGCCGCTGAGCAGGCCAGCAAGCCGAGCCTGTTCAATCCGTCGTACGGCGCCGCCGACTCCGCGCCGGTGGCGGCCAAGGGGTCCAAGAAGCCGTTCATTCTCGATCCGCTGCTGAACTAGAGTCCATAGTGAACCATTTCGCATGAACCATTTCGACTATCGCAACGGCGTGCTGCACGCCGAGGCGGTCGATCTCATCGCGCTGGCCGATGCCGTCGGCACGCCGTTCTATTGCTATTCGACCGCCACCCTGGAGCGGCATTTTCGCGTCTTCAGCGAGGCCTTCGCCGGTGAAAGAGCGGTGGTCTGCTACGCCATGAAGGCCAATTCCAACCAGTCGGTGCTGCGGACGCTGGCCAAACTCGGCGCCGGGGCCGACGTGGTCTCCGGCGGCGAATTGCAGCGCGCGCTGGCCGCCGGCATCCCGCCGGACAAGATCCTGTTCTCCGGGGTCGGCAAGACCGCAGCCGAGCTGCGCGCGGCGCTGGCCGCCGACATTCTCTGCATCAATGTCGAATCCGAGCCGGAGCTCGAATTGCTGTCGCGGCTCGCCGTCGACATGGGCCGGACGGCGCGGATCTCGGTCCGGGTCAATCCCGACGTCGATTCCGGCAGCCATGCCAAGATCTCGACCGGCAAGTCCGAGAACAAGTTCGGGGTGCCGCTGGCGCGGGCGCGGGCGGTCTATGCCCGCGCCGCTGGTCTGCCCGGGATCAAGGCGGTCGGCGTCGACATGCATATCGGCAGCCAGATCACCGATCTCGGCAAGATGGAAGTGGCGTTCCGGCTGCTGGCCGACTTCGTCCAGATCCTGCGCGCCGACGGCCATGTCATCTCCCATATCGATTTCGGCGGCGGGCTCGGGATCCCCTATGACATGGACCGCGAGGCGCCGCCCACGCCGGCGGCCTATGCCGCGATGGTCAAGCGGGTGACCCATAATCTCGGCTGCACGCTGATGTTCGAGCCCGGCCGGCTGATCGTCGGCAATGCCGGGATCCTGGTGGCCCGGGTGATCCATGTGAAGCATGGCGACGCCAAGAATTTTGTCATCATTGACGCCGCGATGAACGACCTGATCCGCCCGACGCTGTACGAGGCGCATCACGATATCCTGCCGGTGCGGCAGAACGTGGCCGGCGCGCCGACGCTGGTCGCCGACGTGGTCGGCCCGGTCTGCGAGAGTGGCGACTATCTGGCGCTGGGGCGGACCCTGCCCGAACCCAGGCCCGGCGATCTCCTCGCCATCCTGACCGCCGGCGCCTATGGCGCGGTGCAGGCCGGGACCTACAACACCCGCGCGCTGGTGCCGGAGGTGCTGGTCAAGGGCGACCAGTACGCGGTGGTGCGGCCGCGCGTGGAAGTCGAACAGCTGATCGCGATGGACCGGACCGCGCCCTGGCTGTGAGCCGCAAGCGGACCCAGGTAGGCTGTGTTGAGCGCTTCGCGAAACCCAACATCTTTGCTGCGAACCGAAAAGGATGGGTGTCGCTTCGCTCCACCCATCCTACGATTTGGTCATTGCGAGCGCCAGCGAAGCAATCCAGCTTTCGCGCGGCAAAGAAGCTGGATGGCTTCGTCGCAAGGGCTCCTCGCCATGACGGGGCCCCGCTGGCGAGTCGCTTCAGATCGTCGTTCGCACGGCGAATTGCAGGCGAAGCCTTGACCCGCCACCTCGCCGAATATACCGCCGGATTTACGCCTTCGGCTCCAATCCGCCCCGTCCGGTCCGCAGCCCAAGACGGGCTCTCAACTGGCGAAATTTGGTGCGGATTTGCAGCCTGCCCCGCGCCCAGCCAATCCAGAGCTGGAGCGGGGTCCGCGCGTCGCCGGCGGCGGCTCGATATCTGACGAGCATTCGCAGGTCGACCACGCCGTGAGCCGTCGAGATCTCGAGCGGCGCGCCGAAGCGGCGGTCCGACGTCTTGCGCATCAGCGCGTGGATATTGAGCGCAGGAATCCGATTATTTTCGCCGAGGTGCTGTTCTTCCATCAGCAGGGTGTCGCCACCGATCGGTTGAAGGCCGAGTTCATCGACAAAGCTGTTGCCGGCCGGCGAGACCGCGAGCTTCAGCAACTCGTATCCATTGGCTTTCGCGATTTCCTTGAAAAACAGCGGCGTATAGCAATAGTAGCCGTGATCGAGGTAGCCGCTGGCCGGAAGCTGGTGGTAGGCCACACCACCGACCTTGAGCGCCTGGTGGATCACGTCGAAGCAGTTCCACTGGTTGACGATGTGCTCGGTGGTTCCGAAGTTGAACACAACGTCGTATCGGCCTCGCATCCGCCGGGGCAGCCGATCGAAGTTGAGGTCCATGACTTTCGTGTTGCTGAGGCCTGGGCAGACATCGATCGAATCGTAGTCGATGTTGGTGAGGTCGGTGATCTCGGAGAACATCGTGGTGCGCTCGCGTTCGCGAGGCATCGAGAAGCGGACCAGGCGGTCGATCTCGACGGTGAGTTGCCGTTCGGAGATGGCGGTACCGCCCTGGTTCGCGATAAATTCGCTGATCTGCTCGGGGCGCACGAAATAAATCGTCTGGGGCCCGATATCGAGAACTCTGTTCTTTTCGGCGGTCAGGTGACCGTTCCGCTGCAGGTACAGCGGGCCATCCAGGTTCATTCCCATTTTTGCGCCCCAACGCTGCAGGTTGCGGGACGCTAGCACTACGCATTGTGTGCGAGCAACAGCGGCGGCTGTCGGCCAGGGCCTGCTTCACTGGTTCCCGCGCGCGTATTTTCCCACCACCACCCCGGCCGCCCGTTCGATCGGCTGGATCGCGGCGGTGAAATCCGACTCCGCGCCGATGTCGCGGATCACCACTTCCCAGAGCCGGCCGACCGCCTCGGCCACCTCCATCGACAGCCCCAGCGATCGGGCCTCCTCGAGACAGAGCCTGATGTCCTTGACCATCAGCCCGGTGGCAAAACCGAAATCGAAGCTGCGCGGCAGGATCGCGCGGGGAAACTTGTCGCGGCTCGCACTGTTGATGCCGGAGCCGGCATTGATCACATCGATCATCACAGCGGGGTCGAGGCCGGCCTTGACGCCCATCACCACGGCTTCCGAGGTCGCGACCAAGGCGGTGGCCGACAACAGGTTGTTGGCGAGCTTCATGGTCTGCGCCGCGCCCGGCTGCTCGCCGATGAAGAAGACCTTGCCGATCACCGCGAGCGCCGGTTCGATCCGCTGGAATTCGCGGCGGGGACCCGAGACCATCACCGCCAGCGTGCCGTTTTCGGCGCCGCCGACGCCGCCGCTGACCGGACTGTCGAGTTGTGCGATGTGGCGTTCGGCCAGCCGGTCGTGGATCCGCACCGCCATCTGCGATCCAATGGTTGAAAGATCGACGAAGCGTTTGACGCGCAGGCCTTCGATGACGCCGTCTGCGCCGGTCGCAACCTCGAACGAAGCCTGCAGCGATGGCAGGCTCGCCAGCACATTCTCGGCGCGGTCGGCGACCTCCTTCGCGGACGACGCCGGCGCCGCGCCGAGCGCCGCGAGCCGGTCGACCGCCTCCTGGCGCTGATCGAACACGACGAGCGCGTGGCCGGCCTCGATCAGGCGGCGGGCCATGGGAAATCCCATCTTGCCCAATCCGATGAATCCGATGTCCATGGTGATCTCTCTCAACCCTTGTCGAGCTCCGCGAACACCTCGCGGGCGATGCGAAAACTGTCGACGCCGGCGGGGACGCCGGCATAGATCGCGACCTGCATGAAAATTTCGCGGATCTCATCCTTGGTGACGCCATTGACCAGCGCGCCCTTGATATGGACACGCAATTCGTGCGGCCGGTTGAGGATCGAGATCATCGCCAGATTGAGCATGCTGCGGGTCTTGCGCGGCAGTTGTTCGCGGCCCCAGACCGCGCCCCAGCAATATTCGGTGACCAGTTCCTGGAACGGCTGGTTGAACTCATCGGCATTGTTCAGGGCATTGGCGACATAGGCCTCGCCCAGCACCGCCTTGCGAATCTCCAATCCCTTGTCGTGCGTCTTCTGGTCCATGGCGTTTCCTTTTGCTTTTTGGGGGCTTCACCGGCTGTTCGACGGCGCCGACGTTACGGGGTCACCGCTCCGTAGTCACGCCTGCGTGTGGTCAGCGTTTTGCAGTGGGGTAGCTCCGACTAAACGGGTGCCTCACTGCCGCCGTTGTGCTATTGTCACATCAGGTGAAACTGGAGAGTTTGTTGAGCGGCACCCCTCCCGACCCATCCGAGCCCTCGCGCAACCCCGACGCCGTGGCCCGGCTGCGGCTGGATCAGGCCCTCCAGAGAGCCCAATTGGCCATCGCATGGGAACGGGTCTGGCCGGCTCTGGCGAGTCTGATCACCGTAATCGGCCTTTTCCTGGTGGTGTCCTGGGCGGGCCTGTGGGTGGCGCTTCCGTTTATCGCCCGGGCCATCGGGCTTGGGCTGTTCGCGGCGCTGGGCGTCGGCGCGGCTTTCCCGCTGTTGCGCTTCCGCTGGCCAAGCCGCGAAGCGGCCCTTGGCCGGCTCGACCGCGGCTCCGGCATCCGGCATCGCCCCGCGACCGCGCTGACCGATACGCTGGCGACCCAGGATCCGATCGCGCAGGCGCTGTGGCAGGCGCAGCGCGAACGAACCTTGGCCACGGTCAAGCGGATCCGCGCCGGCCTGCCCCAGCCGCGGCTTGCGATCCATGATCCCTGGGCGCTGCGCGCGCTGGTCGCGGTGTTGCTGGTGGCTTCGTTTTTCGCCGCCGGCGACGAGCGCGGGCTGCGGACCGAAGCGGCGTTCGACTGGAACGGGGTGCTGACGCCGGTTACCATCCGGGTCGATGCCTGGGTCACGCCGCCGCGCTATACCGGCAAGCCGCCGATGATCCTGTCGGCGGCGAACAAGGACTCCGCGCTTACGCTCGGCGGGCCGATGTCGGTTCCCGCCGGCTCGACGCTGATCGTGCGATCCAGCGGCGGCACGCTCGAGGTGGCGCCCAATGGCGGTGTCAGCGAAACCGCCGCCACCGAGCAGGCGCCAATCGGCACCAATGAACGACATTTCACCATCGCCGGCGATGGTGGCGTGCAGGTCCGGTCGCCGGCCGGCCTGCCGGCGTGGAGTTTCACCGCAATCCCCGATCGCGCGCCGGTGATCGCGCTCGCCAAGGATCCGGAGCGCCAGGCGCGCGGCTCGCTGCAGATGTCCTACAAGATCGAGGATGATTATGGCGTCACCGAAGCGCAGGCGCATTTCGCCGCCCGCCCCGGCGAGCTGCCCAAAGATGCCGCGACGGCGCGGCCGCTGTTCGAGCCGCCGCAATTTCCGCTCGGGCTGCCGAATGCACGCACCCGCAACGGCGTCGGCCAGACCGTCAAGGATCTCAGCGAGGATCCCTATGCCGGCGCCGATGTCACGCTGACCCTGACGGCCAAGGATGAGGCCGGCAATGAGGGGCATAGCGAACCCTTCAAGATGCGTCTCCCGGAGCGCCTGTTTACCAAGCCGCTGGCGCGGGCGCTGATCGAACAGCGCCGGATCCTCGCGCTCGATGCCAATCAGAATTCAGAGGTCTATACGGCGCTCGATGCGCTGATGATCGCGCCGGAATTGTTCACTCCCGAAACCGGCCATTATCTCGGTCTGTACAGCGTCGCGCGGCAGCTGGAGGCGGCGCGAACCGATGACGCGCTGCGCGAGGTCGTCGCCAGCCTGTGGTCGCTCGCCGTCACCATCGAGGACGGCGACATCACCGATGTCGACAAGGCGCTGCGGGCCGCGCAGGAGGAACTGAAGCAGGCGCTCGAGCGCGGCGCCAGCGACGAAGAGATCAAGAAGCTTACCGAGAATCTGCGCGCGGCGCTGGATAATTTCATGCGCCAGCTTGCCGAACAGCAGCGCAATAATCCGCAAGCGCTGGCGCGGCCGCTCGATCCCAACACCAAGGTGATGCGCCAGCAGGATCTCAACAACATGATCGAGCGCATGGAGCGGCTGTCGCGCTCCGGCGACAAGGATGCGGCCAAGCAGTTGCTTGAACAGCTGCAGCAGATGCTGGAAAATCTGCAGATGGCGCAGCCCGGCCAGTCCGGCGACAGCGACATGGAGCAGGCGCTGAACGAACTCGGCGACATGATCCGCAAGCAGCAGCAGTTGCGCGACAAGACCTTCAAGCAGGGGCAGGATTCCCGGCGCGACCGCTCCCGCGGCAAGCCGGCCGACCCCGGCATGGGCGATCTGCAGCAGGATCAGCAGTCGCTGCGCGACCGGCTCAAGCAGTTGCAGCAGGAACTGGCCAAGCGCGGCATGGGCCAGCAGGGCGAGAAAGGCCAGAAGGGCCAGCAGGGCCAAAAGGGTCAGAAAGGCGACCAGGGCCAGCAGGGCGAAGACGGCGAGCAGGGTGACCAGGATGGCGATGGCGACGGTCTCGGCCAGGCCGACAATGCCATGGGCGACGCCGGCGACAAGCTGGCCGATGGCAACGCCGATGGCGCCGTGGATTCGCAGGGCAAGGCGCTGGATGCCCTGAAGAAAGGCGCGCAGAGCCTCGCCGAAGCCATGCAGCAGGGCGAAGGCGAGGGGCAGGGCGATGGCCCCGGCGAGCACATGGGCCGGCAGCAGGGCGCCGCCAATGGCAGCGATCCGCTCGGACGGCCATTGCATGGGCATGAACTCGGCGACGATTACACCGTGAAGATCCCCGGTGAAATCGATGTCCAGCGAGTCCGCCGGATCCTCGAGGAACTGCGCCGCCGTCTCGCCGATCCGCAACGGCCGCAGATCGAACTCGATTACATCGAGCGGCTGTTGAAGGATTATTAGTTCAGCGATTTCGAAGTTCAAATCATATTGCAACCT
>Ga0302154_10003797_pt1 | contig 10899 bp, 12 predicted proteins | sample I_Bog_N2_3_FD_193507 | JGI IMG/M metagenome (GOLD analysis project Ga0302154, IMG submission 193507) | Peat permafrost microbial communities from Stordalen Mire near Abisko, Sweden - I_Bog_N2_3 | ecosystem: Environmental > Terrestrial > Soil > Wetlands > Peat | place: Sweden: Abisko, Stordalen...
GGGCGCCGCCAACTGTTCGGGTACGGCACGCCACCACATCCACCGGCCACGCCGCTCGCCGACGATCAGCCCGGCCGCCGCCAGCTTGCGGGTGTGGTGGGAGATGGTCGGCTGACTGCGGCCGAGCGGTTGTTCGAGGTTGCAGCTGCAGGTCTCGTCCTGGCTGGCGATGATCGAGAAGATCCGGAGGCGGACCGGGTCGCTCAGGGCGGACAGCACCTCGGCCAGCTCGGAGGCCTCGGACTCGGACAGGGCGTGGTCGGACAACGGTGGGCAGCAGAGGATCTCGGCGTCGACCGTCTCGTCGCTGGCCTCTCCGGCACCCGTGTCACCCGTCATCGATCCTCCAATGCATTGACAAGTATCGATATGAGGACGATACTCCATATCGACGTCCATCAATCTACGGGAGTACGCCATGTCGCGTGTACAACTTGCGCTCAACGTCTCCGATCTGGAGGACGCCGTCAGCTTCTACTCCACCCTCTTCGGTACGGCACCGGCCAAGATCCGCCCCGGGTACGCCAACTTCGCCATCGAGGAGCCGCCACTCAAGCTGGTGCTGATCGAAGGGGTCGGCGAACCCGGCTCGATCAACCACCTCGGCGTCGAGGTGGCCACGACCGACGAGGTGCGGGCCGCCACCGAGCACCTGCGTGACGGAGGACGCGCCACGTCGGTCGAAGAGGCCGCGACGTGTTGCTACGCGGTCCAGGACAAGGTCTGGGTGGACGGACCCGACGGCGCCCGGTGGGAGGTCTACACCGTGCTGGCCGATGCGGGGGATGAGGGCCCCGGGGGCGAGCGGGGTCCAGGGGACGCGCCCGGTGATCCCGGGGTTCTGGCCGGCGACGGCCGCTGCTGCACGCCGACGGTCACCGCGTCGGGGGTCGTAGCCCCCCTCTGCTGTTGAACCGGGCGTCCACGGTCGACCGGGCGGCCCTGTGGCGGCGCCTCCTCGCCGAGTTCCTCGGCAGTGCCCTCCTGGCGGCCATCGTGATCGGCTCCGGCATCGCCGCCCAGCAGCTCTCCTCGGGTGATGCCGGCCTCGAGCTCCTCCAGAACGCAGTGGTCACCGGCGCCGGACTCTTCGCCGTCATCCTCATCTTCGGAGCGGTCTCGGGCGCCCATTTCAATCCGGTCGTGTCGTTCGTGGACGCCGCCTTCGGGGGGATCTCCTGGCGGGACGCCGGGGCCTACCTACCGGCACAGGTGGCCGGCTGCGTGGTCGGCGCCATGGCCGCCAACGTGATGTTCGCCCTCAAGACCGTGTCGATCTCCACCCACCAGCGGGCCAGTGGTCCCCACCTGTTCTCCGAGGTGGTGGCCACGGCCGGACTGCTCCTGGTGATCTTCGCCCTGGCCCGCAGCGGCAAGAGCTCGTACACGGCGGCCGCCGTCGGCGCCTACATCACCGCCGCCTACTTCTTCACCTCGTCGACGAGCTTCGCCAATCCGGCGATCACCGTGGGCCGCATGCTGTCGAACACCTTCGCCGGGATCGCGCCGTCGTCGGTCCTGCCCTTCATCGGGGCACAGATCGTCGGAGCGGTGGTGGCCTTCGGAGTCGTCCGCGTCCTCCACCCCGGGATGACCCCGACCGAGGCCGCCGACATCATGGTTCCCCACGACGTCCATGCCGACGCTGGCGAACCGTCCTCCGCTTCGACCGGGGCCGCCGACCCCCGGGAGATGCCATGAGCGACCGGCCCACCGTCCTCTTCGTCTGCGTACACAACGCCGGTCGCAGTGTGGCCGGACGGGTGCTCCTCGACCACTACGCCCACGGACGGGTCGCGGTGCTGTCCGGTGGGTCCGAGCCGGGGATCGAACTCAATCCGTCCGTGGTGGCCGTCCTGGCCGAACGGGGGCTGGATGCCGGTGCCGAGTTCCCGAAGCCGGTCTCGGACCGGGCGGCACGTGCGGCCGATGTCGTCATCACGATGGGCTGTGGCGATGCCTGCCCGATCTATCCCGGCACCCGGGTCGAGGACTGGGCGCTCCCGGACCCGGCGGGGCTGCCGGTCGACCAGGTCCGGCCGATCGTCGACGAGATCGACCGACGGGTGCGCCGCCTACTCGAGGAGCTGCTCGACGCCAGCCGCTGAGTGCGGGATCAGGCGCCGGCGCCGCCGTCGGACGGGTTCTGATCGGCCAAGGCCTGGATCAGTCGGCTGACGTCGGTGTAGCGACCGTCGCGCCATGCCTCGGCGATGGTCTGGTCGTCCAGCTCGCGGTGGCGGGTGAAGTTCCACCACCGGGTGACGTCGCTGTCCGAGTAGCCCTTGTTGGCCAGGATGATGTTGAGGCGGGTGGCTTCCCAGGCCGCCTCGTCGGCGGTCAGTTCCGCAGCGTCGGACTCGGTGGGGAAGGCCCGCTCGGCCCGCTTCTCCATCTCGTGGGCGATCTCCCGGTCCAGGTCGCGCGAGACGTGTCCGCGGATGGTCGGGAGCGACCCGCCGGTCAGGCTCTGGCGTTCGGCCACCCGTCGGTCGCGCTCGGCATCCAGGCTGCGGGACCACAGGTGCTGGGCGGTGGTGTCGACGTCGCCGGCGGTCACCCGCAGTCGGAGGCGGCGCTCGATCCGCTCCGCCGTGCGGTGCTGTGCGTCCGAGGCCGGAGTGGAGAGTTGTTCGACCGGTGACGGCTCGGTGGCATCCACCGGACGGCGCTCGCGCGGGCGCCGCCTCCGTTCGAGTTCCATCGGCGTCTCCCCCGGAGGCACCGGCCGGGAACCGGCGGGTTCCTCGTCCGCCCAGGCCTCGGCGGGCTCCTCGTAGCGCAGGCGGGCCGGAGCTGCGTAGCTCTCGGGGGAGAAGACGTCTCCCGCCGTGCCGGCGATGGCGGCCGCGAGGTACGGAGTGGTCCAGCGGCTCTCGCCCACGGAGACCACGTCCGCCCCGGTCGCCGTGAGTCGGGCGAGTGGGACATCGAGGCAGGCGGCCACGGCGATGGACTCGGACAGGCCGATGCGCCGGTTGGTCGTCTCGACCTGGGCCACGGTCTCCCGGGTCCAGGGCACGCCCCGCAGGAGCATCTCGTCGGCCAGGGCCTGTTGGGTCAGTCCCGCCTTGGCCCGCAGTACGGCGATGTTGCGCCGCACGATGTCCTCGATGCTGGTGCCCCCCTCGCCGTCCATGTCGACACCCTACTGTCCGGGTCGCGCCAGGCGTCAGGGTCATTGTTGACAATTTGAACACGCGAATCCGAGCGGTTGCGCATTCATCGGTTCTGACAAGGACATTTGTCGACGACCCCCGGAGTCCGCTGGCGAAACTCCTTACAGGAATCACGACCGAGGGTCGCCGGACGACCACGGACAGCGCCGAATGGTTGCACGTTCCCGTCGCTCAGTTGCAGTTCGCCGATCGGGCTACAGGTGCGCGCGGGGGCTTCCGAGAATTGGGGGGTACGGCGGAACAGGCCGGGGGACCGACCCGTAAGGCGACACCACCGACAGCAACGACAAAGGGGCAGAACCAACGTGACGATCGAACCACACACACAGCGGGTCCTGCGGGACTGGCACGACGACGACTTCGACCTCGAGGACCTGGCGCTGCCGGGTCAGGCTGCATGGCAGCGCTGCGGAGCCGTCCACTGCATCGACCGCGGACCGTGGATGGGGACACTCGTGTGCTGTATCCGGCGCAGCGGTCACGACAGTGACCACTCGATGTCGCTGGGCGACTTCGGCCAGATCGACTACTGGGCGGAGACCTGGCTGTCCTGACCGCCCCGGACTACCGGGCGGGCCGTGGCGGTACCAGGACCACGGCCTGGTCGGGACCGAGCACCCCACTGAACGCGCCGTCGGGTGCGACCGCATCCGACGCCAGCGCCACCGTGGCTCCCCCCAACTCCACCGTCGGTACCACCACAGCATCCCCGGTGAAGTTGACGAGCACCGTGCACGTCTCTCCGTCGAGTCGGCGGCGGAAGGACAGTGTGCCCCCGGGTGACTCCAGCGGCTCGTAGGAGCCGAGGCGCAGTGCCGGGGTCTCCCTCCGGACGGCGAGGATGCGCCGGTAGAGGTGGAGGATCGAGTCCGGGTCCCGGCGCAGGGCCGCGCGGTTCCGTGTGTCGGCCTCCGGCGCCGGCGGCAACCACGTGTGCACCCCGTCGGCGGTCGGCCAGCCGTGGTCGTCGGTGCCGTCCCACGGCAGCACGGCCCGGCACCCGTCACGGCCTCCCGGGTCGACGCGCCGGTCCTCGGGGATGTCGGCGTCGGCCAGGCCGAGTTCGTCGCCCTGGTAGATGAACGGCGTGCCCCGCAGTGTCAACAGCAGGACGGCGGCCGCCCGCGCACGCGCCTCGCTCCGTCGCCCGGTGGTGGTCGCGTCCTCGCCGTTGTGCCGGGCGGCGCGGTCGTACCGGGTGCGGTGGCGCGCGTTGTCGTGGTTGGACAGCACCCAGGTGGGCCAACCGCCACGGGGGTCGATCGCCCGGCGGACGTCCTCGATACAGGAGGACCACCGCTCGGCCAGCCACGGGGCGAACAGCGGGGGGAAGTTGAAGGCCAGATGGAGTTCGTCGTCGTGCCCGTAGTAGGTGGCGACGGCGTCGGTCGACAGCAGGAAGACCTCGCCGACCATCATGCGCTGGCCGGGATAGCCGTCGAGGAGCGTCCGGATCGCCCGCAGCCGTTCGTGGGTGACCGGCACGTCGTTCAGCGCGCAGTGGGGGATACCGGCGCTCTCGGGCGGATCATCCGGCAGTGCCGGATCCTTGCCGATGCCGTGCACCACGTCGGCACGGAAGCCGTCCACCCCGCGGTCGAGCCAGAACCGGAGGGTGGCGTGCATGGCCGCCACCACCGCCGGTTCGTCCCAGTCGAGGTCGGGCTGGGCCGACTCGAACATGTGGAGGTACCACTGGCCCGTCGGCTCGTGGAACGTCCAGGCCGGTGCGTCGAGGTCGAAGGCCGACACCCAGTTGTTGGGGGGCGATCCGTCCGGCTCGGGGTCGCGCCACACGTACCAGTCGCGGTGCTCGCTGTCGCGTGACGAGGCGGCATCGATGAACCAAGGGTGCTGGTCCGAGGTGTGGTTCGGCACCCAGTCGATGACGACCTTCAGGCCGAGGCGGTGGGCATCGGCGACGAGGGCGTCGAACGCGGCCAGGTCACCGAAGAGGGGATCGACGTCGCAGTAGTCGCTGACGTCGTAGCCGAAGTCGGCCATGGGGGAGCGGAAGAAGGGCGAGATCCACAGGGCGTCGACGCCCAACCAGGCGAGATCGTCGAGGTGGGCGCGGATCCCCTCCAGGTCGCCGACGCCGTCGCCGTCCGAGTCGGCGAAGCTGCGCGGGTAGATCTGGTAGAAGACCGCCTCCTTCCACCAGGGGGCCGTGTCCGGACTCATCGGGGTCCTCGGCACTGCCCTGCCCGGTGCAGGCGGACGGAGTGGTTCGGGCCCATCGGGCGACCCTAGCAATCCGGGGTACTTCGACCCCTTCTGGCGTCTGTCCCGGCATTTCAGTTTCCCGGCGCACCTGCCGATGGACTCACCAGAACCGGACGCCGTACGACGGATCCGGGGAATGGGACGCCGTCGGCAGAGACGCCGGCGGTGCAGACAAGGAGAGCCCAGGAATGGTGGAACGACGCACAGTAGAGGACGGGTCGCTGCTGGCCGAAGGGTTGGCGAGCGGACTGGCACCGGAGTCCTTCGGTACCGGACGGGTGTGCGTCGAGCCGTCGTGCGACGTCCTCCTGTCGCGCTACAACAGCACCGACTGGTGTGCGCTCCACGAGAGCCCGGCCGCCACCGGCCGCCCGTTCGACACGTCGGTGCGTCCCCGTGGGCGTCGCCGGAACTCCCGTCGGCGCAGCCAGCAGCGCTCGGCGGCCTGACACCACCGGCCGCCACCGGGCGCTGACCGGGTCCCGACGCCCACCTCGTCAGCGTCGACGACCCGCCGCTCCCCGGCCACCTGTCGGCGCGCAGTTGTGCCTCGGTACACTTCGTCGCGGACACCTGCCCCGAACGGACCGGTGCGAACGGGACGGGAGATGCACCCATGACGGAACGACTCGACGGCACCGTGGCGATCATCACCGGTGCGTCCAGCGGCATCGGCGAGGCCACGGCCGTGGCCCTCGCCGAGCACGGGGCCCAGGTGGCGGTGGCCGCACGGCGCCGCGACCGACTGGAGGCGCTGGCCGACCGTATCGGCGGTGACCGTGTGCTCGTCCTCGAGACCGACGTGACCGACGAGGCCCAGGCCCGGGCCATGGTCGAGGCCACGATCGCCCATTTCGGCCGACTCGACACCCTGGTCAACAACGCCGGTGTCATGCTCCTCGGACCCATCGTGGACGCGCCCGTCGACGAGTGGCGGCGGATGGTGGAGCTGAACCTGCTCGGTCTCCTGTACTCGACCCACGCCGCCCTGCCACACCTGCTGTCGGCGGCGGACAGTGACCCCCGGCGCGTCGCCGACATCGTCAACGTGAGTTCGGTGGCCGGGCGCGCCGCCCGACAGGGGAGTGGCGTCTACAACGCCACCAAGTTCGGCGTCGGGGCGTTCTCCGAGTCGTTGCGTCAGGAAGTCACACGCCGGCACGTCCGGGTGTCTCTGGTCGAACCCGGTGCCGTGGCCACCGAGCTGGCCTCCCACGTGCGGACCGAGGTGCTCGAGGGGATGATGGCCACCTTCGCGTCGACCGAGATCCTCCTGGCCGAGGACATCGCCGAGTCGATCGCCTTCACCGTCACCCGACCGCGTCGGATGGCCGTCAACGAGGTCCTGGTGCGTCCGACCGAACAGGAACGCTGAGTGACCTTCAACGAGTACCCGCCCCCGGAACACATCCTGGGGGACCTGGGGATGGAGGCCGAGCTGACCACCGAGACCACGGCGCGGGTCCGGACCCGGGTGACGCCGTTCGTCACCTCGGCCGACGGTGGTGTGCGTTCGGGGGTACTCGCCACCCTGGTCGACATCGTGGGTGGGGCCATCGCCGCCCGGGTGCTCCGACCCGACTGGATGGCCACCGCCGACCTGGCGCTCCAGCTCATCGGTCCGGTCCAGGGACCGTGGGTGGAGGCGCGCGGCTCGGTCGCCCGCCGGGGACGGACGACCCTGGTGCTCGAGGCCCTGGTCGTGTGTGTCGAAGAGGACGGCACCGACACCGTCGTCGACGGCCGGACCGCCGACCCGGTCGCCTGGGCGTCGATGACCTTCTCGGTCCTGCCGGCCCAGAACCCCGCGTCCTCGATCCAGATGGCCACCGAGCTGCCGGCACGGTGGGCGTTCGACGGCGGCAACCTCGACCGTCCCATCCTGGAGGCGCTGCCCGTCCACGTCCTCGACGCCGCCGCCGGCCGGTTGTCGGTGGAGGTGCGTCCCTACCTCTACAACTCGTTCCGGGCCGTCCAGGGGGGCGTCATCGCTCTCCTGGCCGAAGCGTCGGGGGCCGAAGCGCTGGCCGCCGCCCACGGACTCGACGCGACCGGATTCGTGGTGACCGACCTCCAGATCGCGTATCTGGCGCTGGGTCGGGTGGGGCCCGTCGTCACGTCCGCACGGGTCCTCGGTTCCGGGCCGGACGGGCGGGCCGGAGCCGTGGTCGAGTTGCGTGACCAAGGGGCCGACGATCGGCTGATGACCGTGGCGAACGTCTCCGGCGTGCCCGCCGCCCTACTGGCCGGAGCCTCGGCGTGACGGGCGACGGGTCGCCCACCGGCACGGAGGCCGGCTCCCCGGTCGACCGCCGGCGCTACGTCAGCGACTACTTCCGTCTCGAGCGCTGGGAGGTGCCACCCGACGATGCGGAACGCCCGTCATCCTTCGGTGGGCGGTCACCGCTCGACGACCACACCCGGGGGGCAGGGGGCGGACTCCGCACCGGTGGCCTGCTGACCAACCTCGACACGCTGGGTGGATTCACCAGCGGTCTGGCCGTGCTGCCGCAGTGGATCGTCACGACCTCGCTCATGGCCACCGTCTCCGAGCTCGACCACGTGGGCCCCCTCCGGTACCGCGCCGATGTGCTGCGCCGTGGCCGGACGTCGGTCGTCACGGCCCTGGACGTGGTCGACGAGGGGGCGGCCGACCGTCACGTGGCGGCCGCCACCATGACGTGCGCGGTGCTCGACCCCGGAGCCATGGACCTCGAGTTCACCCGGCCGGTCGCCCTCCCCATGCCGCCGCCCCCCACCACGGCGAGGCGGCCCGAGGAGTTCTTCTGCATCCAACCGGGCCAGGGGCCGGTGACCCGGCTCGTCCTGGACGACCGGCTCCGCAACCCGTGGGGGATCCTCCACGGAGGTGCGGTGGCCATGCTCGCCGACGAGGCGGCCTGCCGGGCCGCCCTGGCGCACTCGGCCGGGGTGGCAGGACCGAACGGGGTGGCGGCGGCCGATGCGGTCCTCCACTACCTCCGTCCCGTCAAGGTCGGTCCGGTGGAGGCCCGGTGCCGGGTGCTCGGCAGCCGTGCGGGTCGGACCAACGTCCGGGTCGAGATCCACGACGTGGGGTCCGACGACCGGATCGTGACCGTGGGCTCCGTCACCGTGCTCGCCGTCTGAGCGCCCCCGTGGCCGTCCCGGCAGGAACCGGCAGGTCGGGCCGTAGGGCCGAGGTACGGCTCCGGCGTGCCCCGATAGGCTCTCGCCCGCACCTGTCCAACGGAAGAAACGGGATGACCACATGTCGAAGGAATGGGGCCCACTCGGGGCGTTGATCGGCGAATGGGAGGGCGAGGGAGGGCTCGACACCTCGTACTCGCATGCCAAGGGCGAAGTCGTCGGCACCCCGTACCTCGAGAAGGTGTCGTTCAAGCCGTTCGGTCCCGTCGACAACGGGAGCCAGCACCTCTACGGGCTCGACTACAAGACGGCCATGTGGCGGGGGAGCGAGGACAACCCGTTCCACACCGAGGTCGGCTACTGGTTGTGGGACGCCGACACCGGTGAGATCCTGCGTGCCTTCGCCGTGCCCCGGGGCATCACGGTCCTGGCCGGTGGTCATGCCGACGCCGACGCCAAGGAGTTCACCCTGAAGGCCGCCGTGGGAGATGCCCAGTACCCGATCGGTGAGGGAAAGTACCTCACGGTCAACGCCAGTTCCGTCAGCTACGAGGTGACGATCACCCTCAACGACGACGGATCCTGGACCTACGCCGAGTCCACGATGCTCCGGATGACCGAGCTGCCGGACCTGCTGCCGCACACCGACCACAACACCATGCACCTGGCCAGCTGAACCGGTCGCTGCGCCCGACCGGTGGGGTCCGGCGGGGCACCCGGAGACCGGCGTCGTCAGTCGAGGGGGCGTCGGGAGACCGGCGCCCCACGTCGCGTCCGCCGCCTCGGGGACCGGGGCCTCCGCCTGTCGCCCGGGGTTGACAGGGCGTCAGAATTAGGTCAGCCTAAGTAGATGTCTATGCCACACCTACCGCTGGTTCGCATCCCGTGATCCCCACCTTCGTCATCTTCCTGCGCGAGGGCGTGGAGGCCAGCATGATCGTGGCCATCCTGCTGTCCTACCTGGACCAGATCGGCCAGCGACGCCACTTCCGCGACGTCTTCCTCGGGGTGGGTGCGGCCCTGATCCTGGTCCTCGGCGGGGGTCTCGGCGCCTACTTCGCCATCCACCAGTACTCCGGCTCCACCGTCCAGACGGTGTTCGAGACCATCACCTTCCTGGTGGCCGCCACGGTGCTGACCTACATGACCTTCTGGATGCAGGCCCACAGCCGGACGATGACCCAGGAGCTGAAGCGTCGCTCCGACGAGGCGCTCGAGGGCCGGACGCGGTGGGGACTCGGACTGCTGGCCTTCCAGGCCGTGGGTCGGGAGGGACTGGAGACCATGGTCTTCACCCTGGCCATCGTGTTCGCCTCGTCGTCCCAGGCACCCACGGCCGCCAGGGGTCACGGCCTCCTGCTGGGTGCGGTCCTCGGCCTGCTCGTCGCGCTCGCCATCGCCTACGTCATCTTCCGGCTCGGGAAGCGGATCAATCTCGGACTGTTCTTCCGCATCATCGGCATCGTGCTCATGGTCTTCGCCGCCGGACTCCTGGCCGACGCCGTCGAGAACATGCAGCAGCTGGGCTGGCTCCCGTTCCTCGACCACGTGTTGTGGAACACCAGCAACTTCATGAGCGAGGACAGCTCGGTCGGTGACCTGTTCCACAGCCTGCTCGGCTACGCCGACCAGCCGACGGTGCTCCAGTTCATCGTGTGGGCGACCTACCTGGTCGGTTCGACGACGGCGTTCGTGGTCCTCGGACGCCGTCAGCGGGCGGCCTCGACGAAGGCTCCCGTCACCGTCGATCCCGCCACGGTGGGTCCGGTGGACGCGGTCTCGGCAACCGTCGGTGTCACCGGTGCCGACCCGTCGGACCCGGGCGCACCGCCCGCCACCCCGCCGCTGGCCGACGCACCGCGGGACGGTGCACCGCTCGCCGCCGACCCGGTGGCGGTGAGTTCCGCGGACGGGACCATCCACCGGTCCTGACTCCGCGCCGGTGGCGACGCACTACCGTCGACACCGGCGCCCGACGGTCGGGACCGCCGACCGACGTCGAGGATTCCCATGAGCCCGAAGGCCCCACCCACGCCCTCCCAGGCCGGCAAGACCATCATCATCACCGGAGGTAACTCCGGCATCGGCAAGGCCGCAGCCGTCGCCCTCGCCACCGCCGGGGCCCGGGTGATCATCACCGCCCGTAACGAGCAGCGCGGCCGGGCGGCCCTGGCGGACATCGCCGCCGCCAGCGGCTCGGACGAGGTCGAACTCTCCGTGTTCGACCTCGCCGACCTCGCCTCGGTGCGCGCCGGCGCCGCCGACCTGTTGGAGCGGTGCCCGCGCATCGACGTCCTGCTGAACAACGCCGGACTCATCCTGTCCCAGCGGCAGGTGAGCGCCGACGGCTACGAGGCGACCTTCG
>Ga0302154_10003822_pt1 | contig 10851 bp, 13 predicted proteins | sample I_Bog_N2_3_FD_193507 | JGI IMG/M metagenome (GOLD analysis project Ga0302154, IMG submission 193507) | Peat permafrost microbial communities from Stordalen Mire near Abisko, Sweden - I_Bog_N2_3 | ecosystem: Environmental > Terrestrial > Soil > Wetlands > Peat | place: Sweden: Abisko, Stordalen...
GCCAGCGAGAAGGATCGCTATTGATGGGGGTGAGGCGTGCCCTTGGCGCCGGCGCACGCGGTCCGGCCACCAAACGCTGGCTGGCCGACAATCAGGGCGTGATCCGCCGGCAGCAAATGAGCCGCGCGGATGTGGCGGCATTTCTCGTATCACTGATCGGGAGCGAGGAGCATTCGCGCAGCACGGTCGCGCTATCAGGCTGAGCTCGTTGCGGTTGGCGATTGCCTACTTCGCTACGGATGGAGCGGTAATGTCCAATATGAGGCGGCGTCCGGCATGGATTGCCTTGGCAGTGGTGCTACTGGTCTACGGCGCCGTGCTGAAGCATTATTCCTCGCAGGGCTGGGGTCGATATTTTCCGCAATCGCAAACCGAAGGCAGCGGCGAGGCCGCAATAAAGCGGGAATTCCTGCGAGACGGTGCCCAGGACGAGGCACGCTACCGCGCCCTGTTCGGCTATTTCCTCGCAGGTGCGCTGAGGTACACCGATTCCGCCGGTTCGCGCATCCAATATCCCGGCGTCGCGAGCAATAGCGGCTACGCGGTGAGCGGGCTCGAAGGCTTCGCCAGAACAGGGACTCTGCTTGCGGCGTGGGTCGCCTCTGGCCGCGATACCACAGTATGGGATTCCGGGAGCGGGCGTTCCGTTGATCTGGTGGCGTACCTCAAGCGCGCATTGCTGGCAGGGACCGATCCCAGGGGTGACGGCTACTGGGGTCGGATCCGCGACCTGGATCAGCGCGGCGTCGAGGCGGCGGACGTGGCTCGCATCCTTTGGCTCACGCGCGAGCACCTCTGGGAGCGGCTGAATCCGCCGCAGCAGAACCGGATTGCCGCCTGGTTGCGTCAGGTCGACGGCCGCGAGACGCCCAACACCGTCTGGCTGCTTTTTCCACTCACGGTCGACCTGGTGCTGCATTCGCTCGGCGCGGGCCGCACCTCGGGAGCCGAGCTGCCATCCGCCCCCAACTATCTCGCCTTCAAGAAGAATTATCTGGGCGACGGCTGGTTTTCGGACCCGCCCCACGGCGTCGATTTCTACAACACCTGGGGCATGAGCTATGAATTGTTCTGGATCACACGCGTTGATCCCGGATTCGACCCTGAATTCATACGGTCTGCCCTGAGACAATCAGCCGATCTGACCGCGCATCTGATTGCACCGGATGGCGTGCCGCTCATGGGGCGCAGTTTGTGCTATCGAACGGCGGTGTCGGTGCCGTTGCTGGCGGAACAGGCGATCGGCGATCAAGCGCCGGCCGACTCGACCAAGTATGCGGGCCTCGCGCGCCGCGCGCTTGACCGCACGTGGCGGCATTTCATTGCGCACGGTGCGCTGCAGGATGGGGCGCTCACACAGGGGTATTACCGCACCGATCTGCGATTCGTCGATTACTACACGGGCGCCGGCAGCTGTCATTGGGGTCTGCGCTCCCTGGTGCTCGCGTTGATGCAGGCTCCAGATGCCACTTTCTGGCGGGCAGCGGAACAACCGCTGCCGGTAGAATTGGGCGATTACCGATTGGACTACCGCGATCTAGGTTGGATCGTGTCCGGGGACCATGCCAGTGGTCGGGTGACGGTGGAAATTCCCGCGAATGCCGGCAACTCGCCACGAACCCGGCCGCATGCGGTGTGGCGCCGCTGGCTCGAGCTGCTGTTTAGACGGCCATTTCGCCCCTCAAACGAAGACATGCAATACACACGGGCCGCCTACAGCTCTGATGCGCCGCTCATCGGCGATTGAGCGGCCACATCGTCCCCGGTGCGCTGTGGGGTGGCGCATAACACAGAGCCAGCCTCAACCAGAGGATGCGGGGAATCACGTAGGCGGGCGCATGGGCGCGCCGACCGTGGGGAAGATAGGAACGTCGAGCACGCGCAGCTTGGCGGCCTGCGTCTCCCGATATTGCTTCAGGGCATTGGCCACTTCGGAGAGCGTGGGACCCCAACAAACGGCGAGGCCTTTTTTGCACTCCAGCAGATGCGCCATCACGTGGGGGGCGGCATTTCTCGAAAACTGGATGGCGTTTCGGGTGCGTTCTTCGTCGCAGGTCGCTTCCTCCGGTCAGTAGCTCACCGTCAGTGATTTCAGACTGCTGCAAGAAGCGCTCACGAGCTCAAGTTCTTGCGCGACGCCAAGCACCATCGACGAATTTTGGATACTCTCAGCGCATGCAACGGGCCGATACGCCGGATTTCAGCGATGGCTATCCGATTCAGGATATCGGTGACGGCGCGATCGTCAGCGGACGCGTCGGTGAGCAGTCCGTCATTCTGGTCAGACGCGGGCAGGAGTTCTTTGCCGTCGGCGCCGCGTGCACGCATTACCACGCGCCGCTCGCGAACGGGCTCCTCGTCGAGGATACGGTGCGGTGTCCCATGCATCACGCCTGCTTCAGCCTGCGCACCGGGGAGGCCCTGCGGGCACCGGCGCTGGATCCCATCGACACGTGGCGCGTCGAGATGCTGGCCGACAAAGTCTATGTTCGCGAGAAGCTCACCCCGTCGAGCCGGCCATCGGGTGCGCACTGTTCGAGCGACCCCAGTTCCGTCGTCATCGTCGGCGGTGGAGCGGCCGCCGTTGCGGCGGCGGATATGTTGCGGCGCAATGGCTACGCCGGGCCCCTGGCCATGGTCAGTGCCGACGATGCTGCGCCGTACGATCGCCCGAACGTCTCAAAGGACTATCTGGCGGGGACCGCACCCGAGGAATGGATGCCGCTTCGCAGCACCTCCTACTACTCAGAGCAGCGGATCGATTTGCATCTCAAGCAACGCGTCACGTCAATCGACACGGCCGGTCGGTTGGCGCACCTGGCCGACGGCCGGCAGCTGGCCTATGGCGCCTTATTGCTCGCGACCGGCGTGGAACCGATCCGCCTCGCCGTTTCCGCCACGTCGGGGTCGCGCATTTTCTATTTGCGAACGCTCGCGGACAGTCGTGCCATTATTGCGGCCGCTGCCCAGGCAAAGACGGCGCTGGTCGTGGGAGCGAGTTTCATCGGACTCGAGGTGGCCGCCTCGCTGCGCGCTCGCGGCCTCGAGGTGCACCTGGCGGGGCTCGATTCGGTTCCCTTGCAGCGCGTGCTCGGCCCCGTCGTCGGCGCGTTCGTGCAGAGGCTCCACGAATCAAAGGGCGTCACCTTTCATCTGGGGCAATCGGTGGTCCGCGTCGATGCCAACCACGTGACGCTGAGCGGTGGCACCATCCTCCCGGCAGATTTTGTGGTGATGGGGGTCGGCGTGAAACCCGATCTTGCGCTGGCCGGGCAGGCCGGCCTTCTGATCGATCGCGGAGTCCTCACCAACGAGTTTCTGGAAACGAGCGTGCCCGGCGTGTTCGCCGCCGGTGACATTGCCCGTTGGCCGGATCCACATTCCGGCGAGCGCATCCGGGTCGAACACTGGGTCGTCGCACAGCGTCAGGGCCAGATTGCCGCACGCAATATTCTCGGTGCCCGCGAGCCCTGTGCCATCGTGCCGTTCTTCTGGAGCCAGCATTACGAGGTGGCGATCAATTACGTCGGGCATGCCGAGCAATGGGATGTCTCGGCCATTGACGGCTCGCTCGAATCGCGGGACTGCGCCATCAGCTATCGGCGCGGCGAGCGCACCCTGGCGGTCGCCACGATCTCGCGCGACCTGCAAAGCCTGCGGGCGGAACACGCGTTTGAAGCGCCGTGAATCGGCCGCAGACGGGCGCGTCAGCGCCGCGGTTGTGCGCCGATCAAATGGGTGGTTTTTGGTCCGTCGCCGATTTGAAAGTGTCGAACGACCTGTTCCGTGATGCGATCGGCCTTGGTCACGCGCTGATGCTGCCGGAGGTGATCCAGCCAGGAGTCGGTCAAAAAGGTCTCGATGAAACGGCCTTCCTTCGAAGGATCCTCGAACACCCCCCAGTCGTAAGCGCCATCCCGACGACGCTCGCGTGCGCTGCGCCGGAGGGCGTGCAGAAACGGCTCGCGATTCTTCGGATCGATATGGTATTCAACGGTCACCAGCACGGGTCCACGGTCTGGCTCTATCGCGCTGGTCGTGATCGGGGACGGCCAGTGCATGGAGGGTGACAAATCGTCCACCGCGCCCGTTTGAACCTTCCACCGGCGTGTGAGTGGAATCGCGATGATCGCACCCACCGCGGCGACGAGCAGAGCGGGGCTCAAGCCGACCCGGGCCGCAAGCTCGCCCCAGATCGCGCTGCCGATCGTCAGTGCGCCGAACATGACGGTCACGTAGACCGCGAGCCCCCGACCGCGGACCCATTCCGGTAGCGCAACCTGTGCGGACACATTGAGACTTGTGACGGCACAGATCCACGACGCTCCCGCGATGAGACTCGCTGCAATCGCGGTGGCCGGATCGCGGGCGAGCGCGAACAACGCTGTCGCCACCGCGCTTGCGAGCGTGGCGATCGAGACCAGCCGATCGGCGCCCAACTTCTCCCGCAGCCATCGCAGCCGGAATGCGCTGCCCACCGCCGAAGCGCCGATGATGCCGAGCAATAACCCGTACAGCGCCGGGCCCCCGGCAATCTGGCTTCGCGTGACCAGCGGCAATAGCGCCCAGTAAGCGCCGGCGAAGACGAAGAATGCCATGGCCCGGATCAGCGTCGCGCTGAGATTCGGGTTGTAGCGCGCGTGGCGTAGACCCGTGCGCATTGCATTACCGAACCGCTCGGGCGGCAGTGGCGAACCGCCTTTGCTTTTCGGCAAGCGCCAGCGCACGAGGGCCACGATGACGCCCAAGTTGCTGAAGGCATTCACCCAGAATGGTGCCGCAATGCCGATCACGCCGACGAACAGACCGCCGAGTGCCGGTCCGACGGCGCGGCTGACATTGATGCCCACGCTGTTTGCCGCAACCGCGGCCGTCAGATTGGATTTTGGCACGAGATCCGGAACCACCGCCTGCCACGCGGGGGCTGTGACGGCGGACCCCACGGTCACGATGAAGCTGAATGCCAACAGGCTGATCGGCGTGATCAGGTGAAGCCAAACGAGCGCGGCAAAAGCGGTCGAGGTGATCATGATCGCGGACTCGCCGACGATCAACAGGCGGCGCCGGTCCACGATGTCCGCCAGCGCGCCTGCCGGAATCGCGAACAGAAACATCGGCAGGCTGTTCGCCACCTGCACCAGCGAGACGATGAACGGGTCCGGGTTGAGGCTCGTCATGAGCCAACCCGAGGCGACGTTGTACATCCAGCCGCCGATGTTCGACACCACGGTCGCGGTCCAAATCACCGCGAATATCCGGATGCGAAACGGTGCCCACGCGCCGGCCGCCGTGGGCGCAGGGACAGAAACCGTAGGCGGCTTCGCTGGAGGGGCGTTCATGACTCATGCTAACCCGCAGGTGGGTGTTTCGCGCGCCCTGCCGGTTGATTCCGACAGCCCGCGTGCCCGGCCAGCGGCATCCGAGGGATGCGTGGGTCGGGTACCGGCAACAGATCCTCGCCGAAGCGGCCGCCTTGCGGGCACGCAGCGCATCCCACAACGCGATGTGTTCGGCCGTGCCCGCGGATTATGCCGGGCTGGTGGCGCATTGCCGGCAAAGCCGCGCAGAACTGCTGGCGGCGAGCGCCGCCTATCAGGAGCATCTCGCGACCTACCGCCAGGACATCGCCCAGCCGTTCGCGGCGCCGGCGGCGAGCGCAAGTAAAACCATCACCCGCAACGGCAAGATCTATCAAGCCGCGGGCCCGCTCGTCCCCCTGGGCCTGGCACTGCGGCGTCGCGATGCGCGGATGGTCGCGCTGCTGCTCGACTATGGGGGCGACCCCAACCCCTGGCTACCGAGTCAGCGCGAGGCTATCGCCCGTGATTTTCCCGATACGGACGCGCAACTCCCCGCCGCAGTTTCCGCAGGGCTCGATCCAACCCGACGACTTTCGCCAGCTCCTCGGCGCGTCGGCCTTCGCGGCGGGAACACTCGGGCAACAGATCTTCGATACCATGCTGGCGCGCAGCCTCGACCGTGTACCCGCGCCATCGGAGGAGGCGCGGCAGCATGCCGCGATCGGCGCTGCGCTGGCCGCGAGGCCCGCGCGCCCGAGCACGCTCGCCACGGCCGCTCTCGAATTCGAGGCTGCACTGAGGCTTGCGCCATGGATGGATGACTGGCGCCGCGATGCATGTGTGCTCGAAAGCGTGGCGGGGCTGATGGCCCGTACCCAGGGCAGCTGCAATGCCTACCTCGTCTTTCGCCCCGACGATGCCGAGATCAAGGCGAGGTTGGAGGCGGTCGCTCGTCAATCGGCAGGCGGTCAGCAACCGTCGGGCTGAGCGGGCAACGATCCCGTACCTGGCCCTCGTGCTCCTGCGCTATTCTAGGGGGCACGTGCTGTCGATAGTCCAATGCCCCCTCGCCGAGGATGCGCTGCTGCGCACCTACTTGGGCGAAATACACCCCGAGCGTTGGGCCGGTCAGGGCGATTGCTTTTGCGCCACCGTGCCGGCGTCGGTGCCCTTGAGCGAATTCGTATTCGCCTTCTATACGTCGCCGGTATTTCGGATTGAGCGCGGGATCCTGGCGATCATCCTCGGTGCGCGGTCCACGGAGACCCAAGCCCGGGCGGTCGCGGACGGATCCCGGGATTCCTTTGCGGTGTGGCGGATGGGGGCGCGCACCGGGACCCAGTTGGTCATGTGCGACCGGTACGGCAAGACGCGGTCTTGGTTTCGGGTGGTACCCGCAGAGACGGGCGGGACATTGTTGCAGTTCGGGTCCGCCGTCGCCTCACGTCGCGACGGTCCGGCGGGTGTTGCACGACCATCGATTGTGTTTCGGTGGTTGCGGCGATTCCACGTGCTTTATTCGCAGGTCCTGTTGTGGTCGGCGACACGAGGCATTATGAATGGGCGCCCCGGCGCGAGTGCAGCCGATTGATCGCCATGAAAGCCAGTTTGAAGCTCTTGGAGCGGGAAACCGGACTGTTGTCTAGACTCAGGCGCGCCTTGGTGCGGGCGCCAACGCCGTTCAATTACCCCGGGGATCATGCCATGCATCGATGGTGCACAGCTTTGCTAATGGGACTCATGTCTCTGGCCGCGACCGGCACCACGCTCGCTGACAGCGTGACGGCACCGCCATCGGCCGGCGAACTGCTGCGGGAGTTGGTAGAGATCAACAGCACGCACGCGCACGGCTCCACCGAAGCGGCCAAGGCGCTGGCCGCGCACTTTCTCGCCGCCGGCTTCGCGGCGCAAGATGTCACGTTCCTGGCACCTGCCGATCATCCGAGCAAAGGTAATCTCGTCGTGCGCCTCCGCGGTCGCGGGCGGGGACGTCCCATTCTGTATATCGGACATCTCGATGTCGTCGAGGCCAGGCGAGAGGATTGGAACTACGATCCGTTCAAGTTGACGGAGCATGACGGGTGGCTGTATGGCCGTGGGGTCATCGACATGAAAGGCCAGGACGTAGCCATGGCGGTCGCTCTGATGCGCCTGAAACGGGAGGGTTTCGAACCGGCACGCGACTTGATAGTGGCCTTTACTGCTGATGAGGAGGCGGGCGGCGATGCCAATGGCGTCAGCTGGCTGCTGGCCACACATCGAGATCTTATCGATGCACAGATCGTGATCAACCCCGACGGCGGCGAAGCCTTTCGATGACTTGGACGATGGCCGCGCCCACGGACGGGACGAACGGATCGGAGCGCAGGCCTTTGATCAGGATGTCGAGTTCACTTACCGCTTGATGAAGGCGCTCGCCCGGAGTTGAGCCGTCGTGCGCAAGAGCACCTACGCCAACCACCGCGCCAACCGGCCAATCCGTCGGTGGCGCAGCTGCCGCGCCGGCGGCCGTTTCGAGACTGCGGTTTGCGTTTGGGTGTTGTTGGGCGACTTCGGTGATTGCGTGCACGGGGTGGACGTTGTTGCAGTTCGAATCCGCCGTTGTCTGCGACCGGGAAATCATGCCGATTCGATTTGTACCTGACGAAATGACGTCAGTATCGATTTGACGAGTCCGGCATCCATCGCATCCAAGCATGAGCCGGAATCAAAAAAATCGTTTTCCCCGATCAACGCTTCGACGTCCGCTGGAAGGAGCGCTTGGAATCCCATGCTCCAGTCGGAAAAACTTCGGGTTGCGATGGGTTCTCTGACGAAGACGAATATGCGCTTGTGCCGGGGATCCTTGCTAATCGTCGCCAAGAGATGATCGATCGACGTTTCAGTGCCTTCGATGATCTGCAGAAAATTGCCATTGATGTAGGCAAGCATGCCGGTGATCCCCACGGCCGCGTTGGCATTGCGGGATTTCTTCAACAACTCAGGCAAGTCGTCTTCGCGAAAATCGGCGCTGGCGACGCTCGAATAGATGCAGTGGATCAACGATGTCATCAAAGGGGGTACCGACGGCTGGCTATTCTGGGAATCATCGGCGGCTCGAGCCAAAACTGAACTGTCGATATGACTGTGCTTTATTATAAATTTTGCAACAATCGGCGTCGGGAGGTCGTATGGAAGGCCAAGTGGCCCTCATGACGCTCGGTATATCGGTGGCCCATTCACAGGAGGAGCCTGCACCGGGTTATGTCGGTTGCGACCAATTGATGCATGGCGGGAGGCCGGCGGGCGGGCCAACGCCGCGGCGTTGGGACACTGCAACTCGGGCGTGAAAGGCCGGCGCGATTCCCAGGTGCGAAGCTCATTCGGCACGCAGTCGCATAGCCCTCGCGATCAGCGACGATGGCGCTTGGGGGCACAGCGCAACGTATGGAGATCTCGTGGCAGATGATCGGGACGCCCTGGGTCGACGCCAGAAGAGGATCCGGTTCCGAGGCGTCATTGGGCCACGAAGACGAATCCGCTGTTTGTACGATACCGCACGTTAGTGTTGGTGGAATCCACGTAGACTCGATGCTTCGGTAACTACTGGCGGATCTCGGACTGTCCGGAGAGACATTCCATGGCGCAAACGATAAACATAGGATGCCACGGCGGATTCATCCGAAAATCGGGAACACCCATATGTGGATAAATGAAATGAGTCGGCAAGCCAGCGTCGAATTGCTGGCGCGCGCCAGACTTTGCCGGGTGGGCTGTTCCCATGACGGCCAACCCTACGTTACGCCGATGTATTGCGCGTATGACGGCAGCAACCTCTACGGCTTCTCCACGCTTGGGCAAAAGATCACTTGGATGCGCGCGAACCCGTCGGTTTGCGTGCTCGCTGACGAAATAGTAAGCCCCCAGAACTGGGCGTCGGTGATCGTTCTTGGAAAATATGAAGAGTTGACCGATGCGCCTCACCTGGTTACGCATCGTCAGCACGCCTACAATCTTCTGCAAACGCACCCCGTATGGTGGGAACCCGGCTATGTGGAGACAATGCTTCACGGGACGCCACGTCTGATGGAGTTTCTGTATTTCAGGATTCATATCGAGCAAATCAGCGGCCACCGCGGCACGCCGGACCCCGCAGGTTTGGCGGATACCGCAGCGCCGCGGGGAACCGGTCGCTGGTTTCGCAGAATTCTCGGCCGCTCCGAGGAGCAAAGCGGCGATCGTTTAGTGATCGCGGTCGCGAGCCGGCTTCCGGCCATCAACGCCGGCCTTGAATGACCTGGAACAGAATCATCACCACCGCGATGATCAGCAGGACGTGGATGACGCCGCCCATCGTGTACGAGGTGACGATACCGAGAAGCCAAAGAATGATCAATACGACCGCAATGGTGTACAGCATGGCGTGCCTCGCGTTTGGTTTCAGGTAGGACTTGTCTCAGCTGAGACTTGAAGCGGCATTTCGAGTGGAGGGCATTGAACGTCGGCATCGCAGCACGTCGGGCATCGCCGGAGTGACCGTCTTGACGGATCGGGAGATCTCCAGCAGACGATCGGTTTCCCGCTCCATTTGCGTAGGGAGGAATCTCACAATAGTCGACTGTTCAGTCATTTTGGATAAGCAAACACACCTAGCTGCTCTGTATGTTACCGCACATACGGACCGGTTGCGCGGAACGACGCAGGGCGGGCCTCAAAAAGGCGATTCCCGGCGGCTTCGCAGACTGCGGTCATTTGCCGGCAGGTACCGCCTTCGTCCCGTTGATGCCGATCAATCCAATCAGGAACCCGCCGCCCGCCGGGTCCAGACAGGCCGAGGCGTGCATGCGGCGAATCTCCGCGTCCGGCGTCGACCGCAGTGGCAGCTCGGTGAATCCGGTGGGGGCACCCTCAGCGACCCGCGCGAGTACCGCGCGCATTGCCGACACGCCCTCCGGAGTCAGGAAGTTCTCCAGCGAACGGCCGCGCAGGAAATCGCGCTCGAATCCAAGCAGCATCGCCCCCATCTGATTCAGCTCTCGCAGCACCGAGTTCAAATCCAAAGTCAAAAGGCCGACCGGGGCGCTGTCGTAGAGTTGTACCTGCCGATTGAAGGACGCTTCCAGCTCGAGGCGCGAGCGACGCAGCTCCTCGTCCTGCAGATCCACCTCAACCTGGTGGACCTGCAGCTCATGCAGCAAGGCGAGCGCGTCCGGTGCGGTCGACGGCGATGAGGCAAGTTCGTAGATCACTCCGAGGGCGGCCGTTGCGTCCGCGCGCGCTTGCCGTTGCGCGTCCCGCCCCCTCAAATGCGCGACCGCACGGGTACGCAGAACATCCAGGCGATTCGGATTGCGCGGACCTGTCGTCATCATTGCACCTCGTTGATCGTGTGATGCCGGAAACTTTCAATAGTCGGCCAGTTTACTCTGGATTTCGCAGCCGGGACTCCAGTTGCTTGGCGGCGGTGATGTCGACGAAGGTGATCACGGCGCCCTGAATGACGTTGGCCACGGTGCGGTACGGCATGATGCGCACCTTGAACCAATGCGCATCGCTCGTCGAGATCTCCTTT
>Ga0302154_10003837_pt1 | contig 10826 bp, 10 predicted proteins | sample I_Bog_N2_3_FD_193507 | JGI IMG/M metagenome (GOLD analysis project Ga0302154, IMG submission 193507) | Peat permafrost microbial communities from Stordalen Mire near Abisko, Sweden - I_Bog_N2_3 | ecosystem: Environmental > Terrestrial > Soil > Wetlands > Peat | place: Sweden: Abisko, Stordalen...
CGACCACGTGCGGTGACTTCCGCAATCAATCGGTACTACGACCCGACAACCGATGAGTTCCTCTCGATCGATCCCGAGGTGGCGCAGACGGATCAGCCGTACGAGTTCACGAATGACGACCCGCTGAATACGGAAGATCCGTTGGGACTACAAGGTTCAGCTGGTATCGCCGCGGAAACGAAGTACCGCGAGCAAGTGGCGGCGAAGTGCGATGGGCACCCGGATGCAAACGGATGTCGGGGTCTTGATATCGGCAAAGATCTGCTCAAGGCCGCGATAATCACAACGGCCATTGTCGGGGGTGCAGCGTGTGTCGTGGCAACCGCTGGAATATGCGGTGCAGCGGCATTTACCGTTGGTGGCATTGAACTTTCTGGAGGAGCGATAGCCGTCGGTGTGACAACTGGAGCGGCGGAGGGCGCAGCAGATTACGCTCTCGATTCCGGCAAGCACTCGGTTAGCGGCTACTTTACGAACGCCGCTGAGGGAGCCGGTATCGACGCACTATTTGTCGGTGCGCCGGAGGAGGCTGTCTTCGGAGGTTTGGGTAATGGAGCCCACGCAGCAGAACTAACTTGGTCGCGTGCTCTCATATACCTCCCGGAATATCTGCGGAGCGCGATCAGGTAGAGCGATTCGTGCCTAGAAAACCAAAGCGAGCGAGTGGAACTCGAACGACAATCGACGTACTTAGGAATATCGGACGCAGGTCGCAATCGGAGTTGGGTTCTGAAGACTTGTTGGCCATGTCGAATGGTGAGCGACGTCAAGTTAGGTGCTACGTCCAACCCAGGTCCGACGAGAAACGTCGGCATTGGAAGCCCGGCTACCTTGAGGTTTCCTCGAGCGAAGTGGTTTGGCACGGCTCATTACGAAAATGGCAAAGTTTTACTCTCGCATCAGGCCAATGGAGTACAAGTGTTCGTGCGGTATCGAGAGACGACCGCGTTTATCGAAGTTTTCGGGTAATTGAATGTCGTCGCGAGGACGAGGTAGTTCGATTGGCCATTCCGAGAGGTGACGTGAATCTTTGTCTGTCGTCGCTAAATGGTCAGTCGCAATAGGGCTTGCCTCTTTCACATTCCCGCATTGAATTCCTTTCATTATCATTGAGTAGCCGGGAACTTCGCTGGTCGACGTTCCTTTGACCGCACCGAAGCGGCGGGAGCGACGACTCCATTACCGTGAAGCTAGTTAAGTCAATACGTACTCCTCGTTTTGCCTCTCGAACTATTGACCAACGTTCATATTTCGTAATACCTGGTCATCACCGCCAACTAAGAGCTGTGCGATGCCTGCGTCGCAACTTCCACGATTAACCGGTACTACGACCCGACAAGTGACGAATTCCTAAGCATCGACCCGGACTTCGCGGAGACGGACCAGCCGTACGTGTTCACGAATGATAATCCGCTCAATGCGGAAGACCCGCTGGGGCTGTCGGACATAAATGTGGGCAGTCCCGAAGGTTCGTTTGACGTGGTCAACGCTGGAAGCTTGATCAACTGGGGAGACTTGGGGGGTGATACCGCTGGAAGTGCGAGTGAAGGGACCGGTACATCCAGCGTTTCGGTGGTGGAGGGCGGACTGGCAACTAGCAGTGCCGAATCCCCCGACGCACTGAGTGGAGACGAAAAGTCTAAGGCACAAATTAACCAGGAAATTGACGTTTCCAAACTTAAGCTTTCTGGTACTAATGAACAGCATGCTACGGAGTACGCGAAGTCCGGGACGCTGGCGAGGCCGTACATGAATTCGCCACTAACGATCCAAAATATCGTCGATGCGGGAGAACCAATTGCTGATCCTGGTGGCGTTCCGGGGGCACTGCGTTGGGATGTGCCGGGCGCGATGAATGGAACTTCCGGGACTTGGGAACTCGTCATAGACGCTACTAATGAGACCGTTCTACACTTCCAGTTCAAAAGTGGGGGGTGATTCGGATCGAGTTGATTCACGAGCGAGGGAATGAACTGGATGGCCATCTCGTTTACGACGAGTCTCAATACTCCTTTCGATTTGATATCTACTCTCCAGTTGACGCGCTTGAACGCAGTGGAGACGCAGGACAGGCCAGTTTGATGGTAGGCACACTTCAAGTAGAAGTTGGTGTTGAAACGGGGGAGCTTCTGTATGCCTGGGGACTCCATCCGCGATCGCGATGGACCGAAGGTCGATTGAAAAGTCCCTTTGCTTCGCCGGGCGTGATTCGTATAATCAAAGCGAGCGAACTCCAACGGGGAGTAGGAATGAGTGTCGCTGGAGTTGGTGAGTGGTGCACCGTCTATGACTCTACAACGGGTTGGCTTTGCATTTCCCCAGATGACCCTCCACCAGATCAGGTGCAGGTGAGAATAGCTACCGACACGGTCTTGGGAATTCAAGATATGCACTTGAACTCGATTTGGTTGCGACCGGAGTTTGATTAGTGTGTGCACTATTCGTCTGCGACGCATTGATCACTAAACCAGCGTTTGTTGCTGCTTGTTCAATGTAAAGAAGAGTTTGACCGATTTGCCTTTTCAACCACCCGGGTGCCCTAGGTACCCGTGCCCTTGGCCGACGGGCGCGTAGCGCCAAGTCGGCCCACTGGGCTGACTGAGTGATCATCTCAATCGCTGAAATCTTCGTGTTCTAAACAGAATTGGAGACGTCGCAAAAAGTTCTTGTTCGGTTTTTCCAAAAATGTGTGGCCCTTACTTAGTAGAGGGCGAAAATTTCGCTCCTCACTAAGGAGCACCATGCGATTACCAATTGACACCCAGACCGTGAAGTTTGCTGCGGCCGGACCGGCAGAGCCCGTTCTCGATTACGAGACTCGAGCACCGAAGTTGGACGAGAACGGGACGGCGCTGTTCAACGTGCCGCGCTTCGCGGCCGGCAGCGGCGTGAATCTCGCTCTAACGAAGCGGCTTCTTGCGCGTGCGAGGGCCATCCCCACCGCGCAAGTTCTGGTGTCGGGCGAGGAAACCTTCCAGCATTATGCGAACGGCCTCTTGTTCGTCGGCGTCCAGGATCGAGGTGGCCTCAAAAGCCAGACGAAGGGATTCGTCGGGTGCGACGCGCTCCTCTCCGCCAAAGACGAGCGCATCTGCGCTTACCGAAAGAGCGATGGATAATTTACGAATCACCCCGAGTGTCGGCTCCGACAGCCCCGACTCGTAGTTACTGAGCATCGGGACCTGCACGCCAGATCGTTCTGCGAGGGCCTTCTGGGTGAGTCCCCGCTCTCGACGTAGTTTGGCCAGTTCTTCAGGGAATCCCACAACGCCACGTTACTTCGTGTGACATCACGGTACTAAGATACTATGATTATAAAACAAAAGAAATTGAGACACCGATCGTGAACCCATCCTCGATTTTCGAATCCTCGGCGTCGTCACTGCTCGACGTTGACTTCGACGAACAGTTGCTTGACGCGGTCAGCGCGCACTGGCATGACTCGTTCGTCCGCGACCCGCGGCGCGACGAGGTCGCACACGCGTTGGGCCTCAGACTTGATCAGGCCGTTGAGTTCGGCGTTGGACTTTCCGACCGCACGCTCGGCCTGCGTATCCCGAGCAGGGAGGTGAAGGCGGGCCGACTGCTTCGCGAACGCCTCGTCGCATGGGGCGTGCTGCGCGCGAGTGGTCACGAGGCCTTTCGTGGGTGCGTCGTCGTCCCCGTGCGACAAGAGGAGCGGATCGTGGCGCTGTTTGCGCGTCGGCTCGATGATCCCACTCAGGTGCACTGGGCGAGTGGACTGCCCGGTGGAGTCTTCACGAAGGCCTTCGCACCTTCACGTAATGAGACAAGTCCTGTTCGGTGTGTCGTCACGACGTCGATCCCCGACGCTCTGGCGGTTATTGGTGCCGCGTCCTCGGACGAGACTGTTGGCCCCTCACTTGGCGCGATCACGCTGCTCGCACCCGCTCGCCCCAAGGGGTACGCCGCGAAGGACGTGAAGCAGATCGCTGCGCGCGGAGATGAAATCGTGGTGCTCGGCCGAGGTAGCGATGATCTCGTCGATCGTCTTCGCGCCCACGGTGCGAGCGTGACGCACTTGGCCAATGATCTCGACCTTGCGCAAACCTTGAACACCGCGTCGGACGCGGGCGTCGCGCTGCTCTCTCTGCTTGGCGAGCTGCGATCAGTAGAAACTTCGTCACCGCCGTCAAGGCAACCTGAGCCGATGTCCGGTGCGTTGGACGTTCGGCCCGAGACTCCGACTCCGAGCGACGTCGTGGAGCCGAGTGAGGGCACGCCGGTCGTTGTCACGTCAAACCCCGACCGCGACGAGACCTATCTCCAGATTGGCACTCGTCGGTGGCGACTGCGCGGGGCCCGGGCGCGCGGCAACGTCGACGGTGACCGGCTCAGCGTCGCGCTCTCGGTGCATGATGAGGCGAGTGGTCGATTTCATCTCGACACGCTCGACCTTTACGGCGCACGAGCGCGCTCGAACTTCCTCGACGCCACGTCGAGTGAACTCCACGTGGAGCGTGAAGCGCTCGTCGCCGAGATGGGGCACGTGCTTCACGAAGCGGAAGTCGCCCGTGACAAACCGCGACGTGACGAGGCACCGCTCTATGAGATGAGCCCCGACGAACGAGATGAAGCGCTGGTGTGGTTGACCACTCCCGACTTACTGGAGCGTCTGGCCGATGACCTCAGTCGTCTCGGCGTCGTGGGGGAACGAACCAATCTGATGGTCTGCTACCTCGCCGCGCTGTCGCGCAAGTGCGAACGTCCCTTTGGGGTACTGGTGCAGTCGTCTTCTGCAGGAGGCAAATCCACCCTCGTCGAAGCGGTGACCGCTCTCGTGCCGCTCGAGGATCTGGTGTCGTTATCGTCGATCACGTCCCAGGCGCTCTACTATCTGGGAGCCACGGGGCTGCGTCACAAGGTGCTCTTTGTGGCCGAAGAACACGGCTCATCGCGCGCCGCGTACGCACTCAAACTGCTCGTGAGCGAAGGCCGTCTCTCGATTGCGTCGACGGGCAACGACGAAGGGGGACTGCCGCGCACGAAGAACTACGAGACCGCCGGTCCGCTGTCGCTCATGATGACCACCACCTCGACCACGCTCGATCCCGAGCTGGAAAACCGTCTCGTGGTGCTCGGCGTTGATGAGGACGCTTCTCAGACGAGCGCCATCATCCGTGCACAGCGGACCGCCGCGTCGCTCGCGGGACTTCACTCGTCGAGTGAGCGGGCCGCCATACGTCGTCGTCATCACAACGTTCAACGACTGCTCGAACCGGTGGTCGTCATCATCCCCGACGGTCCGATCTCGTTTCCGAGTTCGGCGGCGCGCCACCGTCGCGACCACGTGAAGTTCCTCTCGATGATCGCGGCTCTCGCGACGCTCCACCAGTACCAGCGGGAGCGTCGCGCGGTGGTCCTCGACGGTGCTGCGATGTCCTATATAGAAGCGACACCCGAGGAGGTGGCCTACGCGAGCGAACTCTGCGGCGAGGTCCTGGTGCGTGATCTAGAAGGTCTGGCGCCCCAGGCACGCCGTCTACTCGCTGAGGTGCGGGCCTTCGCCGCGGAGCGAGCACTTTCGTTCGAGGGAGACATCTATGAGGCGGAGGTCACGAGACGTCAGTTACGCGAACGACTGGGCTGGTCGATCAGCCAAGTTCGTGACGCCACCAATCGACTGGTGGAGTTGGAATACCTTGTCGTGAGTGGCGGTGGGCGCGGTCGTTGTCGCAGCTACCGGTTAGTCGCCGACCTCGCGTCAACTCTCCACGTTCCCGTATCGGAAGTTGGTGGAGTTGGGCAAGTTGGCGAACCGGTTTCGCCAATTTTTGATGCCTCACCATTAGGTAAAATGGACAAGTTGGCGGGGTTGGTCCCCTCTTTGCAGGTCCAAGGGCCCCCTTATTCGTACCCGGAGCTCCCGTACACCGAGATGGCGGATCGTACGCCCTTCTCGGAGAGTGAATCATGAAGACGACCGACGCGGTCGCGGACTACCTGACGTGGTTCGAGGTCCACGGTTACTCCAAAGGGACGCTTCGCGCCCGGCGTTACTACCTCGCCTCATTCCTCTGCTTCCTCGACGAACGCGAAGTATTCGACGTTGAAAGCATCAGTCCGAGCGTGCTCGACTCCTACCAGCGTCACCTCTACCACCAGAAGAAGGCCAACGGTTTGCCCCTCTCGTTTCGCACCCAGGCGCAGCGTTTGATCCCGGTGAAGGGACTTTTCGCCTGGCTCGCGCGCACCGGCGAACTCCCTTACGACCTGTCGATCTCGGTGGCGCTGCCCAAGGTCGAGCACCGGGTGCCCGAAGCGGTATTGAGTATCGAAGAAGTTGAAGCGATTCTCGCCGGGCCCGACACGACGACGTCGCTGGGTCTTCGCGATCGCGCGATACTGGAGGTCTTCTATTCGACGGCGATTCGTCGCGCGGAGTTGTTGCATCTGCGAGTCGCTGACGTGGACCACGCCCGTCGCACGGTCTTCGTGCGACAGGGTAAGGGCTCGCGTGATCGCTTCGTGCCGATTGGTGAGCGGGCTTGTCACTGGGTGCAGCGCTACCTCGATGAGGTGCGGCCTGAACTCGAACGGGGACGCGCACATCCTGCGCTCTTTCTCAGCGTCACCGGTGGGGGCATCGCCCCGGACGTGATGTCGCGTCTGGTGAGTGCCTATATCCAGGCAGCGGTGCCCGCAAAGAAGGGGAGCTGTCACCTCTTTCGTCACACCGCCGCAACCCTGATGCTCGACGCCGGAGCCGACGTGCGCCACATCGCCGAGATGCTCGGTCACCAGAAGTTGGAGACGACCATGACCTACACCCGAGTCTCGATGGTGAAGCTTCAAGAGGTGCACGCGCGCTGTCACCCGGCCGAGCAACCGAGAGGAACCGGTCGCCGGTGAAGAGTTGGTCTTGACGTTCTCGAATGCAAGCGGACCGTCAGCGCGAACGATACGCTACCCACGCGGCCATGGCCTGGCGCTCGGTGAGTACTTCGACATCGCTTCGTGCGTAGCCCGCGAGGTTGACCAGATCGTCGACCAACCACGTGGGCGCGAGGGCGTCGTCGGTAGGTGACGAGGCCGCGGGACGTCGCTTTTTCGTAAGACTAGCTTCGAGCATGGTCAAGACCTCTTCGAAGGTCTTGGTCTGAGGACCTTCAGGCAGTGCCGCCACCCTTCGGCGCATCTCGTCGTAGACCTCGCTGTCTTTTCGAGCACCCACGGCCCAAATCTCACCAACATCGACGATGAGGTGTTCGGTCTCGTCAAAGGTCACCCGCCACACAATGCGCCAGTCCCGATCGCCCACGGTCAACTTGCGATAACCGTGTAGTCCGCCGCCGAGAGGGGCACCGGCTTCGGGGTTGCGCTCGATGAGTAGAAACTTCTTCATCGCCCACTTGAGGGCCGGGCGATTCTTCTTTTGGAGTGCGAACAGGTCCTCAATAGCGGCGTCAGTGAAGCGAATTTCCGTGTGATGCGCGCGGGGGTGACGACCAGTTCTCCGAGGCGGCGGCCCGTTTCTTTGCGTCCCCTTGGACGGCGTCACTCTCGACCAGCGGCCAAGTCCTCATCGACTTCGCGTTCGAGAGTGGCTCGATCGAAGCCGAACTTAGACAAGACGTCGTCGAGTGACGTTCGTTTGCCGTTGTCGGTAGCGGTGCGGATCAGAACGACCGCAAGATCGCGTAAGTCCCGTTCGGCTTCTTGGTAGCGATGGAGTTCGCTCACTCCGATAATCGCCGCCACTGGACGGTGGTTGCGTTCGACGGTAATCGACGAACCGGTCTCGGCGTCGCGAGCAAGTCCGGCAATACCGCGTTTGGTGGCGTCACTGACCGAGAGGGTGTAGGTGGGTGTGCGGGTCATAGAGAAAGTGTACATGAATCTACACAGATTCTGTCGTCATCTACGCGAGCCGGTCGGTGGGGCCCGGTCAGGCTCCACGGATACCAGAACGTTGAAAACAATGGCCCTGAAGAATTTTTGCGTTCGAGAAAGTTTTGGCCGATCGTACTCCGATCTCCCTGGTCATCGACACCGACTACGAGTGTTCTCGACCCCGTGCGGTGACTTCCGTAATCAACCGGTACTACGACCCGACGACGGATCAGTTCCTTTCGATCGACCCGGTCGTGGCACAAACGGATCAACCGTACGTGTTCACGAATGACGATCCGCTGAATGCGGAGGACCCGCTGGGGCTGTCGTGGCTGGACGAAGGACCAGAGGGTTGGGGGGATATCAATCTTTACGGCGCAGCTGGCCTGGGCGACGCAGGAGCGTCCTCCGCTGACAGCGCATCGGAAGGTACGGGTTCGACAAGTGCTCCTGACTTAAGTGGGGCTAACTCCTCAACGGCATCCGAAGCGGTAAGGATCGAAATAAGTGAAAGCAGGTACCCAGAGGCTTCTGCCCATATTTCCGCCGCTCAGGGCGAGGGGCAACCTAGTGAGTTGACGATAAATCGGTTGGGCGCGAGTCAGAACAGAGTGCAAGCGCTCCGGGGATACAAAACAATTTCAGGTCTCGACAGAGATGAGTATCCGCCAGCGGTGACAAACGAAGGTGGGGAAGGGTCCAGTGTGAGATATATAAACTCGGGTGACAATAGAGGCGCTGGAGCATCCATGGGTAATCAAATAACAGGACTGCCTGACGGTACGCTCATTCATATCGTTGTTGTGAGATAGCAATGAATTCGGGACTCGACCAGTTGCTGGGCATTGCGAGCCCTCCAATTGCACAGATATCGGATGTCAGTGCAATCCCGCCTGAACTAAGTGAGTTGGCAAAGCGCCGCAACGGCTTTTACGCTTTTGAATCGTCTCTCCACGTCTTCCCGTGCGGGTCTGGTCCTGCGGAAGTCATGACGCTAGAGGCTTGGAATGAAGATGATCTTTGGAAGTCAACTTACAAAGGCATGACTGATGGTCTCTACTTTTTTGCCGAGGACATTTTCGGCGGACAATTTGCATTGGGAAAAGACGGAATCATTTCCTTCGAGCCCGAGACTGGCGAATCTCGCGTGATCTCCGCGGACCTCAATTCGTGGGCGAGTGAAATTATGTCGAATTATTCTGTCCTCGTTGGTTGGCCAATCGCTCGAGATTGGCAGAGAGTTAACGGCCCGATCAGGCCGGGACAGCGTCTCGTCCCTAAGAAGCCGTTCGTTCTTGGAGGAGAGTACGCAATCAATAACTTGTATGCCCTGGACGCGACTGCCTCCATGCGGCTCCGAGGCGAAATTGCAGTACAAATTCGTGATCTCCCGGACGGGACTACGGTGACTTTCACGAAGGTCGAATAGTAACTTCGCGGTCGGCAACTCTTGGAATGACGCATTGTTGCACATCATGAGCATGCAGTATCCATTGCCGATTTCGCGGCAGTAACGGTGAGGTTTCTGTCGACTCGAATTGAGGATCGACAGGAATGGTCGTTGACGACCTGCTCGATGGCGTGACTGAGAATTGTAACCCCGAAGTCGTTTGTTCAACGTCATCACTCCATTGTGAATCTGAATTAGTCGTCGCCAGTCGTACATCGTAACTCCTGGTCATCGAAATTTTTTTCGATGATCCGAGACATCGAGCGGTGACCTCCGTAATGAACCGGTACTACGACCCGACGACCGATCAGTTCCTCTCGATCGACCCCGACGTCGCGACGACCGATCAGCCGTACGTGTTCACGAATGATGATCCGCTGAATGCTGAGGATCCGCTGGGGTTGCAGGGCTCGGCTGGAGTAGAGGCTGAGACAAAGTACCGAGAGCAGGTCGCCGACAAGTGTGATGGCCATCCCGAAAGAAGTGGCTGTCGCGGGTTGGACATAAATTGGAATGCAGTAATTGAGACAGCGACGATAATCGCGGGTTCAGCATGCGCATTGGCGACGGTTGGGGTATGTGGAGCCTTAAACTTTGCGGTGCTCGGTACCTCACTTGAGGTTTCAGGTGGTGCTCTTCTCGTCGGTCTTGGAACTGGTGCGGCGGGAAAGACCGCGGAGTATGCGCTTTCGAGTGGAAAACACTCGCTCTCGGGATACTTGATTAGCGCGTCGTCCGGGGCTTTAACGGACGCTGCAGTGTTTGGAGTTCCTGAAGAAGCCATTTTTGGGGGATACAGCGGTGCCGCTCACGCGGAAGAATTGAATTGGCTGCAGGCGCTACGGAGACTACCTGGCTACATTTCACGGGGTTTCAAATAGTTCTTATGCGAAACAAGACCACAAAGGCTTCAGGCTCACGCACTTCCATAGACTTGATTCGTCACTTTGCGCGAGCTATGTCGTCGACAATGGCAGAGACTGATATCGACGCAGTTAAGAATGGCGAAGCGCGGAGTGTTCGTTGTTATTTGGCTCCGGAATCAGGGGAGCATCGTATGCAGTGGAAGCCGGGATATTTGAACGTGACCGCTCAACGTGTCATATGGAGGGGTTCATCGCGGCGGTGGCACGACGTCGAACTGAAGGCGGGAACCTCCTTCGTGTCGACACGACACGTCATGCGTGACGAACACGTTTATAAATCGTGGTTCGTAATCGAGTGCAAACTCAATAATGTAACGCACTCATTCGCAGTCCCAAAACTTGACGCGCGTTTGTGCGTCGACGCTCTCAAAGGAAACCTCCTGCCTTAGAGTGAGGTTCATGCTTCTGTTGCCTGGCGCTGTGAAAAGCAAGGGTAAGTTTGCGCATTGCAGAGTTCCCTTTACCAAGAAGCTCCTTGTTCAATGTAAAGAAGAGTTTGACCGATTTGCCTTTTCAACCACCCGGGTGCCCTAGGTACCCGTGCCCTTGGCCGACGGGCGCGTAGCGCCAAGTCGGCCCACTGGGCTGACTGAGTG
>Ga0302154_10003841_pt1 | contig 10820 bp, 5 predicted proteins | sample I_Bog_N2_3_FD_193507 | JGI IMG/M metagenome (GOLD analysis project Ga0302154, IMG submission 193507) | Peat permafrost microbial communities from Stordalen Mire near Abisko, Sweden - I_Bog_N2_3 | ecosystem: Environmental > Terrestrial > Soil > Wetlands > Peat | place: Sweden: Abisko, Stordalen...
CTTTGCCGTCAATATCGATTCTTCCCTGCTCCCAATTGGTGCCGATGACGTGCTTGCGCAGCACGCTGTTGAAGTGGATTCCGAATTTGTCGCCGATTACGTTGAAGTGGTCAAGGTCGGCGAAGGAGGTGTCGTTCTCCATGATGACGAGCACGCCGCCTGATCGGACCCAGTCGGCGAGTTGAGCGGCATCTTGAGAATTGGCAAAGTGCGGGTGGGGATTTTTGTCGACGTTGTCGGGTGAGGCGATCACGTACACGTTGGCGTGTGTGAGGTTCGAGAGCGTGGGCTCGGCGTCGAGTTCGCCCAACTGCGCGCCGAATTCCTGAAAGAGATGGCCGAACAGCGAATAGCCCGGATTGTCCCACGTGTTCCATTTGTAGTGGAAGTCGATCTGCTGGCCGAAGGCGTCGGTGCGCAGTTGCGAGTTGAACCAGCCGTCGACGACGACCGTCTTGCCGCGTGCCAAGGTGGACTCCGGCGCGTATTCCATTTCGGTGCTGGCGAGGAGAAATGCGCCAACGCCCTTGGGATCGTTGGTGACGACTTTCTCGCCGATGTAATAGGCGTAGCTGCCGTCGCGATAAGGTTCGCCGCCGAGGCCTGAGGCCTTCACGGTGTTGGTGAGCGAAATGTCGTCGCCCTGGGTTTGGACGAAATGCGCGAGGATGCCCTGGTAGCCGCGTTGGGCGACGGCGAGAAGGCCGTCGGGCTCGGTATCCGGCAGGTAGCCGCGACGCACGCCCTTCAAGAGCGCGTAGACGAACATGCAGGCGGAAGAAGATTCAAAGTAGTTTCCCTTTTCGCCTGGCTTGTTCATCATCGTGTACCAGAGGCCGGTGTTCTTGTCCTGGAAGCGCGCGACGGCGGCGGCTTCGCGGCGGAGGATGGTGATCAATTGCGCGCGGCCGGGGTCGCCCTCGGGATAAAAGTCGAGCGTGTCAACGAGGGCCATCATGTACCAGCCCATGCCGCGCGCCCAGAATTGCGATGAGTCGCCGGTTTTCCGGTTGGCCCAGCGCTCTTGCTTCGATGCGTCCCAGCCGTGGTAGAGCAGGCCGGTTTTCGCGTCGCGGGCGTGTTGCTCCATGAGCACAAATTGCTTGGTGATGTCGGCGAATTCCTCGGGATGGTGCGAGATCGATGCGTATTCCGCGCGGAAGGGCTCGGCCATATAAAGGCCGTCGAGCCACATCTGGTTGGGATAGCGCTGCTTGTGCCAATAGCCGCCTTCGACGTTGCGGGGTTGTGCGCCAAGCTGGTTCCAGAGGAAGGTGGCGGCGGTGAGGTAGCGCTTGTCCTGCGTGATGCCGTAGAGGAAGAGAAGCTGGCGGCCGAGAAGGATGTTGTCGAGCTGATGCTCCTCAGGCTTTAGCGTGGGGATGGAACCGTCGGGCGCGATGAGGGCGTCGACCGAGCTCTGGATGTAATTGAAGTAGCGCGGATCGATATTGGACAACCACACGGAATCCATGCCCTCGAGCAGCGTTCCGAGCTCGTAGTTCCAAGCCTCGGGCGAACCGGCGGGAGCGGTGTGGCCGTCGGGCCAGCGGGCGATGGCAGCGTTGGCGGCGCGCTGCGACCAGGGGAGCGGATCGGCACTGGCGGCGAGTGGACCGGCGAATGCGCTCCGAGCTGTGAAGGCGAGAACGGCGAGACAGGCAAGAAGGCGGAGGGTTTTCATGCGGACTCTATTTTAGTCGCTCCTGAAATCGACTTTTTCAGGAGCGACTAAATCTTCTGGCCAGCGGGAGTCTGCCTCGGGCCTGGATGGCGCCGGCCCGGTCTAATCTGTCGGAGGTCCGCCCGGTCCGTACCCACCGGGCACCCCCCTCTCCCCCCATAGTTTCTGTAAATAAGCAGCTTAGTTTCAACAGCTTAGACAGTTGGTTGCCGCGTAAATATTTGAAAAGACATATCCTTACCCGCAGATATTAGAGAACAAATGGCTTAGGAGCCGTGATTCGCGACTCGTGGTTCCTGGACTGTGAACCGTGGATCGCGATTCGACTAGCTGAATGCCAATGAGCACAGTATGCGCGCGGAAGGGGAAATTTAGTGCAAAGCGGAGCCAAAAAAGTTGCCTCTCCGGATCGGCGTCGAGCAGCGAGTTCCGGCAGCAGTTGGAAAGAAAAAGGTGCTGCCGGGAAACCGGCAGCACCTTGTAACAAGAAACAGGTTGAGGTTTACCAGCTGATGCGCAGAGAAGCCTGCACGTCACGCGGAGCATTGCTGATGCTGGAGATAGTGCCGAAGGTCGCGCTGGTGGGACCCTGCACGGTGAGGCCCGACGGTCCGTTGTAAATGACGTGGTTAAAGACGTTGCTCATGTCGATGTCGAAGGCGGCGTTCCACTCACGATAAATCGGGAAGGTCCGCCTCAGGGACATATCGAGATTGGGCTTGTCCTGCGCCCACAGGTTCAACGGCGCCACACGGGAACGTAGTCGGCGGGGCCGCCGCAGACGTTATAGGCCTGGCCGTTCATGGTCTGATACGATCCAACGCTGCCGTCGGTTTTGCAGGTGCCGGCAACGGTTACGGTGAAGGCCGCAGGGTTGATGTACCCGACGTTTCCGATGTAGTTCGCCGAACTCGTATCCCAGTTCACCTTGGCTCCGCTTGCTGTTTTGCCATAGGTATTCTGGCGGCCAGCCTGGCCAGCGACGACGTTCGGCATGCACGTGTTGAGAATGCTGCTGCCGGCGCAACCACTGCCGATGACGAGCATGGGAAGACCGGAGCGGTAGGTGCCGATGCCGGACACGGCCCAGCCGCTGGCGACCTGCCGGTAGATCGGGTTATCGCCGCCCCAGTGCCCTTTGCCGATGGGCAGCGCGTAGACGGCGGTGACGGTCAGGTTTTGAGGCTGGCTGGCCGCTGAGAGCGACCGGTCGAGCCGGGTGTTGTCGTAGACGCGGAAGGTGCCGAGGTCGTCGATCGACTTTGACCAGGTGTAGCTGGCCATCCAGTTGAGGCCATGCGACGGACGCTGCCTGACGATGATCTCGAGCGCGTTCCAGTTTTCGTTGCCCACAAAGCTAGTGGTATCGCTGACGCCCGAGAACTGCGGGTAGGGCAGGTAGTACTGGTAGACGGAGTTGCTGGCGTAGTAGGTACCGGTACCGCCGGAATAGCCGTTCGCGGGCACAAAGCCGTCGGTTGCTGCCATCCCCAGGTAAGTGGTGGTCGCCTTTTGGCCGAGCACCGGGTACAGGCAAGTAGCGCCGCTGCACGGTGTCTGGGCCGATCCTCCGCTGGAGGTCAGAGTGTATCCGGCAAGAGCGGCATACGACTCCGGCAGCTTGTTGTTGCGTTGCCACATGGCGTTGCTGACTGAGAGGAAGTGGCCCTCGCTGCCAACGTAGTTGACGGAGACCGACATGTCGCTGGTCAACTGACGCTCGACGCCGAAGCTCCAGTTTTCGTACTCCGGAGTCCTTGAGCCGCGATACGGATCCCAGTAGGTGATGGTTGCCGAGTTCTTGCCCGCGAGTGCCGCCGTTTCCACAGTGCCTAACTCAGCTAAAGTGGCGCCGGTAGGCAGAACCGCGGTGGGCGGAGCCACCGAGCCGGTCCAGCCGCAGGGTGTAAAACCATCGCCGGCATAGGTGCCGGTGCCGCTGCCGGCCACTGTGCAGGCCGTGCCATCCCAGTAAAACTGGGGCTGGTTGCTGGGAACGCTGGCAGCCGACGCCGTAGGGGTGAGGCCGGTCGTGGAGGGCGAGCCCTTTTGCGCGCTGCTGATCCAGTCGCCACGCGCATAAGCCACGCCGTAGCTGGTGCGGATGACGGTCTTGGAGCCCAGCGCGTAGGCCAAACCGAGGCGAGGCGCAAAGTTCTTCAACCACATGCTGGAAGGAATATGCTCGCCGGTGTGGAAGCCGTCAGAGGAATTGCCGCCGGCGAAGGCCAACGTGCCCAGGTTTCCGGTAATGGAGTTGGTCTGGGCCGGATTGAGCCAGGTGATGAGATCGTGAGCTTCGTGAATGGGCGGCCAGAGGTCCCAGCGCAGGCCGATATTCGCGGTGAGCTTGGAGGTGATCTTATAGTCGTCCTGGGCCCATAACGAGGTGTCGTTCCAGCGCGCGCCTTCCCCCGGTGTCCCAACCGTGACGGAACTGGTGTTGACAGCGCCCAACATGTAGCTGGCCCATGGGTTGCCGGTATTAGGCGTCGCGCTTCCCGTGGCGGTGTAGCCTTCCGTTTGCGCGGCCGAAAACGTAAAGCTCATCGGGCTGGAGTAAGTCCAAGGCGAGTAGATGTTGAATTGAGCCGCCAATGCCTGGCCGCCAAAAGTAAAGTTGTGCTTTCCAAACTCCCACTGCAAATTGTCTTGAACCGAGTAGGTGTTGCCCGCCTTCTCATTCCAGTTGTAGCTGCCCTCTTGCGTAGGACCGTCGACGCCGCCGCTGAAGGTGATGTTCGGGAAATAACTCGCCTGGCCGGTGGGCATATTCAGGATGCCCGTGCTGCTGGACGAGTACTGTTGCGCGTCGTTCGGCGACCAGGAGAAGCTCTTATAACGCGCGTAGGCCAGCGAGAACTGGTTGACGAGGTGGGGCGTAATCGTCCACGTGTCCTTGATGATATCGTCGGCGGTCTGCGGCGCGTAAGCCTGGTTAACATTGAACGGAGGCCCCAGGGAATTGGCGGCGCCGACCGAATTCGGCCCCACGCTGGCCTGACGGCCGAAGGCGATGATCAGGCTGATCTGGTTCTTGGAGTTCATGTTGTAGTCGATGCGGCCGGCCTGGTACCAGTTCGACAATCCGCTTTTATAGCCGGTGACCAGGTTATTGCCGTAGTTCGACTGATTGACCGAAGTCTCGTAGGGCAGCATGTATTTATCGATGTACTGCGCGGCGGCCGAGAGGCGGGCGCCGGGAATCACGTTCGCGGTGCTGAACCCGCTACGCTTGCAGGCAGCGCCGCTGCAGTTGCTCGTGGTCTGCGTGATCGGATCGTAGATGGTGTAGAGGGTTGCCGCGGAAAAACCGGTGAAATCGGCGTAACCCAGCGGCGCTGCAGTGGTCGCGTTGTAGCCCATCATGGGAAGCGTGGGAAAATTCTGCGTCACCGGCTTGGGGCCGGCCGACTGGCGGTATTGGCCGTAGTTACCGAAGATGAAGAGCTTGTTCTTGAGGATGGGTCCACCGAAAGCGGCGCCCACCTCGTCCATGTGGTCGGACTGCTTGAGGCCACCCAGCTTGCACCAGGTGGTGTCGGCGGTCAAAGCCGCACTGCTGCACTTACCTCCCGGTGGAATGGCCGCCCCGGTCGGTGTGGGGGTCTTGCTGTTTGGCTGCCAGGCGTCGAGTAAAGTGTTGCGGAAGTACTCATACACCGATCCGTGCCATTGGTTACCACCCTGCTTGATGGAGTAGTTCTGCACGCCCTGGCCGGCATATTGAGCCGAGTAGCCGATGGTCTGCACCTGGAACTGGTCGATCGCATCCGTGCCGAAGGAGGTCCAGGTGAGACGCGGGTCGCCGACGCCATAGCCGTTGCTGGGCAGGTCGACGCCGTCGATGTAGATCTCCGAAGTACCGCCTGAGGGATTACCGCCATTGACGCCACCCGAGGCGCTTGTAAAGTTGTTGCTGCCCGAAGCCAAAGTGTTCTGCACGCCGGGCATCAGCACGGCGAAGTCGGTGGCGCGACGCTGATCCGGGGCGCCATTAGCGCCCATCAAGAGCGGCAGACTGGAGTACATCTGGTTGTCCATGACCGCGCCCAGCGTGGCGTCGGATGTCTCAAGAACAGGGGGCGCGGAGGTAACGGTGATGGTCTGTTGCGCGGCTCCGACGGTGAGCTTGACATTGACTGCGACCGTTTCCAAAGCATTGACGGTCACGTGCTCCTGGATGAACTTCTCAAAGCCTTTGGCGGTTACCGTCAATGTGTATTCGCCGGGCGAGAGCGGCCCCACGGTAAAGTCGCCGGCTCCGGTGCTGGTGCGGATCGTGCTCACGTTCTGATCGACCGAGGTTGCATTGACGGTGGCGCCTCCGATAACCGCGCCGGTGGAATCGGTGACCGTGCCCGTAATGGCTCCGGAGCCGGCCATCTGTGCGTTTGCGCCGAGGGGCGCCATCATGGCGATGACCAACAGCGCCATCGAGCTCCATGCGGCGAAACGGAGCATGCGAGCCATGGAACCGCGCTCTGCCTGCCTCGACTGGAAAAGATTGCGTACGGCGAATTGCCTCATTGTGATGCCTCCAATAGGTGTTTCTTGTCGCTTCGCGATGCAGCTACGCGTGGCTAGCCTTAAAATTCGCACACGTGGTCTGACCACATTTCGAAGCTCGACTAGTTTCATACAGAGGGTGAATCACTGTCAATAGCGAAAAAACGGTACGGTCAATGAAAACTGCGGCGACGTGTGCGCCGAAATGAAAATAAACACGCGAGGACATCCCGGTGATTTTGCGGCGCAGTTTAGCGTGCGATGCGGCGCCTTTCTACGCGCGTGAAAGCAAAGGGCATACCGGGTAAACGCTCTTGCGCGGACTGGCCAGACTCGCAGCGCTGGCGAGGGCTCTCATCAAGCTTTCCCTAATCAGTACCTCAGTACCGTGTTGATTCATCCTGGGACCAGGCGGGTGCTTCCCCAAGTGTGCGAATGCAAGCTTGACGCGCGGCGCGAGGTCCGGGACGGACCGCGTGAATCAAGCGGCGTGCACGGCGCGTCCCAGCTTTTTTTTGGCCGCTCCCGGCGACCCTTTGCGACCCGTGGGGCGTTCCATGCCCTGCGCGATCTGGGCCATGCGCAGGTGCTGCTCCATGAGGTTGTGCGCCTCCTGCGGCTTGCGGGCGCGAATGGCGCGATAGAGCTCGCGGTGCATCTCGGCGGACTCGCGAAGGTCGATGGAAAGTTCTACGGTCTTGCGGCGGCTGTCGTAGAGCGCCGAGGTGATGGTTTCAATAATGGCGGCGAGAATGGGATTGGCCGAGGCCTGCGAGATGATGCGATGAAACGTGAGGTCGTGAATCAGATAGTCGGTCGGGCTTTCGAAAGCGGCGAACATCTCGGCGACCTCTTCGGCGAGGGCGGCGTGGTGCTCCTCCTTGCCGCGTTCGGCGGCGAGGCCGGCGACATGACTCTCGAGAATGATGCGCGTCTCGAACATCTGCCAGGTCTGAAAGCCATGCAGGGCGCTCATCAGGCTCAAAGACCCCTTGCCAAACTCGGGAGGGCCGTCGGCCACGAAGGTACCCACGCCGTGGCGGATTTTCATGACGCCCATGGCGGCGAGGTAACCGATGCCGGTGCGCAGGCTGGCGCGGCTGATCTTGAGGGAACGCGCCAACTCGCGTTCCGGCGGAATTTTGTCGCCCGGCTGAAGGGTGCCGTTTTCGATAAGGGAGCGGATGTGGTTCACCACTTGCATGGTGCGATGCGTCGTTTGTTCTTCCACTTTCACGCGCGGCATACGTTCACACACCTTGCTGCAAAACTGAAAATTGAGATCACAGCGAGATTATCACTGAATAGAGGGTTTGGTTGGATAAACTTGCGGCTCTACGCGGGGGGTGGCGGGCCAGAACGGCGCGGGGCCGGGAGTGTATACTTGTGGTCTGACCTCAAGGGCCGCCAGCGGCCGCAGAACGACCTATACGAGGTAGAATAAACGCCATGTTGCTCCATGACGATCGCCTATTTCCTTCTGAATCAAGCGCCCTCAAAGTAGCCCGCGCACTGTATGCACACATCCGCAACCTGCCCATTGTGAGCCCCCACGGGCATACGCAGGCGGCATGGTTTGCCACGAATGAGCCGTTTCCCGATCCAGCATCGCTTTTTGTGCAGCCGGACCACTACGTGTTCCGCATGCTGTACAGTCAGGGCGTTTCGATGGACGACCTGGAGATCGGCCAGCCAGTCGTAAAGGATCCGCGCCGGGTGTGGCGCATTTTTGCCAGCCATTACTATCTGTTCCGCGGCACACCGACCCGGATCTGGCTGGACTACGCGTTTCAGGAATTGTTTGGAATGAAGGAGCGGCTGAGCGAGAAGACGGCCGATCTTTATTTCGACACCATCGCGGAGAAACTGAAGACGCCGGAGTTTTTGCCGCGGGCGCTTTACGAAAAGTTCAACATCGAGGTGCTGTCGACGACGGAGTCGCCGCTCGATCCGCTGAAGGCGCATCAGGCGATCCTCGATTCGGGCTGGAAGGCGCGCATTGTTCCGGCGTTCCGCCCCGATGCGGTGGTCGATCCGTCGTTCACGGGATTTGCGGGACTCGTGGCCCAGCTCGGCGAGCAGAACGGCGAAGATTCCTCGACGTGGAAAGGCTACTTGAATGCGCTGATGAAGGCGCGGGCGCGATTCAAGACATTGGGTTGCACCTCAACCGACCACGGGCACCCCACGGCGCGGACGGCGGACTTGCCGCAGGCTGAGGCCGCTGCGCTGTTCGCGAAAGTGATCGCGGGCAAGGCGGATGCGGCCGAGCAGGAGCTGTTTCGCGCGCAGATGCTGACCGAGATGGCGCGTATGAGCGTGGAAGACGGTCTGGTGATGCAGATTCATCCGGGCAGCGTGCGCAACCACAACAAGTTTGTGTTCGAGCGTTACGGGCGCGACATGGGGGCGGATATTCCCTCGCAGACCGAATTCGTACACAACCTGCGGCCGCTGCTCGACCGCTTTGGCAACGACAAGAACCTGACCATCATTTTGTTCATGCTGGATGAGTCGACGATCAGCCGGGAACTGGCGCCGCTGGCCGGTCATTATCCGTGCTTGCGCCTCGGCCCTCCGTGGTGGTTTCATGACAGTCCTGAGGGCATGATGCGTTTCCGCGAGCAGGCCACGGAAACGGCGGGTTTCTACAACACGGTTGGGTTCAACGACGACACGCGGGCGTTTCTTTCGATCCCGGCGCGGCACGATGTGGCGCGGCGCGTGGATTGCGCGTTTCTGGGCAGACTGGTGGCCGAGCATCGCCTGGACGAGGATGAAGCGTTCGAGTTGGCACACCAGTTGACGTACGATCTGGTGAAAAAAGCGTATCGGTTGTAGGACAGTGGTCAGGTTTCAGTTGTTAGTGGTTAGGAGATTAGGAAAGTGGAGTTTGGTTTATGAGTCTCTATTGTTCCGTGGGTAGCACTGAAACCGATCTGTCCGCCGAGCAACTGAAAGAGCTGCTGGTGGAGAGCCTGGCCAAGCTGGGCGCGCGGAAGAACGTGCTGGTTGTGCCGCCCGACCAAAGCCGCGAGCACTCGCGCGCCGGCGACCTGACGCGGTATGCGTGGGAGCACTACGGCGACAAGCTGAAGGTAGTGCTGCCTGCCCTGGGCACGCACACACCCATGCGGCCCGACCAGATCGCGCACATGTTCGGCAACATGCCGCAGGAATTGTTCCGCGCCCACAACTGGCGCACGGACGTTGAGACGCTGGGGGAGCTACCGGCATCGTTCATCGAGGAACAATCCGAAGGCAAGCTTCACTACACATGGCCAGCGCAGGTGAACAAACTCATCTCGCAGGGCGGCTTCGACCTGATCCTGTCGATCGGCCAGGTGGTGCCGCATGAAGTGATCGGCATGGCCAACCACGCCAAGAACATTCTGATCGGCACGGGCGGACGCGAGGGCATCAATCGCAGCCACTACCTGGGCGCCGTGTACGGAATGGAGCGGATCATGGGCCGCGCCGAGAACCCGGTGCGCAATGTGCTGAACCGCGCCTGCCAGGAATTTTTGCGGCAGATTCCGATCGTGTATGTGCAGACGGTCGTCGGTCGCGGCAAGGATGGCGGCCTCGCGGTGCGCGGCCTCTACATCGGCGACGATCTCGAGTGCTTCCTGAAGGCCTCAGAGCTGAGCCTGAAGGTGAACTTCGAGATGCTCGACAAGCCGATCAAGAAAGCTGTGGTGTATCTCGATCCCAAGGAGTTCCACTCGACGTGGATCGGGAACAAGGCGGTGTATCGCACGCGCATGGCGCTGGCCGATGGGGCCGAGTTGATTGTTCTGGGACCGGGCGTGCATGAATTCGGCGAGGATAAGGGCATTGACGCGATGATCCGCAAGTACGGCTACCACGGCACGCCGGCCACGCTAAAAGCAGTGAGCGAGAACGCCGATCTGGCTGCGGACCTGAGCGCGGCGGCCCACTTGATTCACGGTTCGTCGGAGGGGCGGTTCAAGATTGTGTGGTGCCCCGCCGAGTTGAGCCGCGAAGAGATCGAGGGTGTGGGCTTTGCATACGGCGACTTGAAGGCGATGACGAAGAAATACGATCCGGAGAAATTGCATCACGGCTGGAATCAAGTCGACGGCGAAGAGATTTTCTTTGTTGCCAATCCGGGATTGGGATTGTGGGCAGTGCGCAGCCGGTTTGAGTGCGCGGTTCCGACGGCAGTCGCCCATGCCGGCTAGAGCCTGTTTCAAGAATCGGTTTTGTAACGAGGCGACGGCTTTAGCAGTGTCAAGCGCGCCGTAGGCGCAATGGTTGTTAGCCCCACGCTCTAGCGCGGGGTAGAGATGCGAGATAAGAGCGGAGCCACGCAGGGGCGATGTCAGCTTTGAAAGGGCACGGCTCTTATTGGTGCCGTTGGCGCGCGTCTATGAATTTGGAATCAAATAAGACGAGATGGTTATGGGAGATCAAGGGTTGAAGCTGAACAAATATTCAGTAGGTGTGGGCGACCGGTTTGCCCACCAGGCCAAGGCGCAGTTGCAGGCATGCGTGAAGGTTCTCGAACAGGGAGTCGAGGTGGTTCCGGTCTGGAACAAGTCGAACCGCGAACACAACATCATCGGCTCAGAACCCTCGAGCGTGAGGGCGGCGGCCGATGCGG
>Ga0302154_10003858_pt1 | contig 10794 bp, 10 predicted proteins | sample I_Bog_N2_3_FD_193507 | JGI IMG/M metagenome (GOLD analysis project Ga0302154, IMG submission 193507) | Peat permafrost microbial communities from Stordalen Mire near Abisko, Sweden - I_Bog_N2_3 | ecosystem: Environmental > Terrestrial > Soil > Wetlands > Peat | place: Sweden: Abisko, Stordalen...
ATACGGGTGGCCGGCCAGAATGGTCGCGGCCCGGTAGAGTTGTTCCAAAAGCATCACGCGGACCATTTGGTGCGGCCAGGTTGCGGCACCGAACGCCATGGTCATCTGGCTCTTGCGCCGCAATTCAGGCGAAAGTCCGTCCGCGCCGCCGATCAGCAGGACGGTGCTGCCGACCTGGCCGTCGCGCCAGCGGGCGAGTTGGCGGGCAAAGCCCGGGCTGTCGATGTTCTGGCCGCGCTCATCCAGCGCCACCAGCACCGCTTTCGCAGGGATCGCGGCCATCATCGCGGTAGCTTCCTCCGCCATCCGCGTCGCTGGGTCGCGCGCCCGGCTTTCGGCGATTTCATGGCTTTCCAAGCCGCGAAAGCCCAGTTGACGGCTGATTTCATCGAACCGATCGCGATAACGCTCGGCCAGCGCCCGCTCCGGGCCCTGCTTCAACCGACCGACCGCCAAAACGACAACGTGCATGGCAAATTGTTAGCATGCATCTCGCCGATTCTCAGCGGCAACTCGGAGTCGAAAGCCAAGCTCAGAGAGCCAAGCTTAGCGAGACCCAGCTAGACCGCCTTGACGGTTGCCGGGCCCTGCGTCCACAGCCTTTCCAGGTTGTAGAATTCCCGTACCTCGGGCCGGAATACGTGGAGCACCACGTCGCCCGAATCGATCAGCACCCAGTCGCAATTGGGCAAGCCCTCGACGTGGAGGTTTTTGATTCCGGCTTCCTTGAGACCCTTGGCGACATTTTCCGCGATCGCGCCGACATGCCGGTTGGCCCGGCCGGAGGTCACGATCATGTAGTCGGAAAACGCGGATTTGCCACGAAGGTCGATGGTGACGGTTGCTTCCGCCTTCATATCGTCGAGGCGGGAGAGGATCACGTTCAGCGTCTTGTCGGCGTCGGGTTGCGCCTGCAAGGCTGCTCTGGGCGTCAAGGCTGCTTTGGGGGTCGATGTTTTACGCGCGGACTTGGATGCCTTGGGTAAAACAGACTTGGACAATCCGGATGTGGCCAGGGACCATTCCTTTCACTATACCGCGGACGCCGAATCCCTCGATCGTCCGTCCGTTACCTTACACATGTGGGGCTGACTGTTTCAACATGCCAGTGACGCCGCGCCTCACTTTGTTCGCCAGCTGCCGTCCGGGTTCCGCAGCCCGGTCGATGACAGGTTCAGCTTCATCCCCGTCAGAAAAACCCAGGCCGGCGGTCGCATGTCGGCCAGCAGGCCGGCGTCTCGCTCCGGCACGCGGGTGCGCGCCATGGCCCGGGCGGCGGGCCCGGCAAGCGCCCGAAAGCTTTGCGGCGGCCGGTCGATCACCGCGATCGGCACCTCGGATGCAATCCGCCGCCAGTTCTGCCAGAGGTGGAATTGCGCGAGATTGTCGGCGCCCATGATCCAGACCAGGCGCAAGCCGGGAGCGCGGCGGCGCAGATAGTGGATGGTATCGACCGTATACCGTGTTCCAATGACGGATTCGAGACAGCTGACATCGATGCGCGGGTCGTTGGCGATCTGCCGTGCGGCCGCCGCGCGCTGCTCGAGATCGCGCAGCGCGCCGGCCTCCTTGAGCGGATTGCCCGGCGTCACCAGCCACCACACCCGATCCAGCCGCAGCCGCTTGATCGCGAACAGGCTGATGTCGCGATGCGCATGATGCGGCGGGTTGAATGAGCCGCCAAGCAGCCCGATGCGCAGCCCCGGGGTATAAAACGGGATGGCCTGCGACGGCGATGGCGAGGTGTCCTTTGGTTTGCTCAAAAGGCCCACCGCGCGGTCACGGCCGCGTCTGCCCCGTGCCATGGACGCGGTATTTGAAGCTGGTGAGCTGCTCGGCGCCGACCGGGCCGCGGGCATGGAATTTCCCGGTGGCGATGCCGATCTCGGCGCCGAAGCCGAACTCGCCGCCGTCGGCAAACTGGGTCGAGGCGTTATGCAGCACGATCGCCGAGTCGACCTCGTTGAGGAATTTCGTGGCGGCTTCCGCATCCTCGGTGACGATCGCGTCGGTGTGGCGCGAACTGTGGCGCTGCAGATGGCCGATCGCCGCGTCAATACCGTCAACCACGCCGGCGGTGATGATTGCGGCCTCATATTCGGTGTCCCAGTCCTGCGCGGTCGCGGGCTTCACGCGGGGATCGGCGCACTGCGCCGCGTCGTCGCCGCGCACCTCGCAGCCGGCGTCGAGCAACTGGCCGAGCAGCGGCTTGAGATGGGTCGCGGCGACCGCGCGGTCGACCAGCAGGGTTTCGGCGGCGCCGCAGACGCCGGGCCGGCGCATCTTGGCATTCAGCACGATCGACTTCGCCATCTCGAGATCGGCGGCGCGGTCGACATAGACATGGTTGACGCCTTCCAGATGCGCGAACACCGGCACCCGGGCCTCCGCTTCGACCCGGGCGACCAGGCTCTTGCCGCCGCGCGGCACGATGACGTCGACGCCGCCGTTCAATCCGGTCAGCAACAGCCCGACCGCGGCGCGGTCGCGGCTCGGCACCAGGGTGATCGCAGCCTCGGGCAGGCCGGCTTCGCGCAGCCCCTGCGCCAGGCAGTGATGGATCGCCCGGCAGGAGCGAAAACTGTCGGAGCCGCCGCGCAGGATCACCGCATTGCCGGATTTCAGGCACAGCACGCCGGCATCGGCCGCGACATTGGGGCGGCTCTCGAAGATCACCGCGATCACCCCGAGCGGCACCCGCACCCGCTCGATGAATAGGCCATTGGGCCGCTGCCAGCGCTCGGTCACCACGCCGATCGGGTCCGTGATGGCGCGCACCGTGGCGACGCCGTCGGCCATCGCCGCGATCCGTGCCGGCGTCAGCGTCAGCCGGTCGATGAAGGCCGCACTGGCGCTGGCGGCGCGGGCCTCCGCGACGTCCTCGGCATTGGCGGCGAGGATCGCCGCCGCCGCGCCGCGGATTGCGCGCTCGATCGCCTCCAGCGCGCGGTTCTTCTGCTCAGGCGGGGCCAGCGCCAGCACCCGCGCCGCGGCACGGGCGCCGGCGGCGAGTTCGGTCATCAGGACGGGCAGATCGAGGCTGCCGTCGATCGCCTGCAGCGGCGCGGTCATGGGCAATTCCAGTTGAGGCCAAGCCCAGTTTCTAGCACGGGCGTGGGCGAATTGCGACGGGCGGCGAATCTGCCGCATCAGGGAAACCGTCATCCCCGCGAAGGCGCGCGAAGGCGGGGATGACGGTCGGAGTCTAGGGGCGGAACCCCGTAGGTCCCGACGACCTCCTATAAGCCTCCGACCGATCGCCGCGCGCCGCTGATTACCAGATCGTCGCGGTGGATCATTTCCGAGCGGCCGCTGACGCCGAGGATGGCCATCACGTCCGGCGAGGAGCGGCCGCGGATGCGGATCGCCTCGTCGGCGTCATAGGCGACCAGGCCGCGGCCGATCTCATGGCTGTCCGGGCCGCGCACCACCACCGCGTCGCCGCGGGCGAACTGGCCATCGATCCGGATCACGCCGGCCGGCAGCAGGCTCTTGCCGGCGCGCAGCGCGCTGACCGCGCCGGCATCGATGGTCAGCGTGCCCTTCGGCTCCAGCGAGCCGGCGATCCAGCGTTTTCGCGCGGTCACGGGGTTCGCTGGCGTCAGGAACCAGGTGCAGCGGCCGCCCTCGGCGATGGCCTGCAGCGGATGCTCGATCTTGCCAGAGGCGATCAGCATATGGGTGCCGGCGGTGGTGGCGATCTTGGCGGCCTCGATCTTGGTGAACATGCCGCCGCGCGACAATTCGGATTCGGCCGCGCCCGCCATCGCCTCGATCTCGGAGGTGACCGAATCGACAATCGGAATCAACTGGGCGTCCGGGTTGGCTCCGGGCGGCGCGTCATAGAGACCGTCAATGTCCGATAAAAGAATCAGGAGATCGGCGCTGGCCATGGTGGCGACCCGCGCGGCGAGCCGGTCATTGTCGCCATAGCGGATCTCCTGCGTGGCCACGGTGTCATTTTCATTGATCACCGGCACCGCGCGCCACTCCAACAATTTGGCAATCGTCGAGCGCGCATTGAGATAGCGCTGGCGTTCCTCGGTGTCCTGCAGCGTCACCAGGATCTGGCCGGCGCCGATGCCGTGATGGCTGAGCACCTCCGACCAGATCCGCGCCAGCGCGATCTGTCCGACCGCGGCGGCCGCTTGGCTTTCTTCGAGTTTCAAGGGCCCGCGCGGCAATTTCAGCCGGCTGCGGCCGAGCGCGATGGCGCCGGACGACACCACCATCAGGTCGCGACCGTCTTGATGCAGCGCGGCGATGTCGGCGGCGAGCGCCGATAGCCAGCGGGCGCGGACCTCGCCGGCCGCGGAATCGATCAGCAGCGACGAGCCGACCTTGACCACGATCCGGCGGAATTTTTTCAGGCTGGGGCGACGCGGCATGGGACGGGGTTGTTCGGGAGACCATCGGGGTTTGCGGCAGCGCGTCGCCTTACCATACTCGGCGGCCAGCTCGAAAGCGGCCGCGCCAGCCGGAGGTCGGTGCTCAGGTCGATGGCGTTGCCCAGGGCTGCGCCTGCGCCGCGCCCTTGGCCTTGACGGAAACCGGGGCTTCGCCGATCACCGCGATCAGCGCCCGCAGCGCCTCGGGGACGCCGGCCCCGCTGATCGAGGAAAGCAACAGCGGCGTCTGCTTCGCCGCGCGCTTGAGCCGGTCCTTCTGCTTCTTCAAATCGGAGGCCTCCATCGCGTCGATCTTGCTCAGCGCGACGATCTCGATCTTGTCGCCGAGCTCGCCTTCATAGGCGTCGAGCTCGGCCCGCACCGTCTTGTAGGCCTTGCCGGCATGCTCACAGGTGGCATCCACGAGGTGCAGCAGCACCCGACAGCGCTCGACATGGCCGAGGAAGCGGTCGCCGAGGCCGGCGCCGAGATGCGCGCCCTCGATCAGGCCTGGAATATCCGCCAGCACGAATTCGCGGCCATCGGCGTTCACCACGCCGAGCTGCGGATGCAGCGTGGTGAAGGGATAATCCGCGATCTTCGGCCGGGCGGCGCTGACGGTGGCGAGGAAGGTCGATTTGCCGGCATTGGGCAAGCCCACCAGGCCGGCATCGGCGATCAGCTTCAGCCGCAGCCAGATCCAGCGCTCCTCGCCGGTCTGGCCGGGATTGGCGTTGCGCGGCGCGCGATTGGTCGAGGTCTTGAAATGCGCGTTGCCAAAACCGCCATTGCCGCCTTCGGCCAGCACAAAGCGTTCGCCGAGCGTGGTGAAATCGTGGATCAGGGTCTCGCGGTCCTCGTCGAAGATCTGGGTGCCGACCGGCACCTTGAGCACGATCGGCTTGCCATTGGCGCCATGGCGGTCCTTGCCCATGCCATTGGTGCCCTTCTCGGCCTTGAAATGCTGCTGATAGCGATAGTCGATCAGCGTGTTCAGGCCATCGACCACTTCGATCACGACATCGCCGCCGCGGCCGCCATTGCCGCCGGAGGGGCCGCCGAACTCGATATATTTCTCGCGGCGGAACGCGACGCAGCCATTGCCGCCGTCGCCGGAGCGGATATAGACCTTGGCTTCGTCGAGGAATTTCATCGCTTGTCTCTATCGCAGGGCTTCCCGGCCAGCAACCTCTAGATGGCGAGGCCTTGCGGGAAATGCCAACATTTTCCGAGCTTTATTAACTGGAAGCCGACGCTGCCTGTTCTCCTTCTCCCCGCTCTTTGCGGGGAGAAGCCAGAGCGAAGCGAAGCTTAGGGGATGAGGGGCTTCTCTCCACCACTCGACTCGTGGAGAGTCCCCCTCACCCGGCGCTTCGCGCCGACCTCTCCCCGCAAGCGGACCGCAAGCGGGGGAGAGGTATTTTGTTGCGCCCGAGGAAACCCCTCAGCCGATGACCCGCATCGCCCATCCCATCACCGGCGCCGATGACCGCGCCGCGCGATTGCGCGGCATTGGATTGATGCTGCTGTCGGTGTTCATGTTCTCGCTCGGCGATGCGCTCGGCAAGTCGATCCTGGCGAGCTATTCGCTCGGGCAATTGCTGGGCCTGCGCGCCACAGCGGCCTTGCTGGTGCTGGCGCCTGTGACCCAGTTCGCCGCCGCCGGGGTGATTTCGGTGGCGGCGCTGGGGTGCGCCAACCGCTCGCTGAAGCTCGCGCCGGCGAGCGTCGTCGTGCCCTATCAATATACGATGATCCTGTGGGCGATGCTGTTCGGTTATTGGGTGTTCGGCGACGTGCCGGTCAAGCCGATGCTGGCCGGCGTCGCCATCATCATCGGCGCCGGGTTCTATATTTTCCTGCACGAGCGCGCGCCGGAGCGGCCGGCCGACCCGGTCGCCCCGCTGGCGTGAGGCGCGGCGCTAGCGCCGCACCGAGCTGCCCCAGTTCTTCAGTGACGACCAGACGCCGCGCGACAGCCGGAAGCGGTCGACCGGGGTCGAGCATCCCAGCGCCTCGAAGCGGTGCAGTTCGACGCCGCTCCACTGGAAGCCGCATTTCTCGAGAATGTTGCGTGACGCCGGATTGGCGACTCGCGCGCCGGCGGAGAGCGCTTCGGCGCCGCCGTCCTCGAACGCGACATCGATCGCGGCCTTGGCGGCCTCGGTGCCAAACCCCTGACCCCAATGCGCGACCCCGAGCCAATAGCCGAGTTCCGGCGCCTCCTCGGCGTCCCAGTCGACGCCGACGACGCCGATCGGGCTGTGGTTGTGTTCGATCAGGAACACCGACCCGCGGCGATCATTGGCGCTGGCGCGCACCCAGGCCGTGGCATGGTCCTGCGAATAGGGATGCGGCAGCCTTTTGGTGTTCTCCGCGATCCGCCGGTCATTGGCGAGCCGGGCGATCGCGGTGACATCGGCGAAGCTCGGCCGGCGCAGCGTCAGACGCTCGGTTTCAAGCACGCTGGCGGGGCCTTGGCGCAGAAAAGGCTTCGGGACATCCTGCAGCATTACTGGCTCCTTCTGACATGGGCTAAGCAATTATTCGATCTCTGCGTGTCATTTGGCGCGCAGCACGAAGGCTGCTGCCGCCGAACGCACAAACAAAAAGGGAGGCCGGTTTCCCGCCTCCCTTTGGAGCCCGTCTTCGAGCGCCGCCGGTCGATCAGGACCCGGCGGACTCGTGATGTCCACCGTCTATTCGGCCGCTTCCTGAACCACTGGAACCACCGACACGAAGGTGCGGCCATTGCCCTTCGCACGGAACTCGACGTGACCTTCGACCTTGGCGAACAGGGTATGGTCGGTCCCCATGCCGACATTAAGGCCGGGATGCCAGGTGGTGCCGCGCTGCCGCGCAATAATATTGCCGGGGATCACCCGCTCACCGCCATAGGCCTTGATGCCGAGCCGTTTACCGGCGGAATCGCGGCCGTTTCGCGAGGAACCGCCTGCTTTTTTGTGTGCCATAGCCCGTCTCCGCTTCGTCTCTGGAGCAATTCCAAAAATCAATTCTGCGCATCATCATCTCACGGTTACCCGTGATGGGACGCCGGTCACTTTCGCTTCAGCCACCGCACGGCGGTGGCTAATCAATCCTCACTGGCCTCGGCCGGTTCGGCTGCCGCCACCTTTTCGCGCTTCGGACGCGGACCGATGCTCGGCTTGTTGTCATTGGTCAGGATCTCGGTGATGCGCAGCACCGTGATCTCGTCGCGATAGCCGCGCTTGCGCTTCGAATTCTTGCGCCTTCGCTTCTTGAACGAAATCACCTTCGGGCCGCGCTTGTGCTGCAGCACTTCGGCCGCGACCGAGGCCCCGGCCACCGTAGGCACGCCCAGCACCGGCGCATCGCCGCCGATCAGGAGCACTTCGCCCAGCTGCACGATCGTCCCGACATCGCCGGCGATCTTGCCTATCTCGAGCACATCATCCGGAACGACGCGGTATTGCCGGCCGCCGGTTTTGATGACTGCGAACATCGTTTTATTCCTTCGTGTTCGATCCCGGCCTCGGACTAGGCCGGGCCGGCTTTTTCTTCAGTCGTTATGATTTCGATTTTCGCGACGGCGGGAGCGATCCCGTAAGCCCAGACGAAAAAAAGCGGCGCGAGGAATTCCCGCACCGGGTGGCAGCGTTATAGCCGGCAAGCGTCGCGAGTCAAGGCAAACGCGAGCGAAATTACGCTGACTTTCGCGTGGCTTGATGCATGAAGCTTACTATCATCCGACCCAATTGCTTCGGGCTCACTCGGATACCTCTCCCCGCAAGCGGCCGCTTGCGGGGAGAGGTCGGCGCGAAGCGCCGGGTGAGGGGGACTCTCAACGAGTCGAATGCGCGGAGACAAGCCCCTCATCCCGACCTTCTCCCCGCGAAGGGCGGGGAGAAGGAGAAGAGGCCGCGTCAGTTTCGGGAGAGACTGGATTGTAGTTTGCAGGGTTTTTCATTGTGTCGCCTGGGCCGCAGCTGCCAACCAGCACCGCGCGCTTGCAACCAACCGGTTCCCCGGCCGTTGTCCGACTGGATTCGACGGCCGGGGGCAGCCATGGCAGAGGAAACGGGATCGTCGACCACCGGCATCGCCCGCCACGGCGCGCTGCGGCTGCCGGCGGTCGATGTCGACAGTTTCAACATCGAGCTGAAGGACGATGACGGCTTTCTCGGCGACCGCGCCAGCAAGGGCGCGTTCCGGGCGATCCTGGACACGCTGCGCCAGCCGATGCGGCAGGCCGGCGCTGACCCGCTCGGCGGTAAATCCACCGCGGCCATCGCCAAGAGCACGCTGGATCAGATCCTGGTCGGCGACGACATCGGCGCCGCGGCGCTGGTGCATGGCGCGATCGAGCAATTCGCCACGGAACTGGCCTATGTGACGCAGCGCTTTCTCAAGACCAAGGCCTGGGCCGACACCGAGCGCATCGTGGTCGGCGGCGGCTTTCGCGACAGCCGGGTCGGCGAACTCGCGATCGCCCGCACCGACATCCTGCTCAAATCCGCCGGTCACACCGTCGATCTGGTGCCGATCCGCTATCACCCCGACGAGGCCGGCCTGATCGGCTGCCTGCATCTGGCGCCGTCCTGGATCCTGCAGGCCCATGACAGCATCCTCGCGGTCGATATCGGCGGCACCAATATCCGCTGCGGCGTGGTCGAGACCCGCTGGAAAAAGGCGCCGGATTTTTCCAAGGCCTCGGTCGCGAGTTCCGAACTCTGGCGCCATGCCGATGACGAGCCCACCCGCGAGGGTACCGTCAAGCGGCTGGTCAAGATGCTCAAGGGCCTGATCGAAGGCGCCAAGGCCGAAGGCCTCACGCTCGCCCCCTTCATCGGCATCGCCTGTCCCGGCGTGATAAACGCCGACGGCTCGATCCAGAAGGGCGCGCAGAACCTGCCCGGCAATTGGGAAAGCACCCGCTTCAACCTGCCGGCGAGCCTGGTCGAGGCGATCCCCGAGATCGCGGGCCATGACACCGTCGTGCTGATGCACAATGACGGCGTCGCGCAAGGCCTGGCCGAAGTCCCCTTCATGCAGGACGTCACCCGCTGGGGCGTTTTGACCATCGGCACCGGCCTCGGCAATGCGCGGTTCACCAATCGCCGGCCGGTCGCGGACGCCGACGACGGCAAAGCCAAGGAGGAGAAGGGGAAGGACGACAAGAAGGACAAGAAGCGCAGGGATTGACCGGCGCCGGCAGGGGGCGCGCCAACCGCACGCGCCAACCTTCAACCAAACGGGTTCGCACGACATGAGCCATGCGGCCGCGCCGGGCCCGGCCCGCCTCTCCCGTTGCGGGAGAGGCCGCCGCGCAGCGGCGGAGGGGGTCTATCAGCGGCCATGTCGCTCGCGGTGAGCCTTCCAGGCAGGACCACCAAAATATCGAAAACAACCCCATGCAAAGATAGCCGATGACCGGCGTCGCACCCGGCCGTGCCGTCATTGCGAGCCCTCTTGGGCGAAGCAATCCAGCTTGGCACCGCCGCAGAAACTGGACGGCTTCGTCGCCACCAGCTTCTCGCCATGCCGGGCCCAGCTTGCTGGTTTTTTCAGGCCTGAGCGGGAACGGCCGCGCAGGGATTGCGCGCAGCACGCAGTCTCGAAGCTGACCCACAGGTCCAGGACGTCGATATCGGTGGCCCGGTCAGCCTTTCCGCGCCGGGCCATCAGCCGGCACCGGCCCGATTCGGCGCTACAGCAAAGCCAAGCAAAACGGAACCGTCCGCTGCTCGCCACCACTTCGCGCGGCCGGTAACCTTGCTCATTGAGGTTAAAACCGGCTTCACGTTGCCGGTCTCGCCGCGCCCGCTATGGTCCCGGTGTCGCCGAGATTGGCCGTGAAGCCCCCGCACTTCCGGCCGGAATTTGAATGACGCGACACGGGACCGCCGGTATTTTATCGCGTCTGGCGGTCCCACTTTCGCGGCCATTCACCGTCCGCAGCCCGATTTTCTCCCGCCCCGCGCCTTGTCTGCCCCGCCACTCTCGCCTAGAACACGCCCGACCGCGCACGGGCAACCGTGAAGGCGCCTGGAGAGGTGGCAGAGTGGTCGAATGCACCGCACTCGAAATGCGGCATAGGTGCAAGCCTATCGGGGGTTCGAATCCCTCCCTCTCCGCCAAGCCTCCCAAAAAATGCAACAAATTCAAATTGTATCCTTAGAATAAGGCCTTTCGCAAACGCCCGGTGGTACACAAAGGTGGTCCACAATGGCGATGCGCATGCTTCCTCTTTGGAAAAACCCACGAAGTACCAATTTCTGGTTGCGGCGGCGCGTCCCTGCTGCGGTGGTGGCGTTCATGGGAAAGAAGGAAATCAAGCTCTCCCTTAATACTTCCGATCCCAAGCTCGCTGAAATCCGCTGCGCGGAGGAAAACGCCAAGCTCGAGCGGATGTGGCACGAACATC
>Ga0302154_10003878_pt1 | contig 10762 bp, 6 predicted proteins | sample I_Bog_N2_3_FD_193507 | JGI IMG/M metagenome (GOLD analysis project Ga0302154, IMG submission 193507) | Peat permafrost microbial communities from Stordalen Mire near Abisko, Sweden - I_Bog_N2_3 | ecosystem: Environmental > Terrestrial > Soil > Wetlands > Peat | place: Sweden: Abisko, Stordalen...
GATGCTGCCAGAATGCATCAAAGAGCGCATGTGGACCATGATTCTGCTCGTCGCTTCGAATATCTTCATGACCTTCGCTTGCTACGCCCCAATCCATGAACGCATCATCGTGAATTTCGATGGCCTGTTGATCGTGCCAGATTCGTCGCGCTCACAGGGTTGAACCAAACAGTGATGCTTCGCAAAAGCTCCATCTGGCCCGATTTGCACGGCATATCCACTACTAGCAACCTCTATATGCTCGGCATTCTGAAGCTTCTCGTTAGACTAAGAAGCATGATGCTTTTCGCACCCCGCGCTCTCGCAGCGCCGCTCGTCCCGTCTAACTATACGAGGGGCGAATAATGGCAACTTCCACGCTGCGTGCGCCCACTGCCACTCGTTCCAGATTCAAAACCGTTCTCTGGACCTTCCTTGGTATCACCGCGCTCTTTGTCTTCATCACTTCAGAAGTTCTTCTCGTCACCGATTACCCCATGTACCACGCCTACCGTCTGCAGGTCATCGCCGACCGTCATCTCCTCATCCCGCATACACTCGCCGGAATCTTCGCGCTCTTGATCGGCCCCATCAATTTCTCCTCGCGGATCCGCCAGCAGCACCTCAAACTCCATCGCGTGCTCGGCCGCATCTACGTCATCTCAGTCTTTATCGGCGCCGCTACCGGAGTCGCCCTCGCCAACGGCCGCCCGGGCTTCCCCGGAACCTGCGGGCAGGCCGCAGCCTGGGTCGTCTGTACCACCGCCGCCTTCCTCACCGCGCGTAACCGGCAAATCGTCCAACATCGTCAGTGGATGATCCGTTCCTACGCCGTCACCTTTACGTTCGTCTCCAGCCGTGTGCTCAACCTCTGGCCACGTTACTGGAGCCACCTCGGCGACTCCCTCTCTGCCGTCGGCGTCATCGCCTTCACTCTTGTCTCGCTGCTTATCGTGGATCTTGGCCTCAACTGGCGCGAGCTCACCACGCGTCGTGACTGATGGTCACCTCCAGCGCCCGCCTTACTTCCACCGCCCAACACACAACCGTCCCGGCCGCCAATGCTCCACCGTCACCGCCTCCCGCGGAACCTCAGCCGCCGTCAGCAACTGCGCCCAGTCCTCTTCCCGGAAGGCCCGCCGAAAAGAAGCCGGCCCATCATGCCGCACAAACCGGTGCCATCCAGCGATCCTCTCCACCCACCCAAACATCCGGCAACTCCACTCCGACCGTTCCAAATCATTGATAAACCAGCCTACCTGCGCAGTGGCTTCCATCCACCGAAGCAGCGCGATGATCTCCTCATCCTCCAGGTGATGTGCCATCAGCGAACTCACGACGATATCCACCGGCTTCTCCGACCGATACACCAGAGCATCGCAGGTCACCCACGCGATATCGAGCTCCTTCGGCGTGGATTCCGCTGCCGCACGCGCCGCATAAGGATTCAAGTCGATCCCCGTCAACTGCACTGCAATGCCGTGCCTTCGCGCCCAACCAGCGATCTGCCGCAGCAGATCGCCGCCGCCACAGCCCACATCGACGATGTGCACCGGATCACCCGACCCATGCGGTAGCCGCTTCAGCCAGGCCAGCGTCGGGCGATATCCCAGCAGCCAGCGGTTGATCTGCTCCAGGCTGCGCAGGCAGCCATGGAAGTCCCCGTAGCTACAGGCACCATCCATCAGCTCTGGCAGATCGCGCGGAGAAACCCGCAGCTTGAATTGAATCTCCGCATTAGATCCCATGGAAGCGAATTGTCTCCGCAATGGGGTTCAGGTATGCCGTAGTCATGCGCAATAGGTCCTCAGCTCGAATTATAGAGATAGACGTCGCGTGGGTCTCTTGGGGAAGCGGGACCGCGAAGAGGCGATGTTGCAGGCCAATCAATGATCTGATTGGCCAATTTGGCGATCTTACCAGTGCTCCGGTAACAGTCTTTCCGGCGCAAAAGATCGGACACTGCGGGCTGAGGCTCACCATCATCACCAGCGCTCCGTCAAACCCCTAGGCCGTCCTGTGGGTTTCAAACTGCACCACTACCCAGCCGCAGCATTGGTCATGCAATGCCCATGTGAGCGATATACTTTAAGTACCGGATCCGAAAAGGAGATTCCTGTTACAACATCCACTTTGAATCGGATTCCTGTCCAAGATGAAGTTCTCATCCTCGGCGGTGGAGTGGCAGGCTGTGCCGCTTCTATCGCGCTCGCCCGCAAGGGACGGCACGTTACGTTGATCGAACGCGAGCCCGCCCCGCGCCATAAGGTCTGCGGAGAGTTCCTGAGCGGTGAGGCTCTTGAGGACTTGCACGCGCTCGGTATCGACGTGAACTCGCTTGGAGCCGTGCCTATCGACTACGTTCGACTGGCCGCTGCCAGACGCGCCGCAGAGGCCCCCTTGCCATTCTCCGCAGCGTCGCTGACGCGCAAGGCGCTTGATACAGCGCTCATCGCCGAGGCCATCGCCGCAGGAGTCCACGTAGAGCGCGGTCGCAGCGTGCAGGCGCTCGCGCGTACGGCGCCCAATGTCTGGCAAGCTACGCTCGACGACGGCGCCACCCGTGAAGCTCCAACGGTCTTTCTCGCCACAGGCAAGCACGATCTCCGCGGCCACACGCGTCCGGCTGACCCGCAGCGATGGGTTGCCTTCAAGATGTATTTTCGCCTGGCGCCCGCGCAGGCCTCTGAGCTCGCGCGCGCCTCTGAGCTCATGCTCTATCCAGGAGGCTATGGTGGTATTCAGCCGGTTGAAGGCGGCATTGCAAACTTTTGCTGCGTGGTGCAACAACGGTATCTCGCGCGTGTGGGTCATCGCTGGGAGGACTTCATCGCGAAGGTGCAGCAGGACTGTCCACACCTCGCGATGAGGCTTGCAGGTGCGGAGCCATTGCTCGCCAAGCCGATCGCCATCACTCATATCCCGTATGGTTACATCCGCCCCACAACCGAGAATGGGCTCTACTGCATTGGCGATCAGGCAGCTGTCATCCCCTCGTTCACCGGCGATGGCATATCCATCGCGCTGCATACTGCGCGTTGTGCCGTCGCTGCCTATCTGGCGGGAGAGCCGGCGCCGCTCTTCCAGGCTAAACTGCGGTCCTCGCTGCTGGCACAGATGCGCCTTGCCGAGTTCGCCGCCGATGGCTTGAACAACGCACTCGCGCGCGCTGTGTTACCGTTCTGCCTCAGGGTCTGGCCCGGTGTGATGCGCGTGACTGCAAAGCTGACACGCGTCGCCCAGCACGCTGCTGTTGCTCCCATGCCGTCGCCAGCTGAAATCTAGGGTACTTTCAACTCAAGTGTTAACGGAAACCACCGTGCCCCATCCATTGTGCGTCCTTTGCACAATGGGTGGGAGAGCACAGAAGCCACGGCGCACAGTAACCAGTTAGATCGAAAAGGCTCTAGACGCGCCAAAAACCACTCTCAGCAGTCAAAGCACTATGGGAGAGATGCAATGAAATCTTTCGCAGTCTTCGCCCTCGCTGCCGTGTTCGCCCCAGCCGCACTCGCCCAGCATCAGACCTTCGTCGTCAATCCCGATGCCAGCGAGGTCAAGATAACGCTCAACACCACCCACGAGATCGTCAACGGCGCCTTTCATCTCCAATCCGGATCGATCGAGTTTGACCACGGCGATCCTAAGATGCGGGGTTCGGTGGTCGTCCTCGCCGGAAGCGGCAAGACCGGCAATGACAGCCGCGACAAAAAGATGAACAAGGACATCCTGAAGGTCGAACAGTACGCAACGGTTTCCTTTGAGCCGAAGACCTATACCGGCGACCTAGCTCTTTCAGGCGACTCGAACCTCCAGGTAACTGGTATCTTCACACTCCTCGGCACGCCTCACCAGATCACCATCCCCATCCTTGTCCATCTTGAAGGTACAACTGCAACGGCCAAAGCTCACTTTGTCGTACCGTACGTTGGTTGGGGACTGAAGAATCCAAGCTTTTTGATCTGGAAAGCGGACAACGACGTCGCAATCGACCTCTCTCTTGCTGGCCGGCTTTCAAAATAGTGAACCGCCTTCTTCACACGCAACGAGCCGCTCGTCAGCACGAGGGCTGAAGAGAGTTGAGCTTCCGGCGGCCCTCCCTTGACGCACAACAAACTTCGTGTGCCCCATCCTTCCTGTCATCCTGAGCATCTTGACGCGCATCGGCGCGTTACAGCAAAGGATGAACGGGCAATGTTGCCTCCCGGAGGGAGGCGGGAAGATAGCCCAGGACAAGCGAAGCGCAGTCCTGGGTTGCAGTGCAAGGAAAGCTCAAGCCCCGTAGGGGCGAAAGGAACCGTTCCCATTTTTGGCTGTTCATGAGGAGCAAAGGTTGCCGCGGCGACTGAGTCGAAAGCCTGCTCTGAGCAAGGTCGAAGGGGAACTGCGGCTGCTTTTGCATTTGCGTTTGTCTTTCTCCCGTTACAACCCAATACGGCCCCGTCAGTGTACGAAATGTTGGTGCTGGCCCCTGCGTTCAAGTCAGTAACCGATAATCATTACCGGATGCACCAGGAAGACTACCGCCGCCTCATCCCCCATCCCATGTTCCGCGACGACGGCGCGTAGCCGAAAAGGCCGGTGTGCCCGCTTTCCGGTATCTGCAACAGAGAAGAGGTACGGACCAATTCGCTGGTCCGTACCTCTTCTTGAATGCCTCTTGTTGTATCGGCTTGCTACTGGATAGTGACCGACAGGTTAAGTGGGACTGTTGTCCCGCCACTGGTTACAGTGATGGGTATGCTGTAGGTTCCTGGCGGTGTAGATGATTTGCTTGATCCGCCGCACCCGGCCATTCCGAGCAAACCTGCGGCTGCAAGGCATGTTCCTGCAAGCAGCAAGCACCCCAGCCACGGACTCCCAGCCTTCCTGGTGCGAAGGATGCGCCGCATGAAGCCCAGAGGCAGCAAAATCAGGGCTGCAAATATTCCAGGAAGCACGCCTCCTGCTGGGCCATTGCCGAGGGAAGCTGTAGTCGTTCCAGTCGTCCCAATGGTGAGCGTGGTGGTCAGCGGCGCGCTGGAAGCGACCGTCAAGCTGCTGGGCGCGAAGTTGCAGGTGACCAGGGACGGCAAAGTTCCACAGGCGAAGTTCACTGTGCCTGTGAATCCGCCTGTCGGCGTCAGCGTGATCACCGTAGATCCCGTGGAGCCGCCGACGATGGTGATGGACGAAGGCGATGCGCTCAGCGTGTAGCCAGGCGCGGCGGCCACGATAATATAGTTCGCCGTGGCCACTTGGCTGTTGGAGTCGCCGCTGGCTGCTGCGATGGCTTCGATGGTCTCCGTGGCAGAGACGGTAATTGCGCCGTTGTATAAGGTGGACGACGTGGTCGGCGGGTTTCCGTTGGTGGTGTAGTAAATGGCCGCGCCGGTCGTGGAATCGGTGATGGTCACGCTTTGGGTTGAGGTGTAGGTGCCGGCAGCCGGTGAGAAGACGGGCGTGGCGGCCACCTGCGCCGGGCCGGTTGAGACGACCAGGTTGACGGCCGAGCCGGAATTCACGCTGGTGCCAGCGCTTGGACTCTCGCTGATCACGTTGCCGGATGCGACGGTAGAGCTGCTCGCCATGGTGACTGTGCCAACCACGAGTCCAGCTCCGTTGATGGCTGTTGTTGCGGCTGCCTGGGTGTCGTTAACCACGTTGGGCACAGCCACCTGCGCCGGGCCGGTTGAGACGACCAAGTTGACCGCCGTCGAGGTGCTGGTATTGAAGTTCGCATCGCCGGCGTATTTAGCCGTCAGACTGTCGGTACCCGTGGGAAGCGCAGTGGTGCTCAGCGTGGCCACGCCGCTGGTGAGGGTACCGGTGCCCAGGCTGGTGCTCCCACTGTAGAAGGTGACCGACTCTCCGTTGGTGCTGTTGCCTCCAGAGCTGAACGGGGTCAGGGCTGCGGTTAGCAACACCTGCTGGCCAACCGTTGAACTGGTCGGGTTCGGTGTTAGCGAGAGCGTCGTCGACACACCTTGGCCGTTCAGACTGGTTGTGCCCGACACGCTGGCGGCATAGTTAGAGTCTCCTGGATAGCTTGCCTCCACCAGATGCGCACCAGCGCCGACGGGCGAAATTCCCGTTACGGTCGCCGTTGCCGTCTGCGTCGATTGCTGGTTGAGCACCGTCACCGATCCACCGACTGCGCCACTATTGGCTACTGCCAGGCCTGGCGCGCCGCCCGTGATGAACACTCCAACCGCCAAGGCAGAAGGAGCGTTCCCCGTCGGAGGGCTCGCCTCGACCGTAAACGTCCCGTCGCCTTTGCCTTGAAGGATGGTCACTGTGTTGTCACCCCTGTTGGCCACGGCCAGGTCCGGGATGCCGTCGCCGTTGAAGTCGCCGACTGCGATCGAACTCGGGGAGGAACCTGTCGGTGGGCTCGCCACCTGGTTGAATGTCCCGTTGCCGACGCCCAGCATGATCGTTACGTTGTTGCTGCCGCTATTCGCCAGAGCCAGATCGGCCTTTCCGTCTCTGTTGAAATCAGCCGCCACCATCGATATTGGACTCATTCCAGTTGACGTTACTGACGGCCCAGGCGAGAAGTTTCCGTGTCCATCGTTCTCAAACGTCGAGATAGTCTGGAGGTTCGATGTGCCGGTGATTGCAGTCAAGACGGCAACATCCGCATTGCCGTTTCCGAAAAAGTTTCCTACCGCCACTGCGAGTACAGCAGAGGACTGCGGGATCAGCGTAGGCAATGCAAAAGTTCCGTTCCCGTTGCTTAAAAAGATGCCGATAACCTGATCGTCCGTTCCCGGCGACAGGCCGGCGACGACAAAGTCCTGGTTGCCGTCTCCATTGAAGTCCCCGGTGGCAACTGCCGACACCGATGCCACCCCAAGGCTGAACGGAGCCTCGAGCGTTTCTCCACCGACTCCGTTGCTGAGGATGAGTTGGGCGTTGTTGGTTGAGCTGGCTCCGTTGCTTACCATGAGGATTCCCGCGGGTTGGCCGGTGATAAACGCTGCTGACGCCATGAACTGGTTGTTGCCGTTGGTAACTAGAGTGTAGGCGGGCTGGAACGTGCCATCTCCATTGCCGATCAGGACGCTTACGTAGCCGTTGGACCCCGCCGCAATTTCAGGAATTCCGAAGCCGCCGAAATTTCCCGCTACGACAGACTGCGGCGCGGGTTCCGTCGCTGGCGTCTGGGCGTTTGTCCAGGTCAGTGCTCCTGATTTCCCGGCGACCAGCGGCGCCGTTCCCAGCACAGCGTTGCCATTGCTCGCGTCCAGAAAGGACACGGTTCCGGTCGGCGCGGCAGCCGGGTAGCCGGACCCCGCCACCGTCGCCGTCAATGTGTAGTTGCCTGGGCTCCCACTCTGTGCGATCGAAGTGGTTGTGGAGGCTAGCGCCGGGCCGGTTGAGACGACCAGGTTGACCGCCGAGCCGGAGTTGACGCTTGTGCCCGCGCTTGGGATCTCGCTAATCACGTTACCGGATGCGACGGTGGAGCTGCTCGCTGTGTTGACCGTGCCAACTACGAGCCCAGCTCCGGTGATGGCTGTGGTCGCAGTTGCCTGGGTGTCACCAAGCACGTTGGGCACGGCGGCTTGCGCCGTGCCGGTTGAGACGACCAGATTAACGGTCGAACCGGAATTCACGCTTGTGCCCGCGCTTGGGCTCTCGCTGATGACGTTGCCGGATGCGACGGTGAAGCTGCTCGCCGTGGTAATTGTGCCGACCACGAGTCCAGCCCCGGTAATGGCTGTCTCCGCGGCTGCCTGGGTGTCGCCAACCACGTTGGGTACGGCCACCTGTTGCGCGGCCTCACCGATCGCCAGCTTGGCGATAAAGCCGTCGCTGGAGCCGCCGGCGTTTGCGGGCTGATAAACGCCCGTTGTGGTGGGAAAGTTCGTCGATGACGCGATGCCGGCTACATACACGCCGCCTACGCCGTCGAGCGCAATGCCGAAGCTATAATCCTGCACACTGCCGCCGAGGTAGGTCGAGTACAACAGTTGTGATCCGCCCGGGTTGAGCTTGGTGATAAATGCGTTGATGCCAGCGGGACTGGTATGGCCTGCCGCGTTATTCACGGTCTGGTAAGCGCCCGATGTGGTGGGGAAATTCGCAGAAATCGCGGTGCCCGTCACATAGGCGTCGCCCAGGCCGTCCACGGCGATCGCTTCGGCGGTATCTCCCGAGCCGCTGTTCGAGCAGTCACTGCCGCAGGTTTGGGGCGGATAGCCGGTGCCGCCCAGGAAAGTGGAGTACACAAGGCCGGTACCGGCCGAATTGACCTCGGTAACAAATCCGGTTGGAGCGTCATTGGCGTAGGCAGGGTTAGTGGGCTGATATGCGCTCCCCGCCACCGGAAAATTGTTCGACCACGACTGGCCGGTCACGTAAGCGTCGCCCGAGCCGTCCACGGCAATTGCGTAGCCGAAATCGTCGATCGAGCCGCCCAGGAAAGTTGAATACTCGAGCGCCGTGCCGGTGGGGTTGAGCTTGGTCACAAACGCATTGTAAACAGGGACGCTTGCATACGGACCCGCGGCGGCAGCGGCGAAATTCGTGGTCTGAAATGCGCCGTTGGTGATGGGAAAATCCGTCGAAGCCGAGCTCCCGGTCACATAAGCGTCGCCCAAGCTGTCCAGGGCGATGCCGCCGCCCTCAGCGCCATAGGAGGTGCCGCCAAGGTAGGTCGAGTACACCAGGGCTGTGCCGGTGGGGTTGAGCTTGGTGACAAATGCGTTGCGCCACCCGGTTATGGCGTGATTGACAACCTGAAACGCGCCCGAGGTGGTGGGGAAAGTCGTCGAAAAAGTAGTTCCAACCACGTAGGCATCGTCGAAGCTGTCCACGGTAATGGCGGAGCCGGAATCCTGCCCATCGCCGCCGAGGTAGGTCGAGTACACCAGGGCTGTGCCGGTGGCGTTGAGCTTGGTCACAAAGGCGTTTTGAGTTTCACCCGTGGTGGTGTTGTTGACAGTTTGATACGCATTGGGTGTGGTGGGGAAAGTTGTCGACTGCGTAAAGCCGGTCACATAGGCGTCGCCTGAGCCGTCCACGGCAATGGCTTGGCCGACATCGCCAAACTGGGCGTTGTTGTTGGGGGGGGCGCCGCTTCCGCCGAGGTAGGTCGAGTACACCAGCGCCGTGCCGGTTGGGTTGAGCTTGGTGATCGTAATGCATTCGAAGCTGGTGTTGGAGGGCTCGTTGTTCGTCGGCTGAGCTGCCCCGGCTGTCACCGGAAAATTCGTCGAAAAAGTAACGCCGACCAAATAGGCGTTGCCGGAACTGTCCGCGGCAATGCCATAGGCGGCGTCCGCTGAGCTGCCGCCGAGGTAGGTGGAATAAGTGAGCACCGGGTCGATGACAAGCGGTTTTGAATGGTCGTATTGGCCCAGCGTGAAACCAATCGCGTTCTTGGCCAGCAACGCGAACTGCCCGTCAACCGGCTGGCGCAGGCCGTCCTTTACTTGATAGATGACCGGCTTGTGAAACGCGATCTGGCCGTTGGCTGCTGAGACGGTCAGGTCTCCATCGGCAGTCAGATCGAGCTTTTTGGCTCCCGCAAATTGGAGCCGGATGGGCTTGGGATTGGCCCCCGGCGCAACCACGAAGTCGTATTCCAACTGCCGCTGGTTGCCGTAATAGACCAGATCGATGCCGGGATAGACGCCCGCGTACTTGACCTTGGCGTAAGTTGGCACGCCCGTGTGCCATTGGGCCGGGTCATTGCCGATGAAGTAGTTGGCGGTGCCGGGGAGCGGATCGATACCTGTGACTCGCATTGCGCGATTGGCGCCCGCCAGCTCCATCCGAACCACATCGGTCTTCCTGGCAGGGCGCGCCGAAGCGGGCTTGAGGCCTTTTCCGGCGGAAATGCCGGACTTCGCGCTGGAAAGCTCCGGTTTAGTCAGTGCCAATACCGCGGACGAATCCGTGAGAAACAGCGAGTAACCCCTGCCGTTGGAAAGAAACTTCACAGTCTTATCGGCCTGACCTTGATTGGCCTCGAAACTGAGCGGGATTTTTCCGTAGTTTTGGGCAGCCTGCGCTTTTTTCGCCGCCGGGTTGTCCACTGCTTGAGATGCCTGCCCTTCCGCTAAAGACGTGAAGGCTGATGCCGCGATGAGTCCGTACACAAGCAGGACCCGCAGTTGGGAAGATTGAACGCGCAACAACATAACGATCTCCTTTGAACTTCGCACGGTTGACTCGGGAAGGCTCGACGGGTTGGACCCGCTCCTGCACAGTATGCGGCATTCGCACTAAAAATGTGTCAGAAACCAAATTATTGCCTCGGGCAGTGGCGCCCAGAGCGTCAGATCCCCGGAGGTCGGCCAGCGTCATAGATTCCGTTTGCTCTTACTGGCGTTTGTTTCTCTCCGTATATCTCTAATTCACCGGCAAAGGTACCTGCCCGCGCCGCCGTTTTCCATCCCAGTTGACAATCGCGCTCGCTTGATTTACTTTGCAATACAAAGCGAGATCGCCATGAACGATCTGAATAAAGCCCTGGGCGACATCAGCAGCATTCGCAGGCAAGTGGCCCACAGCACCGAGTTTCGCGGCTACGGCCCAGCCACGCTTGCGGGTACGGGCATTCTGGCCATTGCGGCCGCCGGGGCGCAGGCGCTGTGGCTGCCTGATCCGGCGAATCATATTGCGGCTTACCTGAGCATCTGGATCTCGACCGCCATCCTCTCCGCCGCCCTCATGGGAACGGAGATGCACGCCCGCACACGCCGCATTCACTCCGGCATGGCCGACGAGATGATCCGCATGGCCGTCGAGCAGTTTCTGCCCTCCGTGGGCGCGGGCATCCTGATTACGC
>Ga0302154_10003887_pt1 | contig 10747 bp, 10 predicted proteins | sample I_Bog_N2_3_FD_193507 | JGI IMG/M metagenome (GOLD analysis project Ga0302154, IMG submission 193507) | Peat permafrost microbial communities from Stordalen Mire near Abisko, Sweden - I_Bog_N2_3 | ecosystem: Environmental > Terrestrial > Soil > Wetlands > Peat | place: Sweden: Abisko, Stordalen...
GCCAGCAGCATCGGCAGGGCGCCGCCGCTGGCCGCGATGGCGGCATTGAGCGCGACCATGACCACGATCCAGCCGATCAGCGCCAGCCACAGCCGATGCGCGGCGAGCCATAACGGGCCAAAAATCGCCGCCCACAGCCTGAACCCGTCGCGCACGAAGATAAATCCGTCGCCGCCCCGCGCGGCGATGCGGTAGTCCATGGACGCGTGCACTGTATAGACCGGCATGGGAATCTCCGCCTCAGGGCGCATCGCGATCAGCCGCCGAGCTGACCCTTGGTGGAAGGCACTTCGCCCTTGGCGTGCGGATCGATCGCCACCGCCATGCGCAGCGCCCGCGCCAGACCCTTGAAACAGGATTCGGCGATATGATGGCTGTTCTCGCCATATAGGGTCTCAACGTGCAACGTCACCCCGGCATTGATCGCGAAGGCGTTGAACCATTCGCGCACCAGCTCGGTATCGAAGGTGCCGATCTTGTCGCGCGGAAAATCGACCTTGAACACCAGCATCGGGCGCCCGGAAATGTCGATCACGACCCGCGTCAGGGTCTCGTCCATCGGCAAATGGATCCCGGCATAGCGGGTAATGCCGGCCATGGCTCCGAGCGCCTGCTTGACCGCCTGGCCGAGCGCGATGCCGACATCCTCCGAGGTGTGGTGGTGGTCGATATGCAGGTCGCCCGTGGCCTTGACCAACAAGTCGATGCGCGAATGCCGCGCCAAGAGATCGAGCATATGGTCGAGGAAGCCGATACCGGTCGACACATTGGATGTGCCGCTGCCGTCGAGGTCGATGGCCACCTCGATATCGGTCTCTTTGGTCTTGCGCTTGATGGTGGCTGTGCGCATCAGATCGGTCTTCCCTGGCCCAAAATCGCGCCCTTTTAACAGGCTCACCCGGCATTCGCCACTGCCAGAATCCGCTCCGATTGCAACCGCGGGCGACAATGCCTAAATCTCCGTGATAAACGAGGTGTTTCATGCAGGCATCCGAGGCCGCGGTCGCTGTCTGGCACGGCACGACCATCCTGACCGTGCGCAAGGCCGGCCGTGTCGTCATCGGCGGTGACGGCCAGGTCTCGATCGGCCAGACCGTCATCAAGTCCAATGCCAAGAAGGTCCGCAAGCTCGGCAAAGGCGACGTGATCGGCGGCTTTGCCGGCGCCACGGCTGATGCCTTCACGCTGTTCGAGCGGCTGGAAAGCAAGCTCGAACAATATCCGGGGCAATTGACCCGGGCCGCGGTCGAACTGGCCAAGGACTGGCGCACCGATCGCTATCTGCGGCGGCTGGAGGCGATGATGATCGTGGCCGACAAGGAAGTATCGCTGGTGCTGACCGGCACCGGCGACGTGCTGGAGCCGGAAGCCGGCGTCATGGCGATCGGTTCCGGCGGCAATTACGCGCTGGCGGCGGCCCGCGCTCTGGTCGACAGCGCCCACGATGCCGAGGCGATCGTGCGCCGCGCGCTCGATATCGCCGCCGACATCTGCGTCTATACCAACCGCAACGTCACCATCGAAACCTTGCCGGCCGGCTGAGCGATGGCGCGGCCGCCCATCCCGCTGGAGCGCGGCCGGCTGGCCTCGTCCGGAATTTCGGCCTGGCATTGGCTCCTCGTCGCAGGCGGCCTGCTGGGGCTGCAGGCGGCGCTGCTGCTGGCGATGGGCCGACTGCCGATCTGTGCCTGCGGCTATGTCAAGTTATGGCACGGCATCGTGCAGAGTTCAGAGAACTCGCAGCACCTCACCGACTGGTACACCTTCTCGCATGTCATTCACGGCTTCGTGTTCTATGCCGCGACCTGGCTGCTGGCATCGCGCTGGCCCTGGCAGGGGCGGCTGATCGTCGCCATGCTGCTCGAATGCGGCTGGGAGCTCATCGAAAATTCCAACTGGATCATCGAGCGCTACCGCGCCGCCACGATCTCGCTGGATTATTTCGGCGACAGCATCGTCAATTCATTGTCTGATACGCTGGCCATGGTCGCGGGTTTCCTGCTGGCGCGAAGCCTGCCGGTGGCGTTGACCGTTGCGCTGGCGCTGGCGATGGAGATTTTGGTCGGGCTGCATATTCGCGATAACCTGACCTTGAACATCCTCATGCTGATTCACCCGAGCGAGGCGATCCGTCAATGGCAGGAGGGACCACCGATCATCTGATGCCGCTTGTCCCCACGATATTTCAACCTAGCTAGGGCCCATGACCGACTTTTCCCCCCGTGAGATCGTTTCCGAACTCGACCGCTTCATCGTCGGCCAGAACGACGCCAAGCGCGCGGTGGCGATCGCGTTGCGCAACCGCTGGCGGCGGCTGCAGCTGAGCGGCGCCCTGCGCGAGGAGGTGCTGCCGAAAAACATCCTGATGATCGGCCCGACCGGCGTCGGCAAGACCGAGATCGCGCGCCGGCTGGCCAAGCTGGCCGGGGCGCCCTTCATCAAGGTCGAGGCCACCAAATTCACCGAAGTCGGCTATGTCGGCCGCGATGTCGAGCAGATCATCCGCGACCTCGTCGAGGTGGCGATCGCGCAGGTCCGCGAGCGCAAGCGCAAGGACGTCGAAGCGAGAGCCCAGCTCGCCGCCGAGGACCGCGTGCTCGATGCGCTGGTCGGCGCCAATTCCAGCGCGGCGACCCGGGATTCGTTTCGAAGGAAGCTGCGCGCCGGCGAACTCAACGACAAGGAAATCGAGATCGAGACGCAATCCGGCGGCGGCGGCATGCCGATGTTCGAGATTCCCGGCATGCCGGGGGCGCAGATGGGGGCGATCTCGATCGGCGACATTTTCGGCAAGATGGGCGGCCGGCCCAAGATGCGCCGGCTGACGGTGGAGGACTCGCACGATCTCTTGGTCAACGAGGAATCCGACAAGCTTTTGGACAACGACAAGCTGGTGCAGGAATCCATCCATGCGGTCGAGAACAACGGCATCGTGTTTCTCGACGAGATCGACAAGATCTGCGCCCGCGACGGCCGCACTGGCGGCGATGTCTCGCGCGAGGGCGTGCAGCGCGACCTGCTGCCGCTGATCGAGGGCACCACGGTGTCGACCAAGCACGGCGCGGTCAAGACCGACCACATCCTGTTCATCGCCTCCGGCGCCTTTCATATTGCGAAGCCCTCAGACCTGCTGCCTGAATTGCAGGGCCGGCTGCCGATCCGCGTTGAGCTCGAAGCGTTGACCCGTGACGATCTGCGCCGGATCCTGACCGAGCCCGAGGCGTCGCTGATCAAGCAATATGTCGCGCTGCTTGCAACCGAGGGCGTGACGCTCGACATCACCCCCGATGCCATCGACGCGCTCGCCGACGTCGCGGTCGCCGTCAATTCAACGGTGGAGAATATCGGCGCGCGACGGCTGCAGACGGTGATGGAGCGGGTGCTCGACGAGATCTCCTTCGCCGCCCCCGACCGCCCGGGAGAGACCATCCAGATCGATGCCGACTACGTCCAGAAACATGTCGGCGACCTCGCCAAGAATGCCGATCTGAGCCGGTTCATTCTGTAGTGGATCGCGGCGCTATATGCGCGGCGCACAATCCGTCTCGATGGCATCGGCCTTGCGCCCACAGAAGGCCCCGCTGTCGCCGAGTCCAACCCGTAAATGAAGCTCGCTCTTCCACCATCGCCCTGGCGTCTGATGCTGGCGGTCAATGCCGCCGTCCTGCTCGGGGTGTTTCTCTACAAGCTCACCCGCGAACCCTACGTCCCCTATATCCATCTGCTGGTCGACTATCATTTCGGCTTCAGCAAACGCGCGCTGATCGGCGCGGCGATGGCGCCATTGTTTCCCAAGGTCCCGGTCTGGCTGGTGTTCGCGCTCGGCGGGATTGTCTTTCTGCTTACGCTCGGCCTGTTCCTGCAGCTGTTTCGCCGCCGCTTCGCGCTCGACGAGACGCATTTGCCGCTGCTGCTGTTCATGGCCGGATCGCCGTTCTTCCTGAAGAATTTCATCTATACGCTGGGGCATTTCGACATCTATGGCTGCGCCATGGCGATCGGCCTGTCGCTGATCCCAGCGCAGTCGATCGTCTATGTCGTGGTCGCCATGATCGCCGCGATGGTCCTGATCCTGATCCACCACATCCATCTCCTGATGTATGTGCCGACCATCGCGCTGATCGTGGTGCTGCGCCATTATCTGGTGCAGGGTCTTGACCGGCGAAACGTTGCCATCGGCGGTGCGGCGATCGCAGGCGTCGGCGCGCTGTTCCTGGCCGCGCAATTCCTCGGCACCATGGCGGTGCCGGAAGCGGAATTTACAAGCTATCTGCAAAGCCGGATGGCCGATCCGAGCCGGACCAGCCTGCTGAGTTTCAGCTATATCTGGTACCAGCCGCTCGCCAAGGAAATCAGCGATACCTGGCAGCGCCTGCCGTCAAACCTGTTGGGCATTCCGGTGTTTGCGCTGTTGCTCTGGCTGCATACCCCGCTCTGGCGCTATTTCGCCGCGCTGATCGGAGCGCTGGCACACCAAAACCATCGCCGCGTGGTGATCGCCGGGCTGCTCGTGGTGAGCGCGTCCTATATCCTGATATTTGCCATGGTATTTGATTATTCGCGCTGGATCTCGAACTGGGTGGTCTGCCTGTTCCTGATCCTGCACGCGGTCAAGGCGCTGCCGGCCGCCTCCCCTGTGGCCCCGATCCGCGCCGATGACCCGCCGGCGACCGTCAGGGGCTGGATCCTGACCCTGATCCCGCGGGTCGGGATTGTCAGGCCGTTCTGAGTGGCTCATCTCGACGTTGCCGGCCGGCGCCGCGGGATGGTACAAGCTTGATCCGGACGAGGCGAACGGTGAAGCCTTTGGGAAATGCTTGAAGAGTTTTACTGGAGGCAAAAATGCAAGTTTCAAAATGGGGCGATAGCCTGGCGGTGAGGCTCCCCGATACACTGGTCACGAAGATGGGTTTGCAGGATGGCGACGAACTGGCGATCGTGGAAAGCTCTGAGGAAAAGGTCGTGGTCGAAAAGGTGGACCGGCGTGTCCGGTTTCTGAAGGCTATGGAGCAGTTTCGCTGGCCTGCCCCCCCCGACTACAAATTCGATCGTAACGAAGCGAACGAGCGGTGAAGCGGTTTTTCGATACGAATATCCTGGTTTATGCCTTTTTGGACATCGACAAGCGTGACAAGGCAATTGCGGTGCTGTCCGAGGGTGGCCGTATCAGCGCACAGGTACTGAACGAATTTACCAACGTCGCCCGGAAGAAACGTCAGCGCACGTGGTCGGAGATTGAAGCGGCGATCGCTGCGATTCGCGAGTCGTTTCCCGATATCGTTCCGCTCACCGACCAAACCAATGCTCGGGCTCTACCTCTGGCCCGCGATCACAACGTCTCCTTCTTCTACGACGCCCTGATCGTCGCCTCGGCGCTGGAGGCCGGCTGCGACACCTTGTTGACCGAGGACCTTCAGGATGGCCGCAAATTTGGCGGCCTGACCGTCGTCAATCCCTTCATTGAGAGCGGGCCCTGATGGTGAGCACGGCGCCGGGCGCCTTTGCCCGCCCTACAGCTCCGTAGCGCGGATAACAGCCGACCTGTCCGCCGAAGTTCGCATTGGCGGCGCCACCGCGCGCTGCTGAAGTTTCCAGCTGACCAGGAACGGCACGGCCAGCACCGCTTGCATCGCCGACCAGAGCAGCATCTCGCGGTTCGACAGCATCGCCCACAGCACCAGCGGCGCCTGCGCGGCGAAGCTTGGATGGTCGCGCAGGAAGTCGTCACCGACGACGGCAAACCCCTCGCCGACCAGCGCCGCCGCCGCCGTCGTCAGCAGCGCGACGCCGAGGCAGGCGACCAGCCGGTCGCGCCGGCCCGGCCGCGCCAGAAAGCCGCCGGCTGTGGGAAACAGCCCATCGATGCTGAACGCCTGCGCGATCGGTTCGCCGCGGCCTCTGGCGAGTGCGGCGCGCAGCAGGACCAGCGCCGCCGTGCCGATGCAGGGCAGCGCAAAATCAACGTCGGGAATGTCGCGGTAGCGGCCATCGACGGCCAGCAACAGCGACCAGATCGTTGCATAGAGGGCAAAGAAAAGGATCAGCGCTTCGCCGAGCCACGATCCAGCGCGGCGTTCAGGTAGCGACGCCCGTGCGGGCGATGCCAGTAGCCCTGCGGCGCGTTCGAGGATGACGATGCCGAACAGCGCCGGTGGGATGATGCGCAACGGCTCCAACAGGAACTGCCACCAGCGGAAGCTCACCAGGGCTGTATGGAAACCGGTGGTCACGGCCAGAAAGGCCAGCAGCTGGGCCAGCAGGGCCAAGGTCAGCGCGGCGGCGAAGCCGTTCAACCGGCGCCCGAGCGCGAGCGTGGCGATCAGCCCGAGCGCGATGGCGATGGTGGCGCGCAACGACCAGTCCGGCACTTCGGTCACCGGCCCGCTCATGGCGAATTTGGGCTGCCGGTCGGCATCGAGAATGCCCCAGGCCGCGCCCACCGTGTTCTCGTGGATCGATTTCCAGGGTTGGTCGAAGGCCTCGACGATGTTGTAGTCGAGCTGGTTGCGGCTGGCGATGTCGGCAATCTGGCGCAGGTAGCGCGCCTGATTGACCGTGCTGACCACCGCCGGCCCGCGATCCCGCCCGAGCGACGGCCAGCCGGTCTCGCCGATCAGGATCGGCTTGCCCGGAAAGGCCTGGCGCACCGCGCCGACCGCGCGCATGACATGCGCCTCCAACTGATCGAGCGGCACCGGCTCGTCCTCCCAATAGGGCAGGATATGGATGGTGAGATAATCCAGCTCCGCCGCCACTTCGGGATGGGTGAGAAAGAATCCCCAGACGTCGGCATAGGAAACCGGCTGGCGGATCGCCGCCTTGACGCGCCTGATATGGGCGATGAGCTGCGCCGGCGTGAGGTCGCGGCGCAGCAGCACCTCGTTGCCGACGATCACCCGCTTCACCGTGTCGGGATAGGCGTTGGCGGTACGGATCAGGGCTTCGATCTCCTCGTCATTCTTGGCGACATTCTGGGGATCGCGCAGATAGGCCAGCCAAGCGCCGAGCGTCACCGTGATGCCCAGCGGCTGCGCCAATCTGGGCACGGCGTCGAGGCCATCGCGCAGCGAATAGGTGCGCACGCCGAGCACCTTGCCCTGCAACGCCCGGAGGTCCGAGGCGATCTGCGCCTCGCTGGGGACGTCGTCGTTGATCGGACTCTGGTAGCGCGTATAGGGCGCGAACGAGGCGCTGCTGAAGGGTCCCGACCAGGATTCGGCGACAGCCACCGGACGGTTGAACCAGGACCATGCGGCAAAGGCGGCCAGGGCTGCGAGGCCAGCGGCGAGAACAAGACCAGGGCGCATGGCTACTCCGGCGGCGGCGTCAAGCCGAGCGAGACGAGATAGCTGCCCCGGATGGTCGCATGGCGCAGCTTGATCGCCTCGAGATAGGCCTCGAGGGTCGCCTGCGCCGCGGCCCTGCTGGGCAAAGTGGCATCGCTCCATCGCTCGGGCGGCGTATCGGCCGCGGCGACGATGGTCTCCCAACCCGGCGGCGGAACGATCGAGACCACCGACGACGTTGAGTCCTGGTTTTTATAGGTCCAGAACGACCAGCCGATCCCGACGCGTTCATGCAGGCTGCGGAAGGCCTGGTTCCAGGCATCGTTCAGCTCACCGGACTCGCCGAGAAACACCGGCACGTCGTAGCGGTTGCTGAAGTCGATGTATTTCTGGATGGCGTCGCGACGCGTGCTCGACCAGAACTCATGATAGGTATAGGCCATGTTGGGTGCGAAGGGGCGACCGAACACGGTGAAATTGCTGCTCCATTGCGCGCCGGCCAGGAACACCGGATGGTCGGGATCGACCGCGCGGATGGCGCCGACGATCTCGCGGTAGAGCGGCTCCAGCCGGGCATTGAGATAGTCGGTGTCGAGATAGGGCGAGATCGGCTCGTTCAGCAAATCGTAGCCCAGGACCGCCGCCTCGTCATGGTAGCGTTCGGCCAGGTGGCGCCACAGCTGCACCGTCTGCTCACGATATTTCGGCACGTAGAACACCAGCGGAAAGCCGGGGCCATCGTCGTGATTGACGCCGGTCTGGCCGCCGGGCGCGGCGTGCAGGTCGATGATCACCTTCAGCCCGGCATCCCGGCACCAGCCGATCAGGCGATCGAGCAGCCGGTAGCCCGACCCCTCGAAACGCGCAGGCTCATCGCCGGCCATGAACAGGGCATAGTGCAGCGGCACCCGAATTGTATTGAAGCCCGCGCGGGCGATCAGCCTGATATCGTCTTCGGCGATGTAGCTGTCGCGATAGCGTTCCCAAAAACGAGTCGCGGCCTCTTCCCCGACCAGCCGGGCGAACAGCGCCTCGATCTGCTTCGGCGAACGCGCCAGCTTGAACTTGAACATATAGCCTTCTTGCATCAGCCAATTGCCGAGACCGATGCCCTTGATCATGAAGGAGCTGCCGTCCGGGGCGACAAAGCGCTGGCCTTCGATGCGAATGATTCCAGGAGCAGTTTCAGCACAGGCTGAACAGGCGAGCAGTGTCGCCAACAGAGCACCACCGAGAAAGCGCAGAAAACTCAAAGCGGATCGGGCGGTACGCATGATGGAAAAGGATTCCTCATCGTCAGGATATCCTCCGTCCAACCCGGTGGCAATCACCGCGCCGCCGCCATCGCCGCGGCCTGCATTAGCGGTGTAGGGTGTCGGGAATCATCACGGTATCTAAAGGGATACCGTCATTGCGAGCGCAGCGAAGCAATCCATCCATCACCGGGCGCACGCCTCTGGATTGCTTCGCCCAAGGAAACGCTTCGCGTTTCCCAGGGCTCGCAATGACGCGGTGAGGTCAGGCGATCCAATCCAAGTGAAAAGGGCACCAGTCGGATACCGCACGCAACTTCCGACTGGTTGACCGGCGGCGCCGGCACAGCTACCGGCAACCAGTCCCGCCACAACCCTCCCACACCGGCCTATCAACGATGCCCCTCGTCCACCTTGCGCTGCTGGCGCTTGCTGTCATCGCTTTGGTCGGCCTGATCGGCTGGCCGCGCTGGCATGGCTTCTTCGCCCTTCTCGCCACCTCCGCCGGTTTCGGGCTCGCGGCCGGACAATCGATCAGCCTGATCGGCAAGGCCTTTGGCACGGGCTTCGCCACCACGGTGCAATCCGCCGGATTGGTCATCCTTGCCAGCGCGGTGGTTTTGGCGGTCACGGTGGACAGCGGTGCCGCTCGGTGGCTCTCATCCATCACCGAGAAATGGCGCGGCGGCTCCCTTCGATCGGCGCCGCCATGGATGCTGCTGGGCATGGTGGCGGGCCTGGCAGCGACACCAACAGCTGCTTTCGCGGTGCTGACGCCGCTGCGGCGCTGCCTTGAGGGACGTTCGCGCCGCTGCAATGCCGCCGCCGCCGTCACGCTCGCCCTCGCCATCTCTGCGGGCCATGGGCTGCTGCCGCCGGCGCCGGGACCGATGGCGGCGGCGGCCATCCTGGGCGCCGATCCCACGCGATTAGCCCTGGTCGGGCTGCCGGCGGCCATCCTGGCCGTGCTGGCGGCCGGCGTTTTTGTTTACGCCTGCCGTGTGTTGCTGCCTTCAGGAGAACAAATGCCTCAGCGTCCCTCTCCGGCCGCACGCGAGCAGCCGCGCCGCGGCCTCGTGGCGCTGCTCGCCGCGAGCCTGACCATGCTGGCGCTCTTAATCGTGCAGTCGTTGGGCGAGATCGCCAGCGAGCCGTTCGGCATCGGACCGACGCGCGAATTGCTGCTCGGCCTCGGTCGGCCCGGCGTTCTGCTGTTTGTCGGCATTGGGCTTGCCCTGCTGCTGACCGGACGCTGGGGCGCCGCGACGCTTTCCGAGCAGGGATCGGCCGGCCGTGCGGTTGTCGGCGTGGCGCCGCTCATTCTGACGGTCGGGGCCGCCGGCGGCTTCCAGGCGCTGACCCAGGAGACCGGCATGGCCGCGCTGTTGGCCGAGCCGCTGCTCGATTGGCGCACCGGCCTGATGGTGCCCTTCGCCATCGCCGCGGTGGTGAAGACGGCCCAGGGATCGTCTTTGGTGGCGGCGATCACGGCCGCCGGCATGATGCAGCCGGCGTTGCTGACGCTGGGCCTGGACGGCAGCAACGGCCGTGCTCTGGCCGCCGCCGCGATCGGATTGGGGGCCATGACCACAAGCCATGTCAACGACCCGTTGTTCTGGCTCGCCAGCGACGCCGCAGGCCTCCATCCCGGACGCGGGCTGGCGCTGATCTCGCTTGGCACGACCGTCCAGGGCCTGGTGGGGCTGGCTACCCTGGCGGCGCTCGGGATGCTGCTGTGAAGGCCTTGCCGGCTGCCTCCGCCGCGGCTCGATTCCCGCAGCGGGCCCGAAGGCGACGCGGAATCTTAGCGCGCGGGTTCGTGTTTGTTCGCAAAATTACGATAGGCGTTGCCAGCCGGCGCCACAACATGATATCAGGTAAGAATTGAACAAACAGGGAACGCCACGCGAGTCTTCACGTTGGAATGAGCGGTGGGGCGTTTTTCGATACCAACATTCCCGTCCATGACGCGACGTCGGGCGATCCTCATGAGCAACAATTGGTTCAACGTTTTGTTCGTACCGGATGACGAGGTCGTCGCCGAGACAATCGCTGCCTGGAGATGGCTGATCCCAGATCCCTGGAAAATGCTTTTCTGCTCCATGGTTGGAGGCATTTTTTTCGAGCGGGGCTCGGGCGGCGTGTTTTGGCTGGAGTGTCCAACAGGAGATCTCGAGCGGGTTGCGAATAGCGCCGCCGAATTTCATG
>Ga0302154_10003892_pt1 | contig 10742 bp, 5 predicted proteins | sample I_Bog_N2_3_FD_193507 | JGI IMG/M metagenome (GOLD analysis project Ga0302154, IMG submission 193507) | Peat permafrost microbial communities from Stordalen Mire near Abisko, Sweden - I_Bog_N2_3 | ecosystem: Environmental > Terrestrial > Soil > Wetlands > Peat | place: Sweden: Abisko, Stordalen...
ACTTAGCCTGGGGATGGTGGACAACGATGCAGTTGGTGCTCTGCTCCGGCTCCAGATGGAAGCCTTCTGTGAGCCGCACGCCGATGTTTTCCTCGGGCTTGAGAAGGCGGAAAATCTTAGCCTGATCTTCCAGATTCGGGCAGGCTGGGTAGCCGAACGAGTAGCGGGAGCCGCGATATTTCTGATGGAAGAGATCGGCAACGCGCGGAGAATCTTCGCCCGCAATGCCGAGAAACTCGCGCACTTCTTTGTGAGCCAGCTCGGCCAGCGCCTCGGCTGTTTCCACCGAGAGGCCGTGGAGATAAAGGTACTTGGTAAAGTCGCCGGCCTCGAATAGCTTGGCGGTCTGGCGGCTGGCCTCATCGCCGACGGTGACGATGGAGAAGCCCACCACATCGCGCTGCGCGGAGCTCAACGGCTCAAAGAAATCCGAAATTGAAAGCCTGCGGCCTTGCGCCTGGCGCGGAAAGCTGATGCGCTCAAGCTCGCGGGCGGGATCGTCGGGATCGAAGATGATTAAGTCGTCGCGGTCGCTTGCGCAGGGATAGAAACCGATGACCGCTTTAGGATCAAACCAGCCCGCGGCTTTTACTTCCTTTTCTAGATCAAACAGAATGGGGCGGTATTTTTCTTCAACCAGACGCAGATAATCGCCTTGCGCGGCGGTCTTGAGTTGCCACTGATTTTTGAAGAGCGCGGTCTCATTCAGATAAGGAAAGACTTCGTCGAGATTGTAATCTTTGAAGACGCGCGCGCCCCAGAAGGCTGGCTTGGGAACGGATGCTACCCGTTCCACGACAGGCGAACGGCCCTCCGGCGTGAGTTCGACGAGAGTCTGTTCGGGCGCAGCCGCGCCACCTTTGGCAAAGACCTTCACGGTCCGGCCTTCCGCTTCCCTGCTCTCGCGGACCGCGGCATCGTCCGACGTAAGATCGGCCATGGTATGCAATCCGGCGAAGGCGTCCTCGGCATAAAAGACCGGGCCCGTGTACTCCTTGCGCAGGTCTTCTTCGACATACTTGCGGGTGAGCGCAGCGCCGCCGCAGATGACGGGCACGGTGAGGCCCAGCCGCTCCAAATCCTGCAACACGTACTTCATTTCGAGCGTTGACTTGACAAGCAGGCCGCTCAAGCCGATGGCGTCGGCGTTGATCTTCTGCGTGGCGGCGATGATGGCGTCAGAGGGCTGCTTGATGCCCAGGTTGACGACGCGATAGCCGTTGTTGGAGAGGATGATGTCTACGAGATTCTTGCCGATGTCATGCACGTCGCCCTTGACCGTGGCCAGCACCATGGTGCCTTTGCCGCCGCCATCGGATTTTTCCATCTTCGGTTCAAGGTACGCAACCGCGGCCTTCATCACCGCTGCCGAATCGAGTACCGAAGGCAGTTGCATCTTGCGCGCGCCGAAGAGATCGCCGACGGTCTTCATGCCATCGAGCAAGACCGTATTAATCAGTTCGAGCGGTGAGTGAGCTATGAGCGCGGCTTCAAGAGTTTCATTTAAGGTCTGTTTTTGCTCGCCCAACCCGATCGTCCGCTCGCCGCGAATAATCATCTGCTTGAGCTTCTCGTCGGTGGTGAGATTCTCGACCTCGATTTCCTCTTCCTTGACGGAACCCTTGCCGAGGCTGGCGAAGTAGGCCATGTAGACCTGGAGCGGGTCGCCATCGCTGCGGTCCTGAAAGATGAGTTTGCGGGCCAGCTCGACTTCCTTCTCAGGAATCTTGTAAAGTGGATAGATTTTGGAGTAGTTGACAATGGCCGCATCCAAGCCGCGATCCACGGCCTCCTTGAGGAAGACGGAGTTGAGCACGCGGCGCGCATAAGCATTCAAGCCGAATGAGATATTCGAAACGCCCAGCACCGTCCGCGAGCGCGGCAGTTCAAGCTTGATGCGCCGCACCGCTTCAAGGGTTTCTATGGCCGCCGAGCGATAGTCTTCCTGGCCGGTGGAAATCGGCAGGGTGAGCGCGTCGAAGATCAGGTCCTCGGAGCGCATACCGTACTTGTTGACGGCCAAATCGTGGATGCGATGGGCGATGGCCACCTTGCGATCGGCGGTGAGCGCCATGCCCTGCTCGTCGATGGTGAGAGCGATAACCGCTGCTCCGTAACGGCGCGCCATGGGCAGCACGAGGCTGGTGCGCTTCTCGCCGTCTTCCAGGTTGATGGAGTTGATGATCGGCTTGCCGGGGATGCGCTTGAGCGCCTCTTCAATGACGACGGCTTCGGTTGAATCCACCAAAATGGGCGCGGGAACGCGGGTGGCAATCATCTCGAGCACCGCGTTCATGTAAGCCATCTCGTCTTCGCCGACGATGGCGCAGCAGAGGTCAAGCATCTGCGAGCCTTCGCTAGAGAGCCGCTTGGCCAGGGTGAGAATGCCGTCGTAGTCGCCCGCGCGCACCATGTCGCGAAAGGTTTCGAGGCGGGTGGTGGTATTCATCTCCTCGGCGATGATGACGGGCTGCGCATCGGCTTCGAGCGACACAGCACTGAAGGCGCTGGCGGCAACCGATTGTTGCAGCAGTGCGCGCGGCGCGGACGCTACTCCTTTCATCGCTTCGGCAACTGCGCGTAAATGCTCCGGCGTGGTGCCGCAACAGCCGCCGACTACCTGCACGCCATACTCGGTAACAAACCGTCGCAGATAAGCGGCCAACTCGGCGGGCGTGAGCTTGTAGACCGCGCGGCCGCCCTCGTTCTGCGGCAGGCCGGCGTTGGGCAGCACGCTGATGGGAAGCGTGGAGTTCTGGCAGAGAAAGCGAACCGCGTCGTTCATTTCCGCAGGGCCGGTGGCGCAGTTGAGGCCAATCACGTCGGGCTGAAGGCTTTCAAGGACGGCCAGCGCCGCGCCGATTTCCGAACCAAGCAACATGGCGCCGGTAGCTTCCAGAGTGATCTGGACCTGGAGCGCAACGTTGCGGCCGGTGGATGGGATGCGGCCCTCGCGAGCGTCACGAATTGCGTCGTGACAAGCGGCGAGCGCGATCTTGGCTTGCAACAAATCCTGGCAGGTTTCAATCAGCAGCACGTCCACGCCGCCCTCGATGAGCGCCTCGGCCTGTTCGCGATAAGCGGCTGCCATGGCGTCGTAGCCGATGTGGCCCAGCGAGGGCAGCTTGGTGGTGGGGCCAATGGAGCCGGCGACAAAGCGCGGCTTGTCCGGGGTGGAGTATTCGTCGGCCACCGAGCGGGCCAACCACGCCGCAGCGATATTCAATTCGCGGGTCCGGTTCTGGAGGTCGTACTCGGCCAACACAATGCTCGACGAACCGAAGCTGTCAGTCTCGATTACATCGCAACCAGCCTCAAGAAACGAGGCGTGAATGGCGCGGATCACGTCGGGCCGCGAGAGCACCAGCAGCTCGTTGCACCCCTCTTTGCCCTGGAAATCCTCCGGCGTGAGGTTGTGCTTTTGCAAATTTGTGCCCATCGCGCCGTCAAAAACCAGCACGCGCCGTTTCAGTTCTGATAGAAAATCAACCAATGTTCGCTCCTGCACTTATGCGCCGCCTCAAAAAAACGGGCAACGCGGCCAACCTTCTAGGATAGCTGGACTTTTTACATTGAGGCGATCTCGAGAAGGAATGGGGTGTTATTTTGCCGCCGTCAGCGCGCTTACCGGGATCAGCATATCTTCCTTGCGCATGACCAGGTTGGTGGCGTTCAGCGTGGCCAGCTCGAAGCCGTGGCCGTGCGTGATTGCGTCAGTGGGGCAGGCCTCGACGCAGTAGCCGCAGAAGATGCATCGGTTATAGTCGATGTTGTAGACCTTGGCGTAGCGCTCCGAGGAGGAGATGCGCACTTCATCGGTGTTTTCAGCGGCTTCAATATAAATGCAGTTCGCCGGGCAAGCCGCCGCGCAGAGGAAACAACCCACGCATTTTTCGAGGCCGTTTTCGTCGCGCTGCAGGACGTGGGCGCCGCGGTAGCGCGGCTCAAGCACCGCGCCGCGCAGGGGGCCCTTCCCGTCGGGATAGTTCTCCACGATCGTGGGTTTGAAGATTTCTCCAAAGGTGATGCTCATGCCCTTGGCGATGGCGGCGATGTTGCCCACAATGGACATGAGCTAAGTATACGATGGATGGCGGGAGAGGTTCATTATGCGATTGAGAGTTTGGACTTCAATGCTCGGGTTCACGGCTGGAACGGTGTTAATGGCCGCGACGATTAGCGCAGTTTCGCAGGGGCAGAGCCAGCCGCAGCCGGCAATGGGCGGGATGGGCAGCATGGGCATGGCCCACGAAATTAGCAAGCCGGCGGTTCCGGCAGGGCCTTTGAAGATTGTTTTCGGAGACAAATCCGCCGAGTGGACGCCGGCCACGCTGGCAGCGCTGCCGCATCAGACCGTGACCGTTGTCAACAGCCACACCAAAGCAAGCCTGGCTTACTCAGGCGTGCCCCTGATCGACCTGCTCAAGCAGTTGGGCGCGCCCGCCAAACCGATGGGCAAGCAATTGCGGCTCTATCTGGTGGCTCAAGGCTCCGATGGCTATGAAGCGGTTTACTCGCTGGCCGAGGTCGCACCCGAGTTGCATAATGCAACCGTGATTGTTGCCGACACGCTGGCGGGAGAACCACTTGGAGACAAAGGGCCTCTTCAGCTTGTGACTACAGGGGATAAGGCGCTCGCCCGCTGCGTGCGGAACCTGGTCGTTATCCGCGTGCTGACTGCGGAGTAATCGAGCGCCTCTTGTCCTGATGCCCGCGGAATCCGGTTTGGATTCGCCGCAGGATGCTACTTCTTCGGATGCTCCTCCTGCTTAGGCGGAGCGGCTTGCCGCTGTGGCGGAGCAGCTTGGCGTTGCGGTTGCGGTGCAGCTTGCCGTTGTGGTTGTGGTGCGGCCTGACGCTGTTGCTGCGGAGCAGCCTGACGCTGCGGTTGTGGTGCTGCCTGACGCTGCTCTTGCGGTGCAGCCTGGCGCTGTTGTTGTTGCTGAGGCATTTGGCGCTGCTGTTGCATCTGAGGCATTTGGCGCTGTTGCGGTTGCGCCTGAGGCATTTGGCGCGGCTGCTCTTGCGGTGCCGCCTGGCGCTGTTGTTGCTGCTGAGGCATTTGGCGCTGCTGCTGAGGCTGCATGGCGGGCACCTGATGCTGCTGTTGCATCGGGGGCACTTGATGCTGTTGCTGAGGCATCCCGGGCGCCTGGCGTTGCTGTTGCGGCTGCTGCATCCCGGGCGCTTGGCGCTGCTGCTGTTGCTGCTGGCTCCCAGGCATTTGATGCTGTTGTTGCTGCTGCATCGCGGGCGTTTGATGCTGTTGCTGCTGCATCCCAGGCTGCTGATGCTGTTGCTGCTGAGGCATCCCGGGCTGTTGTTGCTGCTGGAGCGGCCCTTGGTGCTGTGCCTGCATCGGTTGGCCCTGACGCTGCTGGTGCTGTGCGTCAGCCTGGTTGCGCGCCTTGACCTCCGCCGGCATGCGGACATTGTGATCGGCTTGAAGGGGTTGGTTGACGGCCATGCTGGCCGGGCGGCCATGGTTGACATTGGCAAACTGAGCCCGGTTGCTGCCAGCAACGTGCTCGTTCTGGAGCTGCGCCCTCATGGGCGGAGCATGCTCCTCGTGGCGAGCCGCCAGCTCGGCGGGCCTGGCTCGGACCTGCAACCCACCCGATCCGCCGTTGAAGCTGACACGGACGCCGCCCCTGTGCTCGTCGCGCATTGGGCGGTCATAGACGTTGTGTACGATGTTGACGTTGACATTGTTGTACGAACGGTTGTAGTTGAAATGGCCGCCGCCCCAGTAGCCGCCCTGGTAGCCAAATCCTACATAGCCAAAGCCGTAGTCCACGCCGCCATAGTAGCCGATGTGGGGACCCCAGTAGCCGCGGTAAAAGCCGTAGCGGTGATGGTAATAGCCCCAATAGCCAGGGGTCCAAAGAGCGCCCTCGTAGGGAGCCTCGACCCACACGCCGGGCACCCAGTAATATCCGCCATCACCCCAAGCCCAGTAGCCGGGCGTCCAGAGGTAGTCGTCGCCGGGAGTGGGAGGCTGGTCGTATTCGGGCAGAGGCGGGGGCGGCTGATCCGCGTATTCAACAGGCTGAGCGCCATAGCCGGGATCGTCCGAGCCCTGGTCATAGTTTTGGTTGGGAGCCTGGTAGGCGGCCTGGCTGTATGAGCCGCCCGAGTTGGAGGCATTGGAAGGCGCGGGCGCCGAAGTGTTTGAATCGGCTGTGGCCATATTGCCGGAAGCCGGGTCCACTGCCTGATCCTGCGAACCGGCCTGGCTGGAAGAGGCTGCCGCCTGGTTCTGACTCCAGGGGCATCCGGTCATGCAGAGCGCGGACGCCAGGGCAAGTAGAGGTAATGCCGCAAATCTCGAAAAGTAACTCATTTCACACCCCAATTCAGTTTGATGGTATGAGAAGCGACGGGAGCGAGACAGTCCACTATTGACCATCTCCGGGATGGCCTCAGCGGCGGCCGCCAGGCGGCGCGGATCGGCCGTGGTTATTGGCTGGCGGGGTGGTGACAGGCCTGCGTGCAAGGTTCGGCTTGAGGGTCTGCTGGCAAAGCGATGAATCCTGCCCGCGCGCCAATTCCGGAGCAACACTGGGCGCGCCGCAGAGGCGCTGCTTCATGGCCTCTGCTTCCTTGCCCATGAGCATTTGGGTGCGCTCCAGGCCGCTGAAGGGGTCCAGATCGTAGCGGTAGACAATGTCTTCCGGCCGCTTCTCCTCGCCATAGTCGAAGTGGTTCCATGTGCCCACAAGCTGGCGACCGTTTGGCTCGGCGAGAACCGCGTAGACCTGGGTCAAATCAACTCCCTGAGAAGGATTGGTGTTCCAGATGGGCACGGACTGGGCGCCGCGCATCCAGCGGCCGGTCCACATATGGTGCGGCAGGTCGTAGTGGAAGGCGGTCAGGAAGGTGGATGCGGCGCACTCGTTGCAGTTGTCGTAGAGAGCGCCGAGTTCGCGCGGCGAGCCGTCGGCAAGGAGCATCCAGTCAAGTAGGCGCAGGTTAACGCCCTGGAGCAGCGGCGCAACCACGTGGCTGGTAAGTGAAAGATTCCATACGGTGAAGGTGTCCGCCGAGGGCTGCGACTGCGGAGTGGCGCGCAGTGTGGTGACGACCAGAGCAGCGTCGTATTCCACGCCAATCTCGCGAATGGCGGTCCACTTTTCCGGTTCGAGGGAGCGTGTGACCCATGCGACTACGCTCTGGTCTTTTGCGGAGTGGAAATCGATCCAGCGAAAGCTGTCGGGGGATTGCTGGGCGGAGACGGGGGCGACGGCGAACAGCATTGCCGCAATCGAGAAACACAAGAGCGAAAAAGATACGAACCGCATGAGTCTAGGGTATCGCAGAGGGGCGCTCAGAGCCGTTTCATTTGCTTTGTTGAGATGCGCAAAAATGCGTCGAGTGGGACTCCGAGAATGAGCGGGCTTCTCGGGATTGCAAGCGAGCGGACTTGGAAAATTGTTCCACGTGGAACATATTCATTCCTTTGACTTTATAGGCGAGTTTACTACTTAATTAACTGCAAAATATTTGGACATTTTGTAAGAGATTTTGGGCGGCAAGGAGGCGAGGTTTGCAAGGCATCAAAAGTGGATGGGAAAAGGAAATATTTGGTTTGAAAAACTGAGTGTTTTGGGATGAGAGAAGCCGTCGGCTTGGCGGTTGAGGTTCGTGCTTTCCCAGCCTTCGCAGAATGCGCGAAGGCTGGGGCACGCGGCCTCCGAGCCCGCCTTTTGGGGGATTCTCGGGTCTGAACATCCAGAACTTGGGCACCCGGCTTTGTAGCTGGGCGGATATGAGTCACCCGCCAGAAGATCGCTCTCGGAGACAGTATCCTTTTCGCTCTCGTCTCCGGGGCGGCACAAAGGGTCGCTGCCCACCGAAGAGATGGTGAACTCCTGTTCAATTATGCCGATGGTTACCTAATGGGTGTGGCTTTGAGCTATGGTTCGCCGGAAGATCTACACGCAGCCTCTTCCGGCAAGTACCGGAAGAAGCAGGGATTGGCAGGCATAAAGGCTGTCAGCGCCGTATGCATTTCTTTGGCCTTGATAGTCGCCTTGGGCTTGACCGGCCTTTTCTCTGCGCAAGCTACACCGCTGACCGGGCCGGGAAAGAAATCTCTGGGAAGATTACCCACGATCACCACCGCGCGCGCGGTGCACTCTCTGACTTCAGAGGAGGCGGCACGCGCCTATCCGGTCCATCTTCGGGCAGTGGTGACGTACTTCAATCCAGACCTCGGCAATGGATTCGCCGCCATCTTCGTCTGCGATGGGTCCTGTGTTTGGGTTAACCTGGCTACCGGTACGGGCAAATCGCTGACTGCCGGCACACTCGTCGATGTGACCGGCGTGAGCGGCAATGGGCTGTTTGCGCCTGTCGTCGCTTCTCCGCACCTGCGCGTGATCGGGCTATCGCATCTGCCGGAACATCCGCTCCGGGTGAACCACATCGACCTCTTCAGCGGCGTCTATGACAGCCAATGGGTCGAGGTCGAGGGCACCGTCCAGTCCTTTTCCTGGAAGGGGCTGACGGTCACCCTCCATCTCGTCATGCCTGATGGACCCGTCAACGTGCTTATGCCCTTGGTTGCAGACGCAAACTACTCCAACCTAGTCGATGCCAGGGTGTCGGTTCGTGGCAATGTCGCTCCGGTCTTCAGCCGCGTCAAATACCAGATGGTGGGTTCGAGGCTGATGGCACCGGCCCTTGCGGTCGTCAAAGTTCTTGAAGCCGCGCCCAGCGATTCCTTCAATCTGCCTGCCGCGCCCGTTGACAGTCTCATGCGCTGGGATCATATCTCCATCCTCAAGCACCGCGTGCATCTGCTTGGAACGGTCACTCTTTTCTGGCCCGGTTCATCGCTCTGCATTCGTGACGACAGCGGCACAATCTGCACCCAAACCGAGCAGCAGACGCCGCTTGCGGTGGGCCAGTCGGCCGATCTGGTCGGATTTGCAACCATCCGGGGAGACGCGCATATCCTTACCGACGCCGTCTACCGCCCCGCAGGCACAGGCCGGCCCGTTGCCCCCACGCCCATCAACGCTGATGACATCCTGCACGGGCTGCACGATTCCGAACTGATTTCGATCGACGGCCAATTGATCAATCTCGACATCGCCTCCTCCGATACCACTCTGACGCTCAGCACCGGCAAGATCGTCTTTGCTGCCGTGCTTCCCAATCGGCTGATGGGCGCGGCAGCAGATCGGTGGCGGATCGGCAGCAAGCTGCGCATCACAGGCATCTGCTCGGTGAGCCTGAATGCCGATAGCAGTGCGGTCGGGCAGGGCACGTCGGAGGACGAGGAAGTGGCCAAGTCTTTCCGGGTTCTCATGCGTTCTCCCGGCGACGTCGTAGTGCTTCAGAAAGCCTCCTGGTGGACGCCGGCTCATGCAATTGTGCTGTTGGCAGTTGTGTTGACTGGTGCGCTGTTCGTGCTGGCGTGGGTCGCGGTACTCAGAAGACACGTCGAGCAGCAGGCAAGTCTTCTTCGGGCCAGCGAGGAGCGCTTCCGTCACATGGCGATGCATGACGCATTGACGGGATTGGCGACACGCTTACTCTTGCGGGATCGCATGAGTATCGCGATAGAAGCCGCACGGCGCCATCAAACCGGGCTGGCACTGCTTATGATCGACCTCGATAGGTTCAAAGAGATAAACGATACCTTTGGCCACCCGGCGGGAGATCAGGTTTTGCGCGTTACCGCGAATCGGCTGCAGGAAGCCGTGCGCAGGAGCGATACTGTCGCCCGCATCGGCGGCGACGAATTCGTCGCGTTCTTTGCCGAATTAAGCGATCCGCAGTTCGCCGCGTGTATTGCGATGAAGATGGTAAAGAATCTCTCAGTTCCCATAACGTTCGAGAACCACGAGATACCGGTTTCCGTAAGCATTGGGGTCTGCTCCGCATCTGGCGAGGAGCTTGACGCAGATACCATGCTCCGGAATGCGGATAAGGCTCTCTACTGCACCAAGGCGCAAGGACGAAACGGATATACAGCCTTCACGCCTGAGTCAGCTTCAGCACAAATCGGGGTGCAAGTTGGTCAGCTGTCTCCGGGAGCCGTCGCTTCTGCGGTTGGAAACAGCTAAGTAGGCCGCTTCAGGGTCCGGCGCATCGCTTCGAACGCGGAGTGCAGTATGGCAACGACGCTTTGTGCAGAGTCGCCACTTCTTGCTGAGACCGCGATGAACGGGGAACGGCTTCTCATGGCTCATGGCGATTCTTCGGGACTAATGAGCGGGCCACCTGCCCGTCACAGTCCCAGTTTGGCCCAGATTGCATCGACTTTAGCTTTGGTGGCGCGGTCCATTTCTATCATGGCGGGCCAGGGGCGGCTAAAGCCTTCGGCCTTCCATTTGCGGGTGGCGTCGATGCCCATCTTGGAGCCGTAGTTGGGCAGGCGCGAGGAGTGATCGAGCGAATCGACGGGGCCGAGAGTGAATTGGATGTCGCGCTCGGGGTCGATGTTGTTGGCCACGCGCAGGACAACATCGGCTACGTTTTGCACGTCGCAGTCCTCGTCGACAACAATGATGATTTTGGTGAACATGGCCTGGCCGAGAGACCAGATGGCGTTCATCACCTTGCGCGCCTGGCCGGGATAACTCTTGCGGATGGAGACCAGCATCAGGTTGTGAAAGACGGCCTCGACAGGGAGATGAATGTCTACCAGTTCAGGAATCTGCATGCGCATGGCGGGCAGGAAGATGCGCTCGACGGCCTTGCCCATCCATGCGTCTTCCATGGGCGGCTTG
>Ga0302154_10003895_pt1 | contig 10734 bp, 8 predicted proteins | sample I_Bog_N2_3_FD_193507 | JGI IMG/M metagenome (GOLD analysis project Ga0302154, IMG submission 193507) | Peat permafrost microbial communities from Stordalen Mire near Abisko, Sweden - I_Bog_N2_3 | ecosystem: Environmental > Terrestrial > Soil > Wetlands > Peat | place: Sweden: Abisko, Stordalen...
CCGCCTGGCGCAGCTTCACGTCTACGCCGAAGGAATTCGCATTGGCGATGAACGTCTCCGGCTTCACACCCGCCACCCGTGCATAGAACCGGGCGGCGTCCTCGATGCTCGGCGGCGGCACTTTGATGCGCTGGGTACGCGCGTCGAACACCGCCAGCTCGCCGGTTTTCCATACCGCATCGAACATCGCATCGTGAGTCTTCTTGTCTATGTCCATCAGCTGTGCGGTGTAGAACGCGCGCTGGAACATTGGCCAGTCCTCGTCGCTCCTGAACGCCGCGGCGACAAAATCCAGTTCGGCATTGGCAGGCAGAGCTGCCCGCAACCGGTCAACGACCGGATAGAAGCCGTTACAGGCCGGGCAGGCATAGGAGAACACCTCGGTGACTTCGACCTTGCCGGGGGCGACCGATGTGGGGAGTGCGGGCCTGATCAGGAAGTAGTTCGTGCCCTGGGCCCAGTTTGCAGCGAAGCTGGCTGAAGGGGCGATTGCCACCAGCAGCACACCGGACAGCAGCACCCCCGACAGCAGATTCCCAGGCAGTCTGGATGCCGGCAGCAGATGTGTTCGCATAAGTACCTCAAAACTCGAGTGGCCAGGAGGGCAGCATAGCTTGCAAGATCTGGCTATGACACCCGAAACCTGGCTTTTGTTCTGCGTCACCGAGACCGTGCTGTGCTTCATTCCCGGGCCGGCGGTGCTGTTCGTGCTTAGCACTGCGCTGCGCCGCGGCTTTGCGTCGGCCAGCATCGCCGCGGCCGGAATCCTGGCCGGCAATACCTTCTATTTTGCGCTGTCGGCCACCGGCATCGCCGCGGTGATCGTTGCCTCGCACGCGGTATTTGGCGCCCTGAAGTGGGCGGGCGCCGCCTATCTGGTATGGCTGGGACTGCGCATGTTGCTGGCGCGCGCAGCCGCGGCGACCGAAGCCGTGCCGATCGTCGCGGTGCCGACGGCTGCGGCGCCGCAACGCGCCGATGCTGGCGCCAAACGGATATTCAGCCGCGCGTTCATCGTGCAGGCGGCGAATCCCAAGGCGCTGGTGTTCTTCGTCGCACTGCTGCCGCAATTTATCAACCCGGCGGGCAGCGTGCCGTGGCAGATCCTGCTGCTCGGTAGCAGCTCGGTAGTCATAGAGTTTGTGGTGCTCAGCCTGTACTCGGGGCTGGCGGCTCGCGCACGCGCCATGACCGGGGCGCGCTTCGCAAGCTCGCTCGAGCGTATCGGCGGCGCCTGCCTGATTGCCGCCGGTGCCCGGCTGGCCTGGTATCGCATCGGATAGCGTGGCGTCTCGCATTTAGCCGTCGCGCGGATTCGCCGGCGCGCTGAGCAGCAGCTGGAAAAACGTCAGGTCCAGCCAGCGATTGAACTTGTATCCGGCCTGCCGGATGTGCGCGCATTGCTCAAAACCCAGCCGCCGGTGCAGCGCCAGGCTGGCCGCGTTGTCCGCGTCGATGCCGCCGATCAGCATGTGGTATTCCTGGCGCGTCGCGCTCGCAATCAGCTCTGCCAGCAGCAGCCTGCCGATACCATGGCCGCGGTGGGTGCGCTCGACGTAGAGTGAATGTTCGACGCTGTATTTGTATGCCGGCCACGCCCGAAACGGGCCGTAGGAGCCAAAGCCCAGCAACTCATCGCCGTCGTCGAGCACGCCGATCACCGGATAGTTGCCGCGCTGCTTCGCGTCGAACCACGCATCCATCATCGCCGGCGTGCGCGCGTGATAGTCATACAGCGCGGTGGAGTTTGCGATGGCCTCATTCATGATAGCCAGTATCGCTGCAGCGTGTGATCGGTCGCAGGTTACGACACGCATACTCGGTCACGCCCCTGGTGGCCCTAACGCATTGGCGGCGATTCAGTGCGCCTGTGCCGGCGTACCCACCCCGGGCGTGCCAGCGCCCGGGGCACCCTCAGGGCTCGTGCCCGCCTCTGGCGTGTCCCCTGGGGTCAGGCCCCTGGAGTACAGGATCCTGCCGTCGGGCGCGACCAGCACCGCATCGACGTCGTCGAGCCGGTTGTAGATTCGCAGCGCCTCGTCCGGGCCGAGCACGAACGCGGTTTTCGACAGCCCATCGGTACGCGTCGCTGTCGGTGCAATGACGGTGGCGCTGCGCACCTTGCTGGCCGAATGGCCGGTGTGGGGATCAATGATGTGGTGGTAGCGTACGCCATCCTCGTCGAAGTAGCGCTCGTAGTCGCCGGAGGTCGAAAACGCCTCGTCCACCAGCGGTATGCGCGTGATGATCTGGTCGGGATGGTCTGGATGGCGGATGCCTACGATCCACGGCCGGCCACGGCGATCGCCGATCACGCGGCTGTCGCCGCCCGCGTTCACCAGCGCGTGGCTGTAGCCGCGTGCCTTGAGTACCGCGATGCCCTGGTCGACCGCAAAGCCCTTGGCGATGCCGCCCAGGTCGATGCGCACGCCCGGCTGCGAGAAGCGCACTGAGGAGTTCTTGCGGTCCAGCAGCACGTGCCGGTAGTTGACCGCCGGCAAAGCGGCCGCGATCTGCTGCTCGGTCGGGCGCTTGCGCTGCCTGAAATCGTACATGTACCCGACGCTGGCGTAGGTGATATCGAACGCACCCTCGGTAATGCGCGAATACTGCAGCGCGCTCTCCAGCAGCCCGAACAATTCCCTGCTGATCCGCACCGGCTGTGTGGCAGCGAGCGCGTTGACCCTGGAGACCTCGCTGGTCGGCTTGTAGGTGCTCATGGTGTCGTCGATATGGCGCATCTCGTCCATTACCGCATCTATCGCCGCGTCGCCCGCAGCCACGTCGTCGGCCCAGATCTCGACGAAGATGCGCGTTCCCATGATGCCGTCGACGGTGCGCGACAGCCATTGACCGCTTTCCGGTTGCGCCGCCGCTCCCGGTTGCTGCGCCGCCGGTGCCGGAGCCGCCGGTGCCGGAGCCGACGGTGGCGCCGTCGCCTGCGTCTGCGCGTGCACCTGCCCTACCGATGCGCTGACCATCAGGCCCGCCAACATCATCCGCGGCGCGATCAGACGCCATCTCGCGCGGCTCGCATTCATGCCGGCACCGCCGCCAGCCCCGCCGCCTCGAGCAGGCCCTTCTGTGCCAGCCAGTCGCGGTTGAACAGTCGCGACAGGTATTTCGAGCCGTTATCGCACAGTATCGTCACCACGGTGTGCCCTGGCCCCAGATCGCGTGCCACGCGCACGGCGGCGGCGACATTGATGCCGCTGGTGCTGCTGACGAACAGCCCCTCCTCGCGCAGCAGCCGATACACGTAGCGCACCGTCTCGACATCCTCGATGTGCACCGCATCGTCAATCGGCGCATCCTGCAGGTTGGCGGTAACGCGACCGATCCCGATACCCTCGGTGATCGAACCACTGCCGGTGGCCTTGAGCACCCCGTGGCGGATGAACTGGTAAAGCGCGCTGCCCGGCGGATCGGCCAGCACCGTGCGCACCGCAGCGTTGCGCGACTTGAGGTACTCCGACACGCCTGCAATCGTGCCGCCGGTGCCGCTGGCGGCGACGAAGGCATCAATGCGGCCGTCGGTCTGCTGCCAGATCTCCGGGCCGGTGGTCTCGACGTGCGCAAGGCGGTTGGCGGTGTTGTCGAACTGGTTGCTCCAGATGGCGTTCGGCAGTTCCTGCGCCAGCCGTCCGGCGGTCTTCTGGTAGTGGTTCGGGTCGCTGTAGGGCACCGTGCGCACCCGGCGCACCTCGGCGCCCAGCGCCTCGATCAGCGCATACTTTTCCGGCGACTGGTTATCGGGCATCACGATCACGCAGCGATAGCCGCGCGCGTTGCAGACGTGCGCCAGGCCGATGCCGGTGTTGCCGGCAGTGCCTTCGACCACGGTACCGCCAGGCTTGAGCAATCCGCGCCGCTCGGCGTCGAGCACGATGCCACGCGCGGCGCGATCCTTGACCGAACCGCCCGGATTCATGAACTCCGCCTTGCCGAGGATCTCGCAGCCGGTTTCATCGCTGACCCGCCGCAGCCGGATCAGCGGTGTAGCACCTATCGCCCCGACGAAATCAGGCACGATACTCATGCGCGATTCAGGCATTGACCGCTCCTTGTACTACCAGCGCCTGCACCAGGTCCGCGGACTGCACGGCGCGCCGCGCCACTTCGCCGACGATCAGCAACGCCGGCGCGGCCACCTGTGCCTGCTGCGCCTGCGCGCAGATATCGCCCAGGCAGCCGGCGATGACGCGCTGTCCGGGCAGCGTCGCCTGCTCGACAATTGCGACCGGGTGCCCGGCAAGAGCCCCGTGTGCACGCAGCCGCTCGACGATCAGCGCCAGCTGCGCCACGCCCATGTAGAACACCACGGTCTGCAACGGCGCCGCGAGCGAGCGCCAGTCGAGGCCCTCTGCCCCGTCCCCAGTCGCGGTAACAAACGTGACCGATGGCGCGACGCCGCGCTGTGTCAGCGGCAGCGCCGCCGAGGCGGCAGCGCCCAGCGCCGCGGTGATGCCGGGCACGACGATCACCGGAATGCCGGCGCGCCGCAGCAGGTCGAGCTCCTCCCCGCCGCGGCCGAAGATGAACGGATCCCCGCCCTTGAGGCGCGCGACGCGCAATCCCCTGCCGGCGTACTCCAGCAGCAGCGCGTGTATGCGTTGCTGCGTGACGCGGTGACTACCCGACTGCTTGCCAACGAAGATGCGTTCGGCATCGCGCCGCACGCGCTCGAGCACCGCGTCGCTGACCAGCCGGTCGTACAGCACCACATCGCTCTGCTGCAGCAGCTGCAGTGCCCGCAGCGTCAGCAGATCCGGGTCGCCGGGGCCGGCGCCGATCAGGTAGACCTCACCGCGCGGCCGTTGCGTACCATCGGCGGCGGCGCGCAGCTCGGAATCCAGCAGCGCCTCGGCCTCACGCATGCCGCCGGCGTACACCTTGCTGGCAATGCTGCCGGCGAACAGCTGGTCCCAGAATCGGCGCCGCAGATTTATATCAGGCAGCGCACGCTGCACCCGTTCGCGCGCGCTGCCCGCCAGCCGCACCAGTTCCCCGAGTCGCTCAGGCAGCAGTGCCTCGAGCTGCGCACGCACCCGCCGTGCCAGGGTCGGGGACTGTCCGGAGCTGCCGATCGCGACCACCAGAGGGGAGCGATCGACGATCGCGGGCATGACGGCCGTTGAGGCCGAGGTATCGTCCACGACGTTGACGAAGATGCCGCGCGCGGCGCCGGCCGCCGCCACCGCATGGTTGACTTCGACCCGGTCGGTGGCCGCGATCGCGAACATTGCGCCGTCCAAATGCCGCGGCTCGAACTCGCAGCCCAGGTGCTCGATGCGCCCGGCATCGCGATACAGCGACAGCTCCGCATGCAGCAGCGGCGCGACGACCCGTACGCGCGCATGCGCCTTCAGCAGCATTTCCACCTTGCGCGTGGCCACGGCGCCGCCACCGACCACCACGGTCAGCTGGTCGCGCAGATTCAGGAATACCGGCAGATAGTCCATTGTTGGACTTTAGCCGATCGCGGGGCGGACGGCCTTGCTGTGGCGAACCGCTTTGCTGTGGCGAACCGCTTTGCTGTGGCGAACGGCTGTGCGGGTGGCGAACCGCTTTGATGCGGCCGACGGTTCTAGCTGACTGCGGCCGGGCGGCGCCGCGGGTGCAGGCCGCACTCGCGCGAATCGGGATTCTCCCACCACCAGCGCCCGCCACGTTGATCGCCTCCCGGCTCGATGGCGCGCGTGCAGGGCGCACAGCCAACGCTGGTGTAGCCGCGGTCGTGCAGCGGACTGTAATAGAGCTGCCGGGCGCGGATATAGCTCCAGATCTCCACCTCGGTCCACTCCAGCAGCGGGCTGATGCGCTGCAGGCCGGTGCGCTCGTCCAGCGCCACCGGCTGCGCCGCGGCGCGTTGCGGCGACTGTTCGCGCCGCACGCCGGTCACCCAGGCGCTGTAGCCCGCCACCGCGCGATTGAACGGCTCGATCTTGCGGATCTGGCAGCAGCTGACGCGCTCGCCGAGGCTGTTGTAGAAGCCGTTGATGCCGTGCTCGCGCACATAGTCCTGGAGCGCCTGGGCATCCGGGTAATACAGCTTGATGCGGCGGCGGTAGCGTCGCTCCAGTCGCTCGAGCAGCGCCAGCGTCTCCTCCGGCAGCCGGCCGGTGTCGATGCTGACGATGTCGATTTCCGGCACCTGGGTGCAGATCAGGTCGGTCAGCACCATCGCTCCGGCGCCGAGGCTGCTGGCGTATACCAGCCGGCCATGATCACGCACCCCCTGGCGCAGCAGCGCCAGGCTGGCTTCAACCTTGGCCGCAAGCGCCGGTTCGAGGCTGGCTTGTTGAGCTTCGGCCGTCTGCATAGCAGCGCGATTCTGCCCGGCGGACTCATAACAATGGCTTATAAGCAAAGCACCCGCGCTGCGCTGGCGGCAACCCTCCGCACGCCGATGTGACAAAGCGTGACCGCCGCCCTGGAGCCTCGCGGCAAACTAGCCGGCCTCGATAGTCAATTCGAACGATCACTACAGCATGAGTTCCCTGGGTCTGCGCCGTCTGCGTCAAGATGAGCATGTACGTGCGCTGACGCGCGAGGTGCACGTGCGGCTCGATCAGCTGATCCAGCCGCTGTTCGTCGCCGAGGGCAGCACCCGGCCCGAGCCGATTCCGGGCCTTACCGGGGTCCACCAGGAGAGTACCGAATCGCTGCTGCGCCAGGTCGAGCACGATCTTGAGGCCGGGGTCACGAAATTCCTGCTGTTCGGCGTACCGCAAGGGCGCGCCGAGCGGCATATCGACTGGTCGTTCACCGCCGGGCAGGTGCGCGCGCTGAAGGAACGCTTTGGCCACGACATCTGGCTCGCCACCGACGTCTGCCTGTGCTCATCGACCCCGCACGGCCACTGCGGCGTGCTCAATCCCGAGGGTGACCATCTCGACAACGATGCCAGCGTGGCCGAACTGGTGCAGGCTGCGCTGGCGTATGCGCAGGCCGGTGGCGACTGTGTCGCCCCGAGCGACATGATGGACGGACGCATCGGCGCGATCCGCACCGCGCTCGACGGCGCCGGCCTTGAACGCACCGTGCTGATGAGCTACGCGGTCAAGTTCCATTCGACGCTGTACGGGCCTTTTCGCGTCGCGGCCGCCTCGGCGCCCAAGGCCGGAGTGTCACTGAAGGACCGCGCCAGCTACCAACTCGATCCGGCGCGCCCCGGCGATGCCTGGCTTTGCGCCGAGCGCGATGTCGAGGAGGGCGCCGATATCCTGATGGTCAAGCCCGGGCTGCCGTACCTGGACCTGCTGCGCGAGCTGTCGCGCGCCATCAAGAAGCCGTGGGCGGTGTATCACGTCAGCGGCGAGTTTGCGGCGCTCGAGGCACTGGCAGCGCAGGGTCTTGCCAATCGCGCAGCCTTGCACCGCGAGATCATGATCGCCTTCCGGCGCGCCGGCGCCAGCATGATCATCACCTACGGCGCGCGCTTTGCGCGCGAATGGCTGGCGGCATGAGCGCGGCCGGCGCGCCAGGCCCGGCGGACACGGCCGCCGCGGCAAGCGCCCGGGGCGGCGGGCGCTCCGAGGAGCTGTTCGAGCGTGCGCGACGCGTATCGCCGGGCGGCGTGCATTCCCCGGTGCGCGCGTTTCGCGGCGTCGGCGGCACCCCGCGCTTCATGACTGGCGGCGCCGGCGCACGCCTGCGCGACGTCGACGGGCGCGAATACCTGGATTTCTGCATGGCGTTCGGGCCATTGATCCTGGGACACGCGGACAACGGCGTGCGGCTGGCGGCCGAGGCAGCCCTGGCGCGCGGCTGGAGCCTGGGCACCGCCGAGCCCTATAGCCTGGCGCTGGCGGAATTGATCTGCGCCAACGTGCCGTGGGTCGAGAGCATTCGCTTCGTGAACTCCGGAACCGAGGCGGTCATGTCGGCGCTGCGCGTGGCGCGAGCGGCGACCGGACGCTCGAAGATCCTGAAGTTCGAGGGCTGCTACCACGGCCACACCGACTCGATGCTGCTGCGCGCCGGATCCGGCCTGGCCGAGGCCCCACTGCCCGACAGCGCGGGACTTGCGCCCGACGTGGTGCAGGAGACGCTGATCGCGCCGCTCGACGATGAGGCCGCACTGGAGTCGATGTTCGCGCGCCACGGCAGGGAGATCGCCGCGGTGATCATCGAGCCGCTGCCGGCCAATTATGGACTGCTGCCGCAACGCCCCGAGTTCCTCGCGGCGATTGCGCGCGCCGCACACGCCCACGGTGCGCTGCTGATCTTCGATGAGGTGATCTCGGGTTTCAGGCTGTCATTCCAGGGCTACGCCGGCTTGAGTGGGGTACGGCCGGATCTGGTCACCTACGGCAAGGTCATCGGCGGCGGCTTTCCGGTTGGCGCCTACGGCGGCCGGCGCGATCTGATGGAGCTGGTGGCGCCTGCCGGGCCGGTCTACCAGGCTGGCACGCTGAGCGCCAACCCGCTGGCGATGTGCGCGGGTCTTGCGACTGTGCAGCGCCTGCTGGATGGCAGGATCTACCAGCAGCTCGAGCATCTGGGCGCGCGGCTGCAGCGCGCGCTCAGCGCCGAGCCCGGTCTCGCCGTGCAGCGGGTGGGTTCGATATTCTGGATCTGCCGCTCGGCTGGCGCGTTCGCTGCCGCGCCGATGCGCTCGCTGCAGACGCTGCCCCAGGACGCCGGCAAGTGCTTTGCGCCGCTGTTTCACCAGCTCTTGCAGGGCGGGATCTACCTGGCGCCGAGCGCCTTTGAAGTCGGCTTCCTGTCCGCAGCCCACACCGAGGCCGACATCGATACGCTGACGGCAGCGCTGCTCGCGTTCCAGTCTTCAGTCACTGGCGGTCACGACAGCCGCTGAAACCACGTCGGACGGCTCCGCCTCGGACGGCGCCACGTCGGGCGGCGCCACCTCGGACGGGCCAACCCCCTCGGCCAGCGCCGCATGGATCGGGGAAGCCACCGGCTCGGCGGCGGCCGCCGCGACGATTGCCGTGAGCAGCTGTACGCTGTGGGCGGCGACGTCGATCGCGGGCTGCTCGATTTCCCGGTCGGCATTCGGCACATCTGCGGTGTTCAGCCGCAACCACCATTGGAACCTGGGTTCCGGCAGCTGGAAGCTGTGCGAATCAGAGGTGTTGTTGCTCAGCAGCAGGCTCACCTCGACTCGCGCCTCGTCCAGCCGCCGTGCGCGGCGTACGCTCAGCAGCCGCCCTTCCGTGTACTGCCAGTCCTCGGAGCGCATCACGTCGCCGCTCTCGTCGAACCATTCGATGTCGCGCACCTGCGGCAACGGCTCGATGCGTCCGTGCTGGTAGTAGTCGCTGCGCAGGCTGCTGAATTCGCGCCGCAGCCCGATCAGCCGGGCCACATACGCCCGCTGCTCAGCGCCGGCCGGCGACAGCGCCTGCGCCCAGTCGAACCACGACAGCTCATTGTCCTGTGCGTAGGCATTGTTATTGCCCTGCTGCGTGCGCCCGCATTCATCGCCGCCAAGCAGCATCGGCGTGCCGTGCGAGAACAGCAGGGTCGCGAGGATCGCGCGCTTGACCGCGGCGCGCGTCGCCTGAATCGCGACATCGTCGGTGGGTCCCTCGACGCCCCAGTTGTTGCTGGCATTGTTATCGGTGCCATCGCGGTTGTTCTCGCCATTGGCCTCGTTGTGCTTGCGGTTGTAGCTGACCCAATCCTGGAGCGTGAAGCCATCGTGCGCGGTGATGAAGTTCAGCGACGCCCAGGGACGCCGGCCATGGTGATCGAACAGATCGGCCGACCCCTGCAGCCGCGCGGCCAGCGCGCCGCGCAAGCCCGAATCCCCGCGCCAGAAGCGCCGCACGTCGTCACGATACTTGTCGTTCCACTCGGCCATGCCGGCCGGATGGTTGCCGACCTGGTAGCCGCCAGGCCCCAGGTCCCAGGGCTCGCCGATCAGCTTGACGCGCGCCAGCGTCGGATCCTGCAGCATGGCGTCGAAGAAGCCCGAGCCCGGATCAAAGCCGTTGTGTTCGCGCCCCAGCGTCACGCTCAGGTCGAAGCGAAAGCCGTCCACGTGAAAGTGTTCGACCCAGTAGCGCAGTGAATCGAGCGTCAGCTGGATCACGCGTGCGTGCGAGAAGTTCACGGTATTGCCGGTGCCGGTGTCGTTGATGCAGCGGCGCAGGTTATCCGGCAGCAGGCGGTAGTAGGCGGCGTTGTCCAGTCCGCGCATGCTCAACGTGGGCCCGAGCTCGCTGCCTTCGCCGGTATGGTTGTAGACCACGTCGAGCAGTACCTCGATGCCGGCGGCATGCAGCGCCTTGATGGCGCCCTTGAGCTCATCGGGGTCGCCGTCGGACAGGTAGCGCGGCTCGGGCGCAAAGAACGCGAGCGTGTTGTAACCCCAGTAATTGGCCAGGCCGCGCTCCGCCAGCACCCGGTCATTGACGTACGCATGGATCGGCAGCAGCTCGACCGCGGTGATGCCGATGCCCTTGAGATACTCGACCGTGCGCTCGTGCCCGAGCGCCGCCGCGGTGCCGCGCAGGGCTTCCGGAATGCCCTCGAGTCGCATGGTCAGGCCGCGCAGGTGCGTCTCGTAGATGATGGTGTCGGTCCACGGGGTGCGCGGCGGCTTGTCATCGCCCCAGTCGTATGTATCCGCCGTGACCATCGCCTTCGGCATAGCAAACGCGCTGTCGCGCCGGTCGAACGACAGGTCAACCCTTGGGGAGGTCAGGCGATAGCCGTACAGTGCGTCGCTCCAGCGCAGTGCGCCGGCCAGGCGACGCGCAT
>Ga0302154_10003901_pt1 | contig 10724 bp, 8 predicted proteins | sample I_Bog_N2_3_FD_193507 | JGI IMG/M metagenome (GOLD analysis project Ga0302154, IMG submission 193507) | Peat permafrost microbial communities from Stordalen Mire near Abisko, Sweden - I_Bog_N2_3 | ecosystem: Environmental > Terrestrial > Soil > Wetlands > Peat | place: Sweden: Abisko, Stordalen...
GCACGCGTCGTACGCCTCGATCCAGCGGTACGCGCCATCCGGCGAGACCACCCCGGCGCGCCACGCCCCGACGTCGTCCGCGCCGGCTTCGTCTCCCTGCACCGGATCGAGGCGCACGACGCCCGCCGCGGTCCGCACGAGGAGCTTGCCGTTCGATTCGAAAGCCAGCGCACCCCACGCCGGAGCGCGCCCCCGCTCGATCTGCGGCACGGCCCCCGCAGCACGAAGCACGGTCGGCGCCGCGAGGACGGGCGCGAGCTGCGTGACCCACCCCTGCGCATCCGCCGTACGCGTCGAGGTGTGCGTCGCAGGGGGGAGCTGCGCGCGGTCGAGCGCAGCGATCGCACGCATCGCGTCCCCCGACACGGCGTACGCGCGCACCTCGGCGAGCCCCGCTTCCTCCAGCCCCTTGCTGGCGCCGCACGAGAGCGCGTGCGCGTCGAGCAGATCGACCACGCGCGGCGATCCCCCCTCCACGCACAGCGCCCGGTAGAGAGCGCGCACCTGCTCGACGAACCGCGGCACGGCAGGGGCGTCCTTCGCCTTCGCCGCGCGCATCGCGGCGCTCGACGCCAGCGCGCGCAGCGACGCGTCCGGCTCGTCGGGATCGCGGCTCATCCCCGCGGAGCGGTCGAACCACCGCACGGTCACTCCCACGCGCGGCCCCGGCTCGAAGGGCGGAGCGCCCCCTTCGAGCGTCACCCTGAGCGCCACGTCGTCGAGGCCGTCACCGTCGCGATCCGCAGCGTCCACATCGAGCGTCAGGAGCGGCGCGTCCGGAGGATCGACGAGCGTCGCGCGGAAGTGCGTCTTCGCCTCGGTCCCGATGACGATGGCCGCGATGGCACGCGAGGCCGTTTCGGGCGCGGAGCACGTTGCGCCGGTCTCGACGAGGAGCGTGTGACGCCCGACCTGCGCAAGGCGGTTCTTCGCCACGCACGTCGCGCTGAACCCGAACGGAGGGGGCGACGCGATCGTCTGGGGCCCGGCGAGCGGTCCGCCGCGCGTCCCGCGGTAAAGGACGAGCTCGGAGGCGTGCGGTCCGGCGTCGGGATCGGGCGACGTGGGGGTGACCAGCGCCGCGACATCGATCGCGCCGTCGCCGTCGAAGTCCCCGCTGAGCCCGAGCGCGAAGACGTGATCGGCGGGGGCGACGAGGTCCTGGCCGTCGATCGTCCAGCGCGCGGCGTCTTTGGGCGCGAGGACGGCTTCGCGCGCGTGGAACGAGCCGGCGTCCGGGTCCTGCGCTGCAGCGGATGCGTCGAGCGGCGTGTCCGACGGCGTCGAGGCTTCGTCGATGCTGTACGGGACGTACGGGTGATCGTCCTTGCACGCTCTGCATCCCGTCGTCGCCAGAGCGAGCGCGAGCAGAAGGACGTGCTGACGGTTCCGCGGCATTGCGCGCGAGAGCACCACGATGCTGCCCCGCACGGCAAGCGCGTGGACAAGGCGGCGCGGTGCGTGGGAAGGTCGCACGCGCCGTGAAGAGGTTGATCGCGTTCGCGCTCGTGTGGGTCGCGCTCGTGGTCGTGGCGCCGGGCGCACACGCCGACGAGGGGGCCGCGCTCGCGGACGCCGCGCAGTCGAGCGACCCGCAAGTGGCCGCCGACGCGCTGTACCGCATGGCCGAGGCCGAGGACGCGGCGGGGGACTTTGCGCACGCCGTTCAGCACTACCGTGCGGCGGTGACGCGACTTCCGTCGTTCCGCTACGCACCGAAGGCCATGACGCGCGCCTCGCAGCTGGAGGCGCACTCGGAAGGGGACTATCGCCCCTTCGCGCGCCTGGACGCGGTCCGCCGCGATCCGAAGACCAGCGACGACGCGGCCGCGATCGATTCGCTGGCGCGCGATGCCGAGGGCTTCCCTCCGGGGCCGACGCGCGGAGAGGCGCGGATGGTCTGCGCCGACGCGTACCTCGCGCGGTTGCATCGGAGAGCCGATGGTGAAGCGGAGCTGCGGCGGGTCACCGACGACCCCAAGGCCGATCCGTTGCTCCGCCGGCAAGCGGCCGTCGAGTTGCTCGACGCGCTCCTCGACGACGGCAACCTCGAGGGGGCGCGCGAGGTGACCGAGAGCGAAGGGAAGCTGCTCGATCGCAAGCAGGCGCGGCGCATCGTGGTCGCGTCGCGGCGCCGGTGGTTGCATCGCGGCTCGTTGGTCGTCCTCGCGCTCTTCGGCCTGCTGGCCGCGACGGCCGTGGTGCGCGCGAGCCTGCGCGGAGCGCTCGGGGGGGTCTGGAGCGCGCTCCGGGGGGGGGCGTGGTACGCGCTCGCCTACGCCGCGTGGCTGGCGATCGCGGGCGGCGGGTTCGCGTCGGCGTACGAGACGGGGAACGCCGAGCCGTTCTACGGCTTCGCGGCGACGCTCCTCCCCATCGCAGCGCTCGCGCGCGCCTGGAGCGCGGCGGGCTCGCGTTCGGCGCCAGCTCGGGTCGTGCGCGCGACGATGTGCGCGACGGTCGTTCTCGCCGCCGCGTTCCTCGTGCTCGAAGCGATCAACGTGCAGTATCTGGAGGGATTCAGCCTATGAGCGAAGCGCGCGTGGAAACCGAGGAAGAGCGCGTCGCGCGAATCGCGCGCGGCATCGTGGTCGTGCGCGAAGGGCACGGCGCGAACTGCTCGAGCGTGGGGAGCGTGGTCGACACGCTGTTCGCCGCAGCGGTGGTAGGGGGCGCGGTGCTGGCGGCCGTGGCCGCCGCGCTCGCGAAGGAACCGGTGCGCGTGGCCGGTACGCGCGAGACGAAGGGGGCGGCCGGCGCCGACGCTGCGACGACGACGTCGAAGAACGAGGAGCCCCCCACATGATCGTCCGCTACGAGCCGTGGGGTGCCTGGGCGAAGACGGAGTCGCCGCCGGCCTTGGTCGCGCTCGACCGCGACGCCGTGCGCGCGATCGGGCTCGACGGAGGAGCCGTGTGGACCGACGCGCCGCGCGCGAGCGCGCCGCTCGAAGCGCACGTCGCCGTGACGAGCCGCTGCGCCGCGGGGTGCACGGGGTGTTACCTCGATGCGCGTCCCGACGGCGACGAGCCACCGCAAGAGACGATGGTCACCGCGCTCGACGACCTCGCGAAGGCGGGGGTCTTCACTGTGGCGTTCGGAGGGGGCGAACCGACGACGCGCGAGGACCTCGACGTGCTGGCCCGCGAGGCACGACTTCGCGGTCTCACGCCGGTGCTGACGACGAGCGGGCTCGGTCTCACCCCCGAGAAGATCGCGCGCCTGCGCGCCTTCGCGCAGGTGAACGTCAGCTACGACGGCGGCGGGGAGGAGTACGCGCGCGTCCGCGGGTTCGACGGCGCACGCCATGCGGAGGGCGCGATCCAAGCGCTCGTGGCCGCGGGCGTCCGGGTGGGCGTGAACATCGTGCTCACGCGAGCCACGTGGGGCTCGGCGCGTGCGAAGCGCAGCTCCTCCGCTACAAGCCGGCCGGGCGGGCCGCGTCGCTCGACTACCTCGCGCAGCGCCTCACGCCGGAGCAAGCGCGGGAGCTCGGTCCGAAGCTGCGCGCGATCGTCGAGCGCGGGGTCCCGGGGTTCCGCATCCGCATCGACTGCGCCATGGTGCCGTTCTTCTCCGCGGACCCCTCGATCGACGCCTCGACCCTGGCGCGCTTCGGCGTGCTCGGCTGCGAGGCAGGCGACAAGCTCGTCGCGCTCCGCGTCGATGGGAGGATCGCGCCGTGCAGCTTCGCCGCGCCCACCGGGCTGCACGCGTCGGACGTCGAATCGCGCCGTGAGGACGCGGAGCTCTCGACGTGGCGCGCGTGGAACGCTTCGCCCGCCGAGCCGTGCGCGTCGTGCTCCTTACGCGCCGTGTGCCGCGGCGGGTGCAAGGTGGTCGCGCGCTTCGTCGATGGCGCGCACGGCCCCGATCCCGAGTGCCCGCGCGTCCGCGCTCACCGCGAGGCGGAGCGCGCTCACGACACGACGACAGGCTCCGGCACGAGCTGCACGCCGAACGCGCTCTCGACGCCGACCTGAATCGCGCGTGCGAGGTCGAGCAGCTCCGCGCAGGTGGCCCCTCCGCGGTTCACGAGCGCCAGAGCGTGCTTCCGCGAGATTCCCACGCGCGCTTCCTCCGACGGAGCCCACCCCTTCGCGAACCCCGCGCGCTCGATGAGCCAGCCGGCCGACAGCTTCGTGCGCCCGTCGTCGTTGGGGAAGCGCGGGATGGTCGCCTCGCCGAGGCCGCGGGCCTGTGCTCGCGCGAGAAACGACGCGAGCTGCGCGCCGTCCAGCACGGGGTTCACGAAGAAGGAGCCTGCGCTCACGGAGTCGGGATCGGCGGCATCGAGGACCATCCCCTTGGCGCGTCGCAACGCGATCACCGTGCGGCGCGTCTCTTCCAGCGAGGCACGGGCGCCCGGATCCAGAGACAGGGCACGCGCGAGCTCGGCGTAGCGAACGGGGGCGCCGTCGGGGCGCACGTCGAGCGCGAACGTGACGCGGGTGACGACGAAGCGGTCGTGTCCCTTGAAGACGCTCGCGCGGTACGCGAACCCGCAGTCGCGCGCCGCGAGGTCGCGCTCATCGCGCGTGCGTCGATCGAAGACACGGACGCTCGTGATCGTCGCCTTCACTTCCTGGCCGTACGCGCCGACGTTCTGGATCGGTGTCGCCCCCGCGAGGCCCGGGATGCCCGACAGGCACTCGACGCCGCTCCACCCCTCCCCCACGCACCTTGCGACGAAGTCGTCCCACGGCTCGCCTGCTTGCACGTCGACGCGCACGCGGTCCGCTTCGCGAGCGACCTCGATCCCGCGCGACGCGACGCGCACGACGAGCCCGTCGAAGCCGGCGTCCCCGACGACGACGTTGCTCCCGCCGCCGAGGACGAGGACGCGCTCTCCACGCGCGTCGGCGTCGCTGATCGCGCTCACCAGCTCGCCCGCATCTTCCGCTTCCACGAGCCGCCGCGCGGCGCCGCCGATGCGGAGCGAGGTGAAGGGCGCCAGCGGGACGAGGTCGCGAATGCGCATCTGGTTCACTTTTCGCACGGGTCCGGGGGTGAAAGCGAACGGCGGATCGAGGAGGCGCGATCGCTCTCCTCGCGTACGGCGGGAGGCGCCCGTGCGAGCCCGGAGGGGCGGCCGGGGCCCGGGCGTGTCATGAAGACCCTTTCCGGCAGGGGACCGGGACCCTACACCGATGAAAACGACGTCCATGACCGCGCCCGCCGAGAGCTCCGCAACGGCACCCCTCAAGCGGGCCATGCCCCACCCGGACAAGGGCGCCGCCGCGCGTCCCCGCTTCAAATCGGCCCAGAAGCGCTCCCCCGCGCGCCTCGCGGTCGGGGGGCTCGTGCTCGTCCTCGCGGTGGCCGGGGGGGCGTTCGAGCTCCGCGCGATCCCGGTGACCGCGACGCCGATCGTGCGCGGCACCGCCGTCGATGCGGTGTACGCGACCGGCACCGTCGAGCCTCTCGATCGCGTCGTCGTCAAGGCGCGCGCGAGCGGCCCTGTCGACCTGAAGGTCCGCGAGGGGGCGCACGTCCACAAGGGCGACCTCCTCGCCGTCATCGACTCCCCCGCACTGAAGCACGATCTCGCGCGCGGGCAGGCCGATCTCTGGGCCGCGTCGCACCAGGCAGGCCGGAAGGGCCCGCAGCTCGCGATGCTCAAGGCCCAGGCTCGCTCCCTCGAGGCGGATCTCAATACCGTCCGCGGGGAGCGGGGTCGCGTGCTGAGTCTCGTCACCTCCGGCTCGTCGCCGCAGGCCGATCTCGACCGGCTCGTCGACAGGACCGCCGCGCTCGAGGCGCAGCTCGCGGCGAACGCGGCGCAGCAGGACGCGCTCGAGATCGATCTCACCGCCCGCGCGCTCGGTTCCAGCGCCGCGGTCGACTCGCTCGCCGCCCGCCTCTCCGACACCGAGGTGCGGGCGCCGATGGATGGCGTCGTCCTCGCGCGTTTCGTCGAGCCGGGCGAGGTGGCGATGATCAACACGCCTCTCGTGAAGCTCGGCACGACCGACAACTTGATCCTCGAGTGTGCGATCGACGAAGCCGACATCGGGCGGGTCACGATCGGAAAGAACGTCGCGATCTCGCTCTACGCGTTTCCGCAGGCCGTCTACAGGGGAGAGGTCTTCGAGATCCTCCCGGACGCCGATCGCGAGAAGAAGACGTTCCTCACGAAGGTGAAGCTCGTCGATCCGCCGCCCGGTCTCCGCAGCGGGATGACCGCCGAGGTGAACGTCGTCATCGAGGAGAAGCGTGACGCGCTTCTCCTTCCGGCCGATGCCATCGATTCCGCCGGGTCGGTGTTCGTGATCGCGGGAGATCGCGCGCAGCGGCGAACTCCGCAGCTCGGCATTCACGACCTGCTCCGCGTCGAGCTGCTCGGCGGTCTCGCGGAGGGGGATCAGGTGATCGTCGGGGGAGCGGAGTCGCTCCGCGAGGGGGCCCGCGTGCGCGTCACGGTCCGGTCGTCCGGCAGCACGGCGCCGCAACCTTCGGCCGCGCGCGCCGGGATGTCTTTGTGAAGGTCGCGCTCGCGCCACACCGGACCACGGTCTTCATCGCCCTGAGACAGCTCTGGGAGCGAAAGCTCCTCAACGGGATCGCGGTGGGAGGGGTGACGCTCGGCGTCCTCGTCCTCATCGCCATGAACGGGATCGTGAAGGGGTTCGAGGACAAGTTCACCGAGACCATCCTCAAGATCAGCCCGCACGTCATCCTCTTCGACACCGAGCTCCGCCCCGGCGAGCCGTTCCTCCAGCGCTACATGGGGACCCTCGTCGCCGCCCACGTCGCGCACGAGAGCCCGAGCGAGCGCCAGTCGCGGGTCAAGCGCCCGTACGAGATCGTTCGCGCGCTCCACTCCGTGCCGGAGGTCGAAGCGGCCGCGCCGTCGCTCGCCGGGATGGCGCTCCTCGATTTCGGCGGAAAGACCAAGTCGGTCGACCTCCGCGGGATCGACGTCGCGCGGATCTCGACACGAACAGCGACGGGATCGTCCTCGGCGCGGGGCTCGCCGGCGACCTCGGACTTCACGTCGGCGACACGGTCCACGCCGCTTCCGCCGGCGGCAAGCCGCGCGACCTGAAGGTCGTCGCGATCTTCGAGGTCGAGGTCCCCCCGGTGGACAAGACGCGCGGGTACACGACGCTCCGCACGGCGCAGGCGCTTTTGGGTCGTCCCGATACGATCGGCCGGATCGAGATCCGACTCCACGACTCGGACAGCGCGTTCCGCGTGAGCGACGAGGTCGAGCGCCTCTTCGGCTACGACTGCGAGAGCTGGAAGGAGAGCAACGCGAACTTCCTCGCCATCTTCGCGATGCAGGACATGGTCGTGAGCTTCGTCATCGGCGCGATCCTGCTCGTGGGGGGGTTCGGCATTCTGGCGGTGCAGATCATGATCGTCCTGCAGAAGCAGCGCGACATCGCCATCCTGCGGAGCGTCGGGCTCCGGCGCGCGGACATCTTGCGCATCTTCCTGATGCAAGGGGTCATCATCGCGCTCGTCGGCGGGGTCGTCGGCGACGTGCTCGGCAAGGTCGCGCTTCACTTCCTCGCGCTCGTGCCGGTGAAGGCCGAGGGGCTGGTGAAGGCGGACACGTTCCTCATCCACGAGGAGGCGGCGATCTACGTGACGGGGGTTGTCTTCGCGCTGGTCGTCGGCGTGACCGCATCGCTCATTCCCGCGATCCGGGGGTCGCGCGTCGAACCGGTCGAGGTGTTGCGTGGCCAGATCGGATAGGCCGGAGGCGCCGACCGGGAGCCGAACGCTGGTCGAAGCGCGAGATCTCCGTCGCGACCTCGGAACCGGTGACGCGCGGCAGACCATTCTCCACGGGGTCTCGCTGTCGATCGACGAGGGGGAGTTCGTCGCCCTGACCGGCTCGAGTGGGAGCGGGAAGTCGACCCTTCTGTACCTGCTCGGCGCGCTCGATCGGCAGACCGACGGCGAGGTGTGGCTCGACGGGGTCGAGATGGGCGCGCTCGACGACGACGACCGGGCGCAGTTCCGGAACGAGCGCCTCGGCTTCGTCTTCCAGTTTCACTTCCTCCTCCCCGAGTTCACCGCGCTCGAGAACGTGATCTTGCCGATCATGCGACGCGGCACGGCCCGCTCCGAAGCCGAGGACCACGGCTACGAGGTGCTACGGATGCTGGACCTCGAGGAGCTCTACCACCGGAAACCGGGGGAGCTCTCGGGGGGGCAGCAGCAACGGGTGTCGATCGCGCGCGCCGTCGCCAACGACCCCGCGCTCATCCTTGCCGACGAGCCGACGGGGAACCTCGACTCGAAGAACGCGGAGGGGGTCTTCCAGATTTTCTCGCGCCTCGCGTCCGAGCACGGGCGCGCCATCGTCATGGTGACGCACGACGGCGACTTCGCGCGCCGCGCGAGCCGGCAGATCCGTCTGAAGGACGGACGGATCATCGAGGACACAGCGCAGCATCCCGAGCAGGCCGTGAACGAGCCGGCGTAGGATGGCGGCCCCCGCTTGACCGCCACGCGCGCGCCCCTGCCCATCGACACGCTGTTGCCGGACGTCGTGCGCGCGCTCGACGAGAAGCCGAGCCTCGTGCTCGAAGCCCCCCCGGGAGCCGGCAAGACGACCCGCGTCCCGCGCGCGCTGCTCGATGCGTGGAAGGACGGCGAGATCGTCGTGCTCGAGCCGCGGCGTCTCGCCGCGCGCATGGCCGCACGCCGGGTGGCCGAGGAGCTCGGTGAGGAGGTCGGCGGACGCGTCGGCTACGTGATTCGCTTCGAGGACGTCTCCAGCGCGAGGACGCGCATTCGCTTCGTCACCGAAGGGGTGCTGACGAGGCGCCTCTTGGTGGACCCCGAGCTGCGCGGGGTGCGGGCGGTCGTGCTGGACGAGTTCCACGAGCGGCACCTTCACGCCGACGTCGCGCTCGCGTTCCTGCACGGGCTGCAGCGCGGGGCGCGCCCCGATCTTCGCCTGGTGGTGATGTCGGCGACGCTCGACGCGGGACCGATCGCGGAGTTCCTGGACGCGCCGACGCTGCGCGCCGAGGGGCGACGGTTCGACGTGACGCTCGAGTACCTCAAGGCCGCCGACGATCGCCCGCTCGGGTCGCAGGTCGCCTCGGCGGTGCGGGCGCTGGTGAACGACGGGCTCGACGGGGACGTGCTGGTGTTCCTGCCGGGGGCCGCGGAGATTCGCAAGGCGCGCGAGTCGTGCGAGGCGATCGCGCGGGAAGCGGACCTGCTCGTGGTGCCGCTCCACGGAGACCTGTCGCCGGAGGAGCAAGACCGCGCGATTCGCCCGGCGTCGCGGCGGAAGCTGATCCTGTCGACGAACGTGGCCGAGTCGTCGGTGACGATCGACGGGGTCGTCGCCGTGATCGACAGCGGGCTCGCGCGCTCCGCGAGCCATGCGCCGTGGTCGGGCCTTCCGATGCTGAAGGTCCAGAAGATCAGCCGCGCGTCGGCGGCGCAGCGCGCGGGTCGCGCCGGGCGAACGCGCGCCGGGCGGTGCTTGCGCCTCTACACGAAGGCCGACCACGACGCGCGCGACGCCCACGACGCGCCCGAGATCCGCCGGCTCGATCTGGCGCAGACGTGCCTCGAGCTCGCGACGCGGGGGGACGCGCGCGCGATGACGTGGCTCGAGGCGCCGCCGGAGCCGGCCCTGCGCGCGGCGAACCTGCTCCTCGGGCAGCTGGGCGCGCTCGACGCGAACGGCGCGCTCACCCCGACGGGCAAGCGGATGCTCGCCTTCCCTCTCCACCCGCGTCTGGCGCGCGTCGTGGTGGAGGCCGAAACGCGCGGGGTCGCCAAGGACGGAGCCATCCTGGCGGCCCTCGTCGCCGAGCGCGACATTCGCTCGAGCGCGCGCGGGAACTTCGGCGGACCACGCGGGGGGCGCGACGCGGCGACCGAGAAGTCCGATCTGGTCGCGATGCTCGATCTCTTCCACGAGGCCGAGGACGCGCGCTTTTCCGACGGCGCCCTCCGCGCCATCGGCCTCGAGCCGGCCGCGACGTTCGCCGTGGATCGCGCGCGAAAGCAGCTCGCGCGGATCGCGCGCAACCGGACGGCGGACGAGCCGCACGATCGCGACCAGGCGCTCCTGGCGTGCATCCTCGCGGGGTATCCGGACCGGGTCGCGAAGCGGAAGAAGCCCGGGTCACGCGATCTCGCGATCGCGGGGGGCGGGATCGCCGAGCTCGCGGAGTCGAGCGTGGTGCGCGACGCGCTGTTCATGGTGGCGATCGACGCGGAGGCGCGCGGGCCGTCGTCGCGCCCCATCGTGCGCCTCGCGAGCGCGATCGAGCCGGAGTGGCTCATCGATCTGTTCCCGGGGGCGATCGAAGAGAGCGACGAGGTGCGCTGGGACGCCGCGAAAGAGCGGGTCGAGCGGGTCTCGCGCATGTCGTACGCGGGGCTCGTGCTGGACGAGTCGCGGTCGCCGGCGCCGTTCGGGGACGCGAAGCTCGACGGGGAGGCGGCGCGGGTGCTGGCGGACGCAGCGCTGGCGGCCGGGGCGCGCGTGCTCGCGGTGGACGAGAAGAACGCCGACGCGTTCGATCGCTGGCTGGCGCGCGCCCGTTTCGCCGCGCCGTTCGGAGGGCCGCCGGCGCCGAACGATGCGGACGTGCGCGCGGCGCTCGTGCAGGCGTGCGTGGGGTTGTCGAGCTTCGCGGAGCTACGGGCGCGGTCGCTGCTCGAGGTCGTGCGCGAGTCGCTGGGGCAGGCCGCCTGCGCCCGGGTCGATTCGCTGGCGCCGGAGAGCGTGCGGCTGA
>Ga0302154_10003902_pt1 | contig 10723 bp, 6 predicted proteins | sample I_Bog_N2_3_FD_193507 | JGI IMG/M metagenome (GOLD analysis project Ga0302154, IMG submission 193507) | Peat permafrost microbial communities from Stordalen Mire near Abisko, Sweden - I_Bog_N2_3 | ecosystem: Environmental > Terrestrial > Soil > Wetlands > Peat | place: Sweden: Abisko, Stordalen...
GACGCCGATCACCCCTCAGACGGGGTCAATTTTGCACGCCGGTCTACACCGGGAGAAGGCGCAAGACCGCATCCAATTGCCTGGTAAGCCGTTCAGAGCCTTTGCGTATCGCGCCAAAACGCAGCTCTGCCGCTACGACAATACTGGTAGCGACATTCGTTTCACCCACCCCGGCCAACTTGCCAGCGGCCGCACCTTGAGGGTTGCGGATAAGGTCCGAAACAATATTCGTATCGAGCAGATACACGGTCAAAAATCGATGGCGTCGGGAATCGGATCGCTGATTAGACCAAAGTCTTCTACAATCGGCTGCGAACTGGCCAGCAGCGCGAGAAGCGATTGTGTTGCAACTGGCTCAATAATGATGCGCGATCCGTCTTTGCGCATAATGGCATTATTGCCTGGCAGCTCGAATTCACGCGGAATCCGGACCGCTTGACTACGCCCATTCTTGAACAGCTTCACATAACGCTCTTGGTACATGCTAGCCTCCTTGGCCGAAGGCATATGCTAACAGCATATGCCGCACATCTCAATCTGATTGTCGTGCGCGGGAATGCTCACGCTCTGCAGCAGATGAAGGGGGCGAGCACATCAAACCAGCATGGAGGTCAACGGGTGTATATTGGTACGCATCCGCTGTGGACCCAAGGCATCTGCCATTGCCAAAGGCGCTCAACCTGAGGGAGGGCATTTTCCTCAGCAATCCTGAGAAAGTCAGGTGCTCGGCGCTTGCCGCCGGCATTACCGACGCCGGCCACGTCGTTCGCTTCGCGGTGCTTGCGCAAGTTGTTTGCGCACAGACAGCCGGACGGGTCTCTCCCCCGCGCGGTCCGCTGCTTTGGGAGTTTTTGTGCGTGGCGCCTTGCTGGCAGCTTTGGTGGCTGTTGGTGGCTCGGTCAAAACAGAATCAGCGTTTTTCTCGGCTGGCCTGGCAGTACGCCGTGACGCCACCACTTTGTCTCCTGGCTCTTGAGCCCGTCCAGGGGTGGACAGTTTCCGGGCTGACCGCTTCTCGGGGGTTGCGTTTGGCACCTTGCCCTTCGCTACCGCTGGTGGTGGTGCTTCCAGTTCAATGCCGAACAACGCAGCCATATCGTCGTCGTCGAGAACGCGTTCGTTCGTCGCCGCCGCCTCGGTCATTGACGGGTCGACATCGAGAGCGATCAGTTCGTTGCGATCGACGCCGCGCAACGTGAACAGCGCATCCGGATCGGCATCGAACCTTGCCCCGATACCATAAAGTACTGCTGCAACGTGTTTGCACATGTCCGCCCAATCCGGACAGGTGCAGGACATCTTGATTTCCCGCGGGCCAGGGAACAGGCCATCACCTTGTCGGCAGACCCGTTCCATCACCTGTTTCGACAATTTGCCCTGCAACAGTTCGACGATCGAGCCGATCGAACCGGAGCAATCGGCGCAAATCGCCTGCCAGCACTGCAAAGTGGCCACGCCAATGTCGATGCGAACGTTGTAAATCTGCGAGCCGCTGACCAGAGCGTCAACCTGGCCCTCGGTGATTGACAGATCAATGACCGAACCGTTCCTGACATAAGTGCGTCCGCGCGGCAGGCGATTGGCGTAATCGGAATAGCGCTCAAGGTTGTCGCACCACGCTTTGCCCCAGAAACTGGCGGCAATGCGCCGCCCCTCGATAACAACGGGCGAGACGCTCCGGCCACCCTTGGCCAGTTGCTTGACCTGCTTTGCCGCATCGGCGCGCCGCTTGGCGACCGGGACGTATGGCTTGTACCCCCAATAGCTCACACAGCCTCCGCCATCGCGCTGGACAGATCAAGCCGAACCAGATCAAGCAATTCGCGGTCCCCCAGTTCGGTCAAGTTGATTTCGCCACCATCACCGCCCAGCAACTGCGTGGCCATATGCTGCTTCGCCTCAATCATCTCGTCGATCCGCTCTTCGACCGTGCCACGGCAGATGAACTTGTGCACCAGCACATTGCGCTTCTGCCCGATCCGGAAGGCGCGATCGGTTGCCTGATTCTCGACCGCAGGATTCCACCAACGGTCGAAATGTACAACATGCGAGGCGGCGGTCAGCGTCAGACCTGATCCGCCTGCCTTGAGCGACAAAACGAAAAAAGGAATGCGCTCGTCCTCCTGGAACCTGCCCACCAGGTTCTTGCGCTTGCCCACCGCCGTGGCACCACTGAGCGCCAGGCCCGGCTTGCCGAACACCCCGGCCAGCAGCGCGGACAACGGCTCGATGATCTCGGTAAACTGGGTGAAGACGAGCAGCTTCTCCTGACGGCTCGCAACAGTCGTGGCGATATCGGCAAGCCGTTCGAATTTGCCGCTGTCCCGATGCGCCCAGTCCACGCCCCCGCCATGGGCGGCATGGTTGCAGATCTGCTTGAGCCGCATCAGCGTCGACAGCACGAGACCGCGCCGGCTCATGTCGTCGCTGGTGTCCTCCAGCAGGCGCGCAAAATTGTCGACCGTATCCTGATAGAGCGCCGCCTGCTTGCGGCTCAGCGGGCACCACGCCTTCACTTCGGTCTTGTCGGGCAGATCGGCGATCACACCGCGGTCGGTTTTCATCCGCCGCAAGATATAGGGCGCCACGAGCCTGCGCAGGGGGGCGTAGTTCGGTGGCTGCTGCGCGGCGAGCCCTTTGGCAAAGCCGCGAAAGGCACGCGCGGTCCCCAGCAAGCCGGGGTTGAGAAAGTCGAAAATCGACCACAGATCGCCCAGATTGTTTTCAACCGGCGTGCCGGTGAGCGCGATCCGCCCCTCTGCGCGCAGAGCCTTCACCGCGCGCGTCTGTTTGGTCGCGGCGTTCTTGATCGCCTGTGCTTCGTCGATCACCACCAGATGCCAATGCGTTTGCGCCAGCCAGTCCTGCCGCAGCAACGCGGCATAGGACGTAACCACCAAATCGGCCTGCCCGAGAAACGTGTCCGGCGCCGCCAGTTCATCGCGCGACACGAAAGCGGGATGGGCAACGAACACCCGCAACGACGGTGCAAAGCGTTCGGCTTCTGCGGCCCAGTTGGCCAGCAGTGAGGCCGGGGCCACGATCAGGATCGGGCGCTTGGCCGCCGCATTTGCGCGCAAGGCCAGTGCGAGCGCCAGCACTTGCACCGTTTTGCCCAAACCCATGTCGTCGGCAAGACAGGCGCCCAGCCCCAGACCGGTGAGAAACGACAACCACCGTACGCCCACTTGCTGGTACGGACGCAGCTCGGCGCGCAAGGCATCGCCCGGCAAAGTCTTGTCCAGCATCTCCGGGTTTCGGCAAGCGGCAAGCGCCTCTGCGAACCAGGCCCCTGCGCGCACTTGCCCCCAATCGGTAGCGGGCGCGGCGGTCCCTTCGCTGTCATCACCAATCCCGGCACCGGCGAGCAGCCGCATTGCCTGTCCGAACGAAATGCCTTCCTCACGGGCGAGCCGTTCGATTTCCCCATAGCGATCCAGGGCCGCCGCCAACCGGTCGCGATCGATTTCGATCCATTTGCCACGCAACAGCGCCAGACCGTCGGCGGCGGTCAAAAGCTGCTCGATTTCCGCGGGCGTCAACGCCTCGCCATCGAGCACGACTTCGATCGCAAAATCGAGCAATTGCTCGGTGCCCACTCTTGAGGGCTCGCTGGCACCGACAACGGCCTCGACCACCGGGCGCGCGGGGCGCTGGTTCGGCCACGATGCGGGCATCCGCACGATGATCCCTGCTTGCTCCAGCGCGGTCAGATCCGACAGCATCTGCATCGCCTCGCCAGGCGACCAGCGCAGGGGATGGAAGATTTCGCCCGTATCGACGATGGCCTTGAGCCAGCCACAGGATTCACTTGCCCGGCTGACCGGTTCCAGCAGCTTCAGCAGTTGGGCTTTTGCGCCGGCCCCGGCAAATTCGCGCAGAGCGCCGCCAAGCGGTGCGTGGCGCAAGGCGTTTTGCGCACCCAAGCCTGGCACATACGTGGCGAGAAAAGCAAACGGCCGCTCGGCATCCTTGCGGTTTTCGGCGAGATTGAAATGCACGCGCCCGACATGCCGCCAGCGACTGTCGTGACGCGCGAGATAGGCCCCGAGGTCCAGCCCGCTGCCTGCCAGATCGGCCTCAAGGGCAATCTTGAGCGATACCCATAAGTCAGCGAGCACTGCGGCATTGAGATATTCGCCACCGCGCATCGGCGGAGCTGTATCGACAAGGCTGTCGAGGTCGTCGGTGTCCGGGCAAACCACTTCACCTGTTTCCGCATGGCAGCGCGCCGCAATGAAGCGGCAGGCGAAGTTTTGCCAGAACGCCATGTCGACCGGCAGCTTGGTCTGCGTAAAAAAGCCCAGCGAAAGGAGCCCATGGCCGGCCCCGCGATCAAACGCGTCGATGACATGCGTCGCTATGGGCGCCTCAAGCGCAGTGCCGTCCTCCGCTTCATCGAGACGCAACGCGCCATGCGGATTCAGAGTCAGAATGACAGATCGAGATGGGGAATTCAGACTCGATTGCTCCAGAGGAGTGGTGTCATCAAGGCATTATCCCGCTGCCTGTCAAACGCAATGCCATGTCTCTTTTGCACGCACTTTGAGATCCACTGGGGCGACGAGACCGCCGTTATCAACACCGATGTGCGCGGTCGCTCCTACTCTCCCAAAGGCGAGACGCCGGTTGCCTATGCGCCTGGTAGCCGCAGCAAACTCTCGATGATCTCGACCGTGACCGCCATGGATCGCCTGACCCAACAAAACGCCGCAATGGTCGAACAATCGACCGCCGCGGCGCAAAGTCTGGTCAACGAATCCAAATCGTTGAAAGGCGCTGCGCAGCAATTTCGGGTTGCCGGCCATCGCCCAGCCAGATCGCGGCCACGGGCGGCGGCATAATCAGGTTACCCGACAGGCACCGCGCGCAAGGCTTGTCAACAGCCCGGCGCTCGATCAGGGATTGATGATCCGTTGTGTCGCGGCCTTGATGGTTGCCTCGATCCGGGTCGCTGCGCCAAGTTTTGTGCGCGCATTGTCCGCATGGAAATCGACCGTTCGCTTGGAAAGATCCAGAATCTGGGCGATCTCTGACGATGTCTTGCCGCGCGCGGCCCAAGTCAGTATCTCGATCTCACGCGGGTTGAGCTGCACTTGCGTGGGCCAGATCGCGCTTTTGGGCGTGCGGTCCAGCTTTTGCCGGATGATCGCGTCCAGCATTTCGAAATCGACTGGCTTGGTCACGTAGTCGTCGGCGCCCAGACTGCGCCCCTTGAGCATCGAATCGCGATCGGTGAAAGCCGTCAGAAAAATAAACGGCATATGCCCGAAACGCGGGGTGATGTCGGACAGCCGCGCCAGAATATCAAATCCCGACATGGCTGGCAGGCTGATATCGCAAAGCACCAGATCGGGTTGTTCGGCCAAGATCAACCGCAAGCCTTCGGCGCCGTCATGGGCCAGCAACACACGATAACCGCGTTCGGCCAGATCCTCTGCCAACAGCTCGGCAGTGTCCTTGTCGTCCTCGATGCACAGGACCAAAGGCTGCGGCGTAGACATAATGGCCCCGTGTTCCCCCCTTCGCGGACGAAGCGTGGATCAGGTCCCCACCGTGTCAGCCTCGCCGCCAAAACCAGCCATAGGCGCATTGCAGCGCCCGCTCAAAGCCAATTTAGCGCTGGGGCGATTGTTCAACCAGCAGAATTGGCTGCGTTTTGCGTCAGCTCGGTCCGGTTCCACCAGCCACCGCCGAGAGCGAGGTACAACGCGGCCGCATCGCCATAGCGGTTGGTCTGCGCCTGCACCCGGTTGGCCAGCGCCTGTTGCCAGGCCGCTTCTGCAACCAGCAGCGTCTGGTAATTGACATAACCGGCCTTGTACTGGTCGCTGGTCACATCGCGCGCCTTGCGCGCGGCGCGCTCGGCCTTGTCCGCCGCGACCAGACCGTCGGAATCGGCGTGGATCGCCTGCAACGTGTCGGCCACATTCTGGAACGCGTTGATTATGGTGGATTTGTATTGCGCGCGTGCCTGGATCAGCAATTGATCGGCGGCGTGCTTGCGATGGAGCAATGTGCCGCCGTCGAACAGCGGCTGGGTAATTCCGCCGATCAGGTTCCAGAACGGGCCCCCGGTCGAAAACAACTGACCAACATCGCTTGCAGTGCCACCATAGGCTGCGGTGATGGTGAACTGTGGCAGGCGCGCCGCGATCGCGACACCGACCTGGGCGCTGGCAGCATGCAACTGCTCTTCGGCCGAGCGCACATCGGGACGCTGGTCAAGCAATTTGGCCGGAACGCTCAGTGGCAGCTCATGCGGCAGATGAAAGCTGTCGAGATCGAACCGCACATCGACCGGATCGTCGGGCAGCGCGCCAGCCAGCGCGCGGATCAGATCGTGGGTCTGTTCGAACTGCTTGTGCAGAGGCGGCAAGGTCGCTTCGGCGGCGGCCAAGGCCGATTCCTGCTGGGCCACATCAAGCGCCATCACCAGCCCCTGCCGCTGCTGTTCGTGGAGAATGTCGAGCGCCTTGCGGTTGGCTGCTACATAGGCCTCGCTCGCATGAAGTTGTGCATTCAGTGAGGCTTCCTGCAAGGCGGCGGCGACCATATTGGCGGTCAGCGCGATATACGCCGCCTCCATCTGGTTGCGCAGGTCGCCTTCTTGTGCATTCAGCGATTCCACCGAACGGCGGTTGGCGCCGAACACATCAGGGCTGTAGCTGAGCGCCAATTGCGCGGTATAAAAACTGTAGATCAGGCTTTGCGGCGCAGGCGCGGACAGATTGTTGCCATTGCCCTGCTGTCCGGGATCGTTACCGCTAAGATTGCCGGCCACTTTCTGCCGTGTGGGAATGAACTGGGCGCCCACCGTCGGAAAAAAGAACCCGCGCTGGGCAGCAGTCTGTTCGTGGGCTGCGGCCAATGCCGCCTTGGCGGCGGTCAGCGTGGGATTGTTGGCCAGCGCCTTGTCGACCAGCGCGTCGAGCTTGGCCGAGCCAAACTCCTTCCACCAGGCAAAGGCAATGTCGCGACCCAGTACGAAATGTTCGGGGTCGCCGCCTGTCACACCCGTCACGCCGCTGGTGGTGTCCGGCATCGCGGTCGGGGCAAAATCCTTTGCCACGGGCGTATCGGCGGGCCGGTGATAGTTGGGGCCAACTGCGCATCCCGCGACTGCGATGGCCAGCGCGCCGACCGCGACACGGCGAATCATGTTGCGGTGCAAAATGTGGATTTGTGCAGATTGCATGCGTGCGCCTCGGGCATGGGTCTTGTCGGTGCGGCAGGATAGTCACGGCATTTGCGCGCAACGCCCGCCAAATATCAAGGTTCTTGTAGCAGCTTTTGAAAAAGCTCCTCGGACTGCCTCATAGGATCGCTACTGGTCCCTGCATACTGTTACAAGTCACGGCGCGCCATATATGGCAAGTGCGAACAAAGATGCGAAAGTGTGAATTGTCACAGTAGACGGCACCTCGACGGGCTGGCAGCGGGTTCGATGACCAGAATTGAGGCTGTTACATGCGCATTGCCAAAAGGCCGTTTGCACCCCTTGTTGTAAATATTGCCGTGTTGGGCATGGTGTCGCTGGGCTTGACGGCCTGCGGCAGCACCGACGCCGACAAGATCCCCGTTGTCGAGGCGTCCGCCACCACTGGCCCGCCGAAAGTCGAACTGACCAACGAACAGCTCAAGGTGATCGCGGTTGGCGCGTTGGCCGAACGCGACTTTGCGCCGACCACCTCGGCGCCCGGCTATATCGATTTTGACCAGAACAGCACGGTGCAGGTGTTCAGTTCGTACCAGGGCAAGATCGTGCAGGCATTTGTCCAGTTGGGCGATCAGGTTGCCAAAGGCCAGCCGTTGTTCACGGTCGAAAGTCCAGACTTGATGAACGCCAGTTCGGCGCTGCTCGCCGCCGAAGCGACCGAAACCGCCAACAGGAAAGCGCTCGACCGCGCCAACAAGTTGCACGGCACGCAAGGCATTTCCGACCAGAACGTTGAAGCGGCGGTTTCTGCCGAAGCCGCGTCAAACGCTGCCCTGCAGGCAGCGCGTGACGCACTGAGCGTCTATGGCAAGTCACCAGAGGCCTTGTTGGGCTCGCACAAGATCGATCCGTTGCTGGTGGTACGCAGCCCGATCGCCGGGCAAATCACCGCGCGCAACGCGCAACCCGGCTTGCTGGTCCAACCCGGGACCGGCCCGGCGCCGTTTACGGTTGGCCAAAACAGCCATTTGTGGATGGTGGCCACGGCTGCCGAAACCGACAGCACCAAGTTCCATGTCGGTCAGGCGGTCGATGTTTCGGTTCCTGCGCTGCCCGGTGTCACACTGCACGGGCGGATTGAAACCGTGGGCGCAAGCGTCGATCCCGCGACCCACACCGTGCAGTTGCGCTCGACGATCGAAGATCCCCAGCACGTGCTGCGTGCCAACATGCTGGCAACGTTTTCGGTCCACACCGGCACCGCGATCCGCGCGTTGGCCATTCCGGCCGAGGGCGTGGTGCGCGAAGGCGATGGTTCGATGACCGCCTGGGCCACCACCGATGGCAAGCATTTCACCCAGCGGGTGGTCCATGTCGGCCTGCTGCGCGATGGGTATGACCAGATCATCGATGGCCTTCAGGCCGGTGAACGGGTCGTGACCAAGGGCGCGGTGTTCCTCGACAACATGTTGGCCGCCGATCCCGATGCGGATTGACGCCCTGCCCAATCGATACGCCATTTCGTTTTCCTGCCGGCATCCAGTTCGCTGAGAAAGGCCCGCCGTGCTCAAGTCGATCCTCGCCTTTGTCCTGACGCGCCGCACGATGGTGATGCTGGGGCTGTTCGTGTTCCTGGCCGGTGGCATTACCGCGTTCAAGGCGCTCAACATCGAAGCCTATCCCAACCCGGCGCCCGTCATTCTGGAAATCACCGCGCAGCAGGGCGGGCTGTCGGCCGAGGAAATGGAGAAATACTACACGACCCCGATGGAGGTCGCGCTTTATGCGACGCCGGGGATCGACAATATCCGCTCGACATCGTTCTATGGCCTGACGTTTATCCGCGTCACGTTCAAGTATGGCATCGATTTCCACTGGGCCTATGCGCAGGCGGCGCTGGCATTGCAGCAGGGCGTGCAATTGCCCGGCAACCAGACACCATCGATCAACCAGTCGAGCGCCACAGGCGAAGTGCTGCGCTATCAATTGATTGGGCCGCCGCATTTCGGGCTGACCAACTTGCGCACGGTGCAGGATTGGGTGGTGTTGCGCCGCCTGTCGACCATTCAGGGCGTCGTCAACGTAAACAGTTGGGGCGGCACGACCAAACAGTTCGACGTGACCGCCGATCTGCACAAATTGCAAAGCTATGGCCTGACCATTCCGAATGTGCTGACCGCACTGGGCAACGCCAACGTCAATGTCGGCGGGCGTGAAGTTGCGATCGGCCAGCAGTCGGTCAATATTCGCGGGGTCGGTCTGATCGACGACGGCGGCAACGACGACCTGACCAAAGGCTATCACACCGAAGACATCGAAAATGTCGTGCTGACGCAAGTGAACGGCACACCGGTGCGGATCAAGGATGTCGCCAAAGTCTCGGTCGGCTTTGTGCCGCGCCTGGGCATACTGGGTGTCGACAAAAGCGATGACGCGGTCGGTGCGATCGTGGTGATCGGTCGCGACTTTCATACCAACGAAATGCTGCCCAAGATCAATGCCATGATCAAGGCGATGAACACCGACGGCAGCCTGCCGCCCGGGGTCCAGATCAAGCCCTATTATGATCGCGGCGCACTGGTCGGGGTGACCACCCACACCGTGCTCGAAAACCTGGTGTTCGGCTGTGTGCTGGTGTTCATCATCCAGTTGATCTTTCTGGGCGATTTGCGCAGCGCGATTATCGTATCGCTCAACATTCCGGTCGCATTGCTGTTCAGTATCATCATCCTGGTGATGATGGGGCAGGATGCCAACCTCTTGTCGATCGGCGCGGTCGACTTCGGCATCATCGTCGATTCCGCGGTGATCCTCGTTGAAAACATGTTCCGCATATTCGAGGCCCCGCGCGAAGAGCAGGACATCTGGCTTGAGCAGTTGTCCGAAGGGCGCTGGGGCAATGATCCCTCGTCGGAACGTGGCACGGGCGTCACCCCGGTTACGCAGCGCAAATGGACCCGCCGCTTGCGTCTGATTTTCATGAGCGCGATCCAGATCGACAATTCGATCATGTTTTCCACGCTGATCACCGTGGCCGCGTTCATCCCGTTGTTCACCATGACCGGCGTCGAAGGGCAGATCTTTGGCCCGATGGCGCGGACATATGCCTTTGCGCTGGCTGGTGCACTGCTGGCGACGTTCACGATCACGCCGGTGGTTGCCTCGTTCCTGTTGCCCAAGCATGTCGAGGAAGTCGAAACCCTGCTCGTGCGCTGGATGCGCAAGGCTTATACGCCGATGCTCGATTTCGCGCTCGACCGGCGCAAGCTGACTGTCGGCATCGGTGCGGTGTTCCTGGTGATTTCGGGAATTCTGTTCACCCGTTTGGGCGGCGAATTCCTGCCCGCGCTTGAAGAAGGCAACTTCTGGATCCGCGCTTCGCTGCCACCGACGATGACGCTCAAGGACGGCACCGAAGCCACGCGCAAGATCCGCGACATCATGATGCGCTATCCCGAAGTGGTGACCGTGGTGTCGCAGCATGGTCGCCCCGACAACGGCACCGACGCCTCGCCCTTTTCCAACATCGAACTGTTCGTGCCGCTCAAGCCGCATGACCAGTGG
>Ga0302154_10003907_pt1 | contig 10719 bp, 10 predicted proteins | sample I_Bog_N2_3_FD_193507 | JGI IMG/M metagenome (GOLD analysis project Ga0302154, IMG submission 193507) | Peat permafrost microbial communities from Stordalen Mire near Abisko, Sweden - I_Bog_N2_3 | ecosystem: Environmental > Terrestrial > Soil > Wetlands > Peat | place: Sweden: Abisko, Stordalen...
TGTGTGGTTGGTCGCGTCCCGCCGAGGTTCCGAGCGAATCGACGTTCTCTCGCGCCTTCGCCGAATTCGCCGAGAGCGAACTGCCTTCGCGTGTTCACGAAGCCTTGATCAAGCAGACTCACGCCGATCGGTTGGTTGGTCATATCGCCCGCGATTCGACGGCGATCGAAGGCTATGAAAAGCGCGGGGCGCGCCGAAAAGCTCAAGCCCTCGGCGCCGAAGTCCGCGCCCCGCAAACGCGGCCGTCCGCGCAAGGGCGAGGAGCCCGCGGCCAAGCCGAAAACGCGTCTGGAACGCCAAGCCGACATGACGCTGAGCCAGATGCTCGCCGATTTGCCCCGGCCTTGCGACGTCGGCTGCAAGCGTAACGCCAAGGGCCATCAGGAAACCTGGATCGGCTATAAGCTGCACGTCGACACGGCGGACGGCGACATTCCCGTCAGTTGCGTTCTCACTTCGGCGTCCGTCCACGACAGCCAGGTCGCGATTCCCTTGGCGACGATGACGGCGGGTCGCGTCGTCAATCTCTACGATCTCATGGACAGCGCCTACGACGCGGCCGAGATCGAGGCGCACAGCCGCAAGCTCGGCCATGTGCCGATCATCGACGTCAATCCGCGTCGCGACGCCGCTCTGAAGGAGGAATTGGCGCTGGAAGAAAAGCGCCTGAAGTTGGTTGGTCATCGCTTGGCCGAGGACGTCCGTTACAACGAGCGCAGCGGCGCCGAGCGCGTCAACGCCAACCTGAAGGACAATCACGGCGGTCGCACCGTCCGGGTGCGAGGCCCGGCAAAGGTGATGTGTCATCTGATGTTCGGGGTTCTGGTCATCGCCGCTGCCCAGATCATCCGCCTCGTCACCTAGCCGCAACGTCGCGCGCAACAAAAAAGGTCCGCCGCCTCCCAAAATATCGGGAGGTCGGAGAGCTACGGCCCAAACGGTCCCCGAAAAGACCGGTCAAGCTCCAGAGACAACCTCAGCGCACAATCTTGGCCATACACAACCCGTCGCCCTAAAACGTTTTGCAAGTCCCTCCGAGGATAGACTTTCCCGTAGCGACATCGTCGGTGGTTCCTGGCTTTCTGCACGTTGGTCTTCGCAGAATCAACCATATCAGAAACCAGACCCCGGCGGTTCGCGGCCATTGAAAAATCACAGAAAAATCGACAATTCCGGCCGCGCGCGACGTTTTGCAAAAGCCTCATTAGTGAAATTATGAACTGCTTGCTACTCGCGTCCACAGCGTGTATTTAGAAATTAATGAAATACGATATTTCTAAATTCATGATCGCGCAAGGGGCTTCCTATGTTCGGCGTCATCACCCTTATCACCCCCAAAGGCGGCACGGGGAAATCGACGCTGGCCCGCAGCCTCGCCGCCCACTGGTCAATGACAGGCCACAAGCCGGCCCTCGTCGACGCCGACCCGCAACAAACCCTCGCCGCGCGTTACAATCCCGACGGCCCCATGGGCGGCATCCCTATTGTCGCCGAGCCCGAAGAGCGTGTCGCTGAAGTCATCGAGGAGTTGCGCGCGCGCTACGCTCCGGTGATCGTCGACACGGCTGGGTTTCGCAATCGCACCGCCATCACGGCGCTGGTCGCAACCGATCTCGCCATCATCCCGCTCAAACCCGCGATCGAAGATATCGAGGCGGCCGTCGCGGCTTTCGGTCTGATTCGGGAAATCAACGACACCCCCGAGCGCGCGGGGCGGCCAGTGCGTTGCGTCATGGTGCTTACCATGACCATGAACGCGACCGTGATTGCCCGTCATGCCCGCACCCAGATCACGGAGGCCGGCTATCCGCTGCTCAAAGCCGAAATGGCCAACCGGGTGGCCTATCCGGAAGCGGGCATCGAAGGGCTGAGCCCCAGCATCGTCACGCCGGACGGTCCTGCCGCGCGCGATATCGCGGCCATAGCCCACGAAATCATGAATTTAGAACTTCATGAAAGCAAAAATCACAAGAGAGGAGCCCGCGCATGAGCAGCAAACCCAGCAAGCAGCTTGGCGCGTTGCTCGGGCGTGTGCCGCCGGCCACAGCAAGCGGTCAACCTTCCCTCCCCTCCGCGCCGGCCGCCTACGCTCCGGAGGTCCGGGAAACGCAGCCGATCCCGCCGCCGGCGCCCGAACCGACATACGAGCCGGAAGTGCCCTTGCAGGTACTGGTCCCCCGCCACGTGCGCATACAACTCGACCGGATGCACGCCGAGACGCGAAAGCCGCTGCGAGTTTTGACGTTGGAGGCTCTTCGGGCCATCGGTATTCAGGTGTCCGACGACGATATCGCCGGCAAGCGCGGACGAAAAAAGTCCTGAATTTCGTATTTCATGACTTTCTACATTCATGATTTCATGAATTTAGAGGATGGTTCTTCACGTAGGTTTTTGCAAATGCGATGAAGGCAGCGTCAGCATTGCCGGGTTGCGGCTTGCGCGCCGCCCACATGCGCCATTCGTTTTCGAGCGCATAGACGTCATAGCCAGGACAGAGCTTACGCACCTTACCGAGCGTGTCCGACTTGAGAATGAGCGGCAATGACAAAGCAGGGGACGGTGCCTCCGCCACAGCCGAGCCCCCACCAAATTTCATCGCCTCGACGGTACCAGCAAGCCGCGCCTTGCGACCCACCTTGCTGTAACTCAGCTCGCGCTCCACCTCGCGCAGTTCGGGCAGCGGCTTGCGCTCCCAGGCAAGCCGCACGCCGGTAAACTGCTTCCCTTTGCCCTTGACCGGTTCCACCGTCACTTTGAAATCCGAGAGGTCGCTGACCTCGCGCACCGCCGGCACAATGGCAAAATTCTTGAAATTGATCCATGTGCCAAGCTTGCCAACCGGAACCCCAAGGAAGCTACGAAACTCGCCGATTGTCATCTCCTCGAAGGTGCGCGTCATATTGCCGCGCTTCTGAATCATCTCATAGAGCGCAAGGGAATATTTGCTCGACAGGGCAAACATGATTTGCTTGTGAAGCCGTGCAAACACCCGGCTTTCCGAGACAATCTCGCGCATGAGCGGCTGGAAGTCATAGCGAATAACCCCATCATCGGCGTCGGGCACCACGTTGCCGCCCAGCAATTGGACGCGCTTCGTGACCCATTGCTTGCCATCGAGCACGCGAAGCTGGACGATCGCCGACATGAGCCGCCGGATGGAGTCTTCGAGCCGATCGGTTCCCTTGTGCAGTGTATTCTGCAATTCGCGCTTCGGAATGACGTGCTGAACCGGCTCCGAGATCCTGTCCCAGGCATTGGCGAGCAGGAGATTGTAGATACGGCGATCGGTCAGAGTGAGCGGCGTCATCTCGATGATATCGACAAGCTCGCCCGGTTTGACGATCGAGGCGTCATTCGGCTTGGCATCGAGAGTCCGCAGAAATCTCGGGTTGGCTGGCGTCGATTCCATAGTTCACAGTCCCAGGCTCACCTATGCCTAGTTCTCTCTGATTTTCAACTAGTTTTTACGGCTTCCCCCAAAAACTATGCGATGACTCAAACTAATATGAGCAATATCAAAAACTTATGATACCGCCCCCAAAAACTATGCGATAGAAGGGTCAACATCTCTCATCTTCAGGACTTCCGAACCGGAAGGCCGATGCTGAATACCTACTCTCACCAAGCCGATTTTAGCCCTGTGGATAACTCCCCCAAGAACTATGTTTTCTCCCCCAAGAACTAGGCATTGCACCCCCAAAAACTATGCGTTCACCCCCAAGAACTATGCGTTCACCTCGCAACATATTGATTCAAATATGCGATTCATCTCTAGAACACTAGAACACTAAAGAGAACATAGAACACTACGCCAGTCGTCGAATTCTTACACCCTATACAACCCGCTCGGCGACCTTCACAACCAGCTATCGAAGGTGCGAACAGACCAATCAGTCTGACTCGCTCGGTTACCCCATAGATGCAATCTACCAGGGGTCATTGCAGAATCTTCCCGAAATAGCACTCTAAGAGAATTCCGACATTATATCAGCGTGTTGCGCAAACGTTCGTTTGCGCAACAGTTTGGCCTGTGACTGGAAACATTGAGCTTTCATTGTCGCTCAATTCGGTTGCCTAACCCGTTTGAATGGCAACAGGTCTATGCGACAGGCCTTACCGTGCTCTTTCGGGAAGATTCTGTCGTGACCCCTACCATCGAACGTTGGACACTTGGGCGTGTCCGCGCGACCTCCGCCAGCAGAGCTTGTGCCACTTTGCCAGCGCCCATTGCCAAAGCATACTAAAGCCACGCCGCCTTAGTAAGATTGACTCGGAACCGGTCGCGTCGACGCTGGTAGCGGCGGGTCATCTCGGCGCTGGCATGGCCGAGTTGTTTCTGCACGTAGCGCTCGTCGACCTCCGTCGACGACGCCAGCCCCGCCCGGAGCGAATGCCCGGAGAATTTCTTCGCCCGGTCACCCTCGTTCAGATCGCCGCGCACCCCGGCCTGTGCGACTGAGCGGAACAGAAAAGTAGCATAAGGCTATTCAAAAGTCCCATGCGGAAGTAGGGTTCCTGAGGGGCCTGAGACCGCCGTCCATAACGGTGTCGGGTAGCGAGAAATCGTACCTCCCGAGGAAAGTGAGATGGCGCCAGATGAGCGGGGAGAGGTGGGAGACGTCCTCGTCGTGGACCTCCATGCCGTCGCGTCTCAGTTGCTGGATGGCCGCCTGCATGTAGATGGCGTTCCAGTGGACGACGGCATTGAGGGCAAGCCCGAGGCAGCCAAGCTGTTCTTCCTGCCCTTGCCGAAGCGGGCTTCGGATTTCGCCGCGCTCTCCGTGGTGGATACGCCGGCCGAGGCGGTGACGCAGTTCCGTGTGATTGAGCTGAGTCAGGATGCGCCGCCGGAACGCGGAGTCGTCGATGTAGCGCAGGATGTGGATTGTCTTGGCGATCCTGCCGATTTCGGAAAGCGCCCGCGCCAGGGTGGTTGGCTTGTCCCTCACCTGAAGGGTTCGCATGATCCCGGCCGCCTTGAGATGTCCGAGTTTGAGCGAGCCAGCCAGCCGGATCAAATCCGGCCAGTTTTCTTGGATCAACACGATATTGATGCTGCCCTTGTCCAGGCTATTGAATGGGCCATAATCGGCTTTCCGGTCGATCCGCCACAGCTTGGCGTCCCCGAGGTCAGCCAGCCGTGGGCTGAACTGGTAGCCCAGCAACCAGAACAGGCCAAACACCGCATCGGAATACGCGGCGGTGTCGGTCATGAATTCCATCGGCTCCAGTTCGGTTTCCTGTTCGAGCAGGAGGGCAAGCAACACCAGGCTGTCGCGCAGCGTGCCGGGCACGACAATGCCGTTCAGGCCGCTGAATTGGTTGGACATCAAATTGTACCAGGTCACCCCTCGCGACTGACCGAAGTATTTTGGGTTGGGTCCGGCATGTATGGCGCTCGCCGGCGCGGTGAAGCGCATACCGTCCGCCGACGCGACGTCCCCGGCGCCCCAGAGTTTGGCGAGCGACAGCGTGGCATGCGCGGACACGATTTCCGCGTTGGCCACCGCGATGGTTTCCGGTCGGATGAAATTCTGCATGATCCAGGCCAGACGTTCCCGCCGGAGGGCAGGCACATCCTGCCGACTGACCGCTTCGATGCCGATATTACAGGCTTCCGCCACCAGCGCGGCGCACAGGCTGATTTCAAAATGCTCTACCCTGGCTTGCCGCTCACTGAGATGCGTGAAGGCCTTGGCAAAGCCGGTGCGCTGCATGACTTCCAGGAAGAGATCGGGCATGCCGGCCTTTGGCATTCTTCCTTGAACGGCGGGGCGCAGAGTGCGCAGACTTTCGGTATCCTCCAGGCGGTCGAGCGGCGTGACGATGATGCGCGTTTTGCCCTTCTCGGTTTCAAAGCGTAGATCGGGATTGCTCGCCGCCCGATCCACGACAGTGCGGTAGGCGCTATCAAGCAACCGCGCCAAGCCGGCGATCTCGGCTTCGGCATCCAGCGAGCGGTTGAGCGCCCGACAAACCACCAGCTTGGACGCCTGCCATGTCGGGCCGTCCAGCATCCCGCGCCTCGGATCGCCGTACCGCGCGCCTGGGCTCGCAAAAATATCGCGGCGTTTCACGGCGGCGCGCCAGGCGTCGATTATCGCAAAGACATAGGCCCTCGGATCAGTGACGCGACCTTCCGTGTCCAGCACATACGGCTCCCAGGCTTTCGGGATCGCCTTCGTTGGCGCATCCCGCATTTTAGAGCTGGACCAGTCGGCAATTTTTGCGAGATAGCGGATGGCATCCTGCACCGCTTTGCCACCGGGAGCCGCATCCATTTCCAACCTTGTGACGATGTTGAAGAACAGCCGGCGGGCTCTGCGCCATCGGTTACGAAGTTCGGTGTAGGGCCTGGCGTCATAGGGCCTGGCAATCGCATCGACCTCGGCTATGGCGGCCTCAAGATCGTCACGAGGAAGCCGCTCAAACAAAGCGGTGCGCCATTGGTCCAACGGCAGTTCGTCTTCCTCAAAGACCAGCTTGGCCATGTCGCGCAGCAGAATCGCTGCACTGTCGAGATCGCGGAGGCTTCTCAGCCGGGCCTTCTTGTCGGCGGCTTCGGCGTCCTTGACCAAGTCGGTGATCAGCGCCTCGGCCAACTCGGCCGCGTCATCTTGCGCCGCCGCCTCCAGTGTATGGAACAGCGCCGCCACGGTTGCCGTTCGGCGCGGCTCCTGAAGGGCCGCAATGGCGGACGGTTTTCCCGCACGCGCAACGCGCGCCAGACGCTCCAGGCTCGCCGCCGGAACGCCTTTTGGCGGCGACGGCCGCAGATCAAATGCCCGGATCGCGTCGAGCCTGTCGAGTTGAAGGAGGAATTCACTGGGCGAGCGCTGTGTCGGCACGGTTCTGAGAGCATCCAGAGCGACAAAGCTTGCGTTGTCGACGGCGGTCTGAATCCGCGCATATCCGGCGGCGGCACGGCTTTTTGGTGAGCGCCGAGGGTTGTCCCGATAGTCGATTGGAGGGACCCGTCCCCTGAGCGCAGCGCCGTTAGTGTGCAGCGAAGCGCAGGGGACGGGAGGTCCCTGTGGACCCATCGGGGCAACCCGCGGGTTGGTGATTTGGGAGGCGCTTTGGGTCGCGCTTGAGCGCTGACAGCGTCGCGCCGCCGGCGCTACAGTCCTGTTGATTATTGGACCAGGCGCGGCGCCGACCGAACTTGGCCGTTTAGCTCGGCGCCGCGCCCTAACACCGTGCCGGAGCACGATTGCCGGGGTATAATGGCGCCGGACGCGGATCGCGTCCACGGGTTCACGAGCGCGTCGAGGGCGGGTGCGACCTTGAAGACGGCGATAGCGGTCGCTTTTTCCTGTGCGCCCTTTGCCGCCGGCAGGCGCTGATTTGCAGTCGTTGCGATCGGGGTCAGATCTACTGCGCCGGAGACTGCCGTTTTGAGGCCCGCAAGATGCGGCGTCGGGAGGCGGCGCGGCGCTATCAGCGCAGCCGGAACGGTCGCTTCAACCACGCCGCGCGAAGCCGGAGATATCGCGCCCGTGCGAAGATAGTGACGCACCAGGGTTCACCCGACCCGCCTCTCGATGCTTTTGTGCCCGAGGCCTCGGCGGCGGCGCGGGAAGAACCCCTTCCTGGCGCTGAATTGGCGGCCTCGAGCAGCGCGCCCGTCCCGGTGATCCGGGGCGACGCGACGTTTGGGCGCCGTTGTCATTGGTGTGACCAGCAGTGCTCGCCGTTCGTGCGGCGAGACTACCTGCGCCGCCGCCGAGCTGTCCGGTTCCGCCCGCCGTGAGGACGCCGATGGTCGTATCCGCCGAGTTGCACGCCCAGATCCTGCGCTACTATCATGTGGAGAAGTGGCGGCGCGGCACGATCGCCCGTCAACTCGGCGTCCATCGTGACGTCGTCGCCCGCGTTCTGGCTCAGGCTGGGCTGCCGGCCCATGGCCCCGCCCAGCGGCCGACGCGCATCGAACCGTACCTGCCGTTCATCCTCAAGACCCTCGAGACATTCCCGACCCTGACCGCGGCCAGGCTCTACGCCATGGTTTATGAGCGCGGCTATCGCGGCGGCCGTGATCACTTCCGTCACATGATCGCCCGACATCGCCCGAGACCCAAGGCAGAGGCCTATCTGCGCCTTCGCACCCTTCCCGGCGAAGAAGCACAACTGGACTGGGCCCACTGTGGCCACCTCCAGATCGGTCGGGCGCGGCGGCCGTTGATGGCCTTCGTGATGGTGTTGAGCTACTCGCGCCGGATTTTTTTGCGGTTCTTCCTCGATGCCAGGATGGATGCGTTCCTCACCGGCCACGCCCTGGCGTTCGAAGCGTTTGGCTCCGTTCCGAGGGTGATTCTCTACGATAATCTGAAGAGCGCCGTGCTCGAGCGTCAGGGCGAGACGATCCGCTTCAACCCCACCCTTCTGGCGTTCGCCGCTCATTACCGGTTCGACCCGCGCCCTGTCGGCGTCGCCCGAGGCAACGAAAAGGGCCGGGTGGAGCGGGCCATCCGATACATCCGCGATAACTTCTTCGCCGCCCGTCTGTTCAACGACATCGAGGATCTCAACGCCCAGGCCATGACTTGGTGCGAGGGGCCGGCCGCCGATCGGCCCTGTCCCGGCGAGGGAATGAGCGTGCGCGAAGCGTTCGCCCTCGAAGCGCCGCGCCTCGCGCCCTTGCCTGATAACCCGTTCCCGCTGTCGACCCCCACGCCGGTCGCCATCGGCAAGACGCCCTACGCCCGGTTCGACAAGAATGACTATTCCGTGCCGCACACTCACGTGCGTCGCCAGTTGACCCTTCTTGCCGACACCAGAGAGGTCCGCATCTTCGATGGAGCCGCCCTGATCGCCCGTCATCCGCGCAGCTACGACGCCGGCGCCCAGATCGAGGATCCCGCCCATATCCAGACGCTGCGCGATCACAAGCGCCGGGCGGGAAGCGCCAGCGCCACCGACCGCCTGGCCCACGCCGCGCCTGCGAGCGTTGAACTCCTCGCGCGCGCAGCCCAGAACGGCCACTCCCTGCAAAGCACTGTCGCGGGCCTCAACCGGCTGCTCCAGCGTTACGGCGCTCGCGAACTCGAAGCCGCCATCCTGGAGGTTCTGAAGCTCGAAGGGCCCGCGCCCCATCCCAACTCCGTTCTGTTGACCCTCGAAAAGCGACGCGAGCGATGCAAGCAACCGCCTCTGCTCCCCAGCAGTCTACCCAAGCACGTACTCGACAAGGACCAGCCGGTCCGGCCCGCACGTCTTGCCGCCTACGACAAGCTCAAGGATCAGGCCCATGACGACAAGTGAGGGCCTGCGTCAGCGGGCTGAGCGGCTTCGCCTCCATGGCCTCCTGGCCCACTGGACCGAGGCCCTGAACGCCGGCTGGCCCGCCGCCTTGCTGGACTGGGAGGATCATGAGCGGTCCCGACGCAGTCTCGAGCGTCGTCTGAAGGACGCCCGGATCGGACGGTTCAAGCCTCTGGCCGACTTCGACTGGTCATGGCCAACCCGCTGCGACCGCGCCGCCATCGACGCGCTGATGGCCCTCGATTTCCTCAAGGACGCCGGCAACGCCGTCGTGGTCGGCCCCAACGGCGTGGGCAAATCCACGATCGCCCGCAACATCGCCCATCAGGCGGTCCTTCAAGGCCACACCGCCCTGTTCACCAGCGCGGGCCAGTTGCTCGGCGATCTCGCCTCCATCGACAGCGCCTCGGCGCTCCGCCGTCGTCTAAGCCACTACGCCGCCCCTGCGCTCCTTATCATCGACGAGATCGGATATTTGTCCTATTCCAGCCGCCACGCCGACATGTTGTTCGAGTTGATCAACCGGCGCTACGAGACCAAAAGCACGGTGGTGACCACCAACCGGGCGTTCTCCGGTTGGCATGAGGTTTTCCCCGGCGCCGCCTGCGTCGTCTCCCTCGTCGACCGCCTCGTGCACAACGCCGAGGTCATCGCCATCGACGGCGACTCCTACCGTCTCAAAGAAGCCACCGAGCGCGCCGATCAGCGGGCGCGTCAGCGACGGGCGCCAAGCTCATGACCAAGCCACGACAGACCGGCCTTCAACCGACCCTGCTCACGATCCCAGATCATTGGAACCCGGAGATCGCTCTCGCCGTGTTCGAGTTGATCGACGACCTGCGCGATCAGATCTGGTCCCGATACGGACAAGCCATCCAGGACGAACTCCGCCGCCAGCTCGAACGCGGTCACGACGGCGACGACACCCAGCCGCCCTGCCAAGAAATCTGACCCACTCGGGATGAGACGGAGCGGACACATCGGCGGCTCAGACCGGCAAAACAAAGCACTGTTCGCTATGGGCGCCCCCACCTAACGTGATCATGACAATGGGCATGCGCCTGGCTCGCCCTGCCCATCATTGGGCTTCAAATATCCCGGGGGTTCGGGGGCAGAGCCCCCGAGGACGGGTGACGCGCAGCGACGCTGCTCCGGGAACCGCTTCCACTTCTCGCAAACCCTACACAAGTCGTGAAGCGGAAGTGCGAAGACCCATCAATCAGCTCGAAAGCGACCGCATCATCTAATCGCGCTCCTGCTCCCCCACACACTCGCCAGAACGTCAACGCGTCCCAGGGAACCTACCCCGCACGCGCCCCGCCGCCGAATAGTGCCGGATTTACGCCGCCGCTAACATGCGTCGCTGTTTTCATCAAACAGCTTCGCAATGCGCTCGCGCTGCTTCTCGCCGAGTGCCGCGACAAGGCGCTTCCAAAGACGCTTTTGAGCACGGTC